>Ga0180301_10000254_pt1 | contig 40847 bp, 37 predicted proteins | sample GuaBasSediGuay16_FD_121797 | JGI IMG/M metagenome (GOLD analysis project Ga0180301, IMG submission 121797) | Subseafloor sediment microbial communities from Guaymas Basin, Gulf of California, Mexico - Guay16, Core 4569-2, 12-15 cm | ecosystem: Environmental > Aquatic > Marine > Hydrothermal... | reverse complement strand
TCTGCAAGACTTGCTGCATCCAGATATTTTCTATTTTTGAGATACTCTCTAAACTTGAGATAACTTTGGGAATACATTCAAGAGAAATGTACATCCATAATGCAGAAACGACAAGGGGAGGATCATGTACCTTGAGAAACGTGGCTTAAATCTCTTAAATAGGGAATTGTCTGTGGTCCCTCTGGTAACACACAGATACGGGCTTTATTCCCATATTTTTTTAAAAGCTCTTCAACCGTCTCTTCAATACTATGGCTTGGGCGTAACATCGCCTCTCTTATCTGCTTATCTGTAAGACCGTCACTGTATATGTAGACATCGGCCTTCTTGCAGACCAGGGCATGAATCTGTGCTTCCCAGGAATCAACCTCGTGAAACCCTGCACTCCTTATCTTTTTAAGCAGAGCGTCGGGATTCTCCGCTTCTCTCAACAATTTACCGTAGGAGCCGTGTTCGGGTATCCCTTCCCTGCACTCAGAGGCTACTACTATGGCCCCTCCCTTTTTAACGATCTGCAATGCTGTACTCATCCCCTTTACGGTCTGGTAAAGATTCAAATCCAGGGGGTAACCGGAGTTTGTAGTGATTACAATATCAAAGGGGCACTCTGCCTCCATCATAGCAGATTCTCTTGCAAACAAACATCCCCTTGAATGCGCCTCTTCCATCTCTCCTGCAAACACCCCGGTTATCTCTTTATTCCGGTTAAGGGTTACATTTAAGAGAAATCTGCGAGGTACCATACGCGCAGCCTCAAGCATCTCCTCCCATATAGGATTGCCTCTGGTTATCCCCCAGGTTGCACCTGGATGATCGATGTTCGCAGGGCCGTGGTTTGTTATGATAGTCTCCAGGGAGGCCATCCCCGGCATGATCGCCTTTGGTCCTCCGGAGAATCCTGCGAAGAAATGAGGCTCGATAAAACCTGTGAGTATATGCATATTGCAATCCATAAACTCGCGGTTAAGCCTTATTTCCGTGCCCCTGCTGGTTGTGCCCGCTTTTACAAATGTAGCCTGCTCTCCGGCGTTGTTCTGTACAATACGGTAATCCGCGGCAATTTTTTCTCCCAGTATGCCTGTTAGCTCCTCTTTCGTGTTCAGCCTGTGAGTTCCCGTTGCGTTGAACAGGATTATATTGCCTGAGCTTACCCCGGCATTTTCAAGTTCTTTAATAAGCACCGGAAGAATGATCTCATTTGGAGTTGCCCTTGTTATGTCGTTAATAATTATGCCTACCCTGTCTTCCTGAGAAACAAGTTCTCCGAGAGGAGGTGAGCCGATGGGTTCTCTTAAAGCCTCAAGCACCATTCCCGCCTGATCCCTTCCTCCTTTCCTGTAACGGGGTTCTATGATCTGGATTTGCCCCTGGGGGAGTTCGACTTCAATACCCTTCCTTCCGTAGGCAAGTTTGACCTTTACCACTGCTGACTAACTCCTTAGATTAAGACCATAAGGTTAAAATACGATCTAATCTTCTATGTTTGTTTCCTTTTCCGCTCTTTTTTAAGCACTCGTCGTATTACTTCTGCCCGGGACACATTTAAGCAAGCTGCAAGAGTTTTAAGTCTTCTTTTAGCATCCTCATCAAGAGAAAAAGTTCTCCGATACTTTATAGAAAGCATACCCTAATTATGCTATTACGACGCCAAGTTGCGTTATTTTAACAAAATTTTTTATTTGGTTGCGGCCAGCCGCGCCGGGCAGTATCGGAAATTTTCTATCAATAGGTAATATTCAGGAAAGCCGCAGCATCCACTCGAACCAATAGGAACCTCCTATCCTTCTCCAGGGGATAGCACATCAACCCTTTTCTTAAGACCTACATTCTATATCTTCCTGCTTTGCTTCTAAACTGCTATATTGCATTGAGGAGACACCGTATGGATCGTATTGGCATTGGAATTGCAGGTTATGGAATGATTGGGAAGATTCATGCAATGAATTATACAAGGCTTCCCTTTTTGTATCCAGGAAAGCTTCCACGAATCGAACTTGCTGCTGTGTGTACAAGCCGTACCGAGACGGCCTCTGAGGCGGCAGATTATGCGGGATTTTCCGCATGGTTTACCGATATAAAGGAGATGGTGCACGATGAAAGGGTGGATGTTATAGATTGCTGCCTTCCAAACTTTCTCCATAAGCAGATTCTTTTGGAAGCTTTTACTGCAGGTAAGCCTGTACTCTGTGAAAAACCTCTTGCCCTGAACGGAGAGGAGGCGAGGCTGCTTGCCGAGAAAGCTAAAGAAGCGGGCGTAAAGGCAGGTATTACCTTCAATTACCGTTTTGTTCCTGCCATCATGCTTGCAAGGAAGTTGATCGCAGAAAAAAGAGCTCTTGGCGAAGTTTACAGCTTCCGGGTGGAATATCTTCACAGCGGTTACCAGGATCCCAACAGACCGATGAGCTGGAAACTGAGAAAAGAACAGGCAGGCGGGGGTGCACTTGTTGATCTCGGCTCACATCTGATAGATCTGGTGCGTTATCTCCTGGGAGAATATGAATCTGTACGTGCCTCCGTTAAGACATATATAAAAGAGAGACCCGTCAAAAAGGGGGTCGATGAAAAAGAGCTGGTAACGGTGGATGATGCAGTCTGGCTGGAAGTTCGTCTTAAAAATAACGGTGCTATCGGCACGGTAGAGGCATCCCGTTTTGCCACGGGAAGTCTGGACGATCTTAACATTGAGATGTACGGAAGCAAGGGAGCAATTAGATTTTCGCTTATGGATGCAAACCGGCTCTACTTCTACGATGCAGGAAAAGGCAGAGGATGGGAAGGTGTGCAAACCGTTCAGGATTATCCAGGCGCTTCTCTTCCCCCTTCCCGTTCTATCCTGGGATGGCCCAGAACCCATGCAGAAAATCAGTATCGGTTTTTAAGGGCAATTCTTAAAGGTTGCAATCCGGAACCGGACATAACCGACGGGGTGTATACCCAGATCGTAATGGATACAGCCTACAGGTCTGCCGAAAGCGGCGGCTGGGAGAAGGTTCTTTACACCAGCCCCTGATCGAGCATCGCCTCTGCGACCTTTTTAAATCCGGCGATATTCGCCCCCATCACATAATTTCCGGGATGGCCATACTCTTCCGCTGCTGAGGCACATGCCCTATGAATCGCCGTCATAATTTCCCTTAACCTTCTGTCCACATCATCTGCGCTCCAGGAAAGCCTCATTGCATTCTGACTCATCTCCAGCCCCGATGTGGCAACCCCTCCGGCATTGGCTGCTTTTGCAGGACCGTAGAGAATTCCGGCATTCAGGAATACATCTACTCCCTCCAGGGTTGTGGGCATATTGGCACCTTCTGAAACCAGAATGCATCCGTTCCTTACCAGTGTATCTGCATCGTCCCTGTCAATCTCATTCTGTGTTGCACTCGGAAAGGCCGCATCACAGGCTATGCTCCAGGGTCTCTCTCCTTCGTAATAGGGGACTCCGTACTTCTCGGCATATTCTCTTATGCGTCCTCTTTTGATGTTCTTAAGTTCCATGACAAAAGCAAGTTTCTCCTCATTAATGCCGTCGGGATCGTGAATGAAGCCGTTTGAATCCGAAAGGGTAACAGGTTTTGCTCCCATATGGATGAGTTTCTGTGTGGTAAATTGTGCAACATTGCCTGAACCCGATACTACGCAGGTCTTCCCCTTAATGGAATCACCCCTGGTTTTAAGCATTTCTTCGGCAAAATATACAGCACCGTAGCCCGTAGCTTCTGGCCTTATAAGCGACCCACCCCAGCCTACAGATTTACCGGTAAGAACGCCGGTGAACTCATTTGCGATTCTCTTATATTGGCCAAAAAGATAACCTATTTCTCGTGCACCTACACCGATATCCCCTGCAGGAACATCCGTATCCGGCCCGATGTGACGGTATAGTTCGGTCATAAAAGACTGACAGAACCGCATTACCTCGTTATCGGACTTGCCTTTTGGATCAAAATCGGAACCGCCCTTGCCTCCCCCCATATTCAGTGTTGTAAGAGAGTTCTTAAAAACCTGTTCGAAAGCAAGAAACTTCATTATCCCCAGATTTACCGTGGGATGGAAGCGCAAGCCACCTTTATACGGGCCGAGAGCACTGTTGAATTGTACCCTGAATCCTCGATTTATCTGGTACTCGCCTCTGTCATCCATCCAGGGAATACGAAAAATAACAACCCTTTCCGGTTCTACAATCCTTTCGAGGATTTTCTCTTCCCAGTATTCGGGATGTCTGTCCAGTAAAGGCTCTAAAGAGGTGAGAACCTCTTCTACTGCCTGATGGAACTCATACTCACCGGGATTTCGTTTTTTTACCAAATCAACAATTTCTTCTATATAAGACATGCTTTCCCCTTTCTCAATGAAAATGATTTTAGCCCACAGTGTCGTTATTATGTTCTAATAAAAAGTTTAATTCAAGTAAGAGGATAAATATTTTTTTAGTATAATTTCATTATATAAAATTTATCTATCATAATTCAGAAATTATATTACGGTCTCCTCTCAGCTCAACCACACTGCCCTCTTTGATTTGTTCGAAAACCCCCTTTGCATCGATAAATATTGGTATGTTATAGGCAATGCCCAAGAGGCTCAAATCGTGTTCGTATTTATAGGTCTCCATTACAATTCCTGCCACCAACTTTAGATAGGGCACATAATCCTTCTTGAAATCCGAGAGAAAAACTATCTTTCCGGAAAGATCCTTTGTATTTATATCAGCATCCTCTTTAACATAAACAACAGAGCCCGAAACAGTCTTTTTGTTAAGTGCTATTCCTCTAACAGGCTTTTTCCCCACCGTCTCGACCCGCACCATGTTGGTAGTTCCGTGTCTCCCCAGAGGGAGGCCTGCTATAATAACGATCCTGTCGCCCCTTTCGGCTACCCCCCTCTCCAGACATATCTCCCCTATTCTCTGGATGATCGATTCAATGGAGCTCTCCTCTTCTATCATTTCGGGATTCACCCCCCAGTTTAGTTCAAGTTGATTGTAGGTTGTATCCTGGTAGGTCATGGCCAATATAGGTATTTTTGATCTTAGACGGGAGACCATCCTTGCAGAGTAACCGGTCTTTGTAATGACCACCAGAACTTTAGCTCCACACTCATCTGTAATAGAAATCGCATTTCTGCATACTATAGAAGTTAAATCTGCTTCAGAAAAATCCGATTCTCTCCTTAACCGGAAAATCTTATTATAATCGATACCTTCCTCGGCTTTCTCTATAATCCTGGACATGGTTTTCACTACCAGTTCTGGAAAGCTTCCCACTGCCGTCTCTCCCGAAAGCATCACCGCGGAGGTGAGATCGTAACAGGCGTTGGCCACATCGGAGGCTTCAGCCCTTGTCGGAATGGGATTGTTGATCATGGACTCCAGCATCTGGGTCGCCGTAATAACAGGTTTACCCCGAAGATAGGACTTCTCGATTATACGTTTCTGCATAACAGGCACTTCTGCCATATCAAGCTCTACTCCCAGGTCTCCCCTGGCAACCATGATCCCATCTGCATGAGAGATGATCTCATCGAGATGATCAATTGCAGCCTTATTTTCTATTTTTGCTATCAGTTGTATTGCCGATCCCGGAAAACGGTCGTGAATCAGATTTCTAACGGTAAAAATATTGTTTGCAGAACCCACAAAGGAGAGTGCTATATATTCCAGCCCTTTTTCTGCGGCGAAGATGATATCTTCCCGGTCTTTCTCCGAGAGAAAAGGAAGGGGATATTCAGTCCCCGGAATGGCAAAGTGAGCCTTTGTCCTGAGAAGCCCGCTGTTTCTGATTCTAACCTTAACGCAGGTCTCATTCTTATCTATAATTTCCCCTTCAATGAACCCATCCATGAGGAGTACTCTCGAGCCGATTCTGCAAAGGCTGCCGGCCGAGGGAAGATTTGTGTAGAAGTGAAATTTATTCCCTGTTTCTTTTGAATGTAAATCCGGTTTTTCATAACTTTTTATGGTGATTATATCGTTCTGGCTTAAAGGGACCGGTTCTCTGTAACCGTAAAGCCTCACCTCAGGGCCCTTTGTATCGAGCATAATTGCAAGTGGAATGTGAAGCTTACTTCTCAAGTTTTTAAGTAAAGCGATAATTCTATCGGCCTCTTCTCTTTCCATGTGGGAAAAGTTAAGACGAGCCACATTCATTCCGTTCTCAATCATCCCGCGCAGTACTCTTTCATCTTTACAGGCGGGTCCTATGGTACAGACAATTTTTGTACGCTTTCTCATGATACATTCCTCGAAACCGTTTTCCTGTAGGGCATCATTTTCCCTGCTCTTATTTGTTCTGTAATATTGGAACATATCTTTTGATATATCTTATTAAATGTCTCAAGCCTCCCAAGTTTCATCCTGGCATCCGCAGTCCATACACTTTCCGGGTAATCCTCCACAACACGCAGGAAGTAAGAGTATGATTTTTCAAAGTACTGAAGCGAGGAGAGAGCCAGCTTTAAAATATAGTCGAATGTAAACAGGAACCTTATTTTCTGTTCATGTTTTAGATATCTGCGGTAAAAAATCCGGTAGCCTTCTGTGTAGTATTTAAAGCCTCTCTTGTAATACACGTATGCCGGGTCTTTTAGACTGCCCACTTCTCTACTTTCACTCTTTACTTTCTGTTCTCTAACGGGAATTTCGCTTCTCTTATATCTCGTACCCGAAAGATAGCTTGTAATAGCAATATAGGCTTCATTAATCTTCATCATTCTTAGTTCCCTTTGGCTTCTCTCGCTTTCAGGAAACAGATCGGGGTGATTTTTCTTTGCCTCTCTGTGATAAGCTTCTTTTACCTCGGAGAGACTTGCATCGGGTTTAAGATTTAGCAATTTGAAATACAAATCATATTCCATTTCAAGTAATCCTTGCCCTGGTTATAATTCTCTCAAAGAGTACAGGAGAAAAAGAACTTACAAACAGCGCTGTCCTTGCCTTAAAGTCCATGCCAACATAAACTTCTCTCTTTTTCTTTTCTATGCTATGCAAAATTTTTCTGGCACATTCCCCCGGAGAAATACCTCTCTCCTGGTTCTTATCCATCGCTCCGTAGGGGCTACCATCTCCCAACAAGGCATTTACCGAAATGCCGGTTTTAACAAATGCAGGAACTATCAGGGTTACATCTACCCCCCCCTCCTTTACCTCTGCACGCAATGCGTTGTAGAAACCGTGAAGAGCATGTTTTGAGGCACAGTAAGCTGCCCTTAAAGGAGTGGAGAACTTTGCCGCTATGCTGGATACTGCAACTATGTGTCCAGCCCTGCGGGCAAGCATTCCTGTGAGCACCTCTTTTGTTAACACTACACCGCTCAGGAAATTAACATCAATTATTTTTTTAATTACCGTTATTTCTGTTTCGCTTACTTTTGAGCGCTGACTCACACCCGCGTTATTGATTAGAATATCGATTCGACCGAATGCTGTCTCAGCCATTTTAGCTTTCTCGGGAAGGGAATCGATATCTGCCAGATCCAGAGGAAGCAGAAAGAGCTTCTCATCTGCTATTCCGCATTTACCCCCCACTTCTATCAGTCGATCTCTTCTTCTTGAGGAAAGAACGAGGGCCGCTCCTCTTCTGCCCATTTCAACAGCCAGAGCCTCTCCTATACCGGAAGAAGCTCCCGTTATCCATACAACTTTATTCTCCATATCCATTCTACGAGGCCAATCTCTATTCCTTTGATGCAGGTTTTACACGAACTTTTTTTCTCTTTAACTCTTTATAAATAGCCTTTGGAATAATCATTCCAATACTGGAAAATATTTCTTCCGTGTGGGGGTCATCCGGTTTCTGGGTATATATGTATAAAAGACTCTTCATTATATCCACCATTTCAAATCCGCTTACCCCTTCCAGAGTCCTTATCTCTTCTGTCATCTCACCCGATAGATCGATTATATCTTCTACAAGTTGAAAAAATCTCAATTATCTCTCCTGTATGGTAGTTTTGTCTTTTTCTATTTTAATTGTTTTAAACCAGAAGTGGAAGGGGCTCATCAAAAAGGGTCATATCTTAAAGTTTAAAAATACATTTCTTAATTTGAATCGAGCCGATTTATAAGCTGGCTCAGGGTGTGGTAATCGACGTTTTTAAACTTTGCACCTATCCTTTTTTTTGCTCCCGGCCTTACCTCATTAATCCAGACAATTTGAGCAGTTATTTCATATCTCTTTCCAATATCAGGTATTTCTATAATTATTTCGATTACTTTGCCTGGCTTAATTTCTCTGTCTGTTTCGAATGCCAGCCCTCCGAGGGAAAGGTTTTCTGTAACTCCTTTATCCTTCCCATGCTTGTTGTGCTTATAGATTATTTCTAATCTGGCATCATAACGAAGATCCAAGCGCTTCTCCTGAAGGCAGGTAACCTGATTTTTACCCCTCATCTTTGCCATGTACAGACCTCTATCCGCTCTCTCTATAAGAGCTTCGAAAGAGACACCGTGTTTCGGAAAACTGGATATACCTCCCGAGAAGGTTATCCTTAAATTGTGTGAGAATCGATGGTTTCTCGCTTCCCGCAGGAGTCTGTCTGCAAGAATTTTTGCATTATTCGTACCGGTTTGTGGCATTAGAATAACAAACTCCTCTCCCCCGTATCGAGCTGCAACATCTTCCTTTCTTATAATACCTTTTAGCATGCTAGCAAACTCCTTTAATACACTGTCACCCACCCGGTGACCATGATTGTCATTTACTGCCTTGAAGTCGTCTATATCCAGATACATTAGAGAAAACTCTATATTATACCGCATGGAGCGTTGCAGTTCTGTTTCTACTGCATGTTCTAAGTAGCGCCTGTTATAAAGACCTGTAAGCTCATCCACATGTATAAGGTATAGTTTTGATTCGTAAGTTGAAACTTCGATTATTTTGGGGTTTTTTAGCATGGGAAGTATATTGTAGAAGTAATCCATCATACTGACTCTGAACCCGACTTCCCGACCAAGGGTTTGCTCCAGCTCTTCCTGATGCTTTTTTATGTTTTCAAAGTGTTTCTCGGCAACCCTCGAATCGACTTCGATATCACACAAAGTGTAGAAAAGATAGGCATAGAGTTGATCTACACCAAACCTATTATTATCGTGATGCAGTCGTTCAATAAACTCTTCTCTTATATCACGATTTTTATAGAGCTCTTCTATGATTTTGTCTCTTATAAAGCTGTATTGATTAAGTTTACAGGCCATGTTTACTTTCTTATATTGTAACCAATTTTATAAGATTGTCAATAAATTTCTTAATCATGCATTCAAGAACACCCGGGCTGCTTGGATTGCTGAGCGGGTGGTGAAAGGATTGTTAATGAATTTTCTCACTAATTCGTGCAAGCACATCCCGCGCGGCCTGTTCTCCAAGGTTTATAAGCTCATTTCTTTTCTTGAGATCGTAGTAACTATACCCCTTTAAATCCGGCCGAATTACATAATCTGCCTGTTTAACGGCGTGCTGTGTAAAATTTGTCATAAGGATCAAGAAGCTGTATACAATAACATCGAAAATGTTTCTCGGCGGCTCGTTCTTTATTCTGTCGGCGTTAAGATCGACCGCTATTACGAGCTCCGCTCCCATTTCGCGAACCACCGAAGCAGGGACATTGTTGACCAATCCGCCGTCAACCAGAAGACGATCCTCCCACATAACCGGTTCGAAAATTCCCGGAATACTACTGCTCGCTCTTACTGCTCTGGCAGCAGGTCCCTCCTTCAAAATAATCTCCTCTCCTGTGGTTATATCTGCTGTAACCACACTCAAAGGAATATCGAGCTCTTCCAGATTTCTACCCTCTACCAATTTATTGAGTTTGTTTTCGAGTTTCTCCAATCTGAGCAATCCCTTGCCTGGTAGCATTGGCTCTACCAGATCTTTCCATGCTGTTTTACCGGAAAGTTCATTTATCTCTTTCCACCTGAAGCCTGCACAAAAAAGAGCTCCTATAAGACTGCCCACACTTGTTCCTGCAACAAAATCAATTTTTATCCCCTCCTCCTCGATTACTTTTAACACACCAATATGAGCAAGACCCCGTGCGGCACCTCCTCCCAGAGCAAGTCCAATCTTCTTTTTAATCAGTCTATCCAGAATATTCATACAAATAACTGTATCAGATATTTCTATTATTGTCTCCGGTAGTCGAAGAAATTTACGGAATCCTTAAGAATTACCATTATTGCCCCTCATGTTCAGTCTCTGCTCCTCCTCTATCATCTCCAGAAGTCTTCTCTCCACTTCATCAATTATCCAATCCGGGGTAGAAGCACCGGCAGTTATCCCTATCCTATCGTAGTTATTTATTTCTAAAGGAATTTCCGAAGCCTCTTCTATATGCCATGCCGCATTTATCAATTTCGAAGCCGTTCTATAGAGATGCTTTGTATTTGAGGAGTCCCTTCCACCTACAACCAGAATCGCATCCACTTTTTCTGCCAGCTCTCTCAAGGCCTCCTGTCTCTTCTCTGTGGCAGGACATATACTCCTGCATATTTTTATATGGGGATTCTTCTCCTTTAGAATATCGCATATTCGGGCATACTCATCTCTTCTCAAAGTTGTTTGCCCGATTACCATGGTTTTTGCAGGTAACTTAAGAGATTGTGCTTCCTTCTCATCTTTTATTACCCGATAATTGCCGGCATACCCGGCAATCCCCCTTACTTCTCCGTGATCTTTATCACCAACAATAACAATATGGAAGCCCTGATCGCTATGTTCCTTTACTATTCTCTGCGATCGTAAAACCCTGGGGCATGTCGCATCGACGAGTTCTATGTTCCTCTCCAGAAAGAGTGCTCTTACCTCTGGATGAATCCCATGTGCCCTTATAACAACGCTCCCCTCCGCCCGATCTGGATTTTTTATTACCGTAACACCCTTCTGCTGTAATTTTTCCAGTACATGCCTGTTATGAATAAGGGGGCCCATCGTATGAATTGTTGTGTGTTTTCCCGAATCGAGCATATCGTTGACTATCTGCACAGCACGCCTCACCCCCATGCAATAGCCCATGGTTTCTGCTCGAATAATCTTTCTCTCCCTGTTTTTTTTCATAACGTATCTTTAATATAAAAATAAACAGATATTTGTGGAACAATTATCTGTAACCGGAAAACTCATCCTCACCCAAGGGTCGAATAAACTCAATTATATCACTAACCTTACCCCTATGATCAAGTAAAGGATAACCGTAGATTTCAACTTTACGTTTCTTTCCCGTCCGTAGCGGTCGATTGGAGATATGGGCAGTCCAGCAGGCCGTTTTTTTTATCTCCTCAAGAGTACAGGGGAACCCGAAGGTGTGGCAGGGTCTATCTAGATTAAAATTAAAATCATAGCAGGTTATAGATTGGTTTAAGAACTTTTTATCGGCCACTTTAACCCTGAAGCTTGCGGCTTCGATTATGGATAATCCGGATGGAATATCATCAATTACAGAAGATAGGGGCTCTCCTGCCTTAAGCTTCTTCTCAAGTGCCGAAATGGTGAGAGTTCTTAATACAACATTGAAAAGTGCCCTGTCGTCAAATGGTTTCTGGATACAATCGTAAAAACCAGGTCTTTTGGTCAAAGATAATATATTCGGTGCAGAATAGGCGGTAATAAATATTATGGGAATATTGTAATTGTCATTTATATGTTCGGCTGCTTGAAGCCCATCTGTCTTACCTTGCAGAGCTATATCCATTATTATGAGATCCGGCTTTCTCTTTTCTGCATATTCCAGGGCTTCCTCAGAACTTGTAACCACATCACAGAGGCATTCTCCGCGTTTATCAAGCCGGGTTTTAATATCAATTCCGATTATGATTTCATCCTCAACAATAAGAACTCTCTTAGGGTTAACCTTCAATAAGTGTTATCCTCCTGGCTTTAAAAAGAGCTTTCTAAAGCCAAAATGATTATATTAACGAATTATGCTATTATTCATCATATCGCAATCTTCGATCGCAACTTAAAATGAAGATTGCGATATGATTATAACACAATAACAACCAGATGAAAATAAAGAAATTAGAAATTACAGAAATTTCTTCTAATTTTTAAAAAGCATGTGTTACCATTTCTGCACTTGACTAATCCTGGGGAAGAAGTAAAATTCCACCATGGCTAGCATTCCCGCTATATTGAAAGAGCGTTATTTATGGATAAAACAACATTCCGCACCCGAGGAGAGTTCCGATTTTGCCATAGAGGTTCTTGCCGAGGACAGAATTGGTCTTGTGGCAGACATTACTTCCATGATCTCCTCCTATAGCGGAAATATAACTTACATTCAATCGTGGATCGAACACAACGGCTTGATTCATATCCTCGTTCAGGTAGATAAGCAATCGATAAAAGAAAAGATTTTGCTGGAAACTCAAAAAATCAACTCCGTAAGAAGTGTATTCATACGGCCTACCTATATAAAAACTTACGGGAAGAGAGTAATTGTAGTTGGAGGGGGGGCTCAGGTCGCCCTTGTAGCTTCAGGTGCCATAGCCGAAGCCGACCGTCATAACATCCGCGGGGAGACTATTTCCATAGATACCATGCCGGTAGTGGGAGAGAGGGAGCTTTCCCAGGCCGTTCGTGCCGTTGGACGACTTCACAGGGTGGGAATACTGGTACTTGCCGGTGCTCTCATGGGAGGTGATATTACCAGGGCTGTGGTGGAATTACGCGAGACCTACGGAGTACCGGTTATTTCTCTTAGAATGGCGGGCTCTGTAACTTCTGTATGCGATCTGGTTATAACCGACCCGACGGAAGCCGGTGTAATGGCAGTAATGCTTATAAGCCATATAGGGCAGTTTAATTTACTTAAAATCCACGGGAGATGTTTTTAACCCTCCTATTTTTTCTTCTTTTTCCGTTTCTTACCCCTGGGCTTACGTTCTTTTTGAGCAGGAACTATAACCTTATCTTTTTCTTCCTTTCTGGCGGTGATATTTTCCGCCGAAACACTACTATTTGCTTCCACCTTTTGCAGTGCAGACTCCTCCTTTTTAATACCGTACTTTTTTCTCTCCTTATCCTTCCTTAATCTCTCTCTTGAGCTAATCCAGCCGAGTAAAATGGGGGATGCTATAAACATGGAGGAGTAAGTTCCCACAAATACTCCCACGATAAGGTTTAGGGCAAACAGCTTTATTGTACCTATGGCAAAGAAATAGATCGCCAGTACAGCCAGAAGTGTTGTAAAGGAGGTCATCAATGTACGGCTTAAGGACTGGGTAATGCTTGTATCGATTATATCTCGAAAAGGAGAATCTCTTAAAATAGCGTTATTTTCCCTTATGCGGTCAAAAATTACGATTGTATCGTTTAAGGAATATCCTATAATTGTAAGTAATGCTGCTATTGTTGCGGTGGATATCTCTAATTGAAACACACCTATAAAACCCACCATCACAGAAACGTCATGAATAAGTGCCACAATAGCAGATACGGCATAGGGAAGCTTAAAACGAAACCATATATACAGAAGAATCAAGGCCATGGCAAAACTAATGAGGTAAACAGATTGACGGACCAGGGTTTCTGAGAATCGAGGACCCACATAGTCGGTTTGTCTTACTATCACCCTGTTTTCCCCGAAACGGTTCTCAAGATACTTAAGGACCTCTGAAGAAACGGATTGGGTAAAATCTCTCTCCCCTTCTCTGTCTTCGACCCTGATAAGAAACTCCTGATTGATCGGCTCTCCCGCCATTTGAATTTGCACTCCTCCTACAGCTTCAAGTGCATCTCTCACCTCCTCTATAGATGCAAATATTTCGTTTCTATCGGTTAATCTCAGGTTACAGACCGCCGGTTCTTCTCCGAGATTGAGGGGAAAGTCCAGTGCAAGAAGTCTTTTTGTGGCAGTGCTTTCCGGAACATGGATGGCTACATCTATACCGGGTATTTTAGTAAGCTCTGCTCTAAGATCACCGATTGTTGGATTCTGCTCGATGAGAATCTGATAACGCTCCTTTTCTTCTCCGGGCTTATCCACTTCTATTGTAAGGGCGTTTTCTGATATGTTGAGAGTAGCCTGCCCTTCCCCGATATATGTTACCGAAAATGCCTCGGGGGCAACCTGAATATGCATCGATAGGCCCGATTGAAAATCTATCCCCAGGTTAAATCCGCCCTGAAAAACAGTGCCCGTTATACTTACTGCAATTACAAGGAAGGAAATTATGGGCATAATGTATCTAAAACGGGTAAATCTAATTACTCTCTTCATCTTACTCTCCACCCGATGCTGAGCCTTGAAACCTTAACCGATTCTACCAGAAAATCGAAAACAAGCCTTGAGACTACAAGAGCCGTAAACATGGAGGTTAGAATACCTACTGCTAGAGTATAGGCAAACCCCTGAATCGGACCTGTACCCAGTTGAGAGAGAAATATTGCCGCTATGAAAGTGGTAATATTTGAATCCATTATTGTCCAGAATGCCTTTCTAAAACCCGCCTTAACCGATGCTTCGGGTGACTTGCCGATCTTATACTCCTCTTTAATTCTTTCGAATATTATTACATTTGCATCAACAGCCATACCCACAGTAAGGATAATTCCTGCTATACCTGTGAGGGTAAGAGTAAGATTGAAAGCAGTCAGAATGGATACCATTATAAACAGGTTTAGTACGAGTGCCAGATCGGCAATCAATCCGGACATTTTATAGTAAAAAAGCATAAAAACAATTACCAGTAAAAAACCGAGTAAGATTGCCCTTATACCCATTCTGATCGCATCTTCTCCCAGAGAAGCCCCGATTGCCTGCTGACTGTTTATGATTAGATCTACGGGCAGGGCTGCCGTCCTGAGTACAAGAGCAAGATCTGTTGCTTCCTGCCTGTCGAATCCGGTCATCTGAACCGATTCTCTAATAGGTTCAGAAATCCGAGCCCCCGCCTTTACCTTATCATCAAGCACAATTGCGAGGGTTCTTCCTACATTTGCCGAAGTTACCTTGAAAAAAATCTCACCGCCCCCTCTGTCCAGGGTAAAGTTTATTACAGGCTGACCGGTTATGGGATGTGAACCCACCTGCGCGTCCTGAATATGGTTACCATCGAGAGCTACCTCCTCTTCTATAACGATATACCTGATACGTTGATCTATCCCGTATTTGTCTTTCTGGTAAAACCCTCTGATTACATCTCCTGCATCGAGAAAATCCGGTCTGGTGATATTCCCTCCAGCAAACTCTCTGGGATTCTCCTTTATATATTCCTGAAGTTTGGCCGTTGCATCATCATCAACCAGATGAAAGGTAAGCCTCCCCTTACCCCTGAGAAAGGTTCTGATTCGTTCGGGATCTGCCTCTCCAGGAATCTGAATGGATATCTGATCGGTCCCCTGCCTTCTTATGGAGGGTTCGCTTACTCCAAACTTATCGATCCTGTTTGTTAAAATCTCCATTGCCCTGTCTATGGCAGATCTTCTGTCTTCTGCTGCAGGTTCATGCCCCAGTCGATCTTTCAAGCTCTCCATATCGGCTTCGAGGAGTACGCTCATTCCTCCGGAAAGATCGAGACCCAGTTTTAAAGCCTCGTTGCTGAGTTCCTTAAGCTGAAGGATTTCCTCCCTGTAGTGTTCCTCGATTGCTTCGAGTGCTTCCCTGGCGTTTCTGAAACTGGCAAGTACTTTTCTGACTGTCCATCGATCGGGGAAAGGCCTATCTGCCAATCTATAATTCTCTTTTGCCTTATTCAGGATAAATTTATACTCCGTGGGGATTTGGGCACCGGGGTTTTCCCTCGTCAGAGTTTCGAGTTCTTCCAGATCTTCCGATGCTTTTCTTTCTGCAAAATCTCTTATCTGCTGTCTGGATATCAATGCCAATTCCCGCTTCTCCGCCGGTATGAGAAAATACCACTTGAAAGTTGGATAAAGAAAAAACCCACATGCTCCGATAGAAAAGAGAATTAGTATTAGTCTAAAGCGTTTACTCATAGTTTCTCTCCGGCCCGTGATGTTTATTGAAGGAAGGAAAGGGCTATCCTATTCCTGGCTGTTTTCGTCTTTACCCGGATTTACAGAAGAATCCTGTTTTGAGGCTCTCTTTTCCAGTATGGTGGAGACTGCGCTTTTAGAGAACTCTAACTTGACATTATCGTCGACCTTTATGACTACAGTATCATCCTTTACTGCCTGTACAATGCCCCTGATACCTCCTATGGTTACCACTTTATCGTTTTTAGATAGAGACTTAAGCATATTTTCTGCTTCTTTTTTTCTCTTATTTTGTGGCCGTATAATGAGAAAATAAAAAATTAATATAACCAGCCCAAAGGTTATAAAAGTCGTTACCAGTTGGCCAGAACCACCCGCGCCTGTTGCAGTGCCACCCTCTACACCTCCCATCAAGAGAGGTAAACTCCAAAATACATTATTCATAATTTTAATCATCCCCTTATTTAAGTTTGAAAAACCGTACCATGGATAAAATCACAAGTCAAGAGCTTGAGGTTATATGATCTTCACTCTCTCTATTTTGGATTGGACATCCACTCCCCCGAAAAGACGTTTCAACGCCTCAATCGAAGAGTAATTGGAACCACTTTTTTTATTGTAGATGGCCAGGAACTCTTTTATCTCCTCTTCGTTCTTTGAATAGACAGCCGAGTTAAAGGCCGCTTTTAATAATCCTTTCTCTGCCAGTTCTACCGTTGAGAGATTCTTAAATTTCTTCATTGCAGATCCGTCAACAATGGCTGTGTTTCCCTGGTATCCGATGGTAAAAACAAACTCTTCCCTTTTCATGAGCTTTTAACCGAAACGGCTCCCATGTTTTGTTCCATGAGAGCCGTTTTCAAGATCCGTGATTTAACTTATCAAAGGCGGGTTACATCATGCCACCCATGCCACCTCCCGGAGGCATACCGGGTTGTTCCTTCTCTTTCTCAGGAATCTCTGTAACAACACATTCAGTAGTAAGCATAAGACCTGCAATTGAAGCTGCATTCTGCAGGGCATACCGGCATACTTTTGCAGGATCGATAATTCCTGCCTTAACCATATCGGTCCATTCCATTTTGGCTACATCAAACCCTATGCCCTTTTTCTCGCCCTTCGCCTTCTCAGCTATTATAGAGCCGTCCATACCTGCATTTTCTGCGATACTACGAATGGGCTCTTCCAGAGCGCGTTTTACAATTTTAAATCCTACTTTCTCATCCTCTTCCCAACCGGAAATATCGGTTTTATCGAGCGCATGTACTGCCTGGAGTAAAGTAACACCGCCGCCGGGTACAATACCTTCTTCGATTGCAGCTCGTGTGGCGCTCAAAGCATCTTCAACCCTGTGTTTCTTTTCCTTGAGCTCGACCTCGGTGGCTGCTCCCACATTGATAACAGCAACGCCTCCTGCAAGCTTGGCGAGTCGCTCCTGTAATTTTTCCCGGTCGTAATCGGATGTAGTCTCTTCTATTTGTGCCTTTATCTGGGCAATTCTGTCTTTAATATCCTGCTGTTTACCCGCTCCACTGATGATTGTAGTATTCTCTTTTTCTACCTTTATACTCTTGGCACGACCAAGTTGAGACATATCGGTTGTCTCAAGTTTTAATCCCAGCTCTTCTGAAATAACCTGTCCACCGGTAAGAATGGCTATATCTTCGAGCATAGCCTTTCTCCTGTCTCCAAAGCCCGGTGCTTTAACAGCGACGGCACTCAAGGTTCCTCTGATGCTGTTTACAACAAGAGTAGCAAGTGCTTCACCCTCAACGTCTTCGGCTATGATCAGTAAAGGTTTCCCCGACTGTGCCACTTTCTCAAGAATAGGCAGTAAATCTTTCATGTTGGATATTTTTTTGTCATGTATGAGGATATAAGGATCTTCAAGCACGGCTGTCATGTTTTCACGATTTGTGGCAAAGTAAGGAGAGAGGTATCCCCTGTCAAACTGCATTCCTTCCACGAATTCAGTGTAGGACTCGATAGTTTTGGACTCCTCAACGGTAATTACACCATCCTTCCCCACTTTTTCCATTGCATTTGCAATCTCTTCGCCGATTTCCATATCGTTATTGGCGGAGATGGCTGCGACCTGGGCTATCTCCTCTTTGTCTTTTATCTCTTTAGATGTTTTTTTAATGTCTTCCACAGCAATCTCGACTGCCTTGTCGATCCCTCTTTTTATTCCCATGGGATTGATTCCGGCAGCCACACTTTTAAGCCCTTCTTCAACAATCGAATAGGCAAGCACCGTGGCAGTAGTGGTACCATCACCGGCAACATCGTTGGTCTTGGTGGCAACTTCTTTAAGAAGCTGAGCACCCATGTTCTCATAGGGGTCTTCCAGTTCGATCTCTTTTGCCACAGAAACACCATCTTTAGTAACAGTGGGAGCACCGAATTTTTTGTCCAGAAGTACATTTCTGCCTTTTGGACCAAGTGTGACACTTACGGAATCGGAGAGCTTCTTTACACCTCGGAATAGAGCTCTTCTTGCTTCTTCGTTAAACTGCAATTGCTTAGCCATTTTTAACCTCTCTTTTCTTATTGGTATTTTATATCCGTTTTGACTTGATTCATTAAAGAAGATACAAATACTTTTCTAAATCGCCAATAGAAAATTTCATTTTTTTTCTCAAACAAAGTGTTACCACTCTTGACTTTTACTCATGCTAGGCATTAAAAACTTAAACTAAGTGAAAGGAAAAAAACACTATCAAATTGGTGTTATTCTCAGGTTAAACCAGTTCAAAGCAGAAGAGACTCTATCTCTAATGGAAAAAGCCTTAAGCTTACTGGAAGAGCACACTATGAGTAGTGAGCTTAAGGTTCACTGGAATCTTCCCTGTATCCCTCTTTTAGAGCATTCTTCTTTAAGAGCAAAGGCATTACTCACCAGACTAAAGAATCGTATAGACACAAAAGGTGATTTACTTCTCCCAATGGGTTATTCCGGCGCCCACCATCCTTTTCTTTTAAAAGAAGAACTTAGATACGAGCTCGATTGGACATTTGTAAACCGATGGAACTCCGGATGGTTCGAGTTTTTATCATCAAACTCCGCCGCATTGATGCCTCCGAGCATGGATTTTTGCAGAGAATCGTCAAAACAGCTCTACAGAGAAAAAAATTATCTCTGGCTTGCGATTTCTTCCGGAGAAAGAAATAGAATATATTTAATAAGAGGCGAGAAATTGCTGGTCCTTCCTTTTATAGATTTTTCTAAGCTTTCTGTAAAAGAGATATCAAAGGCGCTTAAAAGTTCTTTTAAGAAGATAGATACACCACTGGTTCTTCTTTTTAACTTATTCAACAATAATAATACATTCAAAACTAACAATTTTCTAGATTCGCTCTTATACCTTAAGAGAAGATACAATATATCCTTCTGTAAAATACCTCAGTACTTTCAAGATGAGGCAGAGCTAAACATATACTCTTTTTCATATTCTGAAAATGGAGATATTCCGCTGGAATCAGTTTTAACCTCTAAAGAGTTATCCGATTCTCCGGTTGATAGAGTTTACCGGATTGAAGCATGTAAAATCAGAGAAAATCGAGACTATCTGAATAAGCCAGAACTTTTAAAAAAGATTTTAATTATAAATTCTCCCCAATATCTGCGATCTAAATACGCAAACGGAAATTTCACCCTGCAGACACCTCCCATTAAAGGAAGAAGTTTTATCGCCAATATGAGTGGTACTGTTAATCTTGGAGAAGCCGATATGGAAACGGTAATATTTGAAGGTAAACTGAAAAATTTTTCCGTTCGGGGAAAAGAGGTTCTTATAGATGAATGTTCTTCTTCCTACATTTCCTATCCGAAAAGGCAATTTTCTTTCGAGCAATCCGGTATTTTTTCCTTCGAAGATGAGATGAGTAGAGGTTTGAGGGAGATATCGGGTATCGATTTACCCGATTCAAGATCGCCCGGGAAACTTATGATAGATTATTACTTGTTGAACGAGTTTCCAGCACTTTTTATATCGGTCTTTATCACCTATCCTGAATTAAGAAGCGTACAGACAATCCAATCCTACTCTCCTCTGGAAATACCTCTCTTTCGAATAACTCCCGGTCATACGGTTATGCTCGAAGCGCTGTTCCCCGACGGAGAGAAGTACAGTCAGAAATTACCGGCTATTTCCGGATATTACCGGTTTCCGGGAAAAACCTTTATTCTTACCTGTGGCGAATCCAACCTGCTGGTAGACTTTACAGACTACGAATGCAGAAGGGTTAATCTTCTTCCTGTGAGAATCAGAAAAATAAAAAAGGATTATCTTTTATACATTAATCCGGGAGGAAGCTACTGCTCCTGTCCATCGACTCTTATAGAAGGAGTGGAGGAACACTTTACCCTCATGTTAATAGCCGGTATAAACGAAAGGCTCTCTCCTCCTCCCATTCCAGCCTCTGTAGTAAAAGAACTTTCTCCTGCCTGGATAGGCAGGTACTCTGCTCCTGTTAAAAAGAAATTTATCTGATCTCTACGATTTCTCCGCTTACAATTTCTTCCGGGTACTCTTCTCCCCGGGGAAGAAAAAGAAGGGCTCCGGAAGGAGCAATTCCTTCGATCCTGCCTACCACCGTTTTACCTGTTTGTGGACACCCGAGGAATATTTTCACTGTTGCGCCTTTAAGATAGAGTAGGCTCTCGAGCCTTTCCCTCCAGTCTTTAGAGGAGAAGATGGTTTTAAAACGAAAAAGCAGAGCCTCCAGAAGCAGCCCAAGGTCAACATTCACAGAGGTAAGACTACTGATAGAACACACACTACCCCTGAGTCCTTCTGGGAAGACCACCTGATTGCAGTTTACCCCCACACCTGCAAGCAGATATTTTCCCGTAGCTCTGCACAGAACTCCTGATATTTTCCTCCCCTCTACAACTACATCGTTGGGCCACTTCACCTTGGCCGGCAATGAAAATCTCTCATTAAGCTCCTCGGCTATTCCTATTCCAGTAATCAGGGGAAAACGTAATGATCGTGTCTCCCATCCGTGAGTCAAGTTAGATTTCTCTATTGATATATCCTTCTCAAGCTCAAACTTATGTAATATCAATGTAAATAGAAGATTCTCTCCCGGAGGAGAGAGCCATCTTCTTCCCGATATCCTACCCCTTCCCTCTTTTTGATACCCTGCCCAGATTACCGTTCCCGAAGGGCATCCCCCTTCAGCAATCTTGCAGGCATCCTCCATTGTTGTTGTAGTTTCTTTTTTATAATATACCGGTGCTCCGTTAAAGGGATTGTTTAAATCAACTTTTATCATGATCGAGCCTGCTTATTATTCCTCCTCCCATTACAAGGCCATTATGGTAGAAAACTGCAGACTGGCCGGGAGAAACTATCGTAGACTCTTTAAGCCTTACAATTACCGAAGAGTCATCAATAGGAAAAACAGTACAGGGTATTTCCGGCGAGTTATAGCGTACTCTCACATTGCAGTTAAACTCCTTGCCATGTTCTTCTATAAACCAATTAGTCTCTTCTACAATGAACCGGTTGCTCCTTGCATCCTTTTTTCTTCCCACAACTACTCTGTTTCCCTCAGGATCGATATCGGTTACATACCACGGCCCGTTGCCCAGATCCAATCCTCGCCTCTGCCCAATGGTATAATGGATGTATCCCTTATGTTTCCCGATGACATTACCCTCTGTATCTATTATATCTCCTTCTGTGCTTAAATCCCTCCTGCCCGTGTAATTCTTAAGAAAATCCACATATTCCCCCTCTACGAAACAGGCATCCTGGCTCTCCGCACCGGAAGCAGAGGGCAAATCCAGCTTACGGGCAATCTCCATAACCTCATCCTTTCTGTACTCTCCCAGGGGAAAAATAAGATATTCAAGCATCTCCTTGGATATTCGGTAGAGCATGTAAGACTGGTCTTTGTTGTTATCTCTTGCACGTTTAATGAAAGCTCCGTCAGCGGTGTTCTCCACCCTTACGTAATGGCCGGTCGAGAAGTAAAGGGGCTCTTCATCTCCAAGAAGCCCATTTTCTCTCATTCTTTCTGTTAAAAGATTGTAAAATGCCTTAAAGCGAACCCACTGATTGCAACGAATGCAGGGGTTGGGAGTCTTTCCATTTATATAGGTTTGTGTAAAATCATCTACCACTTTCTCCTTGAAAAGAGAGGTTAGATCCATAATATAGTAGGGTAGATTCAACAGCCGGCATACCTCCCTTGCTCTATCAAGAACCTCTGTATTACAGCATCTGGAGTCGGGCCATATATAGTGGCTTGCTCCTGCCATCCGCTTTTCGGCTCCTTCTCCTGAATGCGAACTTAGACCCTCGTATAGTAAATAGGCGGCTACACTGGAATCCACCCCACCGCTTAAGGCTACGGCAAGAAAGTTTTTCTCTATTCTGGCAATATTTCCCTTTAATTCTTCCCTTATATCGATTATCATGGCTGCGGATGTTTCTCCTTATTTTAATAATATAATTTATTTTAAGACCAGGGTCATGTCCTATCCCGTTGCCATTAATGTAATTTTATGCAAATAATATAGTAAAAATATACAAGAGGTCTTCCGGTGAAAGAAAAAGAGGCCAGATTAAGAGCAATAAAGAAAATAATTAAAACCTATAAAATAAAGAGCCAGAGAGATTTACTTAAGCATTTACGCGAAAACGGATTTAATGTAACACAGGCAACCCTTTCAAGAGACATGCGGTTTCTCAGGGTAAACAAGATCTCCGATGGTGAAAACGGCTATTATTATTCTCTGCCGAGCCTGGATATGCGAATCGACTCCGAGAAGAGCTTTATTAAGGATATTATTCGGGGCTTCATATCCATTGACTATTCCGGCAATATGGCCATAATGCACACTATACCCGGACACGCCGACAGTGTTGCCTTTGCGATCGACAATCTATCTCTTGATGAGATAATCGGCACCATGGCAGGAGATGATACGGTTCTCATAATACTAAAAGAGAACCTTGAAAAAGAAGAGTTTAAGAAGATGTTAAAAGAAAAAATACCCGAACTGGAGTTATAAAGTAAGTGAAAGCGGCAGTATTGGGAACAACAGGTTATACAGGTATGATTCTGTTACGACTCTTAATCGAGCACCCGGAGGTAGATAAAATTATTCCGGTCTCTTCATCGAAACCCGGAGTACCCTTAAGTTCTATTGACCCGGGATTGGGAGTCTCCGGGATGGAAAAAACCAAATCTGTTGGAGGAGAAACCGTAAGCATAGAAAAGGCCACTAAGCTCAATCCCGATGTGGTTTTCTCCGCCCTGCCCCATCTTGCCTCTGCAAGAACATGCGAGCCTTTTTTCGGAAAATCTATAGTTATCGATCTTTCGGCCGACTTCCGAATAAAAGATGCAGAGCTCTTCAGAAAGAGCTACGGAGAGCCGCCTCCCAGAGTTGATCTCCTGGACAGGGCGGTTTACGGACTGTGTGAGGTTTACCGGGATGAAATACGCAAAGCCGATATAATAGCCAATCCGGGCTGTTATCCCACAGCCACTCTTCTGCCGCTGTATCCTCTTTTTAAAAACAACCTCATCGAAAAAGGCCGAATTGTCATAAACGCGCTCTCGGGAATATCGGGAGCCGGTAAAAAGGCTGAACTTAAGCTTCTTTTCTGCGAGCGATCGGAAAATACCTCTGCCTATTCACCCGGGAGTACCCATCGTCATGCAGGAGAGATACAACAGAGAATCAAAGAGTTTGCAGGCATCCCTAAAGGTTACTCCCTTGCCGCGGATAGCCATGACTTTGAGGTGCTTTTTACCCCGCATATGGTTCCTCTCAAACGGGGGATGTTCATAACAACAACCGTCTCTCTGGCAAGAGAAATTGAGAACAGTGAGCTTAACTCTATCTTTTTGGATGCCTACACCTCTTCGCCTTTTATCTCCTTAACTTTCGATTACATTCCGCAAACCAGAGATGTGTGGGGTTCAAACAGGTGTGATATCGGCTGGCACCTGGAAGGCAGAACTCTTATCTTATTCTCCGTTATCGATAATCTCATTAAGGGAGCTTCCGGGCAGGCAATTCAAAACCTGAACATTCGGTTTGGCTTTATCGAAACTGCAGGACTTAGAAGTTACGGGGAGATATGAAAAAAGAAAGCATAATAATTAAAATCGGAGGAAAAGCGTCTTCGGATAGATCTTCTCTTGAGAATCTGCTTGGAGAGGTTTCCAGGCTCGCAGAGAGACATCGTCTGATCCTTGTTCACGGGGGAGGTGCTGAAGTCTCGAGAATAACAGAGTTATTTGGGCTTAAACCTGTTTTTCGTGACGGTATTCGCATGACCAGTCCCGCAGAGATGGAGATTGTAGATATGGTACTGGCAGGTAAAGTAAACAAATATCTGGTAAGAGTTCTCAATCGTTACTGTAATGCAGTGGGATTGAGCGGCTCCGATGGCAGGGTTTTTGAAGGAGAAAGCCTGAGAGATGATGAAAATCCCGAAACTCATACCGGAAGAGTAACTTCGGTTAACATCTCCTTCCTGAACCTGCTTATGGATGCGGGTTTCCTGCCAGTTCTTGCCTCCACATCGATGGATAGCACGGGAATGCCTTTAAATATCAATGCCGATGAGGTTGCCTTTGCCGTAGCCATGGCTCTACCGGCTTCTGTACTTCTTTTTCTCTCAGATATACCCGGAATTATTCGACAGGGGGTTACACTTAAAGTCGTCAACAAACTGGATGATATAGAGAGATATATAGACGAAAAGACAATTACAGGGGGGATGATTCCCAAGGTAAAGAGCTCACTGGATGCACTAAACAGAGGCGTTGATAAAGTGATAATAGGTCAGTATAGTCATCCCGGCGATCTGGAGAAACTCCTTTCGGGGCAAAGGGGAACAATAATCAGAAGAGAGGCGGAAAATGAAAACTAACGGAAGAGCATCTGTCGTCACAGATGCACCTTTTCCTAAAAACTACTCGCAGGAGCTCCTGCTTGTATCCAGAGGAAAGGGCGTTTATGTGGAGGATTCATCCGGCGAGAGGTATTTAGATTTCGGCTCGGGTATAGCAGTAAATGCCCTTGGTTACGGAAGAGAAGATCTGGCGGAAGTTGCCTTTAACCAGATGAAGAAGCTCATCCACATTTCCAATCTTTATACCACCGCACCCGCAGTTGAACTGGCTGAGAGACTTATCTCCTTCGGTTCATTTTCAGCCGTTCATTTCGGAAACAGCGGGAGCGAGGCAAACGAAGCAGCAATCAAGTATGCGAGGCTCTATTCGCTTAGAAAAAGAGGAGAAGGCTGTCATCGGATACTGTGCTTCGAGGGTGCATTCCACGGAAGAACCATGGGGGCCTTATCCTGTACTCCGAATCCTGCGTATCAGAAACCCTTTGCTCCTCTCCTTCCAGGAGTCGAAACAATAGAGTACAACAATGTGGAGAAGCTTGAGGAGACTCTTAACGGCAGTTTCAGTTGTGTAATAGCTGAAGTTATACAGGGAGAGGGCGGGCTCGAGGTAATGACCAAGGAGTTTGCAGAGGCCCTTAACCGGGAATGCAAAAAACACGATGTAATACTTATAGTTGACGAAATACAAACCGGACTGGGGAGAATCGGTTACAGGCTTGCATCCGACTGGGTGGGGCTTGAACCTGACATTGTAACCCTTTCAAAACCTCTGGCAGGTGGTCTACCCCTATCTGCAACTCTCATTCCTGCTAAAGTAAATAATCTCTTACAGGTAGGTGAACACGGTTCCACTTTCGGAGGAGGACCCGTTACAACATCGGTTGCAAATAGAGTTCTCGACATAATCCTTGACCCTGTTTTTCTCGATCAGGTCAGAAGCAAGGCTTCTGTACTTCATGATGAACTTACAAGGATTTCAGAGGAGTTGGATTTTATCGGAGCCGCGAAAGGAGCCGGAATGCTCAAAGGTCTGGAAGTTAAGGCTCCTAAAGAGAAAGAGTCGGAAGTAATAAAAAAATTGATCGAAGCCGCCAGAGATGAGGGAATCCTCATTATAAAATCCGGAAGAAACGTTTTAAGAATAGCGCCTCCCCTCATAATAACCGAAGAAGAAATCAGGGAAGGGGTGGACATACTTCGCCGGGCACTTTCCGGATTCCAAGGAAACATCAGCTAGCAGAGATCTACAAAAGGTAAGAAAAGAAATTTCAGGAGGAGTGTTTATGGAAAAAGAACCGATTAAAAAGATTGTTTTGGCCTATTCGGGTGGTTTGGATACATCCATTATCATCCCATGGCTTAAGGAAAATTACCCTAAAGCAGAGATAGTTTGTGTATGCGTAAATGTTGGTCAGGAAGAAGATTGGGATAAGATGGAGCAAAAGGCACGAAATTCCGGTGCATCCAGGTTATATACAATCGATGCCAGAGATGAGTTTGTCGAGAAGTTTCTCTTTGTTATGCTCAGGGCAGGCGCTATATATGAGAACAAGTATCTTCTTGGCACCTCCATAGCCAGGCCTCTCCAGGCAAAGCATCAGGTAGAGATAGCCTTAAAAGAGAACGCCGATGCGGTTGCCCATGGATGTACCGGTAAGGGCAACGATCAGGTGCGTTTCGAGCTCACCTATAAAGCTCTTGCTCCTCATTTGAAGGTTATTGCTCCATGGAGATTGTGGAGCATACGTTCAAGAGAAGAAGCCATCAAATATGCAAAAGCTCACAATATCCCTATCGGCAACATCTCCAAAAAGAATATCTACTCCAGAGACTGGAATATCTGGCACATGAGTCATGAGGGTGGTGATCTGGAGAATGCATGGAACAAGCCTAAAGAGGAAATGTTTCTACTCACTAAATCACCACAGGAAGCCCCGGACAGGGAAACAGAGCTAATCCTTGACTTCGAAAGGGGTATACCCGTAAGCTTAAACGGGCAGAAGCTTAAACCGGTGGAATTACTCAATACTCTCAACCAGGTGGGAAGGGAAAACGGCATAGGCCGCTCCGATGTAGTGGAAACTCGAGTTGTAGGAATGAAGAGCCGCGGCGTCTACGAAACTCCCGGCGGTACAATTCTACATACCGCTCTCCGGGAACTGGAAATGATGACTCTTGACAGCGATACTCTACATTTTAAACAAACCCTGGCAATGAAGTATGCCGAACTCATCTATCAGGGTAAATGGTACACCACTTTGCGTGAATCGATTGAAGCTTTCATGGAGAAAGCCTGTGAGTTCGTAACTGGTACGGTCAGGCTTTATCTTTACAAGGGAAATATAATCATAGGAGGGAGAAAATCACCCTATTCATTGTATCAACAGGAGCTTGCCTCTTTTGGAGAAAGTAGTTATAATCATACAGATGCATCCGGTTTCATCAATCTATTTGGACTCTCCACCGGAGTTGCCTCTATTGTCCATAAGAGTATAACTTCTAAAAAAGGTCAGACTCAGGAGATAAAACAGTTGGCTTCCTTTCACGAAAAATAGAGGAAACGGTACCGACTCATGTTAAAGCTGTTCAACAAAAGCTGTGAATATGCACTGCAGGCGGTTCTATACCTTGCACATCAGGCAGATGGTAAACCTGTTTTTCAGCGAGAGATATCGGAAAAGTTGAATATCCCCTCATTCTTTCTTGGAAAGATTCTCCAGCAACTTTCTCACAACAGGATCGTACTATCTCAAAAGGGCAGAGGGGGAGGATTCCTTCTGGGTAAGAAACCTGAAGAGATAACCCTCTACGATATTGTCGAGGTAATGGAAGGTCCCTACTTTTTTGATCAGTGTGTGCTGGGTTTCCCCGGTTGCAGTGATGAAAATCACTGTCCTGTACATTTCGAATGGCAGAAGGTAAAGGATGAAATCCTTACCATGTTGAAAGAAAACAATATAAAGAGTTTAAGCCAAAAATTGGGAAATAAATTGGAATATCTGGATAGTAAGAGATAACTTCCTGTCGATTATAGCAAAATGCGAGCAGGCATTTACACTTGACAAAGCGAAATTTTTTCGGCAACTTAAATAAACAATAGAAGTGGTGGGTATAGCTCAAGAGGTAGAGTACCAGACTGTGGATCTGGCCGTTGCGGGTTCAAGTCCCGTTACCCACCCGGATATGCGTCCGTAGCTCAGCTGGATAGAGCGCCGGACTTCGAATCCGTAGGTCGCAGGTTCGAATCCTGCCGGGCGTGTCCTTAAAGAAATATGGGCCGTTAGCTCAGCCGGTAGAGCAGCAGACTCTTAATCTGCGGGTCGAAGGTTCGATCCCTTCACGGCTCATATTTAATTGACAGAAAATGCACCCGTGGTTATAATTGGATGCGAGAGTGGTGAAATTGGCAGACACGCCAGACTTAGGATCTGGTGCCTTCGGGCGTAAGGGTTCAAATCCCTTCTCTCGCATCTATAGTTTAGAAGCTTGCAAACAATGCGGGAATAGCTCAGTGGTAGAGCTCCACCTTGCCAAGGTGGATGTCGCGGGTTCAAATCCCGTTTCCCGCTTCTGCAATAAATGGCGATCCGGTGCTTTCCGGATCGCCGTTTTTTTACTTATATTTACACTTGATTTAAGCTTATTAAGTTCCCTGTCTCATTCGAGGCAAAATACTCCATAATTTTAAGAGGATACCGTTGTGATCAAAGAAAAAATAATAGAACCTCAGGAACATTCTTCTGTTAAACTAACCATTACTGTCGATAAAGAGGCTCTTAAAAAAGAATACGACGATCTGGTAAAGAAATACTGTAAAACCGTGGAAGTAAAGGGGTTTCGTAAGGGTAAAGTCCCTCCTTCTATTTTGATTAGAAAGTTTGGTGATACCATAAAAAATGAAACCTTTTTAAATGTCATGGAGAAAAGCCTCGAGATGGCGATTGAAGATGTGGATAAAAAACCTCTTCCCTTGGATATCCCCCATCTTGAAAATGATTTAAATATAGAAGAGGGAACCCTGGAGAAAGATTTTACTTTTACAGTCACTTACGATACCTATCCGGAAATCAAGCTGGGAAAATACACAGATATTGAAATAGAAGAGCCGGTTGTGAATATAAAAGATGAAGATGTAGAGAGAGAGCTAAAGGCACTGCAGGAGCAAAACTCCGTCATTGCAGACAAGAGAGAGGGAAGCACAGTTGAGAAAGACAACATAATAACCATAAGCTATGTTGAGCTGGATAACGATGGGAACGAAATAGAAGATACAAAGAGGGATGATTACGTATTCACTGTGGGCAGTGGATACAATCTCTACAGGATAGACGATGATGTGATTGGAATGAAAAAGGGCGAAGAGAAAATTATCGAAAAGGATTACCCCGAAGACTATGATTTTGAAGAGCTTCGGGGAAAGAAAAAGAGGCTAAAGGTAAAGGTCAATGCAATAAAAGAGAAACAACTACCCGAGATAGACGATGAGCTTGCCCAGGATATAAGTGATAAATACAACACTCTCAAAGATTTAAAAGATGATATATACAACAAACTGAAAGAAGTAACCTCTTTTAGAGTCCGCATAAAAAATATAGACTCATTATTGGATAAAATTCTTAATGATTCCGAAACCGATCTTCCCCAATCGATGATCAACACCGCACTGGATAACTACTGGTCCAGGTTCATATCAAGGTTGAACACGACAGAAAAGTTGGTACTGCGCGCTCTTGAAATTGATGGGAAAAGTAAGCAAAGCCTCTACGAAGAATGGAGGCCTTCTGTAGAGAAAGACCTTAAAATTGAATTCCTCATCGAAGAGATGATTAAAAAAGAAAAAATAGATGCGGATGATAGTGAAATTGATGAGAAAATAAAGGAATATGCCGAAATAAACAATATAAGAGAAGAAGAGCTTGCTAACGCTCTTTCTAATGAGAGCCTTAGAGAACATTTCAAAAAGGAGACACAGAAACAAAAACTCTTCGATTTTCTTCTGGAAAACGCCAGGATAAAAAAGGGAGAAGAGATAAATCTACTGGACATCGATAAAGAGAATGGTTAAATTTCGGAAGAGGATTTTACTATGACGAAAAAAAGAATGAGTACACTTGTCCCCATAGTAATTGAGCAAACAGGTGCAGGCGAGAGATCATATGACATTTACTCACGCTTGCTAAAAGATCGCATAGTTTTTATTGACGGAGAAATAGTAGATGTAACCTCCGATCTGGTAGTAGCCCAACTTCTCTTTCTGGAATCTCAGGATCCGGAAAGAGACATAAGCGTATATATAAACTCTCCCGGTGGTACTGTAACCGCAGGACTGGCCATTTATGATACCATTCAGTATATAAAACCTGATGTACAGACAATCTGTATAGGGCAGGCTGCCTCCATTGGTGCTCTCCTTCTATCGTGCGGGACTAAGGGTAAGAGATTCGCCCTTCCATCCTCGAGAATACTTATCCACCAGCCTTGGGGTGGTGTATACGGCCAGGCCAAGGATATAGGTATACAGGCCAGGGAGTTTGTAAGGCTTAAGAAGCTTATTATAAAGCATTTCGCCTATCATACCGGAAAAGACGAAGAGACCGTAGCAAAGGATCTGGAAAGAGACTACTATTTTTCAGCAGAGGAAGCCGTGGAATATGGAATAGTGGATAAGATTTTTATAAGGGGAAATAATGGCAAGAAACAAAAATGATGGTCTTAAGGTCTGTTCTTTTTGCGGCAAGAGTGCCGATATTGCCAGAAGGCTGATTGCGGGTCCCGGTGTTTATATCTGTGATGAATGTGTTCATGTGTGCAAGAAAATCCTGGATGAAGAGGATGATGTTTTAACTTCGGAGTTCTTAGAAGACGTCCCCACACCTAAAGAAATAAAAGAGTATCTCGATCAGTATGTAATCGGCCAGGAACGAGCTAAAAAAGTCTTATCGGTAGCCGTTTACAACCATTATAAAAGAATATCCCAGAGAAGCAAAATAGAAGATGATGTAGAAATAGAGAAAGCAAATGTTCTTCTTATTGGCCCTACAGGCACAGGCAAAACCCTTCTTGCAAAAACCCTGGCCCAGAAACTTAAAGTACCCTTCGCAATAGCAGATGCAACAACCCTTACAGAAGCCGGCTATGTGGGAGAAGATGTAGAAAACATCCTCCTTAAATTGATTCAAAATGCGGGAAACAACATTTCCGCCGCCGAGAGAGGCATAGTTTATATCGATGAAATCGACAAGATCTCCAAAAAAGGCGAAAACGTATCCATTACCAGGGATGTCTCCGGAGAGGGCGTTCAACAGGCCCTTCTCAAGATAATCGAAGGCACTATAGCATCGGTACCCCCTCAGGGCGGCAGGAAACATCCCAACCAGGAGATGCTTAAAATCAACACAACCAACATTCTCTTCATCTGTGGCGGCGCTTTCGTGGGTCTGGATAAGATAATCGAATCCAGAATATCCCAGCATCCCATGGGTTTTGGCGCAAATGTGCAGGGCTCACACGAGAAAGATCTGGTGGAGCTGTACTCACACATACACCCCGATGATCTTATCAAGTTTGGTCTCATTCCTGAGTTTGTAGGAAGGCTGCCCATACATGTAACTTTACATAATCTTAGTAAGGATGATCTCAAGAAAATCATAACAGAGCCGAGAAACTCCATAATCAGGCAGTATAAGAGCTCCCTTAAGATCGACAGTGTTGATCTTGTATTCGAAGGAGAAGCCATCGATGCAATAGCACAGAAGGCTCTTGAAATTAAAACGGGGGCAAGGGGCTTACGTTCTATTGTTGAGGATATTATGATTGATATAATGTACGACATTCCCTCTATAAAAGGGAGAAAGCAGGTAACCGTTACCAAAGAGGTTGTTAAGAAATCTGTAAAACCCGACATCACCCTTATTAAAAAATCTGCCTGAACCCCTACTCTAACGTTAGCCTTTCGTTTTTTAAGCCATTTTAAAATTAAAGTCAAATTTAGTGGTGATAAAAAATTTTTTACTTGATTCAGAAGGATAAATAATTATATAATTATATTTCATAAAAGTTTATCGGAGGAAGCAATTGAAGAGAAAAATAATTGCTTTTTTTGCAGTAACAATTTTATCTGTGCTAACTGTAAGTCTGTTTGCAGATACTCGAGAATCAAATCTGTACGTCAAATCGTTGCACATAGTAAGAGTATATCCTCACAAAAAGGGTTTTCAAATTGTATACAGGAAGAATAATATGGAGCTCCGCGAGTTTTATGTACCCAACGATTGGTTTAAGGGTGCAGGCAGTAAGGGAGATCTTATCTGGGGGGATGGCAGAGAGTTCCCCTACTGCTCTATTTTCTGGAAAGATGGAGAGTTTGAACATATTCGGCTGTATCTTCATAAAGACTTAAATCACGAATCCTGGGGGGGCATTTTAGAGAGCAACGAGCAAACAGACGAGATGTTCGAAAACATAGAAACTCTCGATCTGGATTTTTAATGCTATCAGTAGAAACCTATAAAAGAGCCATCCATGAAGAGTCTCTTTCGGGATGGTTTTTTTTTAATATCTTTCACAGGGACAGGATTTCCGATAGACTCCTTGATATAACCCCCAATCAGATGAATACGCGCCCCTGGTTTTATTTTCTTCCTGCAGAGGGGGAACCCACTGCCGTCTGCCATTCGATAGAACCCTCAATTCTTAAACATCTTCCCGGAAAGAAGAAGTTTTATGTTTCCAGGGATGAGTTATCTCTTATTCTCTCCTCCATTCCGAAGGGCAGGGTTGCCGCTCAGTTTTCCGCCGAAATTCCCGCTCTCTCCTGTCTCGATCACGGTACAGCCGTATTTCTTCAATCTCTGGGTTTCGAGCTCGTCTCTTCTCAATCTCTCATTCAGAGGTCGGTGGGTGTGCTAAGGCAGAATGAGATTACCCTCCACGAGGAGGCTGCGGTTCAACTCTACGGTATTGTCGATATTATCTGGAAAAAGATAGAGAGACATTTTGCCGAGGAAGCAGAGATATGGGAAGGAGATGTGCAGGAGTGGATAACAAGTGAGTTTATAGCAAGGGGCCTGGAAACACAGCATCCCCCGATCGTTGCTTCCGGATGCAATTCATCCAACCCCCATTATTCTACCGAGGGGAGAGGAAAGAAGCTTGAGAGGGGGGAGGTGTTGCAACTTGATTTATTTGCAAGAAGATCTGTTTCGGAAGGAATCTATGCAGACATCTCATGGGTTGGATTTATGGATTTTGATGTTCCCGATCGAATAGAAGAGATTTTTCGTATTCTCTGCAAGGCAAGAGATGAGGCGGTTAATTTCATCAAAGAGAGGCTTAAATGCGGATCGGAGGTCAGCGGAAGGGAAGTGGATGAGAGGGTTCGTTCATTTCTTGGAAGCAGAGGCTTTTCTGAGAATATACGACACCGGACAGGGCATGCAATTGACAGGGAAGTACACGGGTTGGGAGTCAACCTCGATTCAGTTGAGTTTCCTGATAACAGAAAAATTCTTGAAGGCTCATGCTTCTCCGTGGAACCTGGACTCTATTTTGATAATTTCGGCTTAAGAACAGAAATCGACGTCTTTATAAAGGAAAATACACCGGTTATTTCGGGAAGCTGCCCGCAGAAAAAGATTCTTGTTTTTTCAAGGTAGAAAGTTCCCATTTAGAAATACTTTGACAGGAGAGAGTTTAACGTCGGATCGAATATATTATGGAAGAACCGGTACCAGAAGATTTACTGCAGTTTTTAAAAGAATACAAATGCTTTCTCATCATAAGCCATAGAGAGCCGGATGGCGATACAATCACCTCCGCGATTGCATTAAGTCTTTTTCTCTCGAGAATGGGGAAAAGAACAAAACTGTTCTCACCGGGGCCTTTTAACCGTCCCGAAATAGCCCAATTCAATAAATACTTCAATACTAAAATCGAAGAGAGCGACCGCCTTGATCCGGGAACCGCTGTAATTATTCTCGACTGCTCCACCGAGGAAAGGATAGGTTGTTTCTCTGATGCAATCAGAGGGCTTAAGGTGGCAGTAATCGATCACCATTCCTCAGGCGATTCCTTCGGAGACCTGACCTTTATCCGGCCCGGATCCCCTTCGGTTACCTATCTCATTCAGCGGATAATAGAGGCTCTGGGTGAAAAGCCTTCAAAGGAGGAGGCAGAGCTCATAATGTTTGGGCTCTGCACTGATACGGGTTTCTTTCGTCACCTCGGTAATAACTCTTCACATATCTTTGAAGCCACCGCCCGCCTTGTGCAATCGGGAGTCTCTCCAAACGAGATTTATCATAAGATTTATGGCCAGAGGTCTCTCCATTCCAGGGTACTACTCGGAAGGCTTCTCTCAAGAACGGAAACTTATTTTAACGGGAAGCTCCTTCTCACCTATGAGACTATTAAAGACACGGAACAGGCCGGTAAGATAAATCGTGATTCCGATACTCTTTATCAGCTTCTTCAAACTGTGGAATCTGTAGAGGTGGTCGTTTTGATTCGAGAAGAAGAGAAAGGAGCGTGTTCTGTCGGTATGAGAGCCAACGGTAGTATTGATTTGGGTGAGCTCGCCTACAGGTTTGGTGGTGGAGGCCACAGAAAGGCAGCCGGATTTATCTGGAAGGGTTCAATGGAAGAAATAAAGAAGAGGCTCTTAAGCACTCTTTCGGAAATGCTTTTACACTCTGCTTAATCCTCCCCTATCGCCGTTAACAACCACAGGCAAAGCCTAAGGCTTTGCAAGCCTTGCAAGGGCTAAGTAATTTCCGCATTGCAGAAATTACTCAGGTGGTTGTATACTCCGAAAGAAGGTAGAAGGCTTAAGCCCGTCTCTCCACCGGTTTTTCAACCGGTGGACCACCACCATAGGTGTTGGCCTTCTTTCGTAGTAGACTCTCCTCTAACACTACACTTTCTTTATTACAAGAACGGAGTTTTTACCCCCGAAACCGAAGGAGTTTTTTACCACCACCTTGACATCTTTTTCTCTTGCCTGATTGGGAACATAATCCAGATCACATTCGGGATCCGGTTCTTCGTAATTGATAGTGGGCGGAATTACTCCTCTCTCTATTGTGAGAATACTCGCAACAAGTTCTACAGCTCCCGCAGCGCCTATGAGATGACCGATCATCGATTTAACAGCGCTTATAGGGATGGATTTAGCCCTTTCTTTAAAAACTTCTTTTATTGTGAGAGTTTCTGTTTTGTCGTTTAAAGGGGTGGAGGTACCGTGGGCATTGATGTAATCGACCTCATCCGGTGATATTTCTGCCTCTTTAAGGGCAAGATTAATCGCTCGAACGGCTTGCTCTCCTTCCGGGTGAGGCATGGTCATATGATAGGCATCGCAGGTCGTCCCGTACCCCAATATCTCGGCATAAATCTTCGCTCCTCTCTTGCGGGCATGCTCGTAATCTTCCAATACAAACATTCCTGCCCCCTCTCCCATAACGAATCCATCCCTGCCTTTATCAAAAGGGCGGGAAGCTTTCTCAGGTTCATCGTTTCTTGTACTCATGGCATGTATCTTGCAGAAGGCAGCAAATATAGGCTCGAATATGGGTGCTTCGCTGCCACCGGTAATAACACATGAAAGCCTACCGCTGCGCAGGTAGTTAAGGCCCACCCCTATGGCATCCAGAGCAGAAGAACAGGCTGTTGAAACTGCAAAGTTTGGCCCCTTTATGCCTGCAAGAAGAGCGATCTGTCCGGCACAGGCGTCTGGAAATGAGTTCAGAGCAGAGAAAAGACTAATCTTCATGGGGCCCTTTTGGTGAACAATGGCATCCTGTTCAAGCATATATCCCTGCCCCCCGACTGCAGTACCTATTATAACGCCCGTATTAAGGGCTTTTTCATCGGAGCTCAAATCCAAGCCTGCATCTTCCAATGCCATTCGGGCTGTGCAAAGGCCAAACTTAATATTTCGATCTACCCTTTTTTCCGTCTTCTCATCGATCCATGGAGATGGATCAAACTCTTTAACCTCTCCACCTATTTTTGTCGGTATCCTGGATGGATCAAAAGATTCTATTTTTGAAATTCCCGATTTCCCATTTATAGTTGCATTCCAGAAGGCCTCCTTACCAATACCATTCGGGGATATTACTCCCATTCCAGTAATAACTATCCTTCGATCGCTCATCTACTCATATGGCTCCTTAAAATATTGTTGAATTAGAATGTCAAAGATAGAAAAAAAGTTCAAGGGTTAATTTTTTTTCGGGCTTTTCCATTGATACTATTTAAATGTAAACAATTGTAAATGTGCCAGTAAAAATCAGTCTTATTTCACACTATTTCTGGCATACTATTTGCATAATAAACTTAAAACAAATTACCTACTTCTTTAATGCTTAAGGAGCGTTGATATGCTGTCTCCCCTAACCAGAGAAATATTGATGTATCAACAAACCGGAATAGGATTGAATAAGGTGGTTAAGCTGGTTGCCACACATGTGTACTCCTTTCCGGGGAAAAAGCACAATCTTTCCGAGGATGACAGAAGTGAGTTTTTGTGCCGGTTTTATCCCAGGATTCCTTCCATGATTTTCCGGTTTAAATATCAAGGCAAACCCTTCGAATCCTACCTTAATGTTACTCTAAAGTGGCAATTAAAAACATTTATCTCCAGAAAGTTAAAAGCCAATACAGAACAAAAAGTCTTTACCTGTCGCAATTTCTGGGCAACCGAAGAGGAGAGATACGGTGCTGTTGCGGAGATCCCGCCTTCTTTTTCACCAAAACTTCGTGAAACTCTTCAAATAGGAAAGAACGATAAGATAAAAGATCCGGCTATAAGCAAGCGTCTTTTATATTTAACATTAAAGGGCCTCACAAAGGACAATATATCTCTGGTAGAGCATGTGGCCAACCTGACAGGATATGATCGGAAATGGCTTTTTCACTGCCTTGAAGCCCTTGAGAGTAAGAGGGAGCTAAAAATTTCACGATTGAAGAAACTTCAAAGTAAAAGGAACAGTCAATTTTTTAAAATATACCGCATCCACAGGAAACTCTTACATGAATCGGAACCTGCAAAAAAATTACTTCTTGCAGATAAATTACTCATTGAGAAGAAGAGACTTCAATTAGCAATATCAGAAATCCGCAGCATTCCCCTCGCTCCTACCCATCAGGATATTGCAGATGTACTCAAAGTGCCTAAAGGCTCAATAGACTCCGGAATTTACTATCTTAAAAATGCGCTTAGAAAAATTGGAATTGAATACAGGCAATCGGCATGAGGTTTAGTTCTTTCGAGGCGCTATAGTGCTATATCCCCCTTTATAACGATGAAGATTTTCGCTATGCTCTTTTTATGAAAATTATACTCGCTACCGGTAATCTCCATAAAAAAAGAGAACTCTCGAAGATATTTGCACCTCATACGGTACTTACACCCGATGATCTTGGGCTTTCTTTCTCTTTTAAGGAAAGGGGGAAGAGCTATCTCGAAAATGCCCTTGGAAAGGCACATGCCCTGTTCTCTCTTGTTCGCGAGCCCGTTCTTGCAGATGATTCAGGACTATCTGTACCTGCGTTAGGCGGAGAACCGGGCATTTATTCCGCTCGTTATGGAAACAGTAACATTACAGGACAGAGCGGTAGGGGGGTAGGTTTTTCCGACAAACAGAGAAACGAATATCTTCTCTCGAGACTCAAGGGTAAAGAAAAAAGGGAAGCCTTTTATGTTTGCTGCATGGTACTCCTCATAGGGGAATACAGGTTTTTCATAGCTCAGGAGACACTACACGGTTTAATTGCAGAGAAGCCTGAAGGAACAGGGGGGTTTGGCTATGACCCTATCTTCCTCCTGCCCGACAGAGGGAAAACGGTAGCCTCTCTTTCCGAAGAGGAGAAAAACTTAATCTCACACCGAGGAAAAGCGGGTATGCATATTAGAACAATCATCGACAAGCTTGACATTTAAGCAATCAATTTTTAAAGTATCCAATCATGAACAGCCAAATGGGTATAGCCTCAATACCGGAAAGAGATGAAATCCCGGAAGAGCATAAATGGGATCTCTCCCGCCTGTTTCAGAATGATCGGCAGTGGGAGGAGGGTTTAGAACAATTTAAAAAGATACTTCCCCGTATCGGAAGCTTTAAGGGCACCCTTGCCTCCTCTCCAGAACAACTTCGCTCATGTCTTGAGTTCATGAATGAATTAGGGTTAATGGATGAGCGTCTGGGCTATTACGCTCACCTCAGGCTCGCCGAAAACGGCGGGGACAGCCGGAATCAGGAACGTTTTGCCCGTTACTTGCGTGTTACCACCGAAATGGAAGCACTTGCAAGCTACCAGAAACCGGAAATACTTTCTATCCCAGAAAAGAAGATTGAAAAGTTTCTCCAGACCGAGGAGCTTAAAGAGTTTAAAATCTTTTTACAAAAGATTTTACGTTTCAAACCATATACTCTTTCCGAACCCGAGGAGAAGTTACTCGCTCTGCAGATCGAAATAAATCAAACTCCGGGTAAAACCTTTTCCGCCTTAACAGATGTGGACCTTGATTTTGGTCATGTAGAGACTCCGGAAGGCGCCAAGCCTCTATCCCAATCCACCTTTTCGAGCTTCATGGAGCATAGAGACATTGAAGTCCGGAGAAGAGCATACTTTCAGTTTTATCAGACTTTCGAGAAACATAAAAACACCCTGGCTTCTCTTTATGCCGGGAGTGTTAACCAGGATATATACCAGGCAAGGGTTAGAGGTTACCCCTCTTCAAGGGCTTTGGCTCTTTTTCCCGATAAGGTTCCCGAATCGGTATACGATAACCTGATAGAAGTGGTGAATAAAAATTTGGACGTTCTCCACCACTACTACGAACTCAGAAAAAAAATCCTCAGTCTGGAAACCCTTCACCATTACGATGTTTACGTTCCGCTCGTACCGGAAGTAGACGTGCGCCATACTTACGAAGAGGCGGTCGATGTAGTTCTTAAAGCTCTTCGCCCGATGGGGGTGCAATACTGCAATACTCTTCGGGATGGGCTTCTTAACAGACGCTGGGTAGACAGGTACGAGAATCGCGGCAAACGTTCCGGAGCATTCTCTGCGGGCTCCTATGTTGCAGAGCCCTATATACTTCTCAACTATAAGGAGGATGTGCTTCGTGATGTTTTTACCCTGGCTCATGAAAGCGGTCATTCCATGCACTCCCTCTACAGTGCTCAAAACAACCCCTTCCAGCACTACCACTATTCAATTTTTGAGGCAGAAGTGGCCTCTACTTTTAATGAACAACTTCTGGTTAAATACCTTCTCGACAATGCTGACTCTTCCCAGATGGAAGCTTACCTGGTAGGGAAACAGATAGATGATATAATAGCTACAATCTACAGACAGACCATGTTCGCCGAGTTTGAGCACCGCACGCATCGTATGGTAGAACAGGAGAACCCGTTGACAGTAAAATCAGTGCGGGAAGAATACAGGAAGCTTCTCAAGAAATATTTCGGAGAAGCGCTAACCCTCGAGGATATTAGCGATATGGAAGGACTGCGAATCCCCCATTTCTATAGGGCTTTTTATGTTTACAAATACGCAACTGGGCTTTCTGCAGCAATTGCTTTAAGTCGCAAGGTTCTTGAAAACGGAGAAAAAAATACGGAGAATTATTTAAATTTCTTGAAATCCGGTGGTTCCCGTTATCCTATTGAGTCACTTCGGCTGGCCGGTGTGGATATGGAACGTCCTGAACCAATAGAAGAGGCACTTGATCAATTCAAGGCCCTGGTAAACCGGATGGAGAAGCTGTTATTGTGATTTAATTTTAATCATCTTGATGTAATAATTTTAGCATCTTGACGATGTAATTATCTGGCATAATTCTTAATAAACGAGAACAATAATAACAGTTGATGATAATTTATTGATAACCTTAAAACGCAAGACAGCAGAAAAAAACATTCCCCTTAAAGCCATGAGAAACCAGGCGCTGCAAATCGGTTTTTAGGTAATGGAAAAACAAACAACAAAAAAACAAAGATACCAGACTCAACCTCGATCTTTCAAATCCAAACCAGGGTATGACCTTGATAAATTGGGTCAGGTTGCCGATGAATTGGTCTCAGAATAAGTACGAATCCTCGATTGTTTGTGTCTTTTCTGCAAGCATGCGTGGCCAGATTTTTTTTATGGCAGGCTCGCTCGACCCACTGTGCGAATCATTACTCCGCGGGAAGGTCACTGGGAGATGGTGGAGAAGCTTCTGAAACAAACCGGTACAGCCGGAAATCTAACTACCTATGCACATCTGGCTGCTCTGGTAATTCAGCGGGATTGTGCCCTCTATTCAACAGATACAGATTTTATCTGCTTTAAAAGACTAAAATGGAAACAGCCATAGCTTTCAAAGAAACCGGGGGAAATTATTGCACTTGCCCGGGGTACTACTATTTAAAAGTCTATATTATTCCCAGGAAGATTTCTTAAATCGTACAACCATATAGATTTTAGTCTCTCCCTCAGAAAGATTTTCGAGACTATGTTCTATATCTGCATGGTAATAGATAAAATCACCTTCTTCGAGAATCTCCGTCTTGCTTCCTGCTGTAACCCTGCATCTTCCTTCCAGAATAGTTAAAAACTCCTCTGTGCGGGGTGCATGGGGTGCAGAGTAATGTGCTTTCTTTGGCTCCAGAATAAACATATACATTTCCAGGTCTTCTGCCATGGAAATGGGAGAAAAAACCCTTATATGAACGTTGTTTTCATCTGTATCGAGTTTGGTAATATCGTTTTTCCTGCTTATCTCGAACTTTCTTAGCATCTCTTCCTGGCCTGAAAAAAGGGCATTTATCTCCACGTCCAGACCCTGGGCAATTTTCCATATGGTGGCAATGGTGGGATTAACCTTCTCGGATTCTATTTGCGAGAGCATTGCTTTGGATACCCCGCTTTTCTCTGCAAGTACATCGAGAGTCATTTTGTGATTTTTCCTTATCTTCTGAATATTTTTTCCGACCTGTGGTGGTTTTTTCGGTTCCATTTGAATCTCCTGTGTATATTATGC
>Ga0180301_10000253_pt1 | contig 40849 bp, 52 predicted proteins | sample GuaBasSediGuay16_FD_121797 | JGI IMG/M metagenome (GOLD analysis project Ga0180301, IMG submission 121797) | Subseafloor sediment microbial communities from Guaymas Basin, Gulf of California, Mexico - Guay16, Core 4569-2, 12-15 cm | ecosystem: Environmental > Aquatic > Marine > Hydrothermal... | reverse complement strand
GATTCAGAGATGGAAAGAGCACAAACAGGGTTATTTATCTTTTAGTTGAGAGGTTTAACAAAAATAACAATGCCAATTATGGAGGGTATAGCCTTTATGAGTTTACACACTTTTGTTGACAGAACCGTGTATCTAAAGAGTTTACTTTTTAAAAGTTTGAGATAGAATATTAAAACAATGGAAAAGTTTTATTTTTATACAAAAATTACCCAAGTAGAACTTTTAGGAAGAATTGCACGTAATGTTAAGGAATTACTAGAAGGAATTAAAATTGTTCCTTCAGCGAGCATCTATCATCACACACACCGTTTTCTCCAGCAACATCAATATTTCTCTCCCGAACATCCTAATGACTTTTCTTACTGGATTACTATGAACTTAGGACTAAAAAAATTGGGGGAAAAAATTGCTGCTGTGGATATCATGAAGTTCAGCGATATTGAAGATTTACGCCATGCTTTTGTTCTTATATTGGAGGACTTTATTAAGGAGACGCCGAGATTAAGAAGCTGTATTCCTACAGAAGAATTTAGATTCCTGTCTTCACGAATGTTCGTCTTACCCACTCCTTTTGTTGCTCGCAACTTAGAAGAATTTCTTGATTGTCTAAAAAAGATTACTATTCATTCTTTATACTTTCATGTATTTGAAGCACGATTAAGGCTTAAGAAGCCTGATAATGACTTTTCTTGCTGGTTAAGAAACGCTGGTTATATAGACCTTGCTAAAAGCATATCGAGATTGGATGTATATACCTATACATTGGAAGGGTTAAGAAAGAAAATAATATCCCTTGTTAACGACTATTTGTCATCTTTTAAATAGAATAACTAATATGAAGTCAAAAGAGAACATAGGTTCTATACATAAAACCATTGATGCTTATCGTCCTATTGTAGGTGATGAAGCTATTGATGAATTGCATATTATTGCCAAAAAACTTAAAGGTAAAAGTATACAAAATATAAACTCTACTTCTTTTGGCGGAGGCGTAGCAGAGATACTCTCTCGAGTGGTACCTTTAATGCAAGATTTAGGATTAGAAATATGGTGGGATGTAATAAAAGCGGATGCACGCTTTTTTGAAATATCTAAAAGAATTCATAATGCATTACATGGCGTAGATATATCATTAAGCCATCAGGATCTGAAGTATTTTATAGAAATTAATTATTCTAATACACAAAATATTAAACGTTGGGCCGATATAGTATTTGTCCATGATCCCCAACCTATTGCTCTTATTAAAAAGAAAAGGAAGCTTAAAAATAAATGGGCATGGCGGTGTCATGTAGATTTTTCTTTTCCCAAAGCGAGTGTATGGAGATTTTTAAAAAGATTCATAGAGAAATATGATGTTAGCGTCTTTTCTGCACCATCATTTTCCCATCGTCTTAAGGTTAGACAAGTTCTTATTTGGCCCTCGATTGACCCTTTAAGCGATAAAAATAGAGAATTGCCTCGTGAGTTTATTGACAACATTCTAGAAAGATTCAGAATAAACAAAGAAAAACCAATTATTACCCAGATTTCCCGTTTTGATTATTTAAAAGACCCTTTTGGAGTCATTAGAGCGTATAAATTAGTAAAAAAATATGTTGATTGTCAACTTGTTCTCGCAGGAGGAGGAGCAGGAGATGACCCCGAAGGGAAAAAGGTTTTAGAAAAAGTAAAAAAGGAAGCTGCACAAGATAGAGATATTTTTGTTCTACATCTTTCTCCCAATAGTCATTTAGAAATAAATGCTTTACAACGTGCATCAACAGTTATCCTCCAAAAATCGTTGCGTGAAGGGTTTGGTCTTACTGTTGCAGAAGCTTTATGGAAAGAAAAACCAGTAATTGCTTCTTCTGTAGGAGGTATTCCTTTACAAATTGTCCATAAGTATTCAGGAATATTAACCTATACAACAGAAGGAACTGCTTACTGGATAAAACAGCTCATTCATGAACCTGAATATGCTAAATGGTTAGGTAAGCGTGGCCGACTGCATGTTAAGAATAATTTTCTTATCACCCGTCATATTCAAGATTATCTTCTTCTTTTCCTTTCACTTTATAATCCTGGTGATGTAGTTTATCTATAGGGGTTATATAGGCGATTTCTGAAAATTTTTGACAACAAAAGATAGATATGAGAAAATGAACTCTGTTTGAGAAGAAAAAAAAGAATCTACTTCTTTAGAGGAAATATTTCAAACAATAAGGAATAAGGAAAAATAATTATAAAATAAGTTTAACAAAAAAGGAAGGTAAATGGTTAATATTTTTAGTCCGCAGGAAATATTAAGAATTGCTGTAAAAGTTGAGGAAAAAGGGAGAAATCTCTATGGAGAGCTAGAAACAAACACAAAAAATGAGAAACTAAAAAAGATATGGAAATACTTAAAAGAACAGGAAGAACTCCACCGAGAGATATTTCAAAATATACTTAAAAAGTAGGTAATTATATTGTTTATGAATTGAGTTCAGACGAATATGAAGCTTACCTTAAAGCAATCTCCTCTCAATATGTCTTTGCTCAAGAATTAATAGAAAAAAAGATAAAGGAATTATTTTCTTCGGGTGAAGAAACAATAAATTTTGCTATCGGTGTGAAAAAAGATTCCATAGATTATTAAATAGAGACATTCAAATACAACTAAAGATGTTGTAAATAATTAAGGAGATGATACGATAATTGTTCAATGACAGTTGGTGAAAACTCCGGATTATCGGTAAAATAAAGTGAGATAGTCTCAGAGTAGGTAGGTTATAGGTTGAATCTTTTCCATGAGGCTTAATTGACCTCGAGAAGGAGATTAATCAAGACTATAACCGAATAGTCACCATAGGGCTTAAGTCGACCTGGATAGGAGGATGGTGTTCACCGACTCAAATTCTACTCTCAAGACTATTAAAAAAAGGAAAGGGGGTAGAAGATGAGGCGGGATATTGGTGTAGATTTACACAAGAATACCTTCACTGTTTGCTATTTGAAGTAGCAAAGGCAAAGAACTTAAGAGCTTTAAGGTAAACAGAAGAGAAATAGAAGCTTTTAAGCAAAGCCTTACCAGAGATGATGAAGTAGCAGTGGAATCGACAGGTAACACTGGCTATTTTGTCAGGGAGATAAACGATTTAGTAAAAGCGGTAAGGATAATCAACCCTACACAGTTTAAGATTATTTCTCAGTCAGTAAAGAAAACTGAGGAAAGCTCTGCTGAGATAATTGCCAAGTATTTAAGTAAAGGATTACTACCTGAGGCAAGGATGAGAAGCAAAGAAGAAGCACAATTAGCCAGTTTAATCGGCACAAGGAACAAGTTTGTTAAACTGCACGCTGCCCTAAAGAGCAAAATTCACAATATTCTCAATGCCAATGGTATTGTAACTAAGAAAGAGATATTTGCTTCCGAGAAGAATCTAAAGAAAGTATTAGGTGGCGACCTTGAGGAGGCTTCATTATTTGAGCTAAGGATAAACATTACTGAACTGCGCAATCTTAATAAAGCAATCGAAGAAATCGATAAGGAGTTAACCAAGCGTGGCAAAAAGCTTAAAGGCCATAAGAATTTAACCAGTATAACTGGTATTGGAGACATATCTGCAACTATACTTCTAAATACCATAGGTGATGTCAATGATTTTGAAGGGAATCATAAATTAGCCGCCTATATTGGTATTGTACCTCGGGTATACATCTCCAATGAAACCAGCCATTATGGCCGGATAACAAAAATGGGCAACAAGATTGCTCGCACAGCTTTAGTGCAATGTGCCTTAATCGGTATACGCTACAATCCCTATTTACGGGCATTTTATTTAAAGCTTAAAACAAAGAAAGGAAGTGGCAAAGCAATCATTGCTACTGCCAGGAAACTCTTAACGATTATTTACCGGACATTAAAAAACAACTGGGTGTTTGAAGACTTTAATAATTTTAAAATAGCACCGGTTAAGAAAATATACCGTTTATCGCCAGTCTGATGGGAGGCTGTTGATAAATTGTTTGGTGTTTTGAGAGTAGAGTAGTTATTGACAGTTAACATAGGAGGATAAATGAGTATGTTCTGTTATCAATGTCAAGAATCCGCAGGCAATAAAGGATGCACAGTAAAAGGAGTATGTGGTAAAGAGGAAGATGTGGCAAAGTTACAAGATTTGTTGATTTACTTACTTAAAGAAATATCTCTCTGGGCTATTAAAGCAAAAGAACACCAAATACGTGATAAAGAGATTGACCTTTTTGTGGTAGAAGGATTGTTTTCCACTATTACTAATGTTAACTTTGACCGGAAGTATATGATAGAATTAATAGAAAAAGCGCTTAAGTTAAAAGAAAAAATAAGAAAAAAAATTCCTTGTGGTAAGGGGGGATTTAATAAAGAAATGCCAGATGTTGAAATATGGAAAGGTAAAAATATTAATGAGTTTCTTAAAAAAGCAGAAGAGGTGGGATTTTTAAGCGAAAAGAATGAAGATATCCGTTCTTTAAAATCATTAATTTTATTTGGATTAAAAGGAATTTCTGCTTATCTTGACCATGCTTATATATTGAGACATACGAAGGAAGAAATTTTTGATTTTATTGAAAATGCATTAGCTAAAATTTTACAGGAAGAAATTTCTTCGGATGAACTTGTCTCTTTAGTGTTAGAATGTGGTAAGTTTGCAGTAAAAGCAATGGCTCTCTTAGATGAAGCAAACACAAAAGCTTATGGGCATCCTGAACCAACTCGAGTTTATACAGGATTACTAGAAGGTCCTGGAATTTTAGTAAGTGGACATGATTTATTAGATTTAGAAGAAATTTTAGAGCAAACTAAAAACAAAGGTATTAATATCTACACCCATGGAGAAATGCTTCCTGCAAATGCTTATCCACATCTAAAAAAATACAAGCATCTTAAAGGAAATTATGGAACAAGCTGGTATAATCAGCAAAAAGAGTTTGAGGAGTTTAAAGGAGCAATTGTTATGACTACAAATTGTATTCAGGAACCACTTAATTCCTATAAGAATAGAATTTTTACCACTGGTCTTGTTAGATGGCCTTCTGTTGCTCATATTCCTCACAGAATAAATAACAAACCCAAGGATTTCTTACCTGTAATAGAAAAGGCATTGGCCCTTGGTCGAGTAATTCCCAAAAAAGGTAAAACCATTACCATCGGCTTTGCTCATAACACTCTTATAACTAATATAAATAAAATTCTTGATATAGTAAAAAAAGGGAAGATTAAAAGGTTTTTTGTAATGAGTGGCTGTGATGGAAGACATAAGATAAGAGAATATTACACAGAGTTTGCAAAAAAACTCCCACAAGATACAATTATCCTCACCTCAGGATGTGCTAAGTACCGTTACAATATGCTTAATTTAGGAGAAATCGATGGTTTACCGCGTGTTCTTGATGCGGGTCAGTGTAATGATTCTTATTCAATAGTGCTTCTGGCACTACATCTCAAAGATATTTTAGGATTAGATGATATAAACAAACTACCTATTTCTTACAACATCGCTTGGTATGAACAAAAAGCAGTCTGTGTGCTTTTGGGACTTCTTTATTTGGGAATAAAAAAGATAAGATTAGGCCCTACTCTTCCTGCTTTTATATCATCAAAAGTGTTAGATATTCTGGCTAAAAAATTTAGCCTTCGGCCAATCTCTCAGGTAGAAGAGGATTTAAGAGAAATGCTAAGAGAAAGTTAAAAGTATAAAGCAAATATCGTAACAACACTATGTAATTAGGAATATTAAGAACAGCAGAAGAAATATATTATGGAGAGGTAAATATATGCCTATAGATTTGATCTGTGGAATGGATGTTGAGGAAATTAAAGCATTGAAGGTAGAAAAAGATGGTAAAACCTTTTACTTCTGTAGCTTGCATTGTAAAGAAAAATTTCTTTTCCAATAAAAGATCTCTTATTCTAAAGAGGATGTCCATCATAAAACACACTCCTCTCATATACATCACAATCACATCTCTCATCACGAGCATATGATAGTAGATTTTAAGAAAAGATTCTGGATTTCATCAGTTTTAACTTTGCCTATACTTATTCTTTCTCCTATGGCTCAGAAACTTGTTGGTCTTAAGGGAATAATAACATTTAAGGGTGATCTGTATATTCTTTTTATCCTTTCATCTTTTATATTTTTTTATGGTGGATGGCCATTCTTAAAAGGAACAAAAGATGAACTAAAGAAGAAACAGCCTGGAATGATGACCTTAATTGGGGTAGCAATTTCTTCTGCTTATCTTTACAGTACTGGTGTTATCTTTGGTCTTACAGGAAAAATGTTCTTCTGGGAGATTGTAACTTTAATTGATATTATGCTTTTAGGCCACTGGATTGAAATGAAATCAGTTATGGGAGCATCCCGTGCATTAGAGACACTAGCTAAACTTATGCCTAAAGAAGCCCATAAATAATGCCCGATGGGAGTATAAAAGATGTTCCTTTAGAGGAGTTAAAAGTAAATGACTATATATTATTAAGCCTGCAGAAAAAATTCCTGCCGATGGTATTATAATCGAAGGAAGAAGCTCGGTTAATGAAGCAATGCTTACAGGAGAGTCAGTGCCGATTTCTAAAAATAAAAATGATAGAGTAATCGGTGGTTCTATAAATATTGAAGACTCACTTACTGTTGAAGTAAAGGGGGTAGGTAAAGATTCCTTTTTATCTTATGTTATTACCCTTGTAAAAGAAGCGCAGGAAAGTAAATCTAAGACTCAAGACTTAGCAAATCGCTTTGCTTTGTGGCTTACCGTAATCGCTCTATTTTCTGGTATATTCACTCTTTTTATATGGTTTTTTCTTATACATAAAGATTTTGCCTTTTCGCTTGAACGCACAATAACAGTCAAGGTTATTACCTTCCCTTATGCTTTAGGATTAGCAGTTCCTTTGGTGGTAGCAATCTCTACAACTTTAGCAGCAAAATGGTCTACTTATAAGAAACCGTATTTCCTTTGAACAGGCAAGAAATATCGAGGCAATCATATTTGATAAAACAGGAACCCTTACAGAAGGTAAATTCGGTGTCACCGATAAAGTAATACTTTCTACGGGTATAAACGAGGATGAACTTATAAAATATGCAGCAGCCGTAGAGGCCCGTTCTGAACATCCTATTGCCAAAGGTATTGTTTCTTCTACAGAAGAAATTCTTGATGTAGAAGATTTTCTGATAATGCCCGGTAAAGGCGTTCAAGGAAAAGTAGCGAATAAAGAAGTGAAAGTAGTAAGCTACGGCTACTTAAAAGAGAATAATATAAATATATCTTTTAATGAAGTTCAGATTGACAAGCTTTCATCTCAAGGAGAAACAGTTGTTTTTGTATTAATTAATGGAGAGCTTAAAGGGGCAATTACTCTCGCAGACATTATCCGAGCAGAATCAAAAAAAACAATATCAACACTAAAAATATGGGAATAAAATGCTTAATGCTTACTGGTGACAACAGGAATGTAGCAAAATGGGTTTCTGAAGAAATTGGATTAGATGAATACTTCGCTGAAATCCTACCGCAGGGAAAAGTATCTAAGGTAAAAGAAGTTAAGAAAAGAGGATTACAAGTAGCTGTCATAGGAGATGGGACAAACGATGCGCCGGCGTTAGCGGAAGCTGATGTAGGAATTGCTATTGGCGCAGGAACTGATGTTGCTATTGAAACTGCTGATATTGTTTTAGTAAGAAGCAACCCCCTGGATGCAGTAGCAATCATTGTTCTTGCGCGCGCCACTTATAGAAAGATAGTGCAAAACTTAATTTGGGCAACAGGCTATAACAGTTATACTATACCTCTAGCAGCAGGAATCCTCTACAAACAAGGAATTCTTTTAAGTCCAGCTATAGGGGCAATACTTATGTCTTTAAGTACAATAATTGTAGTAATTAATGCGAAATTTTTAAGTCTGCAAAAATAATTTCTGCGGAAACCTTTAATTTTATAAAATAGCTTAATATTACCCATTATTAATTATTACAACAATATGAAACACAATAAGTTATAAATATTTTTTTACTAAAATAATAAGACCCCTTTCAACAATAAGATTAAAAATATAGATTAAAAATATATGGCGTATAAAAAAAATAGTAATAAAATAGAAAAAGGGGAGTTATGAAAAGATTATTAGTAGTGGTTACTTTTTTCCTTATGTTATGTTTCTCTGTATATGCCCATCGTCCTATTGCTATTAAGATTGAACCAGATTTTAAAAATGATAAATTAACTATCCGCATCATCCATCCTGTAACCAATCCGCGGAAACGCTACATAAAAAAAGTAGAAGTATTAATAGATGATCGTAAACCACTTGTGTATAGGTTCTTTTTTCAAATAGGAGATAAAAAAGAATTTAGTATCTCTGTACCTGATTTGGATAAGGCAGAAAAGCTTATTATAAGGGCATATTGTGTAAAGGGAGGTATGCGCGAAGAAGAGTTTAATCTTAAGGAGTTTAAAGACAAAGAACTAAAAAAGTAAATATTTTTTCTCCTTAAATTTAATTTATAATTAACATAAAATAAATAAGGATATATGCAAAAAGAAGCACTGTTTTATCAAAAATTAGATAATAACCAAGTAAAGTGTTATCTTTGTGCTCATAACTGCACTATTAAACCATCTAATTTTGGAATATGTGAAGTACGCAAAAATATAGATGGTGTTCTTTATACTTTAGTATATGCGGAAGCAATTGCTTCTGGTATCGATCCTATTGAAAAAAAACCTCTTTATCATTTTCTTCCAGGAACATATTCTTACTCTATTGCCACTATTGGTTGTAATTTTAAATGCGGGTTCTGCCAGAATTGGCAGATCTCTCAACTTTCCAAGAAACAATGGCAAATGAATAGAGAAAGTAAGTTTATGCCTCAAGATATTGTTAAGGAAGCAAAAAGAAACAATTGCAAGAGTATTTCTTATACTTATACCGAACCAACAATTTTCTTTGAATATGCATTTGATACAGCAAAATTAGCTAAAGAGGCTGGTCTTTATAATAATTTTGTCACCAATGGCTATATGGGCAAAGAGGCTTTAGATTTAATCTCCCCTTATTTAAATGCCGCTAACATTGATCTAAAAAGTTTTCGTGATAATTTTTATAAAAAGAATTGTAAATCTTCCCTTAAGCCTGTTTTGGAAACAATTAAATATATGAAAAAATTAGGCATATGGATTGAAATTACTACTTTAATTATCCCTGGAGAAAATGATTCTGAAAAAGAACTAAAAGATATTGCTGATTTTATTGTAAGTGTTGATAAAGATATTCCCTGGCATATCTCTCGTTTTCACCCCGATTATAATTTTCAAAGGTACCCACCTACACCTATAGCAACTCTTAAGAAAGCTCAAGAAATAGGGGAAAAAGCCGGTTTGCACTATATTTATCTTGGTAATGTAAGTGAAGAAACCAATACTTATTGTTATAAATGTGGTAAGATGCTAGTTAGACGGATATATTTTTATGTTAAAGAAAATAATATTAAAGAGGGAAGATGCTTATATTGTCATACTGAAATCAGAGGCAGATGGTGTTAAAAAAAACATTTATCAAAAATAATGAGAAAAGTTCTCTAGTCACAAAAAAAGGTGATAAGGGCACAACTGAGCTTTACTGTAGAAAAAAAGTCTTAAAAGATGATGTTCGCTGTGAAGCCTGTGGCACATTAGATGAATTATGTTCTTTTTTAGGGCTTTTAAAAGTTTATATAAAAGAAAAAAATATGAAATCCTTTATTGAACATATTCAAAAAGACCTCTTTATTATAGGAACAGAAATAGTCACTACTCCTAAGAAAGTAAAATTATTGAAAAAAAGAATAGGAAAGACTCATGTAGTTTTTTTTGAAAGAAGAATTAAAGATTTAGAGAAAAAAATTATTCTTCCTTCTAAATTTATTCTTCCTGGTAAAAATAAAATTTCTGTTTTTTTCCATATAACAAGAGCAGTAACACGGAGATTAGAAAGAAGAGTGGTTGCTCTTAAAAAGAAAAAATTATTAAAAAATAATTTTATATTAACTTATCTTAATCGCCTCTCTGATATATTGTATATTTTAGCATATTGGTATGAAAAATAAAAAATGGGAAAACTTATAAAGGGAACAAAATTAGTATGTATTCCTTGCGGAAGAGAAGTGGTCATAAGTAACTCTGGTGTATCTTGTACAACTGTATGGTATTGTGGTAAGCCAATGAAAAAGAAAAGAAAAATCACTAGAAGAATAAAAAAGCTTAAAAAAGAAAAAAACCATATTAATAAGACTACTTTTATAAAAAAACAGCATTGATTACTTTTTTCTGTAAGGAACAACTTTGTTTTAGGTCTCTTAGAAACGTTTCTAGAATTTATAGAGACATCTAATAATTGTATTTTTTAGAGATAATCTATGAAAACAGAAAAAAATGTAATTTTCTGTGGGTTGGCTAGTTTCTTAAACGATACAAGTAGTGAAATGATTGTTCCTATTTTACCATTGTTTATTACCGCTTTAGGAGAATGTATAGTATTAGGGCTTGTAGGGGGAGTAAGAGATTGCATTTCAAGCATTTTAAAAGTAATTGCGGGGTATTTTTCAGATAGATTAGGGAAAAGAAAATTTTTTATTGTAGAAGGATATTTAATTTCAAGTACTTTTAAACTGATGCTAGGTGTCTCTAAGAATTGGGGACAAGTTCTTGTGGCAATCGGTTTAGAAAGAGTGGACAAAGGACTGCGGACCGTTCCCAGAGATGTTCCTATTGCTGAATCTATACCAAAACAAAGAGGTAAAAGATTTGTATCCATCGAACGCTCGACACACTAGGGACAATTTTAGCCTCAGGATTGGTTTTGGTATTTTTCTGGTACTTTAATTATCTTATAAGACTATTATTCTTATTGCTTCTATAATAGCTTTTTTTATCTTTATTACCTCTTATTTTTGTAAGAGAAGTTCTCTCCAAACCAAAAAAAGACATTGCCAAATAGAAAAAGCAAAGAATTTCCTCATTCTTTTAAAACTTTTATTGTTATTGCTTTTATTTTTTCTCTTGCAAATTTTAGCTATATGTTTTTTATTATAAAAGTACAAGATTTATTTGGAAAACAATTCTCAGTGATTGATTCTCTTATTTTGTATATCATTTTTAATATTTTCTATGCAGGATTATCTTTACCTTCAGGGATACTTTCTGACAAAATAGGTAGAAAAAATATTCTTATTGCAGGATATTTATTATTTCCTTTATTTGTCTTGGTTTTACCATTGTTAACTCACCAATGGGAGGGATTATTCTTTTTGCTTTATATGGAGTTATGTTTGCCCTTGTAGATGGTAATCAACGGGTATTTGTCTCGGATTTATCCTTCCAACATAAAGGAACACCTTTAGGAATTTTCCATACTGTAATAAGTGTAGGGGCTATATTAGGAAATTTAATCTCTGGATTTTTATGGCAAATGTTTTTTCTCTTTACACCTTTATATACGGTGGGATAATGAGTATTATTGCAATAAGTATCTTCTTTATAAAAGGCAATTCCTTTTCTAACCAATAATTTTTTATGTAATATATCCATCATAAGCTGCATCTTTTAATGAATTTTGTAATTCACGCTTATGTTTTTAAAGGTCACTAAATTTAAGGTATTTTTTGATAAGAATTTATCCTTAAAGGTAAACAAAATTAAATAAAGAATATCACAAGACTTTTTGTGTCATATAAATCCCAAATAATTTTAGATTTCATGCCTTTTTTAAACTCCCTTTAAAAAAGAATTGTTATTTTGTACATAATTGGTATAATAAAGCATATTAAAGAAATTATGTATAAAAGAGAGGTAAAATAATAGACTATTTGTTCATCTTCTGAATAAGCTTATGGAAAGAAAGATTAAAAAATAGTAAATTTATATTTTTAAAGGGAAAGATAAATTAATAATTTAAATTAACAGGGGAGGGATTATGAATAAAGATAAATTAAAAGAAACAATTGATAAGGTATGGCCTGGGACTAAAAAAGAACTGGAAAAAGTAATTACTAATACAAAGAAAATGCTTAATAAAGGGGAGGAATATCTTAAAGTAGTTTCACAAAAAAGCCTTAATAATACGAGAAAAGTTTCGCTTAATTTTAAAAAAGAAAAGCTTTACTATACACTCGGGAAAAATGTTGCCAAAATACCTAAAAATAAATGGAGTAGTGATAAGAAAATTAATGAACTTGTCAAAAATATTAAAGCCTTAGAGAAAGAAATTAAGAAAATTAGATAAGAGAGGTGATATGGATAAATATCGGTGTATTATTTGTGGATACGTTTATGACCCTGATTTAGGTGATCCTGATTCTGGGGTAAAGATAGGAACTGATTTTAATGGTATCCCTGATTTCTGGGTTTGTCCTATATGCGGAGCAGATAAAGGGCAGTTCGAAAAAGGAGAAGAATAAAAAAGGAGGAAAACAATGGGCACTAAAGGAAGAGAAATCGTAGAATTAGATGTTAAAAAACTATTGAAATTACTCAATAACGCTTATGCTGATGAGTGGCTTGCTTATTATCAATATTGGATAGGAGCAAAGATTGTTAAAGGTTTAATGAAAGGAGTGGTAATAGCGGAATTAGAAGAACATGCTTCTGATGAGTTAAAACATGCACAAATGTTGGTGGAACGTATTCTACAACTTAACGGGAAACCTCTTCTTAAACCCCAAGACTGGTATGCTAACACCCACTGTGGGTATAATGCTCCATTAGATGTTAGTGCGGATAAAATCGTCAAGCAGAATATTAAAGGGGAACGATGCGCAATAAATGTATATAAAAAACTTGCTGATTTTACTAAGGATAAAGACCCAATTACCTATAATATGATTTTAGAGATTTTAAAGGACGAAGTACAACATGAGGACGATTTAGAAAACATCTTAGAAGATATGAAGTAAAGATTTTTTAACCTTCTGAGATAATCAAAAAAAGAAAATCTTCTTAAAGCAATAAAGTACAGAAATTAAAGCAATATAAAAGAAGCTAATTTTTTCTTTATTTCTGATTTACTTTTATTATTTTGATAATCACTTACTTGCTATAAGGAAGTATAAGAGATATTGACATTTCTTTCAAATATGGTATAAGAAATATTTACCCAAAATAAGATAAGGTAATAAAAATGAGGAAAAAGACAAAATTTTATCCTGGCGTGGAAAAAAAATGGATAATTATAGACGCGAAAGGAAAAGTGCTAGGTAGGCTTGCCTCTTCTATTGCTAAAATCTTACAGGGTAAAAATAAAGCAAGTTATAGCCCAAATTTTTTATGTGGAGACAATGTTGTAGTTATTAATGCCCGCTATGTAAAAATTACGGGTAAAAAACTTAAAAATAAAATATACGATAAATATTCGGGTTATCCAGGGGGAAGAAAAGAGATAACTCTAGAAAGACTGATGGATAAAAATCCTACAAAAGTCATATATTATGCTGTCAAAGGAATGCTACCTAAAAATCTTCTGGCAAAAAAGATGTTAAGAATGCTTAAGATTTACCCCCAAGAAGCACATTTGCATAAAGCACAAAATCCCCAAAAGGTAGAGGTGTGAAATGACAGAAAACAAAAAAGATTTCTTTCTCGCTACAGGAAGAAGAAAAGAAGCAGTAGCACGAATAAAACTTATCCCCAAAGGGAAAGGAAAAATATTTATAAACGGAAGGGATTTCTCTACTTATTTCTCTCTTATTGCCCATCAAATATATATAAAGAAGCCTTTACTCATTACTAATCTTGCCAATGAAGTTAATATAAAAGCACGTGTAAAGGGTGGCGGCATATCAGGGCAAGCAGGAGCAGTAAGTTTAGGCATTGCACGAGCTCTTGTAGCCTTTAATCCCCAATTACGTCCCTTGTTGAGAAAAGAAAATCTTTTAACCCGTGACCCCCGTGCTAAAGAAAGGAAAAAGTATGGACGGAAAGGTGCTCGCCGGAGATTTCAGTGGACTAAGAGGTAATTTTACCTCCCCTCTAATAATCACTATTTTGTAATACTTTTATATATACCTTAGGACTTATGAAAAATTTTTCTAAAAAATTATTTAAATTGAATACCCCCCCTACAAAAAAAATAATTTTTCTTCTTATACCACACAATTTTACCACAACGATGAATAGGTTTTAATTTATCGGGAAGATATAGCCATAACTCTAAAATACTATCTTTCTCAATAATATTTCTAAAAGCAGGAGAGAATTTTACTCCTATACCGTTAAAAGAAATATCTACAGATTTTGCTTCAGCAAAAACAGATTCTTTTATATTTTTAACCGCTATTTTAATATTGAATTTTATTCGGGGATGAAGGCGACGATCTTTTCTATCCGTCTTCCTTAAAGAGGTGCTCTTGAAATCTTTCTTGGAATGAAGTAGGCCATTTTTATAAAATACTCTTCTTAATTTATTAAAAATCTTACGTTCCATATACTTATTTTTTATTTTAAAGAATAAAAATACAAAAATGATACATAAAGGTAGTTATTTAAATATACCATAATTTATAAGCTTTTTTCCAAGTATTATCTTAAAAAATATGATAATACTGAAAACGTTTTCTTCTCAAAAATTTTCTTATTCTGACATACTGCCATAACTTTTGACATTCTTTGACATTAAGACTTAACTAGTTTCTCTAAAAAAAATGAGGCTGAGAAATGTACTTTTTCTTTACCCACAAGGAGAATTTTAAGAAAAATGCTTTCTATTTAAAGTTATTGACGCCTAATGATTTTTAGTTTATTATATTTTATTATTTTTATTCAGCAAAATTATGATGAAAAAAGTAAAAGTAGCAGTCTTAGGAGCAACGGGTTTTACAGGAGAAAAACTTGTAGAACTTCTTTTAAATCATCCTCTTGCAGAAATAAATTATCTTACCTCAAAAAATTTTGAACCTACATCTTACAGTGATATTTTCCCTCGTTTTAAAAATAAAATAAATATAAAATGTGAGCAGTTTGATATAAAAAGGGCTATAAAAAGAGCAGATATCTTCTTTCTGGCCTTACCCCATACTGTCTCTATGCAGATAGCACCTCTTTTATTAAAGAAAAAAAAGAAAGTTATAGATTTATCTGCAGATTACCGTCTAAAAAATGTCTCTATATATAAAAAGTTTTATAAATATACTCATAAGGATAGAAGAAATCTTAAAAGAGCGGTCTACGGTCTACCTGAATTTTTCAAAGACAAAATAAAAAAGACTAATTTAGTGGCAAACCCTGGTTGTTATCCTACTTCTATAATCTTAGGCTTAGCTCCTTTATTAAAAAGCAGAAAGATTAATACAAAAATTATTATAGATGCAAAGTCAACAATTACCGGGGCAGGGAGGAAAGCATTGGTTGATTATCACTTCTCTAATATTAACAATAATATTTGGGGTTATAAGCCGTTTATCCATCAACATCTGGGAGAGATAATTCAAATACTCAAAGATATAAGTGGACTCCATTGTAAAATTACCTTTATGCCTCATGTAGTAGGAGTAGAAAGTGGAATATATTCTACCTGCTATGTTTCTTTTAAAAAATTAACTACCTTTAGCTCGATATTTAATTTGTACAAAAGATATTATAAAGATTGTCCTTTTGTACGTGTGTATAAGGTGCTTCCTAAACTGAAGGACGTTATCGGAACTAACTTCTGCGATATTGGGTTTGGTTTAAGTAAAGATAAAAAGGAAGCAGTAGTTGTTTCTTGTCTTGATAATCTTATAAAAGGAGCCTCAGGGACAGCCATCCAGAATATGAATATTATGTGTGGTTTTAAAGAAAAGGAAGGACTTATATAATGAAGTTACCCCAAGGATTTTTAGCTTCTGGCATCCACTGTGGAATTAAAAAGAAACATTTAGATTTAGGCTTGATTTGTTTAGAAAAACTATCATATGCAATAGGTTTCTTCACAAGAAATGTCAATGCTTCTTATTCGGTTTCGGTAAGTAAAAAACATATTAGAAATCCTATTAAAGCAATTCTTACAAATAGCGGAAATGCAAATTGTTTCTCTCATAAAGATGGATTTAAAGATACACAAAATATATGTAAAGAATTGGCAAAAAAATTAGGGGTTAAAGAAAATAATATTTTGATTGCCTCTACAGGAGTAATCGGCAAAAAGTTGCCTTATAAAAAGATAATTTCCCATATTCCTATGTTGATTAATAGTTTAAGCGATAATGTAATAAATTTCTCTAAGAGTATTGTGACTACAGATACTTTCAAAAAAATTACTCAAAGGAGAGTAGAATTCAAAAATAAAAAGATAAATATTTTGGGAGTAGCAAAAGGGGCAGGAATGATTGCGCCAAATCTTGCTACTATGCTTGCTTTCATTATGACCGATGCAAACATCGATAAAAAGATTCTAAAAATGTTATGTAAAGAAATTGTAGATGAAAGCTTTAATGCCATAAGTATTGATGGATGCACAAGCACTAATGACTGCATTTTTATTCTTACCAGCAAAAAGTCCCCTCCTTTAAAAGGTAAAAAAGAGATAAATAAATTTAAAAGTGCTTTAAGAGAAATTTTTTTAGATCTGGCAAAAATGATTGTAAAAGACGCAGAAGGAGCAACAAAATTTGTTACGCTTAGCATCCAAGGAGCAGAAAGCGTAAGAGAGGCAGAAAGGGCAGCTTTTAGTATTGCCAATTCACTTCTTTTTAAAAGCGCTCTTTATGGAGCAAATTCTAACTGGGGAAGGATTATTGCTGCCTTAGGAGCAGTAGGAGTTAAAGTAAAAGAGAATAATTTTTCAGTAAAAGCTTCACTTTTAGACAGACGAGAAGTTAATATTATAGTAAATTTAAAAAAAGGAAAATACAAAAAGACAATTTATATGTCCGATTTAAGTCCAAGATATATCAGAATTAACGCTGGTTATAACTAGAGAGGTGGAAAAATGAGAGAAGCAATTAAAAAGGCATCTGTTTTAATAGAAGCACTTCCTTATATTAAGAATTTCCATAAAAAAATTACGGTAATTAAATATGGGGGTTCGATTCTTGCTGAGGAACGTATACGTAAATCAGTACTAGAAGACGTGGTTTTCTTGCGATATACAGGCATCCGTCCAATTCTTGTCCATGGAGGAGGACCAAATATCTCTGAGAGACTGAAAAAATTAAAAATGAACAGTGAATTTGTTGAGGGTATAAGAGTTACAAATAGAGAAACTTTAAAAATAGTGGAAGAAGAACTTAATAAATTAAATGATATTATTGTTAAGGAGATTACTGCCCATGGAATAAAAGCTAAAAGCTTTAAAGGTAGTGATAATTTCTTAATGGTAAAAAAGAGAACAGGGAAAAAAGACTTAGGGTTTGTGGGGGAAATTATCGGATTTGATAAAAATACTCTTGAAAATATTATTCCTGAGGCAATTCCTGTAATCTGCCCTATGGGTAAAGACTCTAATGGCGTGATGTTCAATATAAATGCTGATGAAGTTGCCTTTTTTTTAGCCTCTCAGCTTAAAGCAGAAAAACTTGTTTTTCTTACTAATGTGTTAGGGGTAATGAGAAACCCTAAAGATGAGAACTCATTAATATCTACCTTATCAGAAAGTAAAGTAGAGGAACTCATTGAAGATGAAGTGATTGACGAAGGAATGATCCCTAAAGTTAAAGGAGCAGTCTATGCTCTTAAAGGGGGCGTTAAAAAAGCGCACATTATTGATGCGAAAATACCTCATGCTCTTTTATTAGAAATTTTTACTGACGAAGGTATCGGCACCGAAATTATAAGAAGTTGATAAATATTTTTAGGAAAGAATGGTTTATATTTCATATGTTAATTAAGTAATGTCTAAAATCAAAGAGCTTTATAAAAAATATGTTCTACATACTTATGCCAGAGTAGGACCTATTTTTATTAAGGGGAAAGGTAGCTGGCTATGGTCTGAAAGCGGTAGGCGATATCTTGATCTTTTTCCTGGATGGGGAGTAGGAATTTTGGGACACAATCATCCCCGCCTTGTAAAAATAATTTCTCAGCAAGCAAAAGAACTTATTTTCCTCCCTAACAATCTCTATCATAGATGGCAGGCAATATTAGCAGAAAAAATTGTAGAAAATAGTTTTCCTGCCCAAGTGTTCTTTGCTAACTCGGGGGCAGAAGCTGTTGAGGGAGCACTTAAATTTAGCCGTCTTTATGGTAAAAAAAAATCTTTTGAAGTTATTATCATGGAGAATTCTTTCCACGGAAGAACATTTGGCGCTCTTTCAGCAACTGGCCAAGAAAAATATAAAGAAGCCTTTAAGCCTTTACTGCCAGGTTTTAAAAAAGCAAAGTTTAATGATTTCTCTGATTTTAGAAAGAAAATAACAAAAAAAACCACAGCAGTCCTAATGGAACTTATTCAAGGAGAAGGAGGAGTGAATGTTGCCTGTAAAGAGTATGTAAAGAAAGTATATAATTATTGTAAAAAACACGATTTACTTTTTATCGTTGATGAAGTCCAAACAGGTATGGCAAGGACAGGTAAAATGTTTTGTTACCAGCATTATGGGATAAAACCCGATATTATGCTTCTTGCTAAAGGTCTTGGGGGAGGGATACCCATCTCCTGTATGGTAATAAGAAAAAGTATTGCTGATATAATGAAAATAGGAATGCATGCTTCCACTTTTGGGGGTAACCCTTTCTCATCTCGCATAGCTATAGAGGTGTTTAAAATCATAAAAGAAGAAAATATACTTAAAAATGTGAGGGTAAAGAGTATTTATCTTTTTAGTAAACTTAAGGAATTCAAAGAGAAATTTAGTGTTATAGGACAAGTAAAGGGAAAGGGCCTTATGATAGGCATTGAACTTAACGTTGAAGCCCAATCTTTTTTTAATGAGGCGCTAAAAAGAGGCCTTCTTATCAATGTTACTCATAAAAATGTATTAAGAATTATGCCTGCTCTTAATATTACAAAAGAAGAGCTTGATAAAGGTTTAAATATCTTAAGAGAAATATTTAAAAAGTTTTAAGATATGAAGCATTTTATTTCTTTAAAATACTTTTCCAAAGATAAGATTAATGAACTTATTATGGCTGCCTTAAATATCAAAAAGAATCCAAAAATTTACGAAAATAAACTCAAGGGAAAATATATAGGCCTTTTGTTTCAAAAACCCTCTCTGCGTACGAAAACAGCTTTTTATCTGGGAACACTTAAGTTGGGAGGAAAAGCGATTTATTACGGAATAAATGAAGTAAAATTAGACATAAGAGAAAAAATTTCTGATGTTGCACGCACATTATCAGGTTATCTTGACGGCGTGGTATTAAGAACTTTCTCCCATAAGACAATAGAAGAATTCTCTTCTTTTTCATCAATTCCTGTAATTAATGGGTTGAGCGATTTTCTTCATCCTTCCCAAGTATTGGGAGATTTACTTACTCTCTATGAATTAAAGAAAAATATCAAAAAAATTAAATTTTCTTATATAGGGGATGGTAATAATGTCTGCCATTCTTTTATTTATGCATTTTCTATTTTGGGAGGAAATTTGTTTATTGCCACTCCCAAACAATATTCCCCCAGTAGCTTAGTTCTTAAGGAAGCAAAGGATTTCAGCCATTTATCAAAAGCTAAAATATTTCTCACACATAACCCTCAGTTAGCTGCTAAGGATGCTGATGTCATTTATACGGATGTATGGATATCAATGGGCAGAGAGAAAGAAGCTAAGAAAAGAAAAAGTGTTTTTAAAAATTTTCAGATAAATGATAAAATATTAAAAGAAGCTAAAAAAAGCTGTGTGGTAATGCACTGTCTTCCTGCGAGACGAGGGGAAGAAATTACTGATAGTGTATTGGAAAGCAAAAACTCTATAGTATTCTTACAGGCAAAAAACCGCCTTTACAGTGCAGAATCTATACTTCTTTATATATTAGGAGGGAGAAAGTGAAAAAAATAGTTCTTGCTTATTCAGGAGGGTTAGATACCTCTTGTTGTATAAGATGGCTTAAAAATAAAGGGTTTAAAGTCATTTGCTTTTCAGCAAATTTAGGGAGTGAGTTTTCTCCTTCTGATTTAAAAATTCGTGCTATTAAAAGTGGAGCAGAAAGAATCTATATCAAAGATTTAAGAAGAGAATTCGCCCATGAATATATTCTTCCTTCTCTAAAGGCAGGAGCGGTTTATCAAAATAAGTATTTATTAAGTACAGCCTTGGGAAGACCTTTAATTGCTAAATATTTAGTAAACGTAGCAGAAAAAGAAAAGGCTAACTTTGTTGCCCATGGTTGCAGTGCCAAAGGAAATGACCAAGTAAGGTTTGAACTGAGTATAAAAATACTCAATCCTAAATTAAAAATCATTGCGCCTTTACGAGAATGGGAATTAAAAAGTAGAGAAGAAGAAATTAGTTATGCAAAAAAATATAAAATTCCTCTTAAAACAACAGAAAAAAAACCCTACAGTATTGATAAAAATATCTGGGGAACAAGTATTGAAGCAGGAATTCTAGAAGATTTAGAGAAACCTCTTCCTGCTAATTCCTATATCACTATTAAACAACCACAAAAAATAAAAGATGAAGAAATTACTGTAGCTATTAAATTCCTAAAAGGCGTGCCTGTTGCTTTAAAAGGAAAACGTCTTGGCCTTAAGGAGCTAATTGAAAAACTCAATAATATAGGAGGAAATTGTGGAATAGGTCGTACCGACTTAATAGAAGACCGTATTGTAGGAATAAAATCAAGAGAAATTTATGAAGCACCTGCGGCGTGGATTTTATATACTGCCCACCACGAATTGGAAAGTTTAACATTAGACCGTGAAACACTATTTTTTAAAAAAATAATAGCTTTAAAGTATGCTCAACTTATTTATCAAGGGCTATGGTTTTCTTCTTTAAAAAAGGCTTTAGATGCTTTTGTAGAAGAAATTCAAACTAAGGTTTCTGGGGAGATTACCCTGGGGCTTTATAAAAGTAACATTTTTATTAAAAAAAGATACTCACCAAATAGTCTGTATAGAAAAGACCTTGCTACTTACAGTAAAAATGATAAATTTAACCGTTATTTAGCTGAAGGATTCATTAAACTTTTTGGTATGCCTTTTTCTTAAAAAAATCAATGAAATATAAATTGGAATATAAAAGAAATCATCCTGATAATGACGCAAAAGTCTCTTTTAAAGTTGCATTTACTGATGATTATCCTCAGTTTTATTCTCCTGGGGGATGCGCTATGAACTATTGTGGCCCGGATGATACGTATGTATGTAAGTATAAAATAACTTGTATTAAAAGTGAGTAAAAAAAGAATAAAATCTTTTCTTTTAATTTTAATGAATTATGAGATTTATAAATGGACAGTAAAGGTAGATGGTATACACTTTTATAATCGTTACTCTCTTTCATTTCTTCAACTAACCATTCTAACCTCATTGGTGGTAAATTCAAGATTTTATCATTAAATATTTTATACGGGATTCGTTGACTCATAATAAATCTAACCGAAAATATGCCTTAAAAAGGGGGCATATTTATGAGTCCAGGAGCCCGTATGGAATATCTTGAGTCCATAGTTGTTAGATACCGTAAATCGTCAAAAAAACAAAAAACAGCCATTCTGGATGAATTTTGCCACACCTGCAGCTATAACCGCAAATACGCAATTTATCTCCTGTATACTTTCAAATGGTTTACCAAGCCTAAACCTAAAAAACGCGGCAAACCTTCAAAGTATAACCACTCCGATGTTATACATCCGATACGTCGGATATGGCTAGCCGCTAATCTGCCGTGCTCAAAGCGCCTTAAAGCAATCCTGCCGCAATGGATCGGATTCTATCATAAATAGTATGGGCATATCTCAGTAAAATACTCTATTACTCCTTAAAATATCTGCCCCTACTATCGATAGAATTCTAAAACCTTACAAAGCAAAATATAAAACCCGCACCAGATGCGCTACAAAACCAGGTACTTTACTAAAAAAAATATCTTAGTTAAAACAAACCAATGGGATGAAAACCGCCCCGGTTTCCTCGAAGCCGATACCGTAGCTCTTTACGGACAGCGTTTAGAAGGCGATTTTACGTATATTGTCGACTATACTGATATCGCTACCACATGGAGCGAACAACGCGCTGTCTGGAGTAAAGGTGAAACTGGTGTTCTTGAACAAACTAAAGATGTGGAATCTTCCCTACCTTTCCTCTGCTTGGTTTTGACTGCGATAATGACTCGGAATTCTTAAACTGGCACTTACTTAGACATTTTTCCGAACGCCCTAATCCTGTCCAATTTACCCGCTCACGGCCTCATCATAAAAACGACAATGCCCATATAGAACAGAAAAACTGGACTCAAGTTAGGCAATGGCTCGGTTACGGCCGTTTCGATAACCCTGCTGTTGTACCGTTACTTAGCAACTTATTCCGCAACGAATGGCGGATGTATCATAACTTTTTTATTCCCTCGGTTAAACTCATCGAGAAAAAACAGACTGCAGCAAAAACCATTAAGCGTTATGATAAACCCAAGACACCTTATCAAAGAGTTCTGGAATCAAAACATGTGCCGAAGACGGTTAAACGTTCTCTCAAAGAACAGTTTGAAAATTTAAACCCTTTTCATTTACGAAAGGCTATTGATGCTAAACTTAAAAAAATTTTTGCCATCGCTACCATTAAAAACATTTAACCTAACGAATCCCTTATGGTTAGGTTTTTATTTGAGCCAACGGGAAGTGCAAACAGGGTTATTTATCTGTTAGTAGAAAGGTTTAACAAAAATAATAACTCTAATTATGGATGGTATAGCCTTTATGAGTTTACACACTTTTCTTGACAGAACCGGGAGATTTTTTGCTTGAATAGTAAAGAAATAAAGGTAAAATATTAACAAAAGAAGAGAAGGTAATAAGAGTTTCTAACATGTTCTAAAAAGAAAAAGGGCTAAGATTTCTTAAGTGATTTTAGAATAATAACTTAGAGGAGTAAAAGTGTTTTTACGTAATATAATAAGAGGGGGTGATTGATGAGAAAAGAAAATATAAATACACTTCTTATTGTGATATTGTTCGTTGTGACAACTTTTGCTATCGCAATGGGTTGGATTATGTTTAAAGATCAGAATATAAAATTTAGAAATGTACAGCAGAAAGAATACTCTTTAATTAATGAGATTAATGACTTAAGAGGTATCTTAACGCAAATAAATCTTCAATTAGAAAAGGCAAACTATACTCTTGCATTCTTAAGAGAAGATATAAATTCTAGTAAAATGAGTCAGCGAGAGCTTACTGAACGTATAAATGATATTAAGAAAGAGCTAAGCAAATGGGAAAGTGTATCTAATGCGCTTATGTCCAGAATAGAGCAGATAGAGAATGAGAAGAGAGAGGTCGCTAAAAAAAAATTGATTAAAGAAGTGGAATTGGGAGAAGTATCTGTTGAAAAGAATAGTTCTAAGAAAATACAAGAGAGCGCTCCTCAATAGAGGGCTGATAAATCTTTATTAGTGTTCTTAATTTTGGAAGTCCCATTTTAAAGAAAGATGAAATATATTATTATTGTTCCTGATGGAGCAGCAGATTATCCTATTCCTTCTTTAGAACAAAAGACTCCTTTAGAAGTGGCAGAGACTCCTTTTATGGATTATTTAGCACAGAATGGAGTATTGGGGAGGGTAAGGACCGTACCTATAGGGTTTGTACCTTCTAGTGATATTGCCAATCTTTCTTTATTAGGATATGAACCCGAGAAGTATTATACAGGAAGAGGACCACTAGAAGCAGTAAATTTAGGAATAGGTTTATCAGAAAATGATTTAGCTTTTAGATGCAATCTTGTAACGCAAAATGATGATGTTTTATTTGATTATAGCGCAGGACATATAACAGATAAGGAGGCGAAGATTATTATTAACTTTTTAAATAAAGAATTGGGGACTTCTGAGATAAGTTTTTTTGCAGGGAAAAGTTATCGAAATATTATGTTATATAAGGGAGGAAAAAAATTAGGTTTAGAAAAATTAAACTATTTTGCCCCTCACGATATTATGGGTAAGAATATAACGAATTATTTACCCCGCGGTCCTAATAGTAAGATTATTATAGAACTTATGCAAAGGTCAAAAGAATTATTGGGAGAACACGAAATTAATAAAGTAAGAATTGATTTAAAAGAAAATCCTGCCAATATGATTTGGTTGTGGGGATGTGGCAGTAAGCCAAAAATGGAAACATTTAAGGATAGATTTGGGATGAAGGGAGCGGTTATATCTGCTGTTGATTTAATAAAAGGGATAGGGAAAATAATTGGCCTTAAAGTAATAGAAGTTGAAGGAGCAACTGGTTATTATGATACCAATTATCTAGGAAAAGCTAATGCTGCTTTGGAAGCCCTTAGAGATGTAGATTTTGTATTTATTCATATTGAAGCTACTGATGAAGCAGGGCACAATAGTGATTTAAGAATGAAAATAACTTGTTTAGAGAGAATCGATAAGATGGTGATAGGACATATATTAGAGAAGTTAAAGAGAGAAGAATTCCGTATGTTAATTACTCCTGACCACCCCACGCCTATTTCTAAAAGAACACATACTAATGAGCCAGTCCCTTTTTTGATTTATGGGAAAGGTATTGAAAAAGGAAATTTTTCCCTTTATTCAGAAGCAGAAGCACATAATAGCAGTCTTTATTTTGATAGAGGTTCGGAATTGATTAAGTATTTCTTGAAGCACTAAAACTGATTTAAGTAAAAATGAATTCCCTTGTTATTATAGGAGGGGTAGGTATATTATTTTGCTTTGGGTTTTTTATATATGCTCGATATATAGAAAAAATTTTAGAGATTCATCCTGAAGAAAAAACACCTGCAATTACAGAATACGATGGTGTTGATTTTATTCCTGCAAAGAATTGGTTAGTTTTGTTTGGTCATCATTTTTCTAGTATTGCAGGAGCAGCTCCTATTGTGGGTCCTATTATTGCGGTAAGTATATGGGGATGGTTTCCTTCTTTATTGTGGATTGTTTTAGGAACTATATTTATTGGTGGAGTACATGATTTTTCTAGTTTAATGCTTTCTGTAAAAAATAAAGGAAATTCTATCGCTGATATTGCAAAGAGTGTATTATCTCATCGAGCAAAAGTTGTATTTTCTATATTTATTCTCTTGGCACTTATTCTTGTTATTGCAGTATTTGCCTATCTCTGCGCTAAGACTTTTATTACCGATACAAGGGTTATAGTGCCTTCTTTAGGCTTAATTCCTATAGCAATATTAGTAGGTTTTCTTCTGTATAAAACTAAGCTCAATCAAATTATTTCTACTATAATTGGATTAGTTTTTTTAGGAATATTGCTTTTTACCAGTAACTTTTTATCTGTAAATTTAGGGTGGATTAAGTTAGAAGGATGGATAATTATTCTTCTTGTTTATGGATTTTTTGCTTCGTGTCTTCCTGTAAATATTCTCCTTCAACCGCGTGATTATTTATCTGCCTATTTGCTTTTTTTTGGTATAGTTGTAGGATATTTAGGGCTTATACTTCTTCATCCCAACATAAACTTGCCTCCCTTTCTATTTTCACAACAAGAATTTAATCCTATCTGGCCAATGCTCTTTGTAACTGTTGCTTGCGGTGCAGTTTCAGGATTCCATTCTCTTATTGCTTCAGGAACAACATCAAAACAACTTCCTAATCAAAAGTACGCAAAAAGAATTGGTTATGGAGCGATGGTTTTTGAGGGAGCTCTTGCGGTTTTAGCTCTCCTTTGTGTCATCGGTGGACTTAAAAACTATTCTACCTTAAAAAATATCATGGAAAAAGCTGGTCCTATCGGAAGTTTTAGTAAAGGATTTGGTAATATAACCTTTTTAATCCTGGGAAATTTTGGTTCGCTTATAGGCGTTATTATTCTTAATGCTTTTATACTTACTACTTTAGATACAGCTACGCGGATAGCAAGGTATATTGCCGAGGAATTGACCGGAATAAAAAATAGATGGTTATCTACTCTTATTGTAGTTATCCCTGCTGTTTATCTTGCTTGGGGAGGAAGGTGGAGATTAATCTGGCCCACTTTTGGAGCTTCTAATCAACTTGTAGCAACCTTGGCTCTTTTAATTATAACAAGCTGGCTTTTATCAAAAAATAAACCTTTTTTATTTGCATTTTTACCAGGTCTGTTTATGCTTTTCACTACCATTTTTGCTTTTTTGATTCAGATAATTAAATATTTTAGAGGGAAACAGTTTTTTCTTCTATTTATTTCTTCAGTGTTAGTAGTTCTATCTTTATATATACTTTTGGAAGTGATAAATGTATTTATTAAAAAAATTAAAAGGAAAATGACAGTAACCTCTAATTTTTAAAATGGGAAAAGATGAGATCTATGTTTTGAAATTTGGGGGAACCTCTGTAGCTAATGTAGAAAGAATAAATGAGGTCTCTAAACGTATAGCGTCCTATGCTAAAAGAGGTTATAAACTTGTGATTGTAGTATCAGCTATGGGAGACACTACAGATGGGTTAATAAATTTGGCAAAAAAAATTAACTCTTCTCCTTCAGAAAGAGAAATGGATATGCTTATTTCCACAGGAGAGCAGATTTCTGCTTCCCTTTTGGCTATGGCTTTACACAAGAGGAATCTTGATGCCATTTCTTTTGTTGGTCATCAAATAGGGATTATTACTGATAGTTACCATACGCAAGCTAAGATTCTCCAGATAAGAACTAAAAGAATAAAGGAGGAACTTAATAAAAATAAGATTATTATTGTGGCAGGATTTCAAGGAATAAGCAGGAGCAGAGAGATAACTACTTTAGGAAGGGGAGGGTCTGATTTAAGTGCAGTAGCTTTAGCCGCATCTTTAAAAGCAGATGTATGCGAAGTATATACTGATGTGGAAGGGGTTTATACTGCAGATCCAAAAATTGTCAAAAAAGCAAGGAAAATAAAGTATTTGACTTTTGATGAAATGCTTGAGCTTGCAGGAAGAGGAGCGCATGTTATGCAAACTCGAGCAGTAGAAGTAGCAAAAAAATTTAATATTAGATTACATATAAGGAGTAGTTTTGTAAAAAAAGGGGGAACAATTATTATGAAAAAAACACCTTATATAGAAGAACCAGTAGTAAGAGGGGTGACTCTTTTAGAAAACGAAGCAAAAATAACGATATGTAATGTTCCTGATAAGCCAGGTGTAGCAGCACGCATCTTTACGGAACTTTCCTTAGGAGGAATTAATGTTGATATGATTGTTCAAAATGTAAGTCATAAAAGGATAACAGATATTTCTTTTACTGTTTCTAAATCAACTCTTAATAAGGCAATAAGAATCTCTCGGAAAATTACTAAAGATATCGGCGCAGAAGATGTTTTAGCTGATGAGAATATTGCTAAAGTCTCTATTGTAGGAGTAGGAATGAAGTCTCATTCAGGAGTAGCATCAAAATGTTTTTATGCTTTAGCAAAGAATAGAATAAATATTGAAATGATTTCTACCTCTGAGATTAGTATCTCCTGTATAGTAAAGAAGAAAATGGGTAAAAAAGCAGTAAGAGCTCTTCATAATATATTTGGTCTCGATAAATAAGAGGAAATAATTCTACTTACAAGTTACAAGATCAAATTTAATCTTATAAAGAGCGATTTCTTTGAAATAATATTTTACTAATATAAGAATTTTCAAGCTTCAGTATAAGGAGGGAGGAAGAATGTTGAACGAAATTGATATTAATGAAGAAAAAAGAAAAAATAAAAGGACTATTCTGCGCTTATCTATCCAATATGAGAAGAAGCTTCTTGATGACACATTTGATGTGCCTATAGCTGTACCTATAAAAGACATAAGCAAAGATGGTTTAAGTTTCTACTCTCAAGAGAAGCTAGAAATAAACTCTCAATTAAGAATAAAAATGTTTATTTCCAATGTAGATTATGTTTTATTTATGGGGAAAGTTGCAAGAATAATACTATCTGAAGAAGGGGCAATGAATTATATAGTAGGTGTAAAGATAGAAGAGATAACAGAAGAAACTAGAAAGAAAATAGAATATTTTTTAGAAAGGATAGACATTGAGAACATTTTAGATGCAATTGATATAGAAGAAAATGTCATGGATATTCATTTAATTGTAGATTATCCTCCTGTAGTGAAAAAAGTAGGGAAATTAGTAATTACAAAAGGTAATCCTTTTGATGAATATATATTAAGATGTCTATTGTTAAGTATGTTAGATGAGGATAGATATAAAAAATTTATAACTACTAAAGAAATAAATTTTATTTTTACTTCTAAAAGGGGCGTAAGATTTAGAGTAAACCTTCATGTCCAGCGAGGAAAAATAGAGGGAGTATTTAGGATTATTCCGGGTAATGTAAGGTCACCTTTACAATTAGGATTACCTGAAAGTGCAGAGTCTTTATTGGATAACGATAAAGGCCTTATATTAATTTCAGGAAGGACAGGCTCAGGTAAGACTACTACCTTGGCTGCCATGGTAGAATATATTAATAATAAAAGAGATGCTATAATTGTGTGTATTGAAGATCCTATCGAATATATACATATAAATAATAAGTCTATTATCAAACAGAGAGAAATTGGTAGAGATACTCTTTCTTTTTACAATGCTACTAAAAATGCTCTTCGTCAGAATCCTGATGTTTTAGTTATTGGGGAGATTCTTGACATGGAAACTATGGAAACCGCTATTACTGCTGCTGAGACAGGATCTTTAGTATTAACCTCTATCCATGCTGGTAATGTAGCCCAGGCATTGGATAGAATAACATCTTTTTTCCCTGCAGATTTACAAAAGCACATTCTTAAGAGGCTTTCTCTTATATTAAAAGGAGTAATTGCCCAGGAACTTATTCCCCGAGTGGATAATAAAGGTTTAGTATTGGCCTCAGAAATACTGATAGCAACTTCTGCAGTAAGAAGAATTATAAGGGAAGGAGACTGGAAACAAATTCCTTCTTTGATTCAAATGGGTAAAAATATAGGGATGCAATCAATGCAAGATTCATTGGAACGATTATATAGGAATAAGTTAATTGATGAAGAGTACTTAAAAGGAGAAGGTTTATGAGAAAAATGTTCATATACGATACTACATTAAGAGATGGTGCACAGACAGAAGGAATTTCTTACTCTTTACAGGATAAAATAGCCATTGCAAGAAAGCTGGATAGTTTTGGCATACATTTTATTGAAGGGGGATGGCCATATTCCAACCTTAAAGATAAAGAATTATTTGATTATTTCAAAAAACATAAACTAAAGAAGTCTCAATTGGTTCCTTTTGGTTCTACTGCCCATCCCAAGAACTCTCCTTCGAAAGATAAGAATCTTCTTAGTTTGATAAAGGCAGATACAGAATTCGTTACTGTATTTGGTAAAACGTGGGATTTACATGTAAGAGAAGTCCTAAAAATAGACCTTAATGCTAACTTAGATATTATTTATGGAACAATACATTTTTTAAAGAAAAAAAACAAAAGAGTATTCTACGATGCAGAACATTTCTTTGATGGATATAAGAGCAATAAAGAATACGCTATAAAGACTATTAAGGCAGCCAAAGATGCAGGATGCGAATTAGTGATACTTTGTGATACTAACGGAGGAACCTTAAGTTGGGAGATAAAGAGTATCATAAGAGGGATGAAAGAAGAGTTACATTTAGAGAACTTTGGAATACATTGTCATAATGATTTGGGCTTAGGGATTGCTAATTCACTTGTTAGTATCGAAGACGGATGTATTCACATTCAGGGGACAATCAATGGATATGGTGAACGTTGTGGCAATGCGAATCTAATTCCTATAATCGCTATTTTACAGTTGAAACTAGGATATAATGTTGTAAGTGCTAAAAATTTAGAAAGACTTACTGAATTATCTTATTTTGTGAGTGAAATGAGCAATATGGTTCACCACGATAATTATCCTTTTGTAGGAAGAAGTGCTTTTTCTCATAAAGGAGGTATTCATATAGATGCTGTATTAAAAAAACCTCAGAGTTACGAGCATATAGATCCTCATCTTGTAGGAAACAAGCGTCGCTTTCTTATTTCAGAACTTGCAGGAAAATCTTCTCTCGTAGCAAAGGCAGAAGAGTTAGAGTATAAATTGGATAAAAAGTCAGCAAAAGCAAAGAGAATTCACCGTACTTTGCAGCAATTAGAAAAGAGCGGTTATCAATTTGAAGTCGCAGATGCTTCTTTTAAGCTCCTTATGGAAAAAGAATTTAAACGTTACAAAAAATTTTTTGAACTGCAGGGGTTTAGAGTAGCAGTAGAAAAAAGAGAAAACGGTGCACTTATCTCCGAAGCTACAGTGAAGATAAAGATTGCTAATAACTTAGAACATACTGCTAGTGAAGGAGACGGACCCGTAAATGCTTTAGATAATGCTTTAAGAAAAGCTTTAGAGAAATATTATCCTGAGCTTAAAGAAATGCATCTTACAGATTTTAAAGTAAGGGTTCTTGAGGGGAAAATGGGGACAGCTGCAAAAGTGAGAGTGTTGATAGAGCTACAGGATGATAAAGAGAGTTGGACTACTATTGGAGTATCAGAGAATATAATCGAAGCCTCATATAATGCTCTTATAGATGCCTTTGAATACAAATTACTGAAGAATCGAAAAAATCCATGTTAGTAAACATCATCTTGATAAATAAAGAGAGTATACTTCTTAAACTATAGATAATTTCCTTTGGGTATATAGAGTGAGTAGCTTTTTTATAGAAAAAAAGATATATTATCATGATACAGACTGTGGAGGGGTAGTATATTATGCTAATTATCTAAAGCATTTAGAAGAAGCAAGGACAGAATTTTGTTATTCCCTTGGAATAGATTTAAAAAAGTTATCAGAAAAAGGTATTTTATTTGCTGTTGTTCATTTGGAGATAAATTATAAAGCTCCTGCCCGATATCAAGATACAGTATCAATATTCACCAATATAGAGAAAATAAAAAGAGTTTCTTTACAGTTTTTTCAAGAGATAAAAAAAGAAAATATTACTATATTAATTGCTAACACTACATGGGTATGTATAAATAATAATTTTAAATCTCGCTCTATTCCACACAAAATAAGACAATTATTTGTTGCAAATATATAATAAGATATGAATATAATTAATCTAACCAACAATAGAGTAATCTTCGTGCAGGCTCAAGAAGCAAAAGGATTTTTTCCTCGACTGAAAGGTCTTATGTTTAAAAAATCAATAAGCAATAATGAGGCATTGATTTTTTATAAAACTCCATCTATCCATACATTTTTTATGAAATTTCCTATAGATGTAATATTTCTTAACCACCAGAAGAAAGTGATAAGAATAGTAAAGAACGTAATTCCTAATAGAATAGTTTATTGTAAAGGAGCTTGGTATACTATAGAATGTAAAGGAGAAAACATTTCTGTTAATTATGTTAATCTCGGTGATACCTTAAGCTTTCAATATGAATAAAACATATAATTTAAGATTGTCTCGGAGAGAATATAAGAGATTTATCATAAATGGGAGTGCAAACTTCATTATTAACTATCATCTACATAAGCCGTTGATAATAAAGGACTTATCTTCTCGGGGAGTACAGGTATTTTCAGATTATCCTTTTAAAATAGGAGAGAGGATACACCTTGTTATGGTTATTCCCTTTTTTGATAAACCTATTCACAGAAAAGCGAAGATAGTATGGTCAAAAGAAGTGGATAAACACTTTTGGGAAGCAGGCTTAGATTTTGGAGTAAATAATCTTTTAAGCTTTACTTAGAGTTAAATGGGAATAATAAAAATATTTATTTTATTTATTCTTATAATAATTTTTCTCCAGTTATACACCAAGTATATTGAGAGTAAAAGTATTTTTTTTCCTTTAAAAAATATAGAAGTATATCCCTCTGAGATAGGACTTACTTTTGAGGATATTTATCTCTCACCTTTTAATAATTTAAAATTAAATGGTTGGTTTATCCCTGCTAAAGATGCAACTTATACAATTCTTTTCCTTCATGGTAATGGCGGTAACATCTCTCATCGTTTGGAAAAAGTAAAAATACTTCTTGAATGTAAAGTTAATATTTTTCTGGTAGATTATCGTGGATATGGTAAAAGTACACTTAAACCTTCAGAAAAAGGAATATACGATGATGCCAAGATATTTTATGATTATCTCATTAAAGAAAAGAAAATCATTCCTAATAATATAATTGTATATGGGGAATCTTTAGGTACTGCTGTGGCAATTGATTTAGCATCAAAAGAGAACATAAGAGCACTTATTTTAGAGGGGGCGTTTGATAGTGCACGGAGTATGGCAAAAAAGTTATACCCTTTTATTCCTTCGTTCCTTTTTTCAGATATTTTTAATTCTTTTAAAAAAATTGAAAAAATAAAGATAGATAAACTATTTATTCATTCTAAGAATGATGAAATTATACCTATTGAGATGTCTAGGAGACTTTATAACCATGCTCCTAAGCCAAAGATGTTTATTGAAGTTACAGGAGGACATAATACGGCTTTTATTGATGCTTATAATACTTATGTTTTTTCTATAAGGTCTTTTATAGAAAATCTTTAGAAACATTCTTTTTATGAAAGTATTAACGGAATATTTATGGTTTAACACAAAAACCCGCCGTGCTTATATTAATATCACTCCTATTATTGAAAAGCTGGTAAAGAAAAGTGGTATAAAAGAAGGTATTTGTCTTATAAATGCTATGCATATTACAGCGAGTGTATTTATAAATGATGACGAGAAAGGATTACATCAAGATTTCGATAGATGGTTAGAAAAATTAGCTCCTTATCAACCTCTAAGTCAATATAAACATAATAATGGTGAAGATAACGCAGATGCCCATCTTAAACGTACGGTAATGGGAAGAGAAGTAGTTGTTGCTATAACAGGTGGTAGACTCGATTTTGGTCCTTGGGAACAGATATTTTATGGGGAATTTGATGGTAGAAGAAGAAAAAGAGTATTAGTAAAAATTATAGGAGATTAGAACAAAAAACTTTACTTTTTATTATTTGTATATTACAATCAACTTTAGTTAAAAAGGAGATGATATGAGATTTTTAATGGCAGGTGAATCTCATGGGAATAGTTTAATAGCCATCTTGGAAGGTTTCCCTAAAGGAGTTAAAATAGAAGAATCTTTCATTAACTGTGAGCTTAAAAGACGAAAACAAGGCTATGGAAGGGGTAAACGGATGATTATGGAGGAAGATAAAGTTGAGATAGTGTCTGGTTTGCGGAATAAGATAACACTGGGAAGTCCCATAGCTGTGTTTGTGAAAAATAAAGACTATACAATTTTTACACAGAAAAAAGACGATTTACCTTTAATATCAATTCCTCGGCCTGCACATGCTGATCTAGCAGGGAGTTTAAAATATAAAGAGAAAGACATAAGGAATATTTTAGAGAAGTCTTCGGCGCGGGAGACAGTGATGCGTGTATGTATAGGAGCAATATGCAAACAATTTCTTTCTTATTTTAAAATTCGTATAGCTAGTTTTGTTGTGGGTATAGGAAAAGTTTATTCTAAATTAAGACCTCATTGTTTAGATGAAATATTAAAAAAGACAGCAAAATCTAAAATATCTTCTTTTGATCATATAAAAGAACCTCTGATGTTAAAAGAAATAGATAATGCAGAAAAAACGTCTGATACCTTAGGAGGTTTTGTAGAGGTTTGGGCAGAGGGTGTACCTGTTGGTTTAGGAAGTTTTATGCATTTTGATAAAAGACTTGATGCACAAATAGCAGGTTATATGATGAGCATTCCTTCAGTAAAAACAGTAGAAATAGGTTCAGGATTTGATTATGTTAAATCAAGGGGTTCAGTTTCTCACGATAGGATTTATCCCAAAAAGACTTCTTATGGATTTCTTCGGAAAACTAATAATTGCGGGGGGATTGAAGGAGGGGTTTCTAACGGTCAGCCTATTATAGTAAGAGTAGGAGCAAAACCCATCCCTACCTTAAAGAATCCCTTAGATTCAGTAGATCTTGTCACTAATAAGAAAAAGAAAGCACCGGTTATTCGTTCAGATGTTTGCATAGTAGGTTCTTTAGGGGTAATATGTGAAAGTATGCTGGCAATTGTGCTTACAGAAAATTTTCTTGAGAAATTCGGCAGAGATTCTCTAAAGGAGATAAAAAGAAACTACACTTACTATATAAAAAGTATTTTATAGTTGGCTTATTTTTCCTTCTTTTTAACTCCATTTATCATATACATAAAAACATATAAATTAAGTTAGACTCTTAAAAAAACACCTTCCTTTATCAAAAATAGATAAGAACTTTTGTTAAATTAAAGAGTATTTTAAAAGATTTTCTTAAAGTTTTTAAAAGACCGCTCTTCAAAAATTGATTTATTGTAGACCTTCTTGAAGTGTAGAAGAATATTAGTTATACTTAGATTATTATTATGGAAATCAAATCGTTAAGAGTATTGGGACTAATAGTCATACTCATTGGATTTTCTTCTATATTTAGTCAAAGTCTTTTAATTCGCGAACTTATTGTAGTATTTTATGGTAATGAACTTATTATCGGGGTTATTTTAGCTTCCTGGTTATTTTGGACGGGGATGGGAAGTTTATGGGCACAGAAACTTACCTTTAAAAGAAACATATCCTGGAACTTATTTTATTCTCTTTATATTCTTTTTTCTTTATCTATCCTGGGAGAATTTTTTCTCATTAGAAACCTTAGAGTCATTTTTCATTTTGAGCCTGGTGAGATTATTTCTCCTTTTAGCATGTTTTTCATTTCAGTGTTTGTGTTTCTTCCTTTTGCTCTTATAAATGGATTTTTGTTTTTTCTGTGTATTCGTATTTTTTCACATAAAGTTTTGAGAAATAGTGTGGGGCTTGTGTATGCTTTAGATTCTTGGGGAGATATGTTGGGAGGAATATTTTTTTCCTTTTTCTTTGTGTTTCTTCTTACCCCTTTAGAAAATCTTTATATGATTTTTATTATTAACATATTTATTATTTTATTTTTCTTAATTTTTAATACAAAAAATATTAAAAAAAGAATATTTTATTTCTTATTAGGGCCTTTGCTCTTGATAAACAGTTTTAGCCTGTCTTCTTTAGAAAAGTTTCTTATAGAAAAAGAATGGCAAGGATTTAATGTTGTGGATGTAAAAAATTCTTATTATGGTAATTTCCATCTTACGAAATATAAGGACAGTTATACTCTTTATGAAAATGGATTATTAAGTTTTACTTTTCCTTTTAGAATGGATTGTGAGGAGGCAGTACATTTTACTTTTTTGCAGTCTGCTAATATAGATAGAATATTGGTTATTGGTGAGGGCTTGAGAGGGTTACTTTATGAAATCCTTAAATATCCCGTCAAAGAAGTGTATTATTTAGAGTTAGATCCTGCTCTAATTTGTTTTATAGAGAAATATCTTCCTTATCCTGATAAAAATGCTCTTTATGATTCTCGGGTTAAGATTATAAATCTTGAAGCTCGGAGATTTTTAAATAATTATAAGGGGAATAAATTTGATATTGTTATGCTTAACAGCCCTTTTCCTTATACTGCTTATCTTAATAGGTTTTACACATATGAATTTTTCCTTAGAGTAAAAAGAATATTATCCAATAAAGGAGTATTCTCTTTTGCTCTTCCTTCTAAGGAAGATTATTTGACAAAGGAAATGCGTAATTTTAATGCCAGTATTTATCATACTTTAAAAAAAGTATTCCCTCATATATTATTAGTACCAGGGGATAAATTACGTTTCGTTGCCTCGTCATCTTCTGAATCCTTCACTTACGATGATAGTATCCTATGGAGGCGTCTTAAGGATTACAAGATAAAGACAGAATTTGTAAACAAGTATTATTTTAAAATGAAGTTTTTACCCTGGCATATAAACTATGTTCATAACATTCTTGCAAATACTAAAGTTATAAAACTAAACTATGATTTCAACCCTATTGGTTACTACTACGGTATGGAGTTATTTATTTCTCATTTTCGTTCATTTACAAATGTTTTTCTTCGATTTTTAATGAATATTAAAGTAAAGGTATATTTTCTGTTTGTTTTTATTATTGTTGCAGCAGTCTGGGTTATAAGAAAAAAAGCACTACTTCCTTTGTCTGTATTCAGTATGGGAGCAAGTGGTATGGGAGCAGTAATATTATCTATTTTAGGATTTCAAATAGTCTATGGTTATGTTTATCATAAAATCGGTATTATAAGTGCCAGTTTTATGTTAGGGGCAGCTTTAGGAGCATATGGGATAAATAGGAAAATTAGAGAAATGAAGTTGAAGGGATTAGTTTATATATTGTTTTTTGGCAGTATTTTTATGGTTCTTTTACCCTATATTTTTAAGAGTTTTATAGAAATACCTCTTATCACAGAAGGGATAGCTCTTATTCTTCCTATCTTTATGGGCTTTTTAGTAGGTTTTTCTTTTCCTTTGGTAAATAAATTGTATAATAGAAGAGAGGATGTTTCTAATGTAGGATTTCTTTATTTTTGTGACCTTGCAGGCGGGGCGGTGGCGGGAGTAATGTTAAGTTTTATTTTTATCCCTCTATATGGACTATTTATAAGCGGGGCAATTTTAGGATATATGCTTTTTATTTGTGGGGTTTTTTTGTGTTTTATAGGGAAAGAATGAAGGACTTTTGTTATGCAAATTTTTAAACAAAGAGTAAAAGCAATCTTCGTAGGTATTTTTATTTTTCTTTCCGCTTCTTTCTGCCTTTCTCAAGAGAACAAAGAAGCTCTTTATTGGCGTAGTTTAGAAAACGGTAATGTTCAGTGTCTTTTATGTCCACGTAAATGTGTAATCCTTCCCGACAGGCGGGGATATTGTGGGGTAAGAATAAACAAAAGAGGTAAATTATTTACTTTAGGCTATAATAATCCCGTAGCTATAGCTATTGATCCTATTGAGAAGAAACCTTTTTTTCATGTTCTTCCCAAAACAGGTGCACTTTCTATTGCTATAGCTGGATGTAATTTAAGGTGTGTTTTTTGTCAGAATTGGAATATTTCACAAAGAAGACCTGATGAGACGATTAATTATAATCTTACCCCCCAAGATATAATAAATTTAGCAAAAAAATACAATACGCCTTCAGTTGTTTTTACTTATACTGAGCCTACGGTTTTTTATGAATATATGCTTGATATAGCAAAATTAGCTAAAAAGGAAAATCTATATGTGGGAATGCATACTTGTGGGTATATAAATCCTCAACCTTTAAAGGAATTGCTTGAATATATGGATTTTGTAAATGTAGATTTAAAGGGATTCAGTGAGGAGTTTTATAACAAACTCGGTAACGGTGCCCATCTTCAGCCGATATTAACAACATTAAAAATAATCAAAGAAAAAGGTGTGCATTTAGAAATAACTACCCTCATAATTCCTACAAAGAATGATTCAGAGGAAGAAATTCGCTTGATGTGTGAATGGATAAAGGATACTCTTGGCGTTGATGTACCTTTGCATTTTTCTCGCTTCTTCCCGCAGTTTAAATTAAAAAATATACCTCCTACACCTATTAGTAGCCTTAAGAGGGCTTATCGTATTGCCAAAGAAGTAGGGCTTAAGTATGTTTATATAGGCAATGTACCAGGGATAGAGGAAGAGTCAACATTTTGTCCTCACTGCGGAAAGGTTCTTATAAGACGTTCAGGATATTCTATCTTAGAAAATAATATCGTTGAAGGAAAATGTAAGTTCTGTGGAGAAAAAATAGAGGGGGTGTGGAAATAGGATATATTATGTAAAACTTTTTATAAAAGCTTGAAAAAAGAAACTACATTAGATAAGATAATAGAAGTTATTTAGAGAAAGGAGAATTTTTATTAAAAAATGAGTATTTTGTTTAACCACTAAAAGAATCTTTGGAGGATAGAAGAAAAGGTTAGTTCTATGGCGATAAAAAAACAAGTAAATATATTTGAGGAAGTTGTTAAGGATCTCATTGATAGAACAATTAATTTGAGGTTTGACATCTGCAGATGTGAAGTATGTAGAAAAAAGATGAAAGAAATAGTATTGAGTAAATTGCCTGTTTTTTTTGTTGACCCCCAGCACTTTTATTATAGAGAAATTGTAAAAAAAGTGAATGATATTTATTTTAAACGAATAGTAGAAGAAACAACTCATGCAATTTCATATGTAGCTCACTATCCCCCTCATAAAATAGGAGAAGACCGTGAGGGAGGTTTTGACCAACTTTTGGAGAGAATATATCAAGATAGAGGGTTGGATTTTTCACGTTATCATCGGAGTATTTTAAAAAGAAGGGTAGCTTTAAGGTTACGTGCGCATAATTTAAATTCTTATACAGAATATCTTAGTGTTTTAGCAAAGAATCCTGAAGAATACGACAGATTGTTTGATGTACTTACTATCAATGTATCTGAATTTTTTCGTGATTTATCGGTGTGGGATGCGATCAAGAAAATATTAAAAGTGCATCTCCTCGATAGTTCCTATAAAGAAAGCCGAATAAAAATATGGAGCGCAGGATGTGCTAAAGGAGAGGAAGCATATTCTTTAGCTATACTTATCGAAGAGATAGCCAGTAGAAAGCATGTAGAGATTTATGCTACAGATATTGATGCCGCAAGCATTTCCGAAGCAAAAAAAGGAGAATATGACCCTCCTCGGTTAAAAAATGTTTCTGATATACTTTTAAAGAAATATTTTGATTATAGAGGAGGAGGAAAATATATTGTGAAGGATTTTATAAAAAGGAAAGTATTTTTTAAAAGATTAGATTTAATAAACGACCGTTTTTTTTCAAGCGTAGATTTAATTTTATGTAGAAATGTTTTTATATATTTTACTAAACCTCTTCAAGAGACGATTCTCAATAAATTTTATAGTGCTTTAAAGGAGAATGGTTACTTAGTAATTGGTAAAACAGAAACCATTCTTTATGAAGCTAAGCTTATTCTTAGAGAGATAGATATAGAGAATAGAATTTATCAGAAGAGATTAATTCAGAACATAAGATAATTTTTTCAGACAATTATTTTTAGGTAAGGGAGGTATTATGTTTGATTTTAGTCAACTGGCAGATATGTCAAGATTAGCTAATGAAGCAGTAAAATTCCAAAAAGAACAGAAAATATCTTTCGAGAAACAGATAATATTACTCCATAAGATATCTTCTCAATTAGAAGAAGTGATAAGACTTTTGCGTGAAAAAAGGTAATTTGAAATAGGAAAGAAAAGGTGATAAAGAGAGAAGAAAAAGAGGCTTATTATTTAATAAAAAAGATGGTTAGAATCCATTAGATATAACTGAAAAGAAACACATTGATGATCTTTTAAGAGAATCTGAAAATAAATTTAAAGCTTTATCAGAAGAGTTTGCTGTAGGAGTTTATTTTATCCAAGATAATATGTTTAGGTATGTTAATCCTAAGTTAGGGAAGATGTTTGGTTATTCGGTGGATAAACTATTAGGAAAAAAATATTCTCTATAATTTATCCTAAAGACAGAGATGATTTTAAGAATTACCTGGAAAAAGTGCTTTTGGGTAAAGTAAAAGCAGAAAAATATGAATGCAGAGGTGTTAAAAGTGATGGTAATATTCTTTATCTGAATATTTACGGGACTTATATTGTGTATAAAGAAAGGCCAGCTATTGTGGGAACTATTATAGATAACACTATTCAAGAAATAGCTCACCAGAGAATAGAGAAGCTGAATAAACGACTTAAGAAATTTAATCGTCGTTTAAAGCAGTTAGCCTTAAGAGATTTACATACAGGTTTATACAACCACTGTTGTTTAGGGGAGTATATCGAGACAGAACTTTATCGGGCAAAAAGATATGACCAACCGCCCGCTTTCTGTAATTATGCTCGATATAGATTATTTTAAATCAATAAATACTGTTTACGGCCATAAGTTTGGCGATTTAGTTATTAAGCAGTTTGCCCATCAGCTTAAGAAAAATGTACGTAAGTACGATATAGTAATTAGATATGGTGGAGAGGAATTTATTGTTATTTCTCCAGGAGCAAATCGGGATGCAGCTTTAGCATTAGCTTATAGAATTATGAATAACATTTCTATTTATAATTTTGGTAGTAAAAAAAATACTGTAAAAATTAGGTCGAGTGTAGGGGTGGTTTCTTGTCCAGAAGATAGAATATTGAGACCAGCAGATTTTATTGATCTTGCAGATAAAATAGTAAAGAAAGTCAAAGAGGACGGAGGCAATAGAGTATATTCTTCTTTAGATTTGAAGAGAAAAAAAGTAAGCACAAGAAAATTTGTGCAAGAAAGCGAAGATATAAAATCCTTAAGAAAGAAAATAGTACAATTAACAAAGAAAGCCAATCAGAGTCTTATAGAGTCTGTCTTTGCTTTTGCAAAAACTATTGAACTGAAGGATCACATTACAGGTGAGCATGTAGAAAGAACTGTGTATTATGCTACTGCTATTGCCAAAAAATTGGGGTTTTCTAAGGAGGAGATAGAACGTATTCGAGAAGCGGCGATACTCCATGATTTAGGAAAAATCGGAATAAGTGAGAATATTCTTCTTAAAAAAGCAAGACTTACAAAGAAAGAGTTTAATGAACTCAGACGTCATCCCCAGATTGGTGTGGATATTATCCGGCCTATTCAATTTTTTCACCATATTATTCCTTTAAATTGAATAGTACCCAGCAAACTTAGTGTAAAATTTAATAAGGTAGTTTAATACCCTCTGGAGGCGAAGAAGCTTTTTTGAAAAGGTATTATAATATGGTTTAGTTCCTTTGATAGTTTTAAAAAGAGGCCTGAGGCAATTTTT
>Ga0180301_10000252_pt1 | contig 40946 bp, 43 predicted proteins | sample GuaBasSediGuay16_FD_121797 | JGI IMG/M metagenome (GOLD analysis project Ga0180301, IMG submission 121797) | Subseafloor sediment microbial communities from Guaymas Basin, Gulf of California, Mexico - Guay16, Core 4569-2, 12-15 cm | ecosystem: Environmental > Aquatic > Marine > Hydrothermal... | reverse complement strand
GCTCTTAGAAGGTATCTGCCAAACATAAACCTTGAGGAGGAAAAAATTCCTCAAAACATTTTAGAGTCTATGGTTGTAACCATGGATGATTTTATGGCTGCCTATAGAGAGATAACACCAACAGCCATGCGTGAAGTCTATATTGAGGTGCCTAACGTTAGATGGAGTGATATTGGTGGCTTGGAAAAAGTAAAAGCTGAACTTCAAGAAACTGTTGAATGGCCTTTAAAGTATCAGCAGGCTTTTGAAAGAATAGGAATAACCCCACCTAAAGGTGTTTTACTTTATGGTCCCCCGGGATGCGGAAAAACCCTGCTTGCTAAGGCTGTTGCAACCGAAAGCGAATCAAACTTTATAAGTATTAAGGGTCCTGAAGTGTTTAGTAAATGGGTTGGTGAGTCTGAGAAGGCTATTAGGGAAGTATTTAGAAAAGCTAGAATGGCTTCACCAGCAGTTATCTTTTTTGACGAGTTTGATTCTCTGGTTCCAAAGAGGGGTATGGGTTTTGCTGATCAAGGTGTTTCTGAACGTGTTATAAGTCAGCTTTTAACAGAGATGGATGGTATTTCAACCCTTGAAAACATAGTTGTTTTAGCTGCAACCAACCGTCCAGATATTTTGGATCCTGCTGTGTTAAGACCTGGAAGGTTTGATAAGCTTATTTATGTTCCGGCTCCTGATGAGAAGGCTAGACTACAGATTTTTAAGATTTATACGAGGAAGATGCCTTTAGCAAAAAATGTTGATTTGGTTGAGTTGGCTTCTATGACTAAGGGTTATAGTGGTGCTGATATTCAGGCTGTTTGTAGGGAGGCTGGAATGCAGGCTCTTAGAAGAAATATTTCGGCTAAGGAGGTTACGAGGGAAGATTTTGTGGAGGCTTTAAATAAGATTGGTCCTAGTTTAACACCTGACATGGAGAAGTTTTATGAGAGTTTTGCTCAAACCTTTAAAAGGATGGATAAAACAACAATACCTCTACCTATAGCCTAACAGTCTAACCTTAACCTTAAAAAATTTTTGTTGTTGGTGTAGGTTTTGGGTAAAGTTTGGAGACCTGTTCCCCTTCATAATCTTGTGATAGAAACTTTAAGTAGTCTTGGTTCTTGTGATGATACGGAGCTTTTAAGAAGTTTAAGAAGAGAAGTTGAGGTTACACCTGACACCTTAAATAAGGTTTTGCTTAAGCTTGAGATTCGCGGTCTTATTCGTGTAACAAACACAACTAAGGGTAGGAAAAAGATAGAGTTTATAAAGAGACAGTAGAAGTCTTGTTTAAACCTTAAATGTTAGCTGAACGAAAGGTTTACTTGAGTAGAGTTGGGAGTAAACCTTAAAGATATAGTTCCAAAAAAGGTTGTTGATTTAGAGTATCTTAAAGGAAAAACTTTGGCTGTTGATGCCTATAATGCGCTTTACCAGTTTTTAGCGATAATTAGGCAGCCTACAGGAGAACCTTTGGTTGATAGATGTGGAAGAATAACAAGCCATCTTAGCGGTTTACTCTATAGGAATTCGAATCTTGTTGAGCTTGGGATAAGGCTTGTTTATGTTTTTGATGGAAAGCCTCCTTCACTTAAGGCTGCTGAGATTGAACGTAGAAGAACCGTTAAAGAGGAGGCTGCAATAAAATATGAGGAGGCTTTGGAGAGAGGAGACTTTGAAGAGGCTAGAATTTACGCTCAAATGACTTCTAAGCTTGAAGACTACATGGTTGAGGATGCTAAAAGGCTTTTAGATTTGCTTGGTATTCCATGGGTTCAAGCCCCCTCTGAGGGGGAGGCTCAAGCAGCCTACCTAGCCATTAAAGGTGATGTTTGGGCTACCGCAAGCCAAGACTATGATTCGCTTCTTTTTGGAACACCAAGACTTGTTAGAAACCTTACAATAACAGGGAAAAGGAAGCTTCCAAGAAAGAAGGCTTATATTGAGGTTAACCCTGAAATTATCGAGTTGGAGCAGGTTTTGGGTGAGCTTAAATTAACAAGAGAGCAGTTGATAGATGTTGGTATTCTTATTGGAACAGATTTTAATCCTGATGGTGTTAAGGGTGTTGGACCTAAAACAGCCTTAAAACTTATAAGGGAAGGAAAATGTATTGAAAATGTTTTACCAAAACTTCCAGCTGGAAGTTTTCCGGAGGAGCCTGCAAAAATTAGGGAGATTTTTTTGAAGCCTGATGTAACAGATGAGTATAGGCTTGAATGGAAGCCTCCTAATGTTGAGGGTGTTGTAAGGTTTTTGTGTAGTGAAAGAGATTTTTCGGAGGATAGGGTTAGGAAGGCTGTTGAAAAAATGGTTTCAGCTTACACCGAGACTAGGGCAAGAGGAACCTTGGAAACATGGTTTGGGTAGGTTGGTGGTGTAGGATGGTTAAGGTTGCTGTTTTGGTTATTGATATGCTGAATGATTTTGTTAAGGGAGCTTTAAAATGTGAGAGAGCAGAAAGAATAATTCCAAACATTAAAAGGCTTCTGGATAAAGCCCACGAAAAAAAGGTTCCATGTATCTATGTAAACGACGCCCATCTTCCAAACGTGGATAAAGAGTTTGATATTTGGGGTCCCCATGCGGTGGTAGGGACAGAGGGAGCAAAGGTTATTGAGGAATTAAAACCTAAACCAGAAGACTTTATTGTCTCTAAAAGGAGGTATAGTGGATTTTTCCAGACAGATCTAGACCTACTACTTAGAGAACTTAAGGTTGAAACGTTGATTTTGACGGGGCTTCATACAAATTGTTGTGTAAAACATACTGCATGTGACGGATATTTAAACGGTTATGGTATTATTGTTCCGGAGGATTGTGTCGATGCTTTTACTCAGCAGGACCATGAGTGGGGACTAAACTATATGAAAACCTTTTATAAGGCTAGGATAGTAAACCTTGAGGAGGCATTAAAAATTTTAGAGGAAGTTTAGGTGGGATGACTTTTCTCGTATTCTTTTACAGCATTCTCAAAAACCTTTCTAAACTCTTCAGCCTCAGCCATAATTTCTTTTGAAGCTTTTAAAATGCTTTGAACAGGTTTTTCCTCCCCATTAGTTTTAACATAAAAGACGGCTGAACCTACAAGTCTATGGGGAATCGTGTAACCAGCAAGTTCAACAGCACTATTTTTTAGGAGGGTTTTTTGGAGAAGGTTTAAGAGTGTATGGGTTTCATCCTGAACCTCAAACCTTAACTCGTTTTCTGTTTTTTTAACAAGAATAACTTTCATAGTTTACACCTTCCTCCCATAAAACTCACTTATCTTTCTTTTTTCCACACTTCCACATTTTGGACATTTTAACTGTTTTTTATCTAGAATCATAAGCTCACCACAATTAGAGCAGTAAGCCTCCAAAACACCTAAATCTTTTGCTGCTGTTGTAAGCTGGAAAGGCTGATTTTTGTCTCCAATGATTTGGGCGTAGATAAGGTCTCCAGGCTTAAAGGCATCATAAACAGTTTTTGTGAAAAAACGGCTTATAAAGGAGACATGTATAACAGCTGTAAACGGTGATTTTAGCTCGAAACCGTTAACCTTAAACACTTTAACCATAGCAAACTTATCCTCTACATGTTGAACCCTACCCAAAACCTTTTGACCTTTAGCAGGGAAAAAGGGTATTCTTGTTTTTGGCATAACCTCTATCTTTTTACTTTCTTTATTAACCATAGCATAACCAACCTGTTTAGCATAAATAACACCGTTGTTAACATAGGTTCCGTTTCCAGGTGCATACTCCTCTATAACCCCAAGCTTATCTCCAGGGGTAACAGGCTGAACAAGTTTTTCTTTCCTATCCATAGCTTTTCACTATCCTATAGATATCAACCTTCACCTTATGTTTTGGTTTTTTATGAAAACTGAAAATGTGGGAGATAACAATTACTGTTTCAACCACGTTTGTAACTCTACCACCAAACTTTTTAGTTACTGTTTTCTCTATAAACCTTCTGTTTTTCTCCCCACTCTTATGGATACTATAAACCGTGTCAGCTAAAGATAAAGCCTTCTCAAGAAACCTTAAGTCTACACCATGTTTTTTAACTCCAAAAGGGGGATTTTGGATAACTGTATCAAACCTCCCCTTTAACAATCCTATATCTCCAACAATCCAATCAACATCCAAACCAAACTTTCTAGCGTTATCTTTTGCTGTTGAAACTGCTAAAGGGTCTAAATCTATCCCAACAACTTTTTCAGCCCCAAGATAGGCTGCACCTATAGCTAACATTCCACAACCACAACCAAGGTCGCAAACGGTTTTACCTATAATGTCGTTAAAGGTGTAGGCTGCCATATAGAGAAGGTTTGCAGCAACGTTTGGTGGGGTTTGATACTGCTCCATAAGAACCTTTGGTTTAGGGTGAGGCTTAACCCTTGTAAGTAGGATTTCAAGCTCCTTTCTCCTAATCATTCTTAACAATCTAGAACACCGTTAGGCTTCTTTAACAGCCTCTAAAAACTCTCTAGCTGAAACTACTGGTTTACTGTATCGGAAAGCATCATCAAAACCAACCCTTGGACATGCTGTATTAAGAAAAACATCAATCTGAGGAAAATTATCAAGAGATTTAGAGTCTATTTCCCTAAGACAAATAAGGGTTGGATGTTTACCCATCTCCTTAAGCCTTTGCTGAAGCTCCTCAGCTAAACCAAGGTTTAGCTGACCAGGCTTTAAGCCAACAATAATCCCTACGTTTTCCGCCTGAAAAAGTTTTGCTAAAAAAGCTTTTCTTTGCTTTAAAATTTTTTCACCTAACCCTTTTAAATCTAAAACTTCACCTGTGTATGGGTCTGCAGCAACAACAGGTTTTTTTGTTGAAAAGAAAACTCCTAATGGATGAAATTTTCCTCCACCAAAATATAGGAAAACATCAACCATATCCTTAACCTTTTCAGCTGTTGTATAGTCGCAGCCAAGAATCTGTCCATCATGTTTTACAAGTCCACCAGCAGAACCTACAAAAACCTTTTTATCCTTCCCCTCAAGAAAACCTTTAACCTCAACAATTTTATGGACATGTTGAATGTTTGTAACCAAACCTATCCGTTTATAGTTTTTAAGAAAGGGTAAAGCCTTCTCAACAACAGGAAGAACCTCAATATTTGATTTTACCTCCACATAAACAACATCTATTTTAGGTTTAGGGTTTAAAGGAAACTCGGAATGCCCATAGTGGATTATAAGGTCTACACCTAAACTTTCAGCTTCTTGGAGAGCTAGGTCGCATGCACCATAACAAGGCTCCCCAGAAACATAAACCTTAACGTTTGTTTTCTTGCTAATCTCTTTAGCTAAACTTACCGCATACGGTTTTAAGCCGTCTGGAAGCTGAATTAAAACCTTTTTAAATTTACCCTTTAATATCGACTCTACAACCTTTTCTGTTTCAAACTGATACATCCAACCTACGCCTAAACCCTAGGAAAAATAGGCTAGTTTTGTTTGTTTTCCTCAATCTGGATTAGGCATGGGGTTGGAAGCTTACTTGCACCAAAACGTAGGGATGCTTTTGCCACCTCAACACCTTCAGGGTTAACATTAACCTCGATTATGGGTTGTCCAGGTTTTACTCTTGCAGCTAAACCTACAGGTTTACCGAATGCTCTACGCATACCTTCCTGAATCCTGTCAGCACCTGCAAAAGCCATCATCTTGTTTTCTCTAAGAACGACATGTGGATATACAAGGATTTTTAGACAATAGCCTTTTTCACCAAGCTTATCTGCTAAAGCCTTATTTATTGCTACACGTGCAGCCTCAAGAGCATTATGGGTAATTTGAACCTTTCTTTCAGAGATAAGTTTAACCTTTATGGGGAATTTTCCTTTAGAGTCCCCCATAACAAACTTTGTTATTTTTGGTTGGGGGGGACCCTTAATATATTCTCTTCTAACGTAAGGCATACCACTTGGAATTTTGTAGTCGTTCCCCTTCATTGTTAACCGCTTCCACTCGTCCTCTTTCACAAAACTAAGTATTGTTGGTTTAGATAAGGATTACGGAAAAGGGGGAAGTAATGCCAAACATTAAAAAACAAAAAATGAAAAAATTTTAAGACTGATGTTAGAAGGGAAACCAAAATGATTCTTTCAGATAGGGAAATAGAAAAGTATATTCGGAGGGGGCTTCTCATAATAGACCCCCTAAAGGAGGATACAATAAGAGAGAATGGTGTTGACCTTCATCTAGGAAACAAGATTGCAAGACTTAAACAGGGTAAAAGAAAAATTTTAGACCCTAGGATGGGTGGGTTAAAGCCTGAAGAATTTTATGTGGTTGAGTCAGGAAAAGAATTCATCCTAAAACCCTACGAGAAAGCCTTAGTTTACACCCTAGAATGTTTGGAGATGCCCTTAGACCTAATGGGTTTTGTTGAGTTACGTTCAACCTACGCTAGATGCGGATTAACCATACCACCAACAGTTGTTGATGGGGGATTTAAAGGAAACCTAACCCTAGGAATTTCAGGCTCATCGTTTCCGGTTAAGCTTTATGCTGGAGAAAGATTTATCCACCTCGTTTTTGCAAGGTTAACCTCTAAGGTTAAAAAACCTTACAGCGGAAAATATCAAAAACAAAAAGGATTAACTTTACCAAGGTTTGATTAAAGCTTCCTATTACCCTGAAAATACAGTTAACCGAAGTAAGATAACAGTGTCAAATAGTAATATTTATTTATTTTAACAACCATACTATTCTCAAGACTTGGGAGGAAGGGGAACTTGTGCACACCTATAGCGGTTAATACTGCTTCAACGGCTACAGTTCTTCAAGCAGTCATAACGAGTCAAATTGTAGGTTTAACTGTTATTGGCGGGGTAATCTTAACAGGTCTAAGAGAAAAAATAGCTTCAAAAATTCTTGGATTATTAAAAAGAAGCTTCTAAATCAACCCATTTTTTTGTTGGGATGTTTGGCAGTAAACCGTTCTTCCAGGTTGAACCTACAACAGCCTGTAACCTTAACTGTGAAATTTGTATGCGTAGTTGGCTTAATAGACCTATAGGTTTTATGGATTTTAATGGGTTTAAGAAACTTTTAAACCTAAACCATCCAACCTATATTGGTTTTCATGGCTGGGGTGAACCCTTACTCCACAACCAAATATACGATATGATAGCCTACGCCTCTTCAAGAAAAATTACAACAAGCTTAATAACAAACGGAACCCTTCTAGACGAGAAAAAAATAAGAAAACTTTTTTCTTCTGGTCTAAAAGAGTTTGCATTTGGAGTTTATAGGCTTAAAAGGCTGGAAAAAGTCTCAGAAAAAATTTTGCTTACAACTAAGCTAAAAAAAGAGTTTAAACTTAAAGACCCAAAGATCTTTCTGGACATAACAGTTTATGAGGGTAACGTTGACGAGATACCTAAAATTGTTGAGGAAGCTTCAATGTTGGGAGTTGAAGCAATAAATCTTCATAGGCTGTTTAATCAGCATAACCCAAGCTTTAAAGCTTTAGATGAGGAAAAGGAAGCTAAACTTTTTGGTGAGATTAAAACTTTAGCTAAAAAACTTAAGCTTCAAACATTTCTTCCAAGTAAACATACAAATCCTTGTAGGGTGGTTAAATATGGTATCTATATAACATGGGATTTTAAGGTTACCCCATGCTGCTTCCTACCCAAGGAATATCTTGCAGATGCACTATCAGCCAAGGTTAAAGATATAGTAAAATCTCAACCTTACAAAGACTTTGTTAAAAACATGGGTAAGCATACCGTGTGTAGCAAGTGTATCATATAGGCTGAGAAAAATGCCTACCAATGATTCTTCTACCATAAAAAACCTTTTAACAATTTTTGTTTGTGCAGGGGTAAGCGCCACAATAAACCTAAGCATTCCTATGAGACCCATCTTAAACAGTTTAGGTATTTTTGGTCCTGCTGGAGGGATGATACTTTTTGGTGGATTTATTTTTGTTTTATGGGTTACGTTAGCTCACTTAATAACCGGGTGTAAAAAACTTTCTGGTGTATCTACAGCCATACTTATACCTGCCTTTTGTATGCTTGTTTCTCCGTGGTATGGGGTTGTAGACCCACCGTGGTTTGGCGTTTATGGGGTAATAGCATTCTTGGTTATGGGTTTAATGATTGAGTTTTCATGTAAACCTAAACTAAGCTTTGCAAGGCTAGGTATAGGTGGAGGGATTGCAAACCTATCATGTTTAACGGTTACATGGTTGGCGATAGGTTTTTATACACACGTATGGCCTTCAACTAGGTTTTTACCCCTTTATTTGGCTATAGCTTTTATGTCTGGGGTTGTTGGAGCAGTTATAGTTTTAGTGTTAACCAAGAAAACCAAGATATGCCAATCTTAGAAAAAAGAAGATTGGTTTTTATCGTTTCTATGTTTTTCTTAGTTTTAGGGTGTAAAGGCAGACCATTACAATGATTATGGCTATTAAAACTCCTATGGTTATGTAAACCCATAACGGGATAACTTCAACAGTCTTCTCTACGAGGGTTGGTGTTGGTTTTGGTGTTAGCCCAAGCTCAGCTAACGGATTTACCCCTGCTGATGCAAGCTTCCAGATTTCGCTTGTACTGTTCACGTTAAACGTTTTGATTGTTGCCACGAGTTCTTCAGGCTTATCTATATAGTCCATCATCCATAAATCCATTTTAAGTCTAGTCCACCACCACCTGTAAGTTTTAAAGTCTTTAAACCATGAACGTTTTATGCCACAAAGCTTAACAGCCTTATTCCAGTCAAAACCGATGACTATACCCTCACCTTTTGAAGCACCTTTTTCCCATCTGATAACAATTTCAGCCACATCCTTGCTTTTGAGGTTTTCAGGTAGGTGTTTTTTAAGTTCTTCTGACTGTTCCTTTGTTAACCATTTTACAAACATATGCTTATGTCCAACATTTGTTTCAAAGTATTGGATTATAACATCATCTTTACACCATGGTGGACATGCTATTACTGTATACTCGTATCTTGGAGATTTTGTTGGAAAGTTTTTTTCTATGTATTTGGCTATTAGGTAGCCGCTTGTAAGTCCAGGACATATGTGGTCGTGGAGTTCAACTGCTTTTAGGAAGTCGTTTGGTAGCCCTTTATAAGCCCAGACATTGCAGATGGTTATTAGGCTAAACTCGTTTCCACCAAAAACCTTAGCCACCATTTTTTTCTGCCAGTCTTCAGGATTCTTTAGTAGTTTTTTTGCGTCTATGTTTTCAACAGCAATCTTGGTAAATATCTGTTCATCTTTAAGCTTCATAAAGTCTTTTAGAGTGGATTCTTTAGCCTCCTTTTCTTTGTCTAGATAAGTTTTTAGTAGGTTACTGTTTACCTCAAGATAAACACAGTTTTTGCTTTTTTTGTCGAAGAATGCAAACCATAACGGAGAATTGTATGGTTTATGCACGTTTACAAGGTTTCCCTTACCCCTAGAGCATCCTGAGGTTAACATGACACCATCTAAAGCTTTCTCTGTTGTATATTCACCTATTTTGGCTATGTATCCAGCATCGGTTAAGGCTAGAATGTTGGCATCTCCTTTTTTAAATCCCAGCTCAGCCATAGCCCTTTTTGCTGCTTTAAACCCAGCTAAATGCAGAACTGACAGGTTTTCTTCACCAACAAAGTTGGTCAAAGGTTTAAGTTCAGGATACTCATCAACAACGCTTTGTTGGGCATTTGCAACCCCTATCCAAACCACCGATAAAAACAAAATAAGCATAGGTGTTATAGCAAAAATTTTAGACCTCATGGTTTTGGGCAACGTTTACACCTCTTAACGTTCTACTTATAGCTAAATTTTTCCCTAATTTAAATATTACTATTTACCCAAAAAGTATTACCAAGAAAAATCATAAAAAATGACCAAAACTTTAGGCTATTGGTTATTCTACTTTTTCTGCCTCAAAACAAACTAATGTTTCAAAGTCAAATTCTTTTTTGTCTAGAATGTTGACTTGGAAACCTTTCCTAGAAAGTTTTTTTATTGTTTTTTCGACGTTTGATAGGGTTGATTGAACCATTAAGATTCTTCCACCCTTTTTTAGGAAGGTTTTGGCTTCTGCTAAAAACCTGTCTATAATTTTTCTTCCTGTAGGTCCTCCATCCCAAGCTTTTTCAATCCATCCTTCAACCTTATTCTTTTTTGTTGTTGGTAGGTATGGAGGATTAAATATTATTAGGTCGAATTTCTCGTTTTTTCTGATGGGTTTAAAAAGGTCTCCTTCCCTAACCTCAACCTTTCTGGTTAGCCTGTTAAGTTTTACGTTTTCTTTGGCTGCTAAAACTGCGATGGGGTTAAGGTCTGTTGCAACAACCTTTTCAGCTTTTTTAGCTGCTTTTAGGGCGAGGATGCCGCAGCCACAACCAACCTCTAAAACTTTTTCACCCTTGCTAACTCTAAGGTTTTTTAGAAGAAGGAAGGTGTCATCTGACGGTTTATAGACTTCTTTTGGGATTTTAAGCTTAAACCCGTCAACCACCATTAAGGCTTCTTCTATGGAAGCCATGGGTAGGCTTACACCCTTCTTTTTAGGTTGTAGATTAGGTTTGAGATTTCACAAAACTCTTCTGGTTTAAGCATAAAAACCCTTTTTTCAAGGTAGGGAAAACCTTTAAAACTTTCCCTTAAAAACTTAAATTCCTCCTGTTTGGAGAGGGTTTGAAGAGCTTTTTTTAGTTTTCTACCTTTTTGGGTAAACAAAAACTTTACGGTTTGTTCAAAGGTTTTCCAGTCTTCTATGTTAAATACTGGTTCAACCCTAGGTTTTACCCTTACAACCATAGAGGAAACTTCAGGTTTTGGGTAGAAGCATGTTGGAGGAACTTCCTCTAAAACTTCAGCCTCAGATTTAACATAACTCATAACCGTAAGCCTACTATAGTTTTTTTCTCCAGGTTTTGCTAAAAGCCTTAAAGCAAACTCTTTTTGGAGAAGTAAAACAGCTACTTTAAACTTTGTATTGAGAAGCTTAAAAAATATTTTTGAGATTATTGAGTAGGGGGGGCTTGAAACAACCTTATCAAAGTTTTCAAGGTTTAACCTAAGAAAATCTTCTTGAACAATTTTAACGTTACTAAACCTTTTAAGTCTTCTAGCCAAAACCCCTACAAGTTTAGGGTCAACCTCAACAGCAAAAACTTTCCCAGCCTTTTCAGCTAAAATTTCTGTTAAAAAACCAAAACCAGCACCAATCTCAACTACAACCTCATCCTTTCCCAAGCCAGCATAATCAACCATACGTTCTAAAAGGCTCCTGTCAACAACAAAACTTTGACCAAGCTTTTTACGTGGTTTTATCCTATACTCCCTAAGAAAAACTTTAACTGTTTTTAGGAGTTCCATCCCCACCTAAAATTGACGTGTAAATATACGGTATTTCTGGTTTGTTGTCAACTCTTCAAGAATTCTTTTGGCTATAAGCTTAACAGGGTCAGGTATACCTGCCCTTTTTTGGATGTCAGCAAAACTTTCAAAAGGCTTTTTTTCTCTCTCGTTAACAATCTGCCACATATACTTTTTACCTATACCAGGTAAAAGCTCAAAAGCATGCATTCGTGGGGTTATGGGTTGGGCTGTGTTAAAAAAGTGGACAAATCTGGCTTCATGACTTTTAACAACCTCCTCAATCACCAAAGGAAGTTCACTTTTAGCTGTTGGAGTTAGGTTTTCGTAGGTGATTCTGCCTATAATATGGTTAACCTTATCTCTTTTATCCTTCCCAATATAGAGACGTTCATGAAGACTTATGGTTACACCAGGTTTAACTGTTGCCTCAAGCAGGGTAAAAAATTCTTCACCAACCATCTGGACTACAGGCTCAGCTACAAAATTTTTGCCTAAACCAACCTTCCCTTGGGGGAGAAAATCAAGTGCGTAGGCAACTTCCTCGTAACGTTTCTTTTCCATTAAGACATCCTCAATTTGAAAGTGGGTAGGTTGAAAGATATAAATAAAACGAAAATCAGCCAAAAAGAGGCTTGTTTAGCCTTAATTTACATATAAGGTTTGCTTTTTTAGGTTACCTATACTCGTCTAGAAGCTTAAGTATACCTTGAAGTTTTTCAGGTTCGATTAGACGGTGTCTTGGAAAGAAAACTCTAAGCTCCTCAACAGATTCAGGCATACAGTTTACGATTTGAACAGCTGTTTTAACGTCTAACCCAAAATCTTTTGTGAGTTTTGAGCATAACTCTTTGGCTTTATCGCTTTTAAGCTTTGAGAAGGCTGTTACATATTCTAGGGTTCTTTTTTGAAACTGGTTTAGTTCTCTGTTTAGGTTTTCTAAAACTTCTTTAACTTCTGGGATTGTTATAGGTTTGTTTTCTATTTTTTTAAGAGGCAAAAAAATACCCCCAAAAGGTTAGGTTTGGAAAGCTTTTAAATGTTCAGGTAAAGCTATAATCTTCCTTGTTTTTCCACCATCCCTTACAGCAACAACGTAGGCTCTCCCCCTTTTCTCCATGACAACCCCAATTTTTCCGTGGTAACGTCTATGAGGCTGACCTTTATGGGTTGCAGGGTCTATATAGATAACAACCTTTTCACCAGTTTTATATTCTCTTAGAAGGTAGCCTAGGGGTCTTAAACCTCTCTCCCTAGGTTTTTTTCTTAGTAGGCTTCTTGTTTTTGAACGGTATCCTTTAGACCTCTTCATCTAAACCCACTTACCGTAACATATCATTATTCGGACAAAATAAACATTTTAACTTTTCTTGCCAAATCTAAGCCTGAACCTCTAAAACCGTTAACTCAACACATCTTAAACCCTTTTGGATAACCTCAGAAATGTTTGGTTTTGTTCTCCCCTGGTCACCATCAACAAGCTCCTTTACATACAAGCCACCTTGACATTCAACCTCCAACTCAAAACTTTTTTGGGAAAGTTTTTTTGTTTTAACCCTGTAAACATGTTTTATTCTGGTTTTGTCTGCACGTCTATGAAGAACTCTTGTTGGAGTTTGCTGTTTAACCGTGACATCTGTAAACTTTTCCTCAATTTTTTTAAGGTCTTCATCCGTTATCCCGCCATCTTCAACCTCAACAATAACACGGTAAACTTTTTTTGCTGTTTCCATAGACTTAATTTTTCTTACAGCCTGTTTATCTGCAAAATAAAGGTTTAAAACCTCAACCTTACCAGACCTATTTATTTCTTCCTCAATAAGCTTAAGGTCTATATTCCTTTTTTTAGGGTTTTTAACCTCAATAATAAAGGGTCTACCATTACCCAAAACCTTAGCATCAATATCTTCTCTTCCACTCGCATGAAACTCTGTTTTTTCTCCTAGGGTTAACTCTAGAATTGGCTTTTCTATTATTTCCTGAACAGACTCAGGATATTTTTTTCCTGTCCATCCACAATGTTCACAGCCAACACCACCACACCTACCACAAACCCATCTTGCTTGAGGGATTCCTGCTACAAGTTTTTTGTAGCGTCCACCGATAAATAGGGGGTTAACCTGAAAACCTATTTCTTCGGTGAAAGGGTTGATGGTAAAAACTATGTCTGGCTTTTTATAGTCAACATGTTTTTTTGTCACCCTTGAAATTATTTTTCCAATTTCTCTTGTAAACTCACTTTTAATTGTTTCACCCCATTTTACCTTATAGTTTGCTCTTAAACTATCTTCAGCCTCAATTATTTTTTCAGGGATTTTTGCTCCAACAAGAAAACTGTTAAACTCGTATCCTTCAACTTTTTTAAGCATCTCCCCAACAAAAGATTCTAGTTTTTGAAGTTTACCCTCACAAAGCTCACATTTTTTTTGGCTGGTTTTTGGTTTATAGCCAAGCCTTTTTAGAATGTCTTCAGCAAGCTTAAACATACCGTTTACAGCCAAGTTTTCAAGAAGGCTTATGCCATCCTTGTTTTCGTTTAAGGCTTGGTTGTGAGCTTCAAAAGCTAAAAAGCTTTTTATGGTTTTTCCTCTTTCAGCATTACTTAACCCATAACCAAGACTTGCAAACTGTCTTCCTAGACAATTATCACATAAACAATGCTCCTCCAAAATTTTTTTTGCTACCTCTAAAATTTCACCCATCAAAATTTTTCCCAATACCTGTAAAAGTAAAATTTTTAGATGATGTAAAGTTTTTGTTTAACCTACACTATGGGAAAGAACACCTTTAGGCAAAATAATCGGTTCAACATCCTCCTCGGGATGGATAAGAACATCTATAACTGTTGTTACATCACTTTTTATTGCTTGTTTAACAGCCTTCTCAAACTCCTCGTAGGATTGAACCCTAACACCAATAGCCCCATAAGCCTCAGCAAGCTTAACAAAGTCAGGAGAATTTCCAAGATGAACCTGAGAATACCTTTTCTTATAGATTATTCTTTGCCATTGGGCAACCATACCAAGAACCCTATTATCCAAAACTATAACTGTTACAGGGATTTTTTCCTCAACAGATGTTGCAAGCTCATGCTCATTCATAATAAAGCTTCCATCCCCAGCAATATTAACAACAGGAACATCAGGTTTAGCCACCTTCGCACCTAAAGCCGCTGGAAAACCAAAACCCATCGTTCCAAGCCCACCTGAGGTTATAAAGGTTCTTGGAAGATAGGTTTTAAGGTAGATTGCAGCCCACATCTGGTTTTGACCAACCTCTGTGGCTACAATAGCATTTTTAGGTAGAATTTCTCTTAGAATCTTCATCAGTTTTTGTGGTTTCATAAACTTGTCTGTTTCACTATAGCTTGGTAACGGATAATCTTTTTTTAGCTTTTCCACATATTCAAACCATTCAGAAGATTTTTTAAACTCAGATTTTTCTTTTACCTTCTCCAAAACCTTCTTTAAAACCTCTTTAGCATCACCTACAAGTGCAAGTGTAACATCAACGTTTTTACTTATCTCGGAAGCATCAATATCAACGTGGATTATCCTTGTTTGCCTGTTAAAGTTTATATCTCCACTAATAGACCTGTCAGAAAACCTACAACCAACAGCAAAAATTAGGTCAGCTTCACTTAATGCACGGTTACCGTAGGGTGTTCCATGCATACCAATCATACCCAAGGCTAAAGGATGGTCTTCAGGTATACATCCCTTAGCCATAAGGGTTGTTGCCACAGGAACGTTAAGATATTCTGCTAAGGCTAAAAGTTCTTGGCATGCGTTTGAACTTATAACTCCACCACCAGCCAAAATTATAGGTTTTTCAGCAGCCAACAAAAGTTTAACTGCCTCCTCAACTTGGCTGCTTGAAAAGTTTTCGTATGGTCCTTTTTTTGGTAGGTCGAGTGTGTCTGTAAACTCTATTTCTGTAATTTCTGTTTGAACATCTCTTGGGAAATCTACAAGCACAGGACCTTTTCGGCTTGTTGAGGCTATGTGGAAGGCTGCTTTAACTATGGCTGGAATCTTTTTTGTATCCCTAACCTGATAATTATGTTTTACGATGTTTGCTGTAATCCCTATAATGTCTATTTCTTGGAAGGCATCTTTCCCTATAAAAGGTCTTGCAACCTGACCTGTAAAAGCAACAATTGGGGAGGAGTCCATGTGGGCTGTGGCTATACCTGTTACAAGGTTTGTTGAACCTGGTCCTGAGGTAGCCATACAAACACCAACCCTACCTGTAACCCTCGCATACCCATCAGCCATATGGGCTGCAGCCTGCTCATGTCTAACAAGAATATGTCTAATACCAGAGTCAAGTAGTTCATCGTAAACAGGCATTATTGCTCCTCCAGGAAAACCAAAAATAACCTCAACTCCCTCTCTTTTTAGAGACTCGATTAGGGCTTTTGCTCCCGACATTAAGACCAACAGTAAAACCCTCAAACCAGAACCTTGTTTATTTTGGTAGTTACCCAAGAAATCAAGCAGAAGTCTAAATTAAATTTTTCGGAGGTTTAAACCTTATGGTTTTATTTGTGTGCATGACACTGCAGTGCAGTGCATTACATGTTTTAAATGCTGGTTTTGTTTAAGGTTTTTTAACAGTTAATGTTTTATATTGGTAGGTTATGTCTATTGTTGGTGAAAATTTTTGTTTTGGTGGTGGATGCTGGGTGAATGACAAGGTTTTGGGTGCTTTAATGTTTGCTGGTGGGGTAGTGGTTATAGCGATATATGTTTGGGCTTTGTTTTTTGCTGGTCCTTTGGCGTGGCAGATAGCTGTAAGTGTTGTGGCTCTTATAGCTGTTGCTGCTGTTTGTGTGGTGGTGGTTTGGGTTGGCTATACGCTTATAACAACACCAGCACCAACTCCACCGTCGGTTGAAACGGAGGCTGAGACTGAGACGGGTTTGGAGGAGACGGCAGAAACGGAGGCAGAAAAAAAGGAGTAGCCCCTTTGAAAACTACATTTTTTCTATATTGCTTACCTCATTCTTTTTTACAACAAAAATTCTTGTTGAGGCTTCTTTTGCAAGCTCCTCGGAATGGGTGACTGTTAAAATTTGTCTAACCATTTTTAGGTTTGAGATTGCTGTGGCTAAAACTTCTATGCTTCTATCCTCTGTTCCTAGGGCTTCTGTAGGCTCGTCAAGGATTAGTAGTTCAAGGTTTTGACCTGTTTTAGCCTCCATTATAAGTTGACCTAAACCTATCCTGTAGGCTAGGGCAAGCCATGTTCTTTCTCCACCTGAGATAAGGTTTGCATCCCTCTTAAAACCAGCAGTACCTATAAGTCTTGGTGTGTATTCATCGTCTATTTCAACGTAAAGGTTTCTGCCTGAGCCTTGGGTTAGGCTATCCATAACAGATTGAACAGCCTCTCTTAACCCTTCAATATACATGCCTCTTAAAAGTGGAACAACCTCTTTGTAGGATGCTCTAAGACCAGCTATAATTTTTAAAACATCCTCAACCAAACTTTTTCTTTTAAGCTTTTCCTCAGCATTCCTAATCCTTTTTTCAATAGAGTCGACATAAGATTTTTTTTCTTCAATAAGCCTTTTTTGATGTTTTATTGTGTTTAAAATTTCGTTACGTTTTAAAAGTAGTTCTTCACGTGTTTTTCTTGCATTCTCAACATCTTCAACCTTAAACTCAAAAATTTTTTTGGAAACCTTATCCAATCCTGTTTTTAGCTCCCACTCAAGTTTTTCTTTTTCGTTTAGCTCTTCAACCAGCCTACCAACATCCCTTTCTCTCATCTGGATAAGCTTCTCAGTTTCAGCTATCTTAGACTCTAAAAGCTCTATTCTTGTTTTAGCTTCAAGAATAAGCTTATGTTCAAACTCCAAATTTTCAAGCTCAGCCTCAAGCCTAGATATTTTTTGTTGTTTTTCTATGTTTTCCTTGTTTAACCTGTTTTTTAGCTCCTCCCTAAAAGATTGGCTTATCTCTCTTCGACAGGTTGGACAAACATTTTCAGCTTCAACAACAAGGATTGATTCTTCAGCCTTTCTAACCTCAACCTTAAGGTTTGCAACCTCATCCCTAAGCCTACCAACCTTAAACTCTATACCCTCAACAGTCTGAGATAACTCCTCCAAACTATTCTTTGAAAATTGGCTTAAAATCTCCCCCCTTTCCCTTTTAAGATTCTCTAAAGTCTTTTTATATTCTTCAGCTTCCAACCTTCTATTTTCCAGTTGACTTTTAAGACTGTTAATGTAGGCTTGGGTTTCGCTAAGCCTACTCTCCAACAAAGATTTTTCCTCTTTTAGTTTTTCAGTCTCCCTTTCTAAGGCTTCAAGACTTTTAAGGGTTTCCTCAGCCTTCCCAAGCTTTTTTGTAACCTCGGAAAGGTCTACCTCTAAGGTTTCAACATCAACCTGAAGTTTTATAAGGTCTGACATTAACTCCTCATACTGTTGTTTTAGGTTTTTAAGCTCAACAACATCAGGGTCTCTTTCTAGAAGGTTTTTTTCCCTATCGTATTCACGTTGGTATAGGTGTAGGGTTTCCCATGCTTTTTTAAAGGCTGAAAAACCAAAAAGCTCATCAAGAATCTCCTGTCTTTGACGTGGAGCCATATTCAAAATTTCTTTAAGCTTTTCCTGTTGAACCCATATAAACTCCTCAAACATTCTTTTATCTATACCTATGATAGATTTTAGCTGCTCTTGGACTGCTGCAACCCTACCCCAAGCTAAAACCTTACCGTTTTCTGTTAAACGTAGTTCTGAGGGGTCTTGAACTATTCTACCTCTTTCTCTTCTAAGAACCCTAACCAACCCATAAACTCTACCTGCATGTTCAAACTCAAGCATAACACGACCAATATTCTTGTCTTCCCTTAGAAGATACTCGTAAGACCTGTATAAAGGCTCACCAAAAAGAGCAAAATGGAGAGCAAGCAAGATTGATGTTTTTCCTGCACCAACCCCTCCAACAACACAGTTAAACCCCTCATTAAACTCGACAGTAGAGTTTAAATGTGACCTAATGTTTTGGAGGGTTAACCTTTTAATTATCGTTTTTTGGCAGCCTCCTCCAACATAGATTTAACCTTTTCCTCATCCCCACCAAGTAATGGGTCAAGAATGTCTATGGCAGTTTTAGCCATCCTTAAACAAAATTCTTCAGGATATTTTTGCTCCCTAAACATTTTTAGAAGATACTCGTAGGCTACTGTTTTAAGCTCCCTAGTCTCCCTAATTTTTGGTGGAAGTTTTTGCTGTTCAGACTCAACCATCTGGTTTAAAACAACAGTATACAAGGCTTTTTTTGCTGAAGCCTTAATCCTTGGCATATCTATTTGGCTTTTCTTAAAACCTGGTGGAAGTTCACCCTTTAACAGGAGAACTAGGATAGCATCCTCAACATCCATTTTTAGGATTTGGTTTGAGGCTTCCAAGGTTATTTTTTCAGGGGTTAAACCTGAAAAATCCCTTTCCTCAACAACAAACCTTCTAGTATTCTCAATTTTTATTCTTTCAATTTTTGGTGGAGAATCAGGAGACTCAACCTCAACATAGTAAAAGCCTTTTTGGATTTCTGCCTCAGTATAGGTTGTTGTTTCAAGACATCCAGGATAGGCTAAAACTCCCGTCTTAAATTTTTGGATGGATGGCTCATGAACATGTCCCCCAGCATAATAGTTGAAGCCTTCTGGTAGATACTCCATCCTAAGGTCTGGTTTTAGGTAGGGTGGAACATATTTTGGGTTATCTAAGGCTCCATGAAAAACAAATATGTTGAATAGGTTTGGGTTTGGTTTTGGAGGATTCCTCCTCATATACTCAGGAATTTTTTCGTCAGCCTCCCTTAGGCTTCTTGAGCTTTGAACCCCATAAATATAGCAGTTTTCATCCCTCCAACATCCACCCTCAAGTCTTGGCAGATAACTTATTAAACCTGCATTATGGAGGGGGATAAGAATTGTTCCTGTCATGATGTTTGGTTCTAGGTCGTGGGAGCCGTCAACAGCAAAAACCCTAATCCCAGAATCCCTAAGCCTTCTAAGCTCACGGATTGCTGTGGCTAAGGTTTGGTTTGAAGGTCTTGGACTGTCAAAAATGTCTCCTGCAAGAAGAACAAAGGATGGTTTAAGCTTGATGGTTTTATCAACAGCCTCAATAAAAGCTTTTGCAAAATCCTCTCTTCTCTCAGCCAGATTATATTGCATATAGCCTAAATGGATGTCAGCAATATGAACAAAACTAAAAGGCTTCAACCCTTCCACCAAACCCTAACTAAAAAATTTTCTTGTCTCCCCCATGGTTTTAACAGGCAACTCTTTAACCTTTATAATTAAAGGAATTTCTTTTGTAGCTTGACCTACAGCCAAACAATGGTAGGGTTCAAGCGAATATGTGATAGACTTCATAGATTCACTATCAACCTTAGAAACTTTTGTAATCGTGTTTAAATCGTTTTCGTTTTTAAAGTTGAAAAGAAAAAATGTGTCAACCTGCCTATAAATATCCTCATGGATGGAGTCAGGCTGGTTTGTTATAAAAAAGGTGAATAAGCCTAAATGTCTCATCCTTGTAACTATATCCTCCCAATAGGTTTCTCTTAAATATAGGTGAGCCTCCTCAGCAAAAAGAAATATTGCTTTAACAAACCATCTTTTTAAAAGTTCAACAAGCTTTCCAAGCATAAACTCAACAACAATTTTTCTTTCAAGGTTTGGAAGCCTACTAAGGTTTAAAACAATAACACCCCCACCAGAAACCCTTCCTAAAACATCCTCAACCCTTACAAGCTTAAACTCCTCATCCGTAAAAAATCCTGAACGTTCCAAGGTGTAAAGTCTTGAAAGTAAAGCCTCCTTAATATGTTCATGTAGGTTTGAAACCTTCACCCTTTCAACAATTTTTTTGATTGTTAGATGGTTTGTTTGGATTGTTTCATCCCAAACCCTAAAAAACTCTCTAAGGGAGGTTTGAGGTAGCCCAAGCGTATAGGTTAAAATGTTTGCTAAAATATGTTTTCCAGCGTAGTTTAGGGTTATTTTAAAGTTTTTTGTAGGCTCTAAAACAACTATCCTCTCATAATACTTGTTTTTTTCACCGTTTTTATCTAAGCCAAGGTTTACATATTCACCGTTAACATCAAAAACAACACATGGTGCCCCATACTCAACCAAGCCAAGAATTAAAAGTTTTGATAGGTGGGATTTTCCTGTCCCCTTCCTACCCGTAATTATTGTTAAGCCTCCATCCAACCCATCAACATCTATGGCTAACTCTAAACCCCCATTCATCTCACCAATTTTTAGGGGTCTTTTTTTGCCAAGCTTTAAAAGTTCAACAAGCCTTAAAGCATCAACCTTATAAACTCTTGAATGGGTTCTTGAAGGCAACCATGAAATATTCATGTTTAATTTTCCATCCTCAATTGAACATCTAATTTTCCCCAGAAGAATTCTAACATCCCTTAAAAGGGTTATCTGGGTTTCAAGCCCTAAAGGGTCAAAATCATCACCAAAAACAATTTTTTCTGTTAACTCGTCCCTAAGAAGGTCTTCCATTAAACCTGGAAAGTTTGCAAACCTAATATCTATAACTTGAACAAGAAGACTTCTCCCACTTCTAAAATCTTCAACCATAAGATAGTCTCCCTTCCTAACATCCTCATCGGGAAAACAAAGAATCTGGATTGTTTCATCCTCTTTCTTAAAAAGCTTCACCTACCTACCATCCTCCAAAGGGACCGAAAAGCATCCTTCTATGGTTTTCAGGCCTCAAAATTTTGATTCCAAGTTTTTCTGTTAGAAAACGTTGGATGGCGATAACTTCAACCCTTGTTAGGATGGAGAGGGAGTGTGCAATTCTTAGGGTTTCAGGGTAGCCGTGGTGGAAATGTTCGTTACCTATAAGTCTTCTAACGGTTTGAACAGCCTCATCAAGGGCTAAAGTTTTATCGACATCAAGCCTAAACAAAAAGTTTTCTTTTGAAAGTTTAGCTAGAAAAACCCATCCAAGACATGTTGACTTAAAGCTTTCAGATAGGAGGTCGTTAAGACAAAGAATACATGGTGAAAACTTTTCCCTTAAAACCTTTAGGGGTTCACTCCAAGAGTAAAGCCTACTTTTTTTAGCAAAAGCCAAAACCCTATTATTGTTTTTTCTAGCCAAGTTTAAGGTTTCAACGTTTACCATTTGGGTTGATAAACATCCATCAAACAAAACTATAGAGTTTTTAAGGTTTCTAAGAACATGTTTTTGAAACACCTTTTCAACAAAAAACTGGATTTTTCCAAGGTTATGGTTTGGGTTTCCACCATCAAACTTTAAACCAAAAACTGTTTTTGCATGGTTTTCTGTTAGATGGTATAGGAGTGGTCCATACCTTGTGTAATGGTATGCATATTCATCCTTCCATACAACTGTCCCCCTAAAAGCACAAACAACACCGTTTTTTGTATTCCCAATTTTTCTTAGGGAAATATCAACACCAACAACGGTAACATAATCGTTTAGGGGGGAAATTTCAAAAACTCTTTTTTCAAGATCCTCTTTTTTAAAGGTTTTTAGGTTTAGGGTTTCTGTTTCCCCTTCAAGGTTTAAAGTTTCCTCAGACCTTATTAAACCTTCAACCTCAAGCTTTTCACCTTTAAGCCCATGGATGGATTCAAAGCTTAGGTTTACAAGGTTTTCAGGGAAAAAATCCATCCATGGGTTAAACATTCTTTCAACCTCCAACCTATACTGTTTGTGGTTGTGGAGATGCTATCGTGTAAACATATCCAGCCTCAGTTTTCCATCTTCTAACCTTTTGTCTTTTTGTAAGCCTTGTAAGGGTAAACCCAATAACCTTACCAGAATAATGTAAAGCATTAACCTCCAAAGCAGCCTTAATCTCTGAAAGGCTTCTAGGCTTTTTCCTACCCCAAGGAGTTGAAAGTAAAGCCAAAATAGCCTCAGCACAACTCTTAGCCTGAATAGACGGATAAGACTCCTCCATCTGAGCCTCCAACAAAGGTTTTTCGCTTGAAACAACCTCGGTGGAGGGTTGAACAGTCTCAGGTTTAACCTTTGAGAGACTTTCAACTATTTTTGGAAGGTCTTCCTCCAACATCCTAAGAACGTTTTCACGTGAACCCTCAAACTGAACCTCGTATCCACCAACCCTAACCTTTAAAATAATCCTGCTTTCATCCAAACCTAAGCCACCCCGCAAACCTGCCTAATCTTTGGTAGAATGTTTTCTGAGAACTGTTTAAGCCCATAGGTTGTAATCTTGTATTCTGCTCTACCAACCCTTTCAACCAAACCATCATCAACAAGCTCGCTTAACCTACCAGCTATAGCCCCCATCCTACCACCAATAACGTTTAAAAGTTCAGCTGCTGAAAGGGAGGCTCTCTCAACAACACCAAGCTTGTTACCAATATAGGTTTTAACAAGGTGTAGGGCAATCTGCTCCCTAATACTTAGGTTAGAAATTTTTTCTTTTGGAATTGTTACAATAACACCTTCAGGGGAAACCCCGATAACACCCTCAAGCTTTTTTAGTAGGTCTTCAAGGTCAACCGTTATGGTTAGGTTTTTTATAAGCTGGTAGGCTGGATAATGTTGGGATAAAAAGTTAAGCAAAACCTTAACAACCTCTTCAGGTGAACCTTCAAAATCTATTTTTGTGTCATCATATTCTAGGTGAATTTTAAGGTTACCCATTTTCAGGTTTCAACCCCCAAGGAAGTTAACCTTGACAAAAAGTTTTCAACCCAATTTTTGCCTGTTACGGTAAGCCTATAGGCGCCTGCATCCTTCAAAATCAACCCCTCATTTTTAAGTTCACTAAGCCTAGCACCAAAACCTGCTGAAAGCCTACCTGAAAGAGCAAAAAGTCTTGCAATCTCCTTTGGTTGAAGAGGGTTTGGGTCGTTTGCGTAAAGGATAAGCCCTATAGCCTCCTTATCACTTAACCTTTCCCTTGGAACTATTATTACAGGACCCTCACTCGTATATTCGATGACACCCTTAAGCATATCCTTTTTTGCTTGAGGTGTTTCAGGTTTAAGGATTAAACTGTCTATGGTGTTTATCCATTCTGGTAGAGATTTTAGGTTTTCAATTATCTCGTTAAAGCTTTCCCCCTCAAGAACTATGTCTCCGTAGGGTCTCTTAATCGACAGTTTAACCTTCAAGCTTCCTCTAAGGTTTAGTTTAGGGAAAATAGATATAAAGGTTTCGATTTTTTACGTTTTTTTACCTTACGTTTACTTACGTTATGCCATGTCTAGACAAGCATCCCCTAACAACCTCAGCAACAACCCTAGCCTCAGCCCTACCCCTAACCTCAGCCATAACAACCTTCATCAAATGGTTAAAAGCCCTACTAGGATTCTGCCTTAAATAATCCATATTCTCCAAAAGCTTCCTTTCAACCACAACCTCAACCTCATGGGTTGTTAAAGTTTTAAGCCCAAGCCTCTCCAAAGCCTCTAAAGCTTTACCGCCTGTTTTAGCCATCCACTCTATTAGGGTTGAAAAAGACTCTTTCGCAGTTTTACCCTCACCAATAAGCCTAAAAACATCCAAAATATCCTCATCAGAAAGGTTTTCAACAGGAACACCCTTCCTCTCAAGACTTTTCATTGTTTCTGTTAAGGCTGAAGCAGCAAAACTCGGTGGAACACCAACCTCAACAGCCCTCCTAAAAAGACCCTGATAATCAGAGTCTAAAAGCTGTTCAGCAAGCTTCCTATTAATCTTAAACTCACCCATCAAACCCTCAACCTGCTTATCTATTGGTGGTGGAAGAGTTTTTTTAGCCTCCTCAACCATCCCAAGGGAGATGGGTATAGGTGGAACATCAGTTTCAGGGTAAAGTCTTGCAGCCCCAGGTCTAGGTCTCATATAACGTGTTGTCCCATCAGGTTTTGCAGACCTTGTCTCCTCAGGAACACCTTTTAAGGCTTCCCTAACCCTTTCAACCACAGCCTTTAAAGCATCCCCCGCCTTTTCAGGTTTATCAGCAACAATAACAGCAGAATCCAGCCCTGAAACCCCCAAAATAGATTTTACCTTTTCAACCTCTGTTTGGGTTATCCCGTAGGCTGGAAGCTCATCCGTATGGAAAATTCCTCCAACACCACCATAAAACACCGCACGGTCTGAAAGCTCTGTTCCAAACCTTAGCTTAGGCTCAAGCTCAACCTTTAAAAGTCCAGCTGTTTTTGGAAGTTTAACAGCTAAAACAACACCACCAGCCTCTAAGGCTCTCCGAATAATACCGCTTTTAGTCTCCCTAAAAACCTCTGTAACATCATAAAACTCTTCTTTTAGCTCCTCCTCCCTTAAACCACGTTTTTTAAGCTCATCACGGATTTCTAAAAGCTTAAGCTGTCTTTGAACCTCATACTCAACAACCTTTGAGATTAGGTTTAACTCTTGAACACCCTTAACCTCTATTAAGGCTCCATCCCTAATCGATATGTTTAAATCCTGTCTTATAGAGCCTATACCACGTTTAACCTTCCCTGTACTCCTCAAAATTTTTCCTATTGCTAAAGCAACCTTTTCAGCCTCCTCTGGTGTTGAAATTGTTGGTGCTGTTGCAACCTCGATAAGAGGTATTCCAAGCCTATCAAGCCTATAAACAGTCCTTTTTTCATCCTCACCAACCTTTCTAGCAGCATCCTCCTCAAGACATATTGTTTGAATCGGAAACCTTTTACCATCAACCTCCAAAAAACCACCCAAAGCAACAATACATGTACGTTGAAAACCACATGTGTTTGAGCCGTCAATCACAATTTTTCTCATCACATGAATTTCGTCAACAGGTTTTGAGTTTAGAAGTAATGCGGCTTGTAGGGCTGTTTTAACAGCTTCAAGGTTTAGGTTGTGTGGAGGCTCCTCATCACTTTCAACAAGACATGAGGTTTCCCTATCAGCCTCATAAACTATTATTTTCCCCTTTTTAAACTCAAAAAGGGCTGCTGGGTCGAATTGTCCTAGCTCAGATTGGGTTGGACGTAAACGTCTAACAAAAACTATTTCAGGTTTTTTTTGGGATAGTTTGGTTGGACAGCTACAAAATAGTTTATGTTTTGTGTCTAGTTGTCTGTGGATTTCAAGACCAACCTTTAAACCTATCCTGCTATAGTCAACCATGGATAAACAAACCCTTCTTCCACGTCAAGATTTAAATGCCCAATTTTTGTTTTAAAATTTTTATTTTGCTGTTTCTATTTCAGCTAAACATTTAACTATTTTTGGTGTTATGTATTCACAAACCCATGCTGGAGCATTCCCATAAAACATTACAATAAGTCTACCGTTACAGTTTTCATCTGCACACATTTTAACTATTTTTGCAATTTCAGGATAACATTTTTCTGTTAGTTTTTGGGTTCCATAGCTTGCTTTATGGGTGTCTATACCGCAAACCCAGTAAAGAATTTCAGGTTTAAAATTTCTGATTAACGGTGGAACCTCCTTTTCAACCTTCCTAATAAACTCTTCATCGTTGTTTGCATGGGATAAACAGACTTTTGCTTTTCCCTTCTCCCCTTTTTCACCCCACCAACCACAAAAACAAACATAAAGCACATCTTCATCATCCCTAAAAATGTCTATTGTGCCGTCTGCGTGATGGGTATCTATGTCTACCACAGCAAACCTTTTTACACCAAAATTTCTTCTTGCATACTCTATGGCTATTGCTTCAAGGTTAAAATAGCATCCTCCCCACGCATGATCCCTATGAGCATGATGACCTCCAACACCAGCAAAAACCATAGCGTTATCAATTTCCCCCCTTAAAACCTTTTTTGTAGCTTCAACAACACCACCAGCCGAATAGATTGAGCATCTCCAATAGCCTGTTCTTTCCCTTACATAGTTTATCCAGTCTTTTGTGTGGATGTAGGCTATCCACTCCTCTTCCGCTGGTTTTGACTCAAAGAATAGGATGTTTGAGGCTAAGGTTATCTCCTTATCCTTTTTAAGGCTTTCAAAACCCTCCTCTAAACCCATAACTAGGGGTTTGTATGCCTCCCTACCACAAATTTCATGGTAAAAGATTCCTGTCTTTTTCAAGGTTTATCCACCATAGCTTACCTTTTCTCCAACAACATAAAACTCGTTACCAGAATAGTGTAGGATAGGTTTAAACTCTTTTTCTTTAACATGCTCCTCCAAAACCTTTCCAACAATCAGATAGTGGTCTCCAAACTCCCTCATAAACTCAACCTTACATTCTAGCTGGATGGGGCATTTTTCTATTCTTAGAGGTTTAACCTTAACACTAGCCTCTGTTTTAAGTTCTGCCAGCTTAAACTTGTCTGTGTCTCTACCAGACCTTGTTCCACAAACCCATACTTCTTTAAGCATTTTTTCGTTTGGTATGTTTATAACAAACTCAGGAACCTCTTTAAGGTTTTTAAACGTGTATCTTGTTGGAACAACAGCAAAAGCAACATATTTTGGTTGGAAGCTTATTGGCATTATAAAGGAGAAGGTTGAAACGTTAGCTTTTCCATCCATACCACACGTGGTTATAAGCACAACAAGTCTAGGGAAAAGAATTTTACTTATTTTTTCAGACATTCCCCCACCACCAAAAGAAAACTTCACCTAAAATTTTTATGGAAACCATAGACAAAAAAATTTTAGTCTTTTATATTTTGGGGAGAAAGAAACTATCAAAGGTTGAAGCTAAACATGGATATGGTTATGCTACCTAAACTTGTAAAAAAGCTTCCAAAAAAAGATAAAAAAATTTTTCATAGAATTTTTGAGGTTGAGGTTGTTGTTGGAAGACTTAAAATTCCCCCAACCTTAAAAAGTTTTGCTAAAGAGAGGTTTGGAAGCTTAAAAGCTGTTAAAAAACAAACAATAGTTAAGGTTGTAAACAAGGTTACCTTTGAGGGAGCCTTCTACAACCAGCTTAGAGCCCTAAGAACCGCTAAAAAACAGGAAACCCAGCCTCCAACGTTTACCGAGGAAAAATGTATGCTATGTAACCCCAAAAACCAGACAGCTGAAGATGTTTTTGGAAGAATTGAGTCAGCCTACACAACCACAGCAGCAAACATTGCTAAATATGATGGTTGGCATAGTCTAATTATCCCCAGAAAACATAACCCTTTAAAGCTAAGCCTTAAAGAGCTTTTAGACGGGTTTAAAACAGCCGTCCAATGGTTTAAAAGGGTGAATAGGGAGGATTCTAGGGCTGTTTTCCCATATTTGATATGGAATTGTCTTTGGAGGGCTGGAGCAAGCCAAAACCACAGCCATTTTCAGGTGATGATGAGTAGGAAGCCTTACCCTAAACCTGAATATTTACGTTTATGCATGGAAAGGTATAGGGAAACCTACGGTTCAAACTATCTTCAAGACCTTTACCATATACATAGGGTTCTTGGTTTAGGTTTAACCTATGGTGGGGTTAAGGTTTTTGTTTATCTTACACCAATAAAGGAAAAAGAGGTTTTTATGTTTACCCACAACTGGAACAGGAATCTTCCTAAAGTCATCCATAAGGTTTTGGAAGCCTACAAAAGCCTAAACGTATACTCTTTTAACCTTTCTATGGTTTTCCCGCCAGCTAAAAAAGTTAATGGATGGGATGATTTCCCATACATAGTAAGAATTGTTGATAGGGGCTTGTTAAACCAAAACGTGTCGGATATTGGTGCTATGGAGCTTTATGCTTCAAGCATAATAGCCTCAAACCCATTCAACATAGCTGAAAGGATTAAAGGTTTTTTGGCTTCCCCCTAAGCTAAGGTAGGGAAAGAAGTTTTTGGAGGAGAAACCAAACTTCCCTAACGTTTTTCACGTAGTATTTGGCTTCGGAAAACCTTTTCCTCCCCACAACAACAGTTAAACCTTTATCTTTAAGCTTTTTAAACGCATCCTCATCAGTTTTATCGTCCCCAACATAGATAGGGAAATGTTTAAACCTAAACCTTTTAAGCAGAAGAAGGCTTGCATCACCCTTCCCCCAATCTATGTTTGGCGTAAGCTCAAAAACCTTTTTCCCCTCCAAAAGTCTAAAACAACCATATTTAGCTTTAACCGACAAAACCCTTTCCCTTATAATTCTTCTGTTTTCCTTTGCTAAACGGTAGTGGACAGCAACAGTAAAACCCTTATCCTCAACAAAAACACCACTAACACCCTTAAGACTTTCAGCCAAATCCCTATAGGCTTTAACGATAAAAGGTTTAACCCTAACAGCCTCCCTATGGGTAAACTTTAGGTTTGGACCTTCCACCGTTAAACCATGAACACCAACATAGTATATGTCTTTTAATCTGAGGAGGCTTTTAAGGTCTTTAATGCTTCTTCCACTAACAATAGCAACCTTAAACTTTCCACTTCTTAAAACAATGTTTTTGAGTAGAAGCCTAACCTTAGGGTTTAAAATTGCTAGCTCAGGTTTTTCTGCTATCGGAACAATCGTCCCATCATAATCCAACATCAAAAATATTTTTGACTCTTTTTTAAGCCTACCCTCAACCTCAAACCAAAATCTGTATAAGTGTTTTGGAGACATCTGTAACCATATTTTTATGTTAAACATACTAAATATCGGTTTAGGTTAACCATCAAAAATTTTAGAAAGACATTTTTCCCACGAAAACAAGTTTACCTATGTAACAATGAATCAGATTAAGCTATGTGTAAACACCCAAACACCCCTAGTCAGGTTTAAACTAAACTATGAGGAGATTCTTGAAAAATACGGTTACCTATACGAACCCATAAACCTAAAAGACCTAGTTGAAAACGAAGACTACCAGTTTACACCAGGCGGAGTGGCTGAAATGACCTATGCCATACTAAAAAGGTTTATGGTTAGAGGGTTAGTTTCCTCACCAAAATGGGTTTCCCTAAACCCAAACGCACCCTTAGAAGTTTTTCACGAAGGGGTTCATATCTACAACGTTCAACTACCAAGCTTCTATGTCCCACGTTACACAGGCTTTAAAGAGGGAATTTGGAGGGAAATTCATGGGCTTGGAAAAATGGAGATAAGGAAAGAGGAATATGAGGCATACGCCTACTATAACTGGCTTTGCACCCAAACAATGTTAAAGTTTCTACCAGACATAGACATTTTTTGGATTCATGATTTTCAACAGCTTCAGGTTGGAAGTATGATAGGACCCTCAGCCCCAACAATCTTCCGTTGGCATATACCGTTTAAGCTGGAGCATGTTTCACCAAGACTAAGAAACTTTATCATGAAAAACATGGAAAGCTATGATGCTGTGATTGTAAGCACAAAAAGAGACCTTGAAGGTTTAATTCGTGCTGGTTACCATGGGAAAGCCTACCAGATATATCCCTATGTGGACCCTGAAAAATGGGGTAAGGTGAACGGTAAAAAGCTTGATGAAACCCTGTCAAAGTATGGTATCATGGAAGATGAAAAGGTTATTCTTGTTGTTGCAAGGATGGATAGGGTTAAGGGTCAGGATACAGCAATAAAAGCTTTACCCATAGTTAAAAAAGAAAACCCAAACACAAAACTTTTGCTTGTTGGGGATGGAAGTTTTACAAGCACAAGTCTTGGACATAGTAAAGGTGAAAACTGGAGAAGGGAACTAAAAAAGCTTGCTGAGGAGCTTAAAGTGGAAGACTCTGTAAAGTTTTTAGGTTATGTTGATGAGGAGGAGCTTAAATGTTTGTATATGAGGGCTGACGTGGTTTTACTTCCCTCACTTATGGAAGGTTTTGGTTTAACTGTTGTTGAAGCATGGAACTACAGAAAACCTGTGGTTGTAAGTAGGGGTGCAGGTTCTTCTGAGCTTATAATTGAAAACGTTAACGGTTTAACCCATAACCCCCAAGACTATAGGGAGCTTGCAGGAAAAATAAGTTATCTTTTAGGGAATGAGGAGGATGCTTTAAGGATGGGTGAGGTTGGATATGAAACATCTAAACAGTGTAGTATATCTGTGGCTGTTGAACGTTTAAAAACCGTTTTTGAGTCTGTTATTAAAAGCTATTAGCTATTTACCAACAAGCTCTATATGTAGCCTAAGATAGTCTTTTAGGTCTTTTGTAACCAAAAAGTTTCTTTTAACATGTTCAACACCGTTTCTTCCAAGCTCTCTAGCCAACCATCCCCTTTTAACTAGGAGAACAACTTTTTCAGCAGCCTCCTCAACAGTGTTTATAAGAAAACCTGTAACCCCATCAATAACCTGTAAAGGAATCCCTCCAACCCTTGTTGCAACAACAGGAACACCTTTCCATAAAGCCTCAGAAACAGTTAAACCAAAACCCTCCCTAATTGAAAGTTGAAGAGCAACAGTGAAAGCTCTTTGAAAACCGTTAACCTCAACATCACAAACACCATCCATGTTTGTAAGTATATAGACATCCTTAAGGTTTTCAGCATACCTAACAGTTTTTTTATACCATTCTAAGCCTTCAGGGTCGTCGTGGGCAAAAGAACCTATAAGAACAAGCTGAACCTCAGATATTTTTTCTTTAACCTTCCTATAGGTGTCTATAACACCTAAAGGATTTTTCCATGGGTCAAAACGTGCAACCTGACCTATGATTGGTTTATCAGGGTTAACATCAAACCTTTCAAGAATTTTTAGGATTTCTGTTTGGTGGAGAGGCTTATTTTTATCTGATAGAGGGTCTATGGATGGAAATCTGACAAAAACCTTAATTCCTCTTATATCGTTTGGAATGTAGGCTTCACGTGAAAAAACAAGAGCATCATATTTTTCAACAAAAGGTTTTATAAAACCCCAAACATGTTTGTTAGGCTGGGATGTGTCAATATGGCATCTCCAAACCCATTTACCATCCCTCCTATAGTCTATGAGTGGTAAAGGTTGAGGGTCATGAATCATAACAACATCCCCATCAAGGTCTAAGGTTTTAGCGTTTAACTCGTTTACTTTAAGGTAAACATCCCTCATCTCGCTTGTTAACTCGATAGAGTTGTCTCCCTGTAAAGCGTTATGGATAGATTTTGTTGTAAAAAAGAATTCTTTGCTTCCCTGTAAAACCTGCCATCTTGCATCCAAACCAACCGAGCGGGCTAAAGGAATAAGACTTTTAAGAATTTCTGCAACACCACCACCATAAGCTGTAGAATTTACATGAATTATTTTTGCACCTTTAACCCTCTCAGCTAAACTAACTATGGTTTTAATCTCATCCCTGCCAACTATAGGCTCATAATCACTAATTTTTCGAACACACACACTACTCATTTTTGGCTTCTAACCCCATCATCCTAACTACTTCCGGAACACCCTTAATTTTGACAATTCCAGAAACCAAGTCTATCCTACAAACCACACCTGAAAGCTTACCTTCAACGGAAACCGGTAAACAGCTTATATCGTTTCCAATAATTTTGTCTATAGCCTCACCAACATCCTTCTCAAGATAGATAGAAATTATGTTTGTATTCATAACCTCATCAACCTTAGCCTTAAAAATTGTTTCAACATCGTAAAGCTCAGACTCCATTTCCCTCTCTCTCACCAAAACATGGTGTAAAACATCCGTGATAGTCAAAATACCGACTAAAACATCATCCCTTGTAACAAGCAATCTTCTAACCCTAGAATCAACCATAAGGTTTGAGGCTTCAAGTAGGCTTGCTTCAGGATTAATTGTAAGTGCAGGATAACTCATAACATCTTTAACCTTAATACCAAAAGTTTTGTTTAAAAGTTTACCTAAAATTGCAGCCTCATCAACAACACCCTTAAAAACATGATTCTCATTAACCACGATAATATAACCAAGACTATTCTCAGCCATATACTGTAAAACCGTTTGAAGTGTAACGTTTTCAGGGAAAACGTTTCTAGCCTCATCTAAAAATAGGCTTATAGGCTCCTCTAAAACACCCCTTAAACCCTTCCTTGTTTTTAATGCTTCACCACGTCTACCAAGCAAAACCTCAAGTATCCTACGTCCACTAATAACACCCTTAACCCTAAAATCTTCACCAAGAACAACAACCCTATACGGTGTCCCCTTCCTACCCAGAATATTTAAGACTGAAAGAAGCTTATCATTCAAGCCAACAACAGGTCTACTGCAAACAACCTCTAGAAGATTCATTAAGAAACACCAATAGGTTAGAGTAAGTTTAACCTTAAAACGTTTGCCTTAAAAACCTTATTCTCACCCTAGAAGACCCCATCAAACCGAAAAATCCAAAATTTTTTAAGGGAAAATAAACAAGTTTAGGAGTTGAAGACGGTTAGGGTTGGTGGATGAATGGCTAAGATGGCTGTTGTTGCTGATGAGGATGTTGCCACATTTTTTAGAGTATCAGGAATAAAACTCTCCTACGGTGTAAAAACAGCTAAAGAAGCTGAGGAAATAATGTGGAAGCTTACAGACAACAAGGATGTTGTAATAATTTTAACAACAGAAAAAATTGCTGATGAAATTAAACATGTAATAGACGAAATTTCAAAAAGAATCTATCCAACAATTTTGGTTATACCTGGAAAGGAAGGACCAATCCCTGGAAGAGTTTCACCGCTTTTAGCCCTAGTTAAAAGAACCGTTGGTGTTGAGATAAAACTCTAAATTTTTTGTTAGCTAACGATAAACCTTTAATACCTATAATTTTCTAGTATTTTCAGACAGAAAAAGGGTTAAAACGAAACATGAAAGGTTAGGTGGTAAAATTTGGAGGCTAAAGGGAGAATAGTTAGAGTTTCAGGGCCTGCTGTTACCGCAGACAACATGACTGGAAGCCAAATGTATGAGCTTGTTAGAGTTGGAGAAGAAAAACTTGTTGGTGAAATTATTAAAATTGAGGGGAATAAAGCAATAATTCAGGTTTACGAGGAGACAGCAGGACTTAAACCTGGAGAACCTGTTGAAAGAACAGGTAGACCTTTATCTGTTGAGCTTGGCCCAGGTATTATTGGTCAAACCTATGATGGTATTCAAAGACCCTTACCTAAAACTCAAGAACTTATTGGACCGTTCTTTAAACGTGGTTTTGCTATCCCATCTTTAGATAGGGATAAAAAATGGGATTTTACCCCCTCCGTAAAGGTTGGGGATAGGGTTGTTGGTGGAGATATCCTTGGAACTGTTCCTGAAACACCACTTGTAACCCATAGGATTCTTGTTCCACCTGATGTTCACGGTACCATTAAAGACATTGTTAAGGAAGGCAAATATACGATAATGGATGAAATTGCAACTGTTGAAACTGAGGCTGGTGATGTTAAACTTAAAATGGTTCAAACATGGCCTGTTAGAAGGGGGAGACCCTATAAGGTTAAGCTTCCACCAGACACACCACTTTTAACTGGTCAAAGAATATTTGACACGTTTTTCCCTATGGTTAAGGGTGGACAGGGAGCAATTCCTGGAGGTTTTGGGACAGGTAAAACTGTTATGCTTCATCAGCTTGCTCAGTGGGCTGATGCTAACGTTGTTATTTATGTTGGTTGTGGTGAAAGAGGAAATGAGATGGCTGAGGTTCTTGAAAGGTTTCCGAAGCTTAAAGACCCTAGGTCTGGCTACCCGTTAATGGATAGAACAATTCTAGTTGCAAACACTTCAAACATGCCTATTGCAGCTAGGGAGGCAAGTATTTATACAGGTATTACTATGGGTGAGTATTTTAGGGATATGGGTTATGATGTAGCCTTAATGGCAGATTCAACCTCACGTTGGGCTGAAGCCCTAAGAGAAATTTCAGGTAGACTTGAGGAGATGCCTGGTGAGGAGGGTTATCCAGCCTATCTAGCCTCACGTCTTTCAGAGTTTTATGAGAGGGCTGGAAGAGTTTTAACTTTAGGTTCAACTGAGAGAATAGGTTCTGTTAGTGTTGTTGGTGCTGTTTCACCTCCAGGAGCAGACTTTTCTGAGCCTGTAACCCAAAACACCCTAAGAATCATTAAGGTTTTCTGGGGTTTGGATAAAACTTTAGCTGAGAAAAGACATTTCCCAGCTATAAACTGGCTTACAAGCTATTCCCTCTACTCTGAAAGCTTAGAGGAATGGTATAGGAGAAACGTTAACCCAGAGTTTCTTGAGCTTAGAGGAAAAGCCTTATGGCTGCTTCAAAGAGAGGAGGAGTTACAGGAGATAGTTAGGCTTGTAGGTCCTGATGCCCTATCCGAAAGTCAAAGAGTAATTTTGGAGGCTGCAAGAATGATTAGGGAAGACTTTTTAATGCAGAGTGCCTACCATCCTGTTGACACCTACTGTTCAATAGAAAAATGTTACAGTATGCTTAGGGTTATTATCAGGTTTTATGAGGAGATGGGGAAGGCTGTTGAACGTGGTGTTCCAATTAAAAGCATCCTATCCCTACCAGTTTTAGAGGATATTGCAAGAATGAAGCTTGCACCATTAGATGAGGCTGTAAAAGTTTGTAAGGAGATTGAGTCTAAAATTAGTGAACAGTTTAACTCGCTTTATACAACCCTTAGGAGATGAGAAATTTTGAGTAAAACAATTTTAACTGGAAAAGAATATTCAACCGTAAAAGAGATAGCAGGACCACTACTTTTTGTTGAAAGAACAACAGGTATTTCCTATGGTGAGGTTGTAAAAATTAGAACACCGACAGGAGAGGAAAGAACAGGGCAGGTTTTAGAGGTTGATGAGAAGAGGGCTATAGTTCAGGTTTTTGAGGGAACCTCAGGTTTAGATGTTACAAAAACCGTTACAAGGTTTACTGGAGACACCCTAAAGTTTCCTGTCTCCCTAGACATTATAGGAAGAATTTTTGATGGAAGCGGTAAACCCATCGATGGAGGACCTGAAATAATACCTGAGGATGAAAGAGATATTCATGGTGCTCCAATAAACCCATATTCTAGAGCCCACCCATCAGAATTCATCCAGACAGGAATTTCAGCTATAGATGGGATGAATACGCTTGTTAGAGGACAAAAACTACCCCTGTTTTCAGGTTCAGGTTTACCCCACAACCTTATAGCTGCACAAATAGCAAGACAGGCTAAAGTTTTAGGTAAAGAGGAGGAGTTTGCTGTTGTTTTTGCAGCTATGGGGATTACCTCTGATGAGGCAAGATTCTTTAGAGAAGACTTTGAAAAGAGAGGTGCTATGGATAGGGTTGTCATGTTTATTAATTTGGCTGACGACCCTGCTATTGAGAGGCTTATTACCCCAAGACTTGCATTAACCGCTGCTGAATTTTTGGCTTTCGACTACGACCTCCACATCCTAGTAATCTTGACAGACATGACTAACTATGCTGAAGCCCTAAGAGAAATTTCAGCTGCAAGAGAAGAGGTTCCTGGAAGAAGAGGCTACCCTGGATACATGTATACAGACTTAGCAACAATCTATGAGAGGGCTGGAAGAATCCATGGGAGGAAGGGTTCAGTAACCCAGATACCCATCCTAACCATGCCTCACGACGATATAACCCATCCGATTCCAGACCTAACAGGATATATTACAGAGGGGCAAATCTATGTTGAGAGAGCTCTCCACATGAAGGGAATTTATCCTCCGATTAACGTTTTACCAAGTCTTTCAAGGCTTATGAATGAGGGTATAGGTAAGGGTAAAACAAGAGAGGAGCATAGGTATGTTGCAGACCAGCTTTACTATGCTTATGCTGAGGGGAGAAGCCTAAGAGAGCTTGTGGCTGTTATTGGTGAGGAAGCCTTAACAGAGAGAGACAGACTCTACCTTGAGTTTGCAGACAGATATGAGAGAGAGTTTATTAATCAGGGTCCCTACGAGGATAGGGATATTGAAAAAACCTTGGATATAGGTTGGAATCTTTTGGCGATGTTTCCTGAAACAGAGCTTAAACGTATAGACCCTGTCTACATCAAGAAGTATCATCCAAAATATAAGGAGAAAAAAGAATCCTAGACAACCATATTTTTTGGCTTTATCTATGTTTGAAAATTTTGAGGCTCTTAAAACTTTACTGTTTGGTTTATCCGTGGTTGTTTTAGGTTTAGCTTTTATTCTTCTTTTTGGGGTTGAAAAAGTTTAATGGGAAAAGTTTAGTTAGCCCAACCGTAAAAATATTTGTTGACTAAAACTTGGTTGAAGAAAAAAACCTTAACCTGCTAAAACAGCTTGTTTTTGATGCTTTTATGGAGTCTGCACCCTACCTTCAAAACCTAGAATGGATAAAAAACGTCTGTTTTAAATGTTTAGATAGGGTTGAAAAACCTGAACAGTTAAAAAGCCTCCTAGAGGAAGAGGTAAAAAAGGAGGAGGATAGGTTTAAAAAGGTTGACCTAAAAATTTTTATGGCTTACTTTTTTAGAGAGTGGCGGAAACGTTTTGGATACAAACCTTAACTTTTTTAGTAAACCAATTCTCCAAGAAATAGAAAGACTTGGAATAAAAAAGTTTACAGAAATCCAAAAGCTTGCCATCCCACCAATTTTAGCTGGAGAAAACGTTTTAGTTATAGCTCCAACTGGTGAAGGAAAAACTGAGGCTGCAATCCTACCAGTTTTTGAAAAGTTTTTGAGGCTTAGAAGCCAAGGTAAAACAGCCCCAATATCGATACTTTACATTACACCCCTTAGGTCTTTAAACAGGGATATTTTTAGGAGACTTGTTAAGATTGGGGAAAGAATTGGGTTAAAGGTTGAGATTAGACATGGAGACACACCCACAAAACTAAGAAAAATTCAGGCTGAGTTTCCACCTGACATGCTTATAACAACACCAGAAACACTTCAAGCAATCCTTGTCGGTAAAAGAATGATAAAACACCTAAAAAACGTTAGCTGGGTTATTGTTGACGAGGTTCATGAGTTAGCTGATGATAAACGTGGAAGCCAGCTTTCACTTGGGCTTGAAAGACTAGCCAGAATAACCGAAAAAGATTTTCAGAGAATAGGGCTTTCAGCAACGGTTGGAAATCCTGAGGTTGTTGGAAGATTTCTTGCTGGTAAAGATAGAAACGTGAAAATTGTTAAAGCAAAAACTTTTAGGTTAATGAAGGTTAAAGTTGAAAACCCAAACCCAAACCAAACAGACGAAAAACTCTCAAAAGAGTTTATGATTCCAGCTGGAACAATAAGCCGTATTAGAAGAATTTTGGAGATTGTTAAAAGCCATAGGTCAACCCTAATCTTTACAAACACAAGAGAACATACAGAGTCTTTAGCCTTAAAAATTAGGATGCTAAATCCAGACTTGGCTTTTGCAGCCCACCACGGCTCAATCTCTAGGGATTCAAGGGTCGAGGTTGAAGAACTAATTAAGAGGGGAGAGTTAAAGGCTGTTGTTTGCACATCCTCACTTGAGCTTGGTATAGATATAGGGTTTATAGACTATGTAATCCAATATCAGTCACCAAAACAGGTTTCAAAAATAATTCAAAGGATAGGTCGTAGCAGCCACACGGTTGAAGGTGAACCTTCAGGATGTATTATAGCTGTATGGTTTGACGACATTTTAGAGTCTGCTGTTATCTTAAGGAAGGCTTTAGTTGAAGAGTTGGAGGAGCCTAAAATCCATTATAATGCTTTAGATGTTTTAGCCCACCAGATTGTGGGGATGGTTTTAACCCACGGCTCCCTAAACGCAAAAGAAATTTATGATACTCTTGTAAAAGCTTACCCCTACACACACCTAAACTTTGAAGATTTTCTTGAAACCCTAAACCAGCTTAAAACCGAGGGGATAATAGGTTTTTATGATGGGAAAGTTTTGGTTAGGTCTCCCCAAAGCTACAAATACTATTTTGAAAACCTTTCAATGATACCTGAGGTTAAACATTATCTTGTTGTTGATAATGTTACAAGAAGAAAGGTTGGCTACCTAGACCAAGAGTTTGTTGCTAGAAACGGGAAACCTAGAAACCAGTTTATTCTTCACGGCTTGGTATGGCAGATTTTGGCTGTGGATGAGGAAAAAGATATTGTTGAGGTTGAGGAGGTTGAACCTACACCAGCAGCCATACCCTCATGGGAGGGGGAAGTTATACCTGTACCTTTCAACATTGCCCAAGAAGTTGGAAAAATTAGGAGAGTTTTGGCTGAGAATGTTTTAGGTGGGGAAACTCCAAAAATTTTGGAAGCCTATCCTATGGATGAAGATTCAAAGGGGAAGGTTGTTGAAACTGTTAGAAGACAGGTTGAGGAGGGTTTTCCTATCCCCCACGACAAAAACATTGTTATTGAAAACTTTGAAAACTATACGGTTATCCATGGTTGTTTTGGTGATAAACCAAACAAAACCTTAAGCCTTCTTCTTGCATCACTCCTAACCTCAAAAACAGGTTTAGAGATTGCTTTCCAATCAGACCCGTATAGGATTGCACTTATTACACCCTATCCTATAGACCCCTACATGGTTAAAAGTCAAATAGAGGCTTTAACAGAGGAGGATGTAGAAAAAGTTTTAGATGTAGTCTTAGACCAGACAAACCTTTTTCTTTGGAGGTTTTGGAATAACGCAAAAAGGTTTGGAGTAGTCTCTAAAAATGCTGAGTATAGGGTTTCTCATGCTAAAGCCTTAGTTAAAGCACTAAAAGACACACCAGTTTATAGGGAAACTCGCCGTGAAATTCTTCTTGAAGACTTAGATGTGGAAAACGTTAAAAAGATAGTTCAGTGGGTTAGGGATGGAGAAATAAAGGTTGAGGTTTCACCTTTAAAGGAGAATCCTTCACCTATAGCCATACCCCTACTTGACAAAATAGCACCACACGACCTTCTAAGACCAGTAAAAGAAAAAGGTGAAATTCTCCCAATTGTAAAGGAAAGATTAAACAGGAAAACTGTTAGACTTATATGTGTTTTTAAGGCAGACTGGGAAACCCTAAGAAGAATATCAAACCTACCAGAAAAAATTAGATGCCCAAAATGTGGTTCAACACTAGTAGCCATAACCCATGAAAACGATAGGGAAACAGGAAAAATTGTTAGAAAAAGGCTTAGTGGGAAAAAGCTTACACCAGATGAAGAAAAAGTTTGGCTTACAACATGGAAAAACGCAAGCCTAGTTCAAACCTATGGAAAAAAGGCTGTGGTGGTTTTGGCTGGAAAAGGTATTGGACCAACCAAAGCAGCAAAAATATTGGCTAAAAAACCTAAAAGTGAGGATGAGTTTTATATGGAGATTTTAAAGGCTGAAAGAGAATATTTAAGAACAAGAATGTTTTGGGATTAGAAAATGCAGAAAAAAGTTTCAGAATATGCTTGTTAGGAAAAGGTTGGCAGCATATGGCTCGGTATTAGGGGAAGCTAAATCTTAACTTTAAACGTTGTATATTTACCTAAGCTTAAGCTTACATTTTTAGTTAAAAACTAGGATAAGGAGCTAAAGAAACTTTACTATCGTATTTTTCTGGATTTCAGTTGTTCCTTCGTATATTTCTGTTATTTTTGCGTCTCTATAGTATCTTTCTACCTCGTTTTCTGCTATGTATCCGTAGCCTCCAAAGATTTGAACAGCCTCGTTTGTAACTTCAACAGCAACCCTAGAAGCATAACACTTAGCCATAGAAGTCAACTTAGGATCTATTCTCCCCCTATCAAAATTCCAAGCCGCCTTATAGGTTAAAAGCCTAGCAGTTTCTATTTTTGTTGCCATTTCTGCTAGTTTGTGTTGGATTGTTTGGAATTCTATGATTTTACGTCCAAACTGCTCCCTTTCCCTAGCATACCTTAAAGCACGATCAAAAGCACCCTGAGCAATCCCTACAGCTTGAGCTGCAATTTGGATTCTGCTTTCATCAAAAAACTCTAACGTGTAATAAAAACCCTTATTTTCTTCTCCAATAAGGTTTTCAGCTGGAACCTCAACATCGTTAAAGGATATTTCAGCTGTTGGAGAAGCCCTTATACCCATCTTATTCCCTATTTTTGTTGTTTCAAGTCCTTTAACACCCTTTTCAACTATTATTAGGCTTTGACCTCTATAGGTTGGTTTTGCTTCAGGGTTTGTTTGGCAAAGTGTAACTATAAAGTCGGCTATGGTTCCGTTGGTTATGAAGGTTTTTGTTCCGTTAATTATGTAGCTACCACCAACCCTAGAGGCTTTTGTGGATAAAAAGGTAATGTCGCTTCCATGTTCAGGCTCAGTGAAAGCACCAGCAGAAATAGCCTTCCCCCTGCAACCAAAGGTAAAAATTTTTTCTTTTGGTCTTCGTTTCCCTTTCTAAGGATAATTTCTGAGGCGAAGCTTGTTAGGGATAAGGCTACACCAATACTTGAGTCAACCCTACAAAACTCCTCAATCACCAAAACATTCTCAAAAACACCGAAACCTTGACCCCCATACTCCTCAGGAAAATGGATACCAATAAATCCTAGTTTACATGCCTTTTTCCATAGCTCATAGGGGAATTCCCCCTTCTGGTCATATTCTAAGGCTTTTTCTTTGGTGAATTCTTTTTGGGTGAATTCTTGAACAGCTCTTCTAATGTCTTTTTGTTCTTCTGTTAACTCAAAATCCAAGATTTAAATCCCCAGGCTCCATTTTTCTTTTAACTCTAATATGGGTGAAGTTAAGACTTAAATGTTTAATTTTTTGTTTGAGAATAAAAGTTGTGGTTGGCTGGTTGGTATGGAAAACCTTTTAAAACAGCAAACGGTAAGGGAGGCAAAGCTTTATAGGAGGCTTGGAAACGGAAAGGTTGAATGTATTCTTTGTGAACGTAGGTGTGTTTTGGGTG
>Ga0180301_10000251_pt1 | contig 40953 bp, 41 predicted proteins | sample GuaBasSediGuay16_FD_121797 | JGI IMG/M metagenome (GOLD analysis project Ga0180301, IMG submission 121797) | Subseafloor sediment microbial communities from Guaymas Basin, Gulf of California, Mexico - Guay16, Core 4569-2, 12-15 cm | ecosystem: Environmental > Aquatic > Marine > Hydrothermal... | reverse complement strand
TGGCTATGTAGGCTAGTGTAGCTATTACTACTGTAAGAGCCCAGCTATAGTAGCCAAATTTGAAAAGAATTGCGTAGGTTAATAGCGATCTATTCATTAATGTTGATATTGTATTAATTAAAGTTATAGATTTGAAATCTTTAAAGCCGGACATGAAGGATAATAGTATATAGGTTACTGCATTAAATGGAATAGCTGTGGAGATGAGTATTACCAGATCAGCTAAGTCTCCGTTATTCAGAAAGAAAGATGCTGCATTTCTCGCGTTAAGTATATAGATCATCACTACCGCGAGAGAGAATGGAATCGTTGTAAGTAGAGAACTTCTTAATGCTACTTGCACTTTGTGAAAATCGCCTTTACCTTTATAGAAAGCTACCTGTCTGACTAAAGCCGTGTCTACTGAGAGAAGACTTAACGTAGTCCCTATATCTAATAGGAAGGAGAATTGGAGTATTATGCCATAATCTTTAGGCTCTAATGCATGTGTTATTAAGCTAGTTGTTATGAAACTTATTGCATAATACAGTATTCTACCAAGTACTATCCATAGACTACCGTAAATTACTGAAGATATTCCGTGAACCTTAAAGACATTATTTTCAGAGGATGATTCATTAACCGATTCCATAGCTATTACCTAGACTTGGGAAATAAAACATGAAAAACGCGATTATTATTGCCGACTTCTTCATTTATATAACCTTTATGCACATTGTTGTTGTTGAAGAAGTATTTTAATGTTGTTATAATGCATATTTTGCAAAATTCTAGTCTTCTCTTTGGAGCTCTTCGAGGAGTTTAATCCATTTATCTATTACCGCTTTTAAAGAAAAGTTTGATTTGAACCTTTTTAAAGCCGCTCTACCCAGAGTTCTAGCTCTAGAAGGATCATTAATAAGAGTTATAACTGCTTCCGCAAGTTTTTCGAACAAACCTCTATCAACTAGTATTCCTGCATTAGAAAGGTTTTCGTTTATCGGAGGAATATCGTAGGCTACGATCGGCTTGCCGAAGGACATTGCTTCCAAAACTGCTGTTCCAAAACCTTCTTTATAGGATGGAAATATGAACACATCAGCAGTCCTTAGGAAAGAGTAAACCTCTTCTCTCGGAACTACTCCTGTAAAGAATAGATGTTTCTCTAATCCTAGCTTGTCTCTAAGCTCTAGCATCTCAAAATAGAATTTTGATAATTGATTTTCTCCTTTGATTGAGAATTCATCGCTTCTAGGTCCTACTAGGAAGAATTTAACATTGGGAATTTGTGTAGAAACTATTTTTGCTGCATTTATTATATCTGAGATGCCTTTGTGGGGAACTATTCTACCGACGAAGAGAACGAGAGGCGAGTTGTATATCCTGTACTTCCTCCTAACATCTATGTATTTTTCACGTAGCGGATCATCATCTCTCATTAACTGAGGAATAATCCTTATCTTAGATGGATCTAAGTTGCTTTTCTTAATTACATTTTCGGCTAGTAGCTTATTGCCGACCACTACTAGATCCGCATTTCTGGCTACTGTTTTAATAAGCGGCCAGTACATACGGGGATTTATTTCCGTTTCAAGCCAAGGATAATGATTATTTGTATGGAATAAAAGCTTAAATCTCCTGACATATTTGAAGAAAACCGGTATATAACCTCCGAATCCTTGATCGAAGATTATGACTATAGATTCCCTGTCTAGTAGCCTATATAATACTTTAAAATATTTCCAATTTCTACTTAGAATATTTTTAGAAAAATCTACTTGATGACAGTTAATATAATTCTGACTCTTATCCATAAAATTAGCCACTATATGAACTTCGAATCCTCTTTCAGCTAAGCCGGTAGAGAGATCATAAAGATAAGCTTCGGAACCTCCTCCAAATCTAGGCTTGAGGCTTATCTTTTTCCTCGTCGGAAATAAGAAGAACAATTTAGACATAGTGCCGCCTATTCGCTAAGATATTGTGAATAGCGTTCATACCATTTAATAAATATAAAAATGCCCCATAGGAGGCATGCCCGTTTATGTCTCTTATCCCTTGCTAGTTTTTCTAATTCTTTAATTATTCTCTTTTTATCAAATATTTTTTCTATACTTGGATTTTCTACAAGCCCGTTGTATACTTCATTTTTCAACTCTTTTAGAAACCAATATTCTATAGGCGTTCCAAAACCATGCTTCTTACGGTATATAGTCTTGCGAGGAAGCAGATTATACTTTAAGGCTACTTTCTTTAAAAGATATTTAGAAGTATTGTTTTTCAACTTTAATTTCGGATCTATCTTAAAGGCTAATTCTAAGACTTTACTATCAGTAAATGGGAGCTTGAGAGTCATATTCATATAGTTGCAAATTCCATCTAGCTTTAATATGGCATCCGCCAGTTCTCCCGATTTAAAAGTGATGTAATGAGATCTATCACTGTAATTAGGCGATTTCTGCATAGCTCTAGCGTAAATTTCAGTTATGAATTTAGTTGCAGTTCTTTTTATCTCACAGCTATCTGAATTATAAAGTCTTAGAATTTCTTCCTCGGGCATTATCAGTTTTTCATTAAGAATAATTGAAAAATGATCTCTCGAAAAAGAGATGAGTTTCTCCATTTTCCTTCTAAACTCACCAAATGTAAAGTTTAGGAGAATAGGGTCTAATACTCTATACCTTAAAGTTTTGGGAATTCTCTTATAGTTATTCACAATTTTCTCTACATCGCTGAGTCCATAGAAAACAGTATCAGCAGCTTCGCCCGAAAAAACACTCATAGTATGATTTTTAGCTATTTCACATGCCTTAAAAGTGGCTATAGCTGAATCATCAAACATCGGTTCGCTATAGACTTTATATAAATCAGACAGAAAATTTAAAACCTCATCGCCAGTAAGAATAGAAGTACGATGTTCGAGGCCTAGATACTCTGCTACTCTCCTAGCCGCATCTAACTCGTTATATTTCTTGTACTCAAAACCTACGGTGAAAGCTTTCACTTTATCATTAGGTGAGAGTCTTTTCAAGATGGCAGCTATTAGGCCTGAATCTAAACCTCCACTTACAAAAGTTGCCACTGTTTTATTGCTATTAGACATTCTTATCTGAATAGCTTCTCTTAATGTATGGTAGATAGTATCTATCAGATCTTCACTTTCTTCAGCATATATGAAATTGAAGCTGGGTTGCCAGTATTCGAGCATGGAAATACTTTCTTTTTGAAAAATTAGAGCAGTAGCACTTGGTATCTTTTTAATTTCTGTAACCATTGTAAAAGATGAAGGAATGAAAGTTAATGAGAGATAAAGATTTAACGTATCCCTGTTAATTCTATGTTTTTTATTAGAATATTTGAGGACGTCGATTATTCTAGATGAAAATAGAATTCTTCCGTCCTCTATAGTGTAAAAAAGCGTTTTTCCGCTCATAACGTCTTTCGATAAAATTAATTTTTTATTTTGAGAATCCCAAATAACCAGCGAGAAAGCTCCTCTCAACATATTTAGAGCTTTTATACCGTGTTTCTCGTAGAGATGAGCTACGACCTCTGCCAGGTTTATAGATCTAAAATCGTGAGAAGATTCTAGACTTCTAAGTAATTGTTTATAGTTGTTTATTTCACCGTATAAGGCTACTGTTACAGTACCTTCTTCATTACTTCCAATATTAGATATTGGTGTTATAGAACTTAATTTTAAGGCAACGTATTTATCCTTAAAATCAGCATTAGGAAGAGTAGGTTCGTTTTTAAAATCGCAAATTCCAGTAATAAACTCCATTAAGAGCCTCCCGTTAAACTCTCAAAAAGAGCTATCCATTTGTCGATGACAGCTTCTACTGTGAAATTTTCTCTAAATCTCTCATATGCATTTAAACCTAGCTTTGTGGCAATATCGACATTATCTAGTAAATATGCTATCGCTCTAGCCAGTTCCTCTATATCGCCGGGAGGCACTAATATTCCGGTAGATTTTGTGATGATATAGTTTAATGGTGGATGATTATATACGATAATCGGCTTGCCGTAAGACATAGCTTCTAGAACTGCTAATCCAAATCCTTCTTTGTAAGAAGGAAATATGAATAAGTCGGCTTCTCTGTAAAAACTATGCAACTCTTCTCTAGAAACCGATCCCGTGAAAATTAATGAATCTTCCAATCCTAACCTTTTAGCCAAGTCTAGCATTTCCCAGTAAAATTTTGTCGGTTTATCCTTCCCATTGAGTGAAAAGCTGGAATTTCTAGGTCCTACTAGGAAAAACTTATATTTCCGGCTTTTCGGCTTTAATTGAGCAGCAGCTTTTAAAATATCCGTTATACCTTTATGAGGCACTATCCTGCCAACGAATAAGATTATTTTTTCATCATCTTTAATCTTATACTTACTTCTTATATCGACTTTAGCCTCGCGCTCAGGCTCCTCTAAACTTAGAATTGGAGGTATTATGATTACTTTATCTTCGCTTATTCCTCCTCTTTTAACAATGCTTTCCTTTAGAAGATTATTTCCCACAACAACTAGGTCGACTGTCTTAACGACTGTTTTTAATATTGGCCAGTATAGTCTAGGATTCACTTCTTTCTTATCATCAAGCCATGGATAATGGTTTATTGTATGAAACAGCATTTTAACATTCTTTAATTTTTTCAAGATAACCGGCATTAAACCTCCAAATGCTTGATCAAAGACTATAACTATAGACTCATTATCAACAACTTCGTATAGTTTTGATAGATATCTCATATTTCTCAATATGAGGTTTCCAGAGAAATCTACGTGGTGAAGCTTGACTAAAGCATCATTTTTAGTAGCCAGGTTTGCTATAACATGGGTATCTACGCCTCTTTTAGATAGATTTGTCGAAAGTTGGTACAAGTAGAGCCCGCTACCTCCTCCATATTTAGGCTTAAAAACGAGTGGAGAGTTGGTAGGAAATAGGAAGTATACTTTATACATTACCACGACCTTTACATTTTAGCATATTTTGGCAGTATATAAATGTTAGCGAAATGACACACACCTTCAAGAACATTCCCATAATTAGCCTAGAAAATAGCCGAGCCACAATACGAGATTGCATAAGGCATTAAATCTTGGAAGTCTAACAAGACTATAACAGATGCCTTTTATCGCGTCTTTGACCGTGTATGTTCCTAAAATTCGCCTACCTCTGCCCTCGCTGAAACATCGTTTCAGCACGTATCTTCTAGAAAGTCTATGAGGAGGTACTTTATGATATACTATTGCCTTCTCGCAGAAAAATACTTTAGATACTTTTTTTACACGTTTTTTAAATTCTAAATCTTCTAAATTGAACCTCTTCCCCTTTATTATTCCTAATTCTTCGCGAAAATATCCAAAATTTTCAAAAATATTTTTCCTTACCGCGAAGTTTGCACCTGCCGCCATATTCACGGAAATAACCCAGCTAAATATCTTCTCATTCCACCATTTCGGCAGTGGAGCCAAGTATAAAGGCTTAATTTTTCCAAAAACCACGCCTATCTCCGGTTTTTCTTTAAAACAGTTTAGTATTTCACATGCCCAATTTTCATCTACTACGACATCATCATCCAGAAAAGCAATAACATCCCCTTTCGAAAGCTTAATTGCTATATTTCTACAAGCAGATACACCTATCTCTCTTAAAGTGTGTACGACTTTTACCATGGGAGAATCGTCATACGTAAAAATTTTTGACGGATGATCATCGACAACTATCACTTCTCTAGGTAGAATTTTCCCCTTCAGCACGCTTTCTACAGCTTCTCTACAATCTTTACATCTTCCGTAGGTCACGATTACTACTGATAAGTTTATTGAAGATTTAGGAAAGAGAAGTCACCTCTTTTAGATTTGCCATATAGTTGAGATATTCTATAGCAGCTCTTTTCCATGTAAAATCTTTAATAAATTCTCGTTGCCTACTGCTTATTTCTTTCCTAAGTTTATCGTTCTTCCATAGGAAAATTATTTTCTCTGCAATGTCTTCTGGCTCTGGTTTGGCTTTTAGCCCATTCTCGCCATCCAGTATTATCTCTCTCAATCCTCCTACATTTGAAGCCACTATAGGAACTCCGCATGCCATACCTTCAAGAGCCACTGTGGGTAAAGCATCATAACGAGAAGGTATTACTAAAATATCTGCAGCTTTCATATACGAATATGGCGGTACTACAATACCATAGAATTTAACGCTATCCTCTAAACCTAGCTTTTTAACCTGTTCAATGAGATCGCTTCGCATAGATCCATCTCCCAAAATGTGGAGAAAGGCTTCTTTACAATGTTTCTTGACTATAGCAAATGCTTCCAAGAGTATATCCGGTCCTTTGACTCGTTCCAGTTTACCCACGTATAGCAATGCTGGCTTCCCTTCTATCTCTAGTTCATTTTTTAAGTTTTTAAATTCGTTTAAGTTTAAGCCGTTGTAGATAGTTGTAATTTTTTCTCTCTTAACCTCATAGATTCCTTCTACATCTTTTTTGGCACTCTTACTGATAGCTATAACTCCATCGGCCAATTTATAGTGTATCTTCCATAGTGAAAGTCTAATACCTACATTTCTTTCATCTCTCGCCTGATGGACTACTGAAAAATTCTTTTTACCTAGTAATTTAAAGAAAAGTTGGAGAATAAATGAATCTGGAGGATAAAAACTTATCATGGAGTCATATAATATTGCGAGAGGAAGAGCTAATGGTAAATAGATTAAGGATTTTGTTATAAATTCCCACAACATTCCGAGTTTATCATAGATAAAAGGAGGGTATATCAGAAAAACTGCTATTTTATCCAATGGCTTTGGGAATCTATAAGGTGATAAAATATAGGTTTTATGCCCGAGCTCTTCCATTTCCTTAGTCAAATTTTCGAGCCACTTTTTTATACATCCTAAGCCGGGCTTCCAAGGCATTATGAATAGTATCTTCATACTAAGACCTTTCTCTTCTCTCTTTCAAGAAGAACTTTTTCTTTGTAGTAAGGTATAGTCTTCTCCAATCCTTCTCTCAAACTAGTCTTTGCCTCAAATTTCAGAAGTTCTTTAGCCAAAGATGTATCTACGTATATGCTAAGCGGGATTTCTCCCTTCCTCATAGAGCTGTATTTTTTAAAAGACCCGCTACCGGTAAGCCTTATAATAATATCCGCTAGCTCATTTACAGAAGTTGTTCTACCGTTCCCTATCGGTATTACACGTCCTATAGCTTCTTCAGAGTGAAGCGCTTTGAGAAAGGCTTCGACCACATCGCCTATATATACATAGTCGGCTCTCTGTTCTCCATCTCCATAGATAAACAAAGGTTTGCCCTTTAATGCGTTTATAATAAAGGTAGGTACAACTTTTTGATAGTTATAGGGAGCTCCGAGGCTAGCTTCAGGCCATCTTTCTCTAGGTCCATAGACGTTTGCCAATTTAAGAACTACAGTTTTAAGTTTATAATATATATTGTATAAGAGAGCGAATTTCTCCATAGTACTCTTCGATATCTTATAAGGGTTAAGCCAGGGTACGTCGGGTACTGATGGTATTATTACCTTTTCAATACCTTTTTGTGAAGCCCATTTGAGAATTTTAGCTGTTCCAAGAATATTAGTCTCTACTACTTTTATTATATCGTATTTTTCTATCGTTTCTGAAGTACCTAGTATTGCCGCTAAGTGTATTATCACATCACAATCGGAAATTAACTTCTTCATTAAATCTTCGTTTAGGATGCTTCCTTTAACAAATTCAAAATTAGGATTTTCTAATTGATAATATAGATCTTCTTTGTTAAACCAGAGATCAATTCCAACGGTTTCATAGCCTTTTTCCAGTAATTTATCAACTATATGACTTCCGATAAAACCCGAAGATCCTGTTACCAATATTTTCATATATTTTTCCTTTAAATCTTGCTATTATACTTTTTAACAGTGTATTATATAAATCCTTCTAATCATTCCTCTATTTTTCTATTCTACCTTTTATTTTTCAATTATAATGATGAAAACAAATTTGTAAAATAACTTGTTAATAGTGTTTAAAATGAAAGTAATAAGTTAATTTTTCCGAAATAAAGGAAATGTATAAATACTTCAATAGAGATGTATCCCTCACTTGATTGGTGAATATTAGTGCGTAAAAACAAATATTTAATCCCTTACGCCATGCCATATATTACAGAAGAAGACGCTCAAGCTGTTTATAAGGTGGTTCTTGAAAAACGGCTTTCTCAAGGCGTTTATGTGGAACGTTTTGAAAAAGAATTTTCCAGGTATGTTGGTGCTAAAGAAGGAGTTGCCGTTACGAATGGAACTGCAGCTTTACATCTAGTATTAGCCGCGCTGGAAATAGGACCTGGAGATGAAGTTATAGTTCCTTCATTCTCATTTATTTCTACAGCGAATGTCGTTTTATATCAGGGCGCGAAACCCGTTTTCGCAGACATAGATCCTTTAACACTAAATATAGACCCTAACTCGGTTAGAGAGAAACTCTCTGAAAAAACCAGGGCTATTATAGCCGTCCATTATGCAGGTCATCCGGCAGAAATGGATGAACTAAAAGAGATTTCGGAGGAAAATGGCCTTTTCCTCATAGAGGATGCCGCTGAAGCTCATGGCAGCATATATAAGGGTAAGATAGTAGGAAGTTTAGGGCATGCAGCTTGCTTTTCTTTTTATCCTAATAAGAATATGACTACTGGAGAAGGAGGTATGATCACTACTAATGACGAAGAATTAGCTGAGAAAATTAGAATGTTAAGATCACATGGACAACATGAACAGTTTCGCTATAAATACATAGGCTTTAACTATAGGATGACAGATATTCAAGCTGCACTTGGACTCGTTCAGCTTAAACGATTAGAATGGGTTTTAGCTAGAAAAATTGAAAAGGCTAGATATTATACACGAAGAATCGAAGAGTTAGAGTTTGTACGTCCTCCTTATGAGGCTCCATATGTAAGACATACATACATGTTCTATACGGTTCAATTCAAGTCTAGAGAACTTAGAGATAAAGCCATTGAGCTTTACGAAAGAGAAGGTATAGAAACTCGATGCGCTTTCGATCCACCTATACATCTCCAACCCGTCTACATTAGACTATTCGGATATAGTCGTGGATATCTTCCAAATACCGAAAAAGCAAGCGATACTGTGCTATCTTTGCCTTTATTCGTAGAAATTACAGGTAAAGAACAAGATAAAGTATTAGAAGTTTTAGAAAAACTAGCAAATTAGTATTTATTTAGGGCTTTCCGCCAATACTCGACAGTTAGTTTTAGTCCTTCTTCTAGCGTGTATTTAGGCTCCCAGTTTAAAAGTCTCTTTGCTTTAGAATAGTCTCCGTATAGGACTTTTATATCGAGAGGTCTAGCTGGAATAGTATACCATCTAATTACTCCATTAAATTCTGTTAATTTTTCAATTATCTTCGTTACTTCATCAAGTCTCATGTAACGACCTGTACAGAAATTGAATATCTCGCCTATAGCCTTTCTATTACCTAGACAGGTTAGGTAAGCATTAACGTGATCTTCAACATACATAAAATCCCGTATTGGGTTTGGATCACCGAGCCTTACCTCATCGCTTGTCAACATTTGGCAAATAGTCCTCTCTATGAAAAAATGAGTATTTCTCTTCCTACCATAAGTGTTAAAGTTCCTAAGTATAGTTACTGGAAAATCGTAGGCATCTCTCAGGTATAATAGGTATTTTTCAGCGGCAAGCTTGCTTACCGCATAGGGGCTATTAGGGTTTTGAGGAGTATCTTCTTTTTTAGGCACGGGTCCATTTCCATATGTTTCGGAGGTGGAGGCGAAAAGGAATTGCTTAAAGCGTGGTACTTCTCGGAGACAAGCTTCTGCCAGGTTTACAGTTCCGAGATAGTTAACTTCTGTAACTTCTTGAGGATGGTCGTAGCTATAGGATACCGGGCTTATAGCGGCTAAATGGATTACATAATCAGGTTGTACGAGTTTTATGGCTCTCCTAACATCTACTTCATTTCTTAAATCCGCAAAAACAGTTTTTACATTCGAGCCTAAGACGTATCTGCCAGTTATATATCTTTGAAAAGCATAGACGTCGTATCCCATTTCTACTAGCTTCGGCAAAAGATGACTTCCTATAAAGCCAGTAGCTCCGGTGATTAAGATTTTTTCTCTTACATTTTCGCTATACATTTTTACCAGCGCCGATTTGATATTCTAATGTTATCATACTTCTATGAATACTTTTCTATGCTTTTAGACATTTTTTCTATATTATTTTTGCCCTTTTGAAAACTTCCCTGGAGAGAGCGTAGATCCATCCAAGCCAGAAAACCCATTTTATTAAAATTGAGTAAGGCAGAAATAAAATCCTATATTTAAAGGAAAGCATGCGGTCTTTAAAAGCATAATATACGAGAAGAATATTAGGCAAAATTGATAAAAGCAGATATTTAAAATTCATAGTGAGTAACGAATAAGGAAATAGCAGAAAACCTGCTATTAACATAAAAGCTAATAAGGACGATCTGGCTAAGAGAACTTTATTCTTCTTATCTTCTTCAAACTTTGATATACCAGATTTGATAATTTTCCCCCATGTCACTCTTCCTAGATGCAAAACTTTTAAATCAGGATCCCATAGTACGGGTTTTTTGATTTTAAATTTTATACATTTAGCTAAATCTACGTATTCAGATCTGCTTCTTTCACTCCAAAAACATCCTTTTTCAAAAATTTCTCTTTTAAAAGCACAGTTTCCCTCTATAAAGCCGTCAAAAAATCCTATACTGAATTCCTCTAAGAATTCTCCTCCACATATTTTCTCTAATAGGCTACGTCCTCCAGTATAAACTCCCAAAACTCCACAAATTTGCGGATATTCATCGAAATATTTCAGAATCTTTTTAAGCCAGTTTTCAGGTGCTATACAATCCGAGTCTATAAAGGCTATAATCTCTCCTCTGCTTAATTTTACTCCTAAATTTCTCGCTTTACCAGCATTTACATGCTTTTCAAAATAATGAACTTTCACTTTTGGAAATTCTTTAAGCATCTCAACAACTCCTTTATCATCGCTACTATCGACTACTACTATTTCATAGTCTCTCTCTACATTTTGATTAAGCAAGGCTTTTATACACTCTTTTATTGTAGAATGTGAATTATAAGATGGTATTACTATAGAGACTATGTGTTTTTTAATATTAATCAACCTCGATTTGATAGCTTGGTGATTAAAAGATTAATAAATTTTTTCTCAAAAAATGATCTAGAAAATTTCTTTGCATACTTTGAACATTTTAATGCTATTTTTCTCTTTTCACTATATTCCATTTTCAATATTTTTATTGTTGCATTGACGGCTTCCTCAATATCATCTACTACATATCCGTATTTGTTTATCTGATCCTTGAAGTTTCGTAAAACTACTGGTATACATCCGCAGGCCAAAGCTTCATAATTCACCACTCCTCCATATCCATCAGAGAAATTCCAAAAAATCTCTGCTTTTGCTAAGTTTTTCTTAATAACTTCTGGAGATTCTTGTGGAATTATCTTTACGTTTTCTAGCAGATCATATTTTGCTATCATTTTACTGAGCTTTTTATAATATTTTATACTCTGTGGATAGCCTACTATCATTAACTCAAAATCTTTGTATCTATCTTTAAGAAATCTAGCAGTTTCTATTGCTAGATCAACCCTTTTTTCTGGCGAAATTCTAGCTATATAGACTATTCTTCCTTTGATTTTCTCTTCATCACTATACTTGAATAGCTTATCGTCGTAACCTACCGTAATCACTCTAATATATGGTCTATACTCTGCATCGGATACCTGTTTTTGACGTTTAGACCCTACTACTAGGATTAGCCTTTTAGTTATTAATCCCTTCCTTAGAGTAACGTTCTGGAGCACAAGCGGCCACTTCTTTCTGAACGGAGTTAAACCCCAAGATATAACTGGTTTTCCATGAAGCAGGAAAGGTGCATTTTGACACGTAGTATTTACGATAACGATATACGCATCGGGTTTTACCTTCCTATTTATCAAAAATAGTTGTAAATATATCGTTATGAAAAATATGAAGTCTAAAGCTATACTAATTAGCCTTGTCTTTTTAGGAATCACATAACTCCATCTCGCAGTCGGCCATGCTTTAAAAAATTTCTCCGGATACTCTCTGTGATATTTATTAATCTCTTCAAATGTTTTAACATTTGTTAGTGTTAAAAAATAGGTATCTATTCCATTATTAAGCAATGCTTTAAGAAAATACATTGCAATTCTTTCTCCGCCTCCTTTTATACTCAAATCGTCTATATATAGAAGAACCCTCATTATTTCGCCTCAACCACGTTTAATGAGTAAACATTTTCACTAAATAGAGGAGTTTCAGATACTGTATATCCTATTCTCCATACTTCATTTTTTAAGCCGGTATACCAAAGATGAATTTTACCATCTTCGATGGTAAACGTGGACCTGTAGAGTCCATCGCTGTCCCAAGATTCTCCAGTACTGGTTGTGAGTAACGGTTCTTTAAAAACAGTCCATTTGAGACCATCATCCGATAACGCCAGGTATAATCTCTTTACTTTTCCACAATTAGCCGATTGTGGATAGGCGGCGATGATCATTAAATAGCTGCCGTTACTTAGCTTCTCGACATCTATATGCCACAAAACCTCGTTTCTAGGCATTTCAATAAATACTTTCTTCTCTCTACTCCATTTGATCCCGTCGAAACTTTCCCGATAGTACATACGTGGTTGCGTATTAGTACATCCAAAAACTTTTACGTACCACATTCTAAATATTCTATCCCAAGTTACAGAGGGACTTACGATTAGCCTAGTAAATGGGAAGAAACTAGAAAAACCTCCACTTTTTACTATTTGGAGAGGATGACTCCAATTTTTTAAATCACGTGAGACGATTAGATTTATCGCAGAAAAGTACTGTTTGGTATACTGCTTCATTAACGCCCTGGCTTTTTTGAAAAATTTTCCGCCCCATTTCCAGTTTATATAGAAGAGGTAGAAACGTCCATTTGTATATACGATATCTGGATCACTTGTAAGTTCATCATCTGCTTTTGGTCGCGCTACTGGATTTTTAATACCATCTTCATACCATGATATTCCATCGTTACTGACAACTATTGAAGGATTTTCATAAAGTTCATTTGAAAACGGATAAGGAGTGAACGTAAGCACATATTTTCTTCCTACTTTGACTATATCTGGATGAACAGCTTGATCACTACCTTCAAAAGTTGGTATCAATAAAGGCTTAGATGCATTTTTTAAAGGAATTTTTAACCTTATCATCGACTTTCTCCTACTAGATTTTGGAAAACTTGAAGATAACGATTTGTAACCACATCCCAGGAATACTCTTTAATTGCTAGATTATAAGCCTCTTCAGCGAGCTTGCTACGATATTCTTCATCTTCAGCTAATACTCTAATTTTTTCCGCTAAATCTCTACTATCCCCTCGACGGAAAAATAACGCAGTTTTCCCTACAAGCACTTCTAGGTTGCCTTCTGCATCAGATGCTATTATAGGAGTTTTAGAAGCCATAGCTTCTAGCAGTGAGATGCTGAAATTTTCCATATATGAAGGTAAAACGAAGATATCGGCCGATTTTATAAACTCATGAACTTTTCTAATTGATGGAATAAAGCCTGTAAATGTCACATTTTCTGATAAATTCAATCTTTCTACTAATTTAGCTAAATATGCTCTTTCTTTTCCATTTCCAATAACATAAAGATGGGCTTTAGGATGAGTTTTCAAGAAAAGATGAAAAGCCTCCAGGAGGATATCCACACCTTTAACTTTAGTCAATCTTCCAGCATATACTAAAGAAGGATCGCCATCTAAAGAGATTTTATTTACTTTATTAAAATAATCTATATCGACCCCATTAGGTATTTTCTCAATAATAGATTCTACAAAACCAGCTTTTAACGCTAATTTTTTAGAAAATTCGTTTAGAGCTATAACTCTCTGAAACAGATTCGAATATCTCCTCATAATGGAGCGGCCGATGAAATTTCCACTTTCATAAAACAATCCTCCATGTATGGCTATAGTCTGTTTAGTTTTTCCCTTAGATTTGAGAGGATATAATAACGTTATGTCTACCGGAGGAGAGTTATAATGTATTATATCGTATTTTTCCGGATTAAAGTCTCGGGTTACCTTATATATCTTATACAGGACCGCTGGTATATTCACCATATTTTTAAAATCGTATTTCATAGTTACAGGTATAATGTTAATCTTTTCTTCTAAGATCTGAAATTCGCTAGTTTTTCTCAGTTCCTTTAACTCGTTCTGTTCTTTTATACGGATAAGCATCGAGACCTCCACATTCCGTAAAGCCAAGTTATACGCTATGTAATAAGCTACTGTAGCCGGCCCCCCTATATCTAGAGGGTAGTTGCCAGTCATCTGTACCATTAATATTTCCATGAGAACATAGAGAAACTTTTACTTAATAAATATATTCCTTCTTGTAAAAATAGAAGAAATTATCTAAAAAATAGGTAGAAAAATGATAAATATAGACATAATATTTTTAACATTTTTGTACTAAAAAGTGAAATATTAAACCTTAAATTTTAATAACAGTGTCAGAGCCGCTATGATTACAGAAAATAACGTAACGTTGCATATACCAGTTTTCTCAATAGTTTCACAAATAGTAAGCGATGAGAAGTCTACTGAAAGCCATTCACCAACATAAGGTGGTGGATCAACTCTAAGCCTAATATATTCAGCATCTCTAGGATTTTCCAGTTCTACTTCGAATTCATACTCTTCGCCAGACCTTACGCGAAATGATTTAACAATTTTCCAGTTCTCGCCGTCTAAACTCGTTTCTATAAATAATCTTCCTTCTCTACCAGGGATATCTAATGGGCCTATTGTTACTTTAACATCTATTTTCGAAACTCTCATCTTATATGAAAGAGGATATGTGTGCGTCGCTAACCAACCCCAGCAGGGATTGCCAGCTCTCCTTTTAGCCTCTTCAGCTTCTAAATGGTCTTCTCCTACACAGGATAGCGATACACATTTTTCTTCTTTAGAAGGATTTGCCATCACCACTATTGAAAATAAGATTAGTAGTAATAGGACTATAGTCGACAATTTGTGGATTCTCATTATTAATTCTAATGTATTTAGTTCAATTTAACTATTCCCATATGGCATGCTTAAACTTTTATATGCTGAAATCAAGTCTTCATATGTATGGAAAAAAGATATATCATCACGACCATTCTTTTACTAGCTTTCCTGCTACCCTCAAACACTATAGTGTATAAAGATAGAACGACAGAGGCTCTTGCTGAGACTAGGATAGAGTATTACAATTACACGTATATGGTTTATGAAAAAGCCCTTCTCGTTAATAAACTAGACAGAGTCGTGAGAGAATATGTCTATGTATCAATACCGCGAAACACGAGTAGAGTTTATTGTAGAATTTTAAATATAGAACCTAAACCTTTAAGATTTGAAAGCGATGAGGAAGGTAATGTTTTTGCGCTAATTTTTGTAGAGGTAGAGCCTGGAGATAAGTTGTGGATAAATCTAACATATACTATAAAAGTTAGTGGGTATAAAGTTTTTTTAAAAAAAGAAGAGGCTTTATGGCCTCCGCTGGATATAGCTAGGATATATACAGATGACAGTATTTACTGGAATATTGATAATGAAACCTTAAGGAATCTAGCCTATAATGTGGCGTATAGCGATAATCCATTGGAGACTGCCGAGAAGATAGCTAGATGGATTCAAGATCATTTGATATATGAAATTACAGGAGGAAGAAGAGGCTCGGATCACGCCATTGTTAAAAAGGGCTTGGGTTTAGCCGTTCACGGGGATTGCGTAGAAGTTGCAGATACTTACGTAACTATGGCTCGCATCTTAGGCCTGCCAGCTAGAACGGTTTTCGGATTTTTATTAACAACATATGAAGAGAAACATTGGTTAAACGCGTCGCTACAAGAGGGTATGAATTTGCTTACCCACTGGGGAGGACATATGTGGGTTCAGATATACGTGCCTCCTTGGGGATGGATAGATGTTGAAATGCTAGAAGACTTAAACCAACCTAAAATAGGCGATTTTACGAATCTTCACGTACCATTTGGAGTTGAAGGCAGGACATTCTATGGAAGCGGACTCCTAGAGTTTATAATTCCCAGCTATCTTGAACTAGAATATATTGAGCTGGATTTTAGGAGGGGTGATTAGTGAAGAGATTTTTATCTATCCTAATTTTATCTTTGCTGTTATGCGTTCCGATATTCACAGTTAGAGTTGAAGGACAGGAATTATGGTATGCCTTAAATTTTGAATTATATTTTAACGCCGATGGTACTGTTATTGTTAAGCAGAAACTTCACCCATTTACGGTAGAGGGAGAAAGTTGGTTTGGGAAGCCTGAAGTAGAGGAGGAGCTTAAAACGGGAGAAGATCTTTATGTAATGTTTGCTCTTCTATTGTTTACTTCTGATCCTAAGAGAGTGAAGTATGAGATAATATCGCATGTGTATAAAGATGATGAAGAATACGTCATGTGTGACGTTTATGGAACACGTCAAATGGTTCAGTTTAAAGGCGCATATGTAATAGAGGTTTTGATATATCTCAATACAACAGAATATGTTGAAAAACTGGAAGATAGTACTTACCGCATAAGGATAAGAGATAGTTTTACTAGTAGCGATCCTAGAAGCTGGATAGACGTCATCGAGATAAAATTAGATCCTCAGGTTAAGTTAATATCTTATACCTGGGAGCCTAAAACGGCGAAAGAGCCCAGTGAAACCTCGGAGACTAGGATACTCTGGATAAACTATAATGAACCAGAAGCACCCAACGTCTATATTTTAGACTTGTATATTCCTGATTTAAAACTGCCTGAGAAAATAACCGGGTATAAAGTTGAAATAATCGATGCAGAGGTTAAAATTGAAGGAGTTAATGTTATTGTGAGACAGTTAGGAAAGCCAGGCTACTTCTTCGTTAGACTTGTTGGAGAAAAATTAGATGTTACAAGGAAAATATATCTTGCAGAAAATGAACAAAAAGCAGTTTTCATTCCTGCTCCTTTAGAAGGACAGAAGAAGATTAAAATTGAAGTTTGGTACGAAGATTATCTTTTAGACCTCAAAACTATAGACCTAGTAGAGGAAAAAACTGAGACTCCTCCTTCTCTGATAGCATCAAAGCCTTTTACTATAACGTTCCTATTTGTGCTTTTCATAGTGTTAAGCGTTATACCTGTGTACGGTATCAGTAGAATAAAGGCTAAAAAAGCAGAAAATAGCAAGACCAAGAGTTAAATAATAGACATTATTTGTAGTATTCGAAGGGAATCAAATGTTCGAACTGGAAAAAGTTATAACTAAAGTAGTGGAGAAGGTGAGTCCTAGCGTTGTAGGGATAACTACGGTAAAGATTATAGACTTATTTTTGATCCCTCTTCCCCTTAAGGGGATAGGGTCTGGATTCGTAGTATATGATGGTAATTATATAGCTACTTCAAATCATGTAGTCGCAAATGTTCAAAGAGTAAAAGTGGTTTTACGAGATGGTAGTTTAGTAGATGCACAAGTAATAGGTCGCGATCCTAGCCGTGATTTTGCCTTATTAAAATTAGCCCGAGACGTGGGGTTAAAACCGCTAAAACTAGGTGATTCGGATAAGCTTAAAGTCGGTCAGATAGTTTTAGCGATGGGGAATCCTTTAGGTCTCAAAGGCCCTCCTACTGTTACCATGGGTGTTATAAGTGCTTTGAACAGGACGATAAAATCTCCTACGGTAGTTTTAGAAAACATGATACAGACCGATGCAGCTATAAATCCAGGGAATAGTGGAGGACCTTTAGTGAATCTACAAGGGGAAGTAGTAGGCATTAATACGGCTATAGTACCTTTCGCTCAAGGCATCGGCTTCGCCATACCTATAAATGGTATAAAGGATTCTCTAAACCAGCTACTTCAATATGGGAGAATTAGAAGAGCCTTTCTCGGCGTTAGCTGCGTCGACGTTACCGTCGATTTAGCGAGACATTATAATCTGCCAGTTGAGAGAGGAGCCCTGGTGGTTTATGTCCAACCAGGTTCTCCTGCTGAAAGGAGCGGTATTAGAGTTGGTGATGTGATTTTAACTATAGATGGAGAACCTGTGTTTAATGTTAAAGATTTACAGGAGTTTATAGCTAGAAAAAGAAGAGGTGATACTGTAAGAGTGGGGTTAATGAGAGGCAGGCAGAGTATTGTAGTTTATCCTAGATTGGAATAGCGGGAAATTTATATTTACATTTACTATTTGGAGAATAGAGATTATGAAGAAAATACTATTGCTAATCCTAATATTAACTACGTCCATATCCAGTATTTACCTCCCGATATCATTAGCTGAAGAAGAAGTCGAGGAATACTATTGGGATTATTTTTTGACCTATAATTACACATTTAACTATGAAATAAGATACTTAACGTTATCCAGGAATGGTACATTAATGGCAATCTTCCTTGGAAATAATAGTCTACTGGTATATAGGAATAATACCATTATTGGCAGATATAATGCCTTCGGAGATATTCAGATAGCAGGTTTTTCTCCCTCTGGAAAACTGTTATACTTTGAACAGGAAGCTCCACGTAAGTTTGTTATAATAAACCTAACTGCTGAGGATATTAAAGAATTTGAAGTTGAAAGCAAGATACGAGTTGTAGCATTTGCAAAAAATGAACGGTATGTAGCTCTTGGCGGGGTTAGAGAGAGTAGAGGGAGTCCTAAAAACTATATTTACCTAGTAGATCTGGAGAAGAATGATATTAGAAAAATATCGAAAGTGGTTAAGGATGTTCATAGGATACTTATTACTGATGAGAATAAGCTCATCTCATTAACTACTGAGACTTTCTGCTACTCTTGTCTTTCGGCTAAAGAGAAATACATTAAATATTTTAACATTGCAGACGGCAAACTCCTGCTTAGAGTTGAAAGAGAAAAACATGTCCTCGATATATTCCTGCCAGATGATCTAAGTGAATTAGGCGTAGTTTATACAGATAAAATAGTAAAGTACAAAGCGAATTTTGCTGAACATAGACTCGAGAAGATTAAGGAATTATCAACTACGGAAATAGGCGTATTCCGTGGCTTCTCCCCCGATGGAAAATATCTCTATTATGAAGAAGAGAGTGAAGATCAAACTATAGTGAAAATAGTGAATCCAGAATTAAAAATTGTCTACACAAAGAGGATTAGAATCCCGAAGCGTAAAAGCGATTTACGTAAAGTTTTCTTAGCAAGTAACTTTACCATTTTAGTATATCACTATAGAAATGGCGATCCTTTAGCCAAAATAGTGGTCTATAAACAGGGAGGTTTAAGCTACCAAATACCTGTAAGCAACCGTAATAAGAAAATAGCCTTCTCGGAAGATGCTGGGAAAATCGTAGTGTATTCTCGAACTTCAATGCTAGTGTATCAGTATATGAAAAAGAAGGTGGAAAAGCCTGAAGAAATTAAATATCACACCTTGAGTATAACTGTTTTAGATCATAATAATAATAACTCTTTAGATAATGTTAATTTAACTATTAAAGAACTAGGCCTCAGTATAATACTACAGAACGGAAGTTGGAGTCAAATAGTACCAGAGGGAGTCTACACGATCATAACTTCAAAGGAAGATTTCTTCGACGTCATGAAGATTATTAATTTAACCAGTGACACTCACATTCGAATAAGAATGAGATCTAAGATATTCAAGTTAAGCGTTAAAGTTGAAGATTTGATGGGGATTAACGTAGCTAATGCCAGTGTAGTATTATACAAGTATAGCGGTGAATTTTTATCCGAGAATATTACTGACGTCGACGGAATTTGCTCGTTTAGCGTAAAAGAGGGAGATTATGAACTCTTAGTAGTGAAGAAAGATGCTGTTGTTAAACAAGTAGTTGAAGTGCGAAGAAACACGAATATAACTATTGTGCTACCTATTGAAGTAATTAAGAAAGTTAAGGTAAAGTTAATAGTGCAGGGCGAAGAAGGCGTTGAAGTAGAAAATTATACTGCGTATTTCTTGAATGAAAACGGTTACCTTGTAGCTGTATACTCTCCTTTAAATAATGGTACAGATGGTGTGGAATTGTTGCCCGGGAAGTATCTTGTGCGTGTTAAGGCGGTAGGATATAAAGGCAGAACGATAGAAATAGAGGCTTCAGAAGAAAAGAGTTATACTATAGTACTTGAAAAAGAGAACGTTGTCGAAGAAGAGAAGAAAGATTATACCTTTTACGTGCTTACTGTTATTGCAGTAATCATTGCCATAGGAATAGTAGCATATTTAAAGAGAAAAGGTAGTATTCAAAAGAAAAGCTAAATACTTTCACTCTACACACACTATCAGCTCTATTATTTTAATAAAGATAATTTTAAGGAATATATTTGATGGAAGTAACGCTGAGCAAATGGCTCGGCAAGGAAGAAGCTCTAGTAGCTATGTCTAGATGGGATTGGGATTCTCCAATTTACCTGTCATGGTATAAGGGACGCCGCGTCCCACTTTTTAAAACTTTGCTTGCCTCTTACTGTGTGAATGAATGTAGATATTGTGCATTTCGAAAGGGAAGGAGAGTTTATAGATCTTTTTGGAAAATCGAAAAATTAGTCGATAAAGTACTGGAATTATGGAAGAGAGGTAGAATTTCCGGATTTTTCCTTTCTTCTAGCGTTTTTAAAGATCCAGAAGACGTCGTCGAGAAGGAGATCGAAGTTGCTAAGATGTTAAGAACTAGAGGTTTTACAGGTTATATAAACTTGCGGCTTATGCCTGGAACTCCAAGATATCTAATTGAGGAAGCTTGTAGAGTTGCTGATAGAGTCGGAGTTAACGTAGAAGCTGCAACTCCTGATGTTTTTTACGAGATTGCACCTGATAAAGGCAGTTATAAATATGATATCCTTAGAATTTTAAAGATTGCCTCTAAGATAGGTAGAGAGAAAGGACTTTTAAAAGCCGGAGTTGCAACCCAGCTCATAGTTGGAGTAGGGAATACTGATTTTGAAATATTAAAACTGACTGAGTTTCTAGTTAAGAAGCATAAACTAGCTAGAGTCTTTTACAGTCCATTTGAGCCTATACCTGATACTCCTCTTGAAAAGCTTTTGCCATGTTCATCTAAGCGGGTTAGACGACTTTATCAGGCTTTTTACCTTATAAGGGATTATGGCTTTACTTTAAAGGATTTTGAATTATTGTTAGACGATAGCAATATGCTTAAAGATTTCAAGAATTTGAAAGAAGAATATGCAAGAGAGCATAAGAATCTCTATCCTGTTGATCTAAACTCCGCTTCTTATGAAGAATTGCTGAAAATACCTGGAGTAGGGCCTAGAACTGCTAAAAAGATCTTATTTTTAAGAAATAGAGCTAGGCTTAACCGAGATATTTTAGTTAAAATTGTTGGTTTGAAACGTTTTAAAGAAATTACAAAGTATATCAGTATTTAACATTTAAAATTTATAATTCATTACCAGTCCTTATATTTAGGAAATTTAAAAGAGATAGAAATATTAGAAGAAATATAAGACAACTATTAATAGCCATTATTTGCTAGCTTAGGTGATACTGTGGTTTATGATTTAATAATAGTGGGTGCTGGTCCTTCAGGCTCCGTAGCGGCTACTATAGCTGCTCGTCTAGGTCTTAAAACTTTAGTTTTAGAGAAGAGTAGAAAGGAACGAGATAAGTTCTGCGGCGGTGGCGTAACTTATGGTGTGGAAAAGTTTTTAGTAGAACATGTTTCAAAGGAAGTTAGTGAGGCTATAGAGCTTAAAATAGACGGTTTTATAGTGTTTTCTCCTAAAGGCAGAGAATTGATAATAAGATATGGAGAAAAATTGAGAAAATACGGCGGTTTAGTTAGACGTTCAGTTTTTGATAAAAAATTGATGGAAATTGCAGAGTCTGAAGGAGCGGAATTAAAGGAGAAAAAGACTGTCACTAACGTAAAAAAGGTGGATGAAAGAGTTCTTGTCGAAACGCTGGACAGCGAGAAGTACGAATCTAGCTATATCATATTGGCGAATGGAGTTCAGGATAGATTGGGAGAGAAAGTTGGCTTGCCTCCGCTACGAGTTGAACAGTTAGGAGCATGTTGGGGTACCGAATGTCCGTATGATATGGAGAAAGTTTTTAGGCTTTGGAGCGATAGAATGTCTAGGCCTATATTCTTGTTTTTTGGAGCTGCACCTACTGGTTACGGATGGGTATTTCCAAAAAAAGGATATTTGAACATCGGTATAGGGACTAATCTAAAATACTTTAAGAATCACGGGAAGATGTTTCAAGAATTTATAGAGAAAGCTAAAAAAGTCAGAGTTTTACCCGGAGATTTAAAAGTTGATTATGATAGGGCATGGTTGATACCTTTCGGCGATGTACCGAGGAAGAAGACATATTCAATAGAATATCGTCTGTTAGCTGTAGGAGACGCCGCTGGCTTTGTACATCCAGTTACTGGAGAAGGATTGTATGGTGCTATTTATGGAGCGGCTATCGCTGCAGAAATCGTAAAAAAGGCTTTGGACAAAGGGGAACCTGAGGTATTAAAGGAATATAAAAAAATTTGGTGGAGAGAGTTCGGCGAGGATATGTTCTACTACGGGAAGAAGATCGCCTCGATGCTCTATAAATCTGAGTTTATGATGGAGATGGGAGTTAGAGTCCTAATGACCGACGAAGAAGGTGCTAAAAGATTAGGCTACCTCATATCTCATTACGATAATACTGTTGCCAAGAGATTATATGAACGAATTAGCGGATTGAAGCTAGTGCCTTTAGCGTTAAAATCTATAAAGGCTCCGATGAAAGTAGAGTATGAGGTGTAATCTTGAGCTTAATTTCTAGAAGAAAATTCATTATTTTCGTTGGAGATAAGGGGGTAGGAAAGTCATCTCTTATTGAAACGCTTTTCCCAGGGGTAAAAGTAGATTATAGTGAACCGCGCTTCTTTAGAGATTATAAAATAAGAGAAGATCTTTATGTTAGAGAAATTAGAGGAGATCCGAGCATTGTAGACGTATTAGTGCATGGTATAAAGATGTGGAAGATAGAAAAAGCTCTCTTAATTTTTGATTTATCAAATCCTGATACCATTTCTAATATGAATAAGTGGTATTCCCTCATACCTTTTGGTGTAAAGATTTTACTCATAGGTAATAAATCCGATCTAGAGAGGAGAATAAGTGATGAAGATTTAAATGACCTTTCTAGAAGTTTAAATACAAAAATTTTAATAGTCTCAGCGAAAACTGGCAATGGTTTAATAGAATTGATGGAAGAGCTAAAAGTTAGAGAAGAGGCAAAAAAAGTTAAAGAAGAAGTCAAAAAAGAGGCTACAAAGAGAGTTGAAGAAAAAGCTATGCATATAGATTATCTGCCAATTCCTTTAGATTCTAAACCTTCTCTAGAAGGACTTTCAGATATAGAAGTAAAAATTTTAGAACTAGTAAATGGGTCTAAATGGGCTAGCGAGTTAGCAAAAGAACTTAATTTAGATCCGTATACTTTGTTAATATTTCTTAAAAGATTACATGCTAAAGGTAAAATAAAAGATTTGCAAGTAATAATAAGGTAGACCTCCTATGAAAGAGTTCCTAGCTCTATTATTGGCCAGAGCTAGAAAACATCTGGGAAGCGAGACGGCTAATATTTTCACTATTCGAACTCTCTATATTTCAGCTCTCACTGAGTTAATAGACTTAGTGGGATTCGAAGAGGCTATGAAGCGTATCTTCACTTGGGGGTTTTCGATGGGACATGAATATATGCTGGCTTTGACAAAGGATGTGGAAAAATTGAAACCTTTCGAAGAAACCGAGCTCATTGCTAAAGTCGCTTGGTATACGTTTGCCGGACGTATGCCGACGGGAACAGAGTCGGGATGGGAGGTTTGGTATGGACATAAGATCTTCATAGCTAAGTTCTGGGATAACGATTGTCCATGGTGTAGAGGCGTTAGACTCCCGATTAGAAAGCCAATATGCACTTATCCCGCTGGGGCTTATGAAGGTGCTTATCAAACCAGTCAAGTCATACTCTATACTGCTAAAAAACTAGATACTGAAAGATTTGCCATAGTTAGAGAAGTTAAGTGTAAGGCGGCCGGAGATGATAGATGCGAATTTTGGATAATAGATTTTCCACGTGTAGAAGAGAGCGTTCAGAAAGAGTTGTTAGAAAAAGCTAGAGAGAAATATCCTGAATTATTTAAAGTTATAGAACCTGAATTTTCTTTTGAAGTTAGGAGGAAAATTCTCTAAAAGTTACAACATTTTTTCTTAGGCGATAATATCAGAGATACTAGGTATAGCGCCGCTGCTAGAATTCCTATAGTAGGGCTTGTTGGTAGATTAAAGAATATCGAAATTATAACTCCGAGGATTGCGGACAGCGATGCAAATAGTATAGATAGTAGAACCATTTTCTCTAAGCTATGGGAGAATTCTAGAGCAGCTGCTGCTGGAGCTACTAGGAACACTACTGCTAGAATAGAGCCTACGACTTTAAGCTCTACTACTGTAGTCACGGCTATGAGCATTATCATCAAGTAGTGGAAAAGCCTAGTGTTCACTCCCATAGCTTCGGCGGCTTCATTATCAAAAGTTATAAACTTAAATTCTTTATAGAAGAGAATTACCAGTGTTAGTGAAGAGAAAGCGAAAACACCTAATAATAAAAGTTCATCGTCAGTAACTCCAAGAACTTCTCCTATTAAATACGAATACGCGGCCACAGTGTATTCTCTAGTCAGAGATAACATAAGTGCTGCTATTGCAGCTGAAAAACCGAATGTTACTCCTAGAACTACGTCCATACTTTTTCCTCCTTTTTCGCCACTATAAGCCGCTATCAATGCAAAAAGTATGCTGAGAACTATGGCTCCAATAGTAGGCTCAATACCCAGGAAAAAGGCTAGAAGAGCTCCGGCAAGGCTTGCGTGAGCTATAGCAGCTCCCATAGTCGATAGGTTTCTTAATACGGTAAAGGAACCTATAACAGCTGAAAGAACAGCAGCTAATATAGAAGCTGTTAAAGCTTTTATCATAAAACTGTAGGTGAAGATATCCAACATCTCATACACCTGTTTATTTAAGCGTGTGCATCGCCTCCTATTACGTAACAGGTTTCACCCATTCTAATTATCTCTACTTTACGACCATATAATGTGTGTAGCTTGTCGGGTTTTATTTGTTCTTGAGGTTTGCCGAAGCCTATAACTTTTCTATTAAGTAGGAGTAAATAATCAGTTATCTCCATTACAGGGTTTACATCATGAGTTACCATAATGACACTTACTCCCTTTTTAACAACTCCTTTAAGAGTTTCTAATATTATTTCTTGAGAGGTAGCGTCGACGCCGGAAAGAGGCTCATCTAATAATAATAGGTTAGGCTCCGAGGCTAAAGCTCTCGCTATTAGAACCCGTTGCTGCTGTCCTCCAGATAGATGAGAAAATGGCTTATCCCAGTATTCTTCCATATTTACTCTTTCTAGCGCCTCCTTAGCTTTTTTCACATCTTCTTCCATAAGTCTAAATCCAGGATTGACCTTTGGTATTCTGCCCATAAGCACGACGTCTTTAACTAGTATCGGTATTGAAGAGTCTATTCTCTCTCTTTGCGGAACGTAACCTGTTAATCTTCTTACTTTACGCCAATCTTTTAGAGCATTATAGCCAAGTACGGTTACTCTGCCTTTAATAGGCTTGATAAGTCCGAGCAATGTTTTTAAGAGTGTCGTCTTCCCAGCGCCGTTGGGTCCTATGATTGTGAGAAATGCAGGCTCTTCAAGCTTAAAAGTTACATCTTCTAGAGCTATTCTATTTTCATAGACTACGGTTACGTTCTCTAAATTGACAATAGGTTTCATCTACCTTTCACCAAGATAGCTGTTTCAATAATTGATAATAGGAAGAGAATAACTACAGATGCTAGCAATGTAGTCTGAGAGAATTGTAGGAATTGTGTTTCAGATGAACTTTTGCTCTTAGCCGCTTCTATCGCAGAGACTATAGATGTTACTGTGTACTTGATGTATTCTATATAACTATCGTTTCCGCTGAACATAGAGCCATATAAATATACCAGTGCTACTCCGGTTTCCCTGGATAATATTGATGCTATTCTGCCTTCATCTCCTATTTTCTGTGTAGCCAATACTATCACTACTTTAACGTTTTCTTCCTTAATTCGCTTCTCTATCTCTGCTATTTCTAGCGGAGAAGGAGTTTTTCCTTCTCCTCTTATCAATACTCCGACTACCTTCAAACCCATAGCTTCGGCAAGAGGTACGAAATGAGCTCCTGCCAGAACTACCTTTTCACCTTTAACGTTGGCGATCGTGGTATACTCATCTATCCACCTTACTAGATTTTCTATATCTGCTTTAAACTTCTCAAGTCTTTCAGTATAGTAGAGTCTCCAGGCGGGGTCTATGCTGATTAATGCTTCATAGATTTTCTCGGCAACTTTTATAGCGTTCTCCGGATATAACCAGAGGTAGTGAGGATTGCCATTTTTGATGTAAATTCCTGCCTCTAGCCAATCGTTCCAGGAAAGTCTAATCTTGCCAGGATTCTCTGGAAGACTGCCTAAGAAGGCTTCTTTACCGATTGATATGAATATGTCGCAGTTTCTAACAAGGTTAAAGTCTTCTGGTTTTAGAGCATATTGATGAGGATCGCTTCCAGGAGGAACTAAGTAGTGGACTATTACCCTATCTCCGCCTATTTCTCTAGCTATAGCTGCGAGAGGAGATATTGTCGCAACCACAACTACATTTTCAGCTGGGGCATACACGGCGTTCGCCATCGAAGTTAATATGATGAATATTACTACGGCTAGTAGCTTTTTCATTCTTCTTCACCTCCATGGTCTACGTGAGGTATTTCGTATCCGTGGGGACAGGAAGGAGGATGTCCCATGAGCTCGCACATTCTACCTATAACTTCTTCTGGTATATAGGCGTCAAAGTGAGAAGCGCATTCACAAGCCTCTTCGGGACTAAAGTTTAGGAACCGACAGAGATAGGTCTCGAGGATTCTATGCTTCCATATGAATTTTCGATAGACTTCCTTCCCTGCTCTAGTCAGCTTATAGCCTCTTCCAGGGAATCTAAGTACTAGACCAAGCGTTTCAAGTTCTTTTAATGTTTTACGAGCCGAGGGCAGTTTTACTCCTAAACGTTCAGCTATTCTATATAATCTAGCTATACCTTCGTATTCCTCGGCATGGACGGCAACTAGATATTCTAGATACCTCTTAGTTAGACGCAATATAATCCCAGTAAAATTAGATAAAGGCTAATTTTATAAATTTTTCGGACATTCTGAATTACCTTAAGTTACACTTCTACCTTATTCATGTAGAATGTTAGGAATAATACTATAGAAGTCGCCAAGAAGAATAATGCTGATAGTGCTATAGATATATTTAAGTCAAATATTTCTGCTATAAAACCGCTCATGACAGCTGGCAAGACAGCGATACTCGTAGCTACTATAAAAGCTCCCATATTTTCTGCCTCAAAACCTTTTTCAGAGAATTGATAAGTAGCTGCTGCTTGACTTGCCCAGAATATAGGCCAAATAGGGACTATATATAAGCTCACGTATAACGCTGGATCATTTAATATACCAAGTAGAATAGAGAAAATTGTATAAATACATGTGCTTAAAGTAAGGGGTTTTTCAGCTCCAAATTTATCTATAACTTTTGTAGCGATATATGACGCGAATATAGCGAGTAAGCCTACTCCATATCCGAAAACTTCGCTGTATTTTTCGACGGATTCTCCAAGCAATGTGAAGAGTTTGATTTTTAATAGCTCTGAGTTCCAGTAAGCCCCTGTCCAGGCTAGGAACATAGCTAGTAGAAACATCTTGAATCCGGGTTTGGCTTTTAGTTTTAAGCTAAAGGATTCTTTGATTTTAAACTTTAAGGGTTTACTTTTGTTCGGTTTACTTTCCTCTCTATAGAATAGACTGAAAATCATTAAGGAGATAGAGAGCACTATTGCTGCTACTAGATAAACTCCCATCTGCCCATACATAACGTGGAGAAAACCTATTATTAGAGCCCCGAAAGTCCATCCTATATTTCCGATTAATTGTGAATACCCATACGCTGATCCACCGCCCGTCTCTCCGAGTGCTGCTAAGAAAGAAGGCGAGGAGATAGAGCTAAAGAAGTTAGATAGAAAAATGAGCAGTATTAATAGATCTAGTCTTTGAGTCAAGCTAACCATGAAGAGAGGAATTAGAGAAAGAACTTGTCCTGTTATAATAAAAATCTTTCTCTTGCCGAAATAATCTGAGAGAGACCCCCATAGCCGCGACAAGATATACGCTGAGTATGGTATTGTTTGAACAAATACAATAGAAGGTATGGATCCTCCCAGCATGTAAATATTGATAGTTATAAAAGGCCAAAGCATTCCATAAGCTACCGAGTTTACAAAAGAGATTATGAGCAGTAAAATTATTTTCATTGTTTCTACCTTTGCTATACTGTAGACAATATCATTTCAAGCATCGTTGGAGGATAATCTCCAAGACCTATAACCTTTACTTTGGATTTAGGCCATATTATATCGGCTTCTCTAGAGACTTCATATTCTATTTCGATACTTGGATCTTCGTATTCTCCCTCAACGATTACTGTGAGTGTATCATCTGGCTTTAAAACCTTCTCTAATGACAATTCTTTATCTTCTACTCTAACCTTCTCTACGCGTATAATTCTCTTACTAGAATTTTCTAGAACAATACTAGTCTTACCTTTAGAACAGGTTATAGATTTTATAGTTATTTTCTCGCTATATTTGAATGCTATTCCGTGAATTTTATGGATTAGAGTAGGATAATTTTTTAGCATAGTTGTTCCTTTATATTTAGCCTTTACTTGAAGTCTGTAGTCTACATCATATACGGCTACATAGTTGTTAGAATACTCTCGTAGTATTCCTTGATAGATTTTCTCTTCATTGTCGATATCTTTTACCTTAACAGTTATTAATCGTCCTATACTGTTTTCCAAGAGTGGATCGTAGAGTGTCCCGAGTTCGGCTATAGCCTTTTTCTGAAGATCTTCTATCGCCTTTTTAACTTCGGGAACTGTTGATACCATAGGTAGGGATGCTGGCGATAAAATGGTTGTTAATCTATCTTTGATATATGCTAAAGCATTGTATATTTTCCTCTTCAACCTAGAGAAAAACGGTGGATGATAGAGTTTGCGTAATTCTTTCCATATCTTTTTCCGCTCATTCTCGCTTAGCATGTCTCTAAACCTGATGATAGCGTAAAGATCTTTAAGCTCGCTTGAATAGACTTTTCGAGATACTAGAGAGGGAGAAGACCATGGATTAAGCTCTATATCATTGAGATCAATGTCTTGAGAGATTACACCTTTTCTCTTAAGCTCTGCTAATAGCTTTTCAGCTTCTTCTCTAAACTTCTCATCGCCAGTTTCCTTGTAATTTTCAATGAGAAAAGCGAGTAGAGATAGTGGATTTTCTATTTTATCGCTTTCAAAGAAGACTTCGAAGCCTCCTCCGCTGCGTGGAGGTATGTAGAGCTTTCCACAGTATACTTCCCCACCTATTAATACTAAGACTTTTTTGCCCTCGAAGATTTTAACTACTCTATCTTTTGAAAACCATTCGGCTATAGAGTATATTATAGAGAGAATTAGAGTAAGCCCCATTAGGTAAGCTAGGAGCGTTAAATAGCTCATGATGGTATCTGCTTCACTCATTAGATCACCGTTATCGTTTCTGTTTTTCTAGGAGAAGTTCTAAATAAGATTTTAGAATAGGAGTGGCTCTAATGCCTAGTTTTACGAGACAAAGCTTAAGTTTTTCAGTAGCGGATTCTAGACTTTCACTTGGCGTTTTGAGTTCTATTTCAATAAAATCTCCAAGGTTTTCTACATGGTCTAGATTGATCTCGTATTCTCTAAGCCTATATGTTTCTCGGGTTTTCTTCACTTCTGCTACTTTATAAAAACCGAGTTTTTCAAGGATAGAAATGAGTTTTTCCGAGTTCTTCTTTCCTACTCGTATGTTTATTTCTTCCCGTGCTTTAATCTCTTTGCTGATTTTAGGTCCTTTATAAGTAAAAATGGACTTTTCTTTTTCAAATCTTAATCTTAATGCTTCATCGGTTTTTTTAAAATCTCTACATGGGTGTTGAAAATATATATCTACTTCTCTTTTTATGCAGAGTTTTTTAGCACCTAAAATTTTAAGGCGATTCCTTATCTTATCCAGATCTTCGACCTTTACCTTCACTTCGTATTCGAACAAGGCCGTAACCCTATGATATTGTAATGTTTTTTATAATTTTGTTTTCTAAAATTTCGTTTACAACATCACCAGGAACGTCACCGGATACTATAACGTAAAGTTTTGGATTCTCTATTATATTCGGATCATCGGCTATGACTTGTAAAATATTAATGTTCCTCTTAGCAAGGGCTGCTGCAACTGAAGCTAAAATTCCAGGCTTATCCTCATAGGTTTCGACTATTAAGCATCGATATCCTAGAAGACGTGAAACTCCTCTAAGACTAGCACCTGCCGGTTCTAGATTTTCAAAAAAGTTTCTTAAGAATTCATCTTCAATAAGATTTTTAACAGTTTCTACAACTACTCTTCTATCAACTCCTAAAGCATTCGCTAAAGCAGAATATGAAATCTTAACTTTGTCTAAATATATGAATACTTTACCCTTTTCTCTTTTCAATTTAAATCCATATTTTAAAAAAGCTTTTATTACTCTCAGCTTTTTCTCAGCTCGACCAAATTTCAGATTTATTAAATCCCATAAACGCGGACTTGACATAAGCCTCGAACCAATACATCATTTGAGATTTTTAAAAATAGCGTTAAAATATTGATTTTGACATTAAACAGTTCTTAAGGTAAAATATTCAAAATAACGGCGTTAAAATACTCGAAAAACAAGACAAATAAGAAAATTTGAATGAAAATTCTAAAAAGTAGAGCTTACGAGGAACATATAAAGCTTTCATTGATTTCAGACTCTAATTTTTAGAATAAATATTCCGTATAAAAGAAAAACTATTATGACATTTTTGTACAATAACGCTTAAATATTTACATTAGTGAAGATTTTCAAGTGATTTCAATGCAAACAAAAATCTATCTAGATGAAAATGAAATCCCAAAATACTGGTATAACATACTCCCAGACCTTCCAGAGCCTCTACCTCCACCTCTAAAGCCTAACGGTGAGCCATTGACAGCTGAAGACCTGAGCATTATTTTTCCAATGGAACTAATAAGACAAGAGATGAGCATGGACAGATGGATAAATATACCGAGCGAGGTACGAGACGTGTATACTTTATGGCGGCCGACTCCACTTATCCGTGCCATTAGATTGGAAAAAGCATTGAAGACTCCCGCTAGGATATATTATAAATTTGAGTTTAGCCCTCCTGGGAGCCATAAACCTAATACAGCGGTTGCACAAGCTTATTATAATGTTAAAGAAGGCGTAGAACGTTTAACAACGGAAACTGGCGCTGGACAGTGGGGTTCGGCTTTAGCTTTTGCAACAAATCTCTTCGACTTGAAAATTACCATATATATGGTTAAAGTAAGCTATTTCCAGAAACCCTATCGTAGAGTTTTAATGGAGTTATGGGGAGCTGAAGTTATTCCAAGTCCAAGTCCTCGTACTAGAGCTGGAAAAAGCGTACTTGAGAGAGATCCGGATAATCCGGGCAGCTTAGGCATAGCGATCAGTGAAGCGGTAGAAGATGCTGCTACTCATGAAGATACTAAATACTCTCTCGGAAGCGTTTTAAATCATGTCCTCTTACACCAGACTGTAATAGGCCTTGAAACGTTAAAACAATTAGAAAAAGTGGGAGATTATCCTGATGTAATTATAGGATGTGTCGGCGGTGGAAGCAATTTTTCCGGTATATCTTATCCCTTCTACTACATGAAAGTTGCTGGAAAAGCTCCTAAAGATACTCAGTTTATAGCTGTAGAACCAACGGCTAGTCCCTCGATGACGAAGGGATTTTACACATATGACCACGGAGATACGGCTAGGCTCACGCCTCTATTGAAGATGTATACTCTTGGCCACGATTTTATACCACCTCCTATACACGCTGGCGGTTTAAGGTATCACGGCGCTGCACCCACGTTAAGCTTGCTTGTAAAACATGGCTTATTCAAGAGTATAGCTTATAACCAAGTCGAAGTCTTTGACGCGGCGAGGTTTTTCGCTAGAGTTGAAGGACATGTACCAGCTCCGGAAACAGCTCATGCAGTAAAAGCAGCTATAGATGAGGCTATTAAAGCTAGAAAGGAGGGGAAGGAGAAGGTGATACTGTTTAATTTTAGCGGTCACGGCCTCTTAGATTTGAAAGCTTACGATGAATACTTGGCGGGTAAGCTTCCAGCATATGAATATCCTGAAGAGAAAGTTAGGGAGTCTATTAAAAAACTTTATAAGCTTTATCCTTGGCTTTCAACAAATAAATAGGTTTTTTAATTACTATTTTCTGTATGAAGATTCAAGCTTATAGTTTTGGAAGAATGGTGATAGATGGGAAAATCTACACTAAAGATTTGGTATTGACACGAGAAAATATCTATCCTAATTGGTGGAGGAAAGAGGGGCATAGGCTTCACTTAGAAGATATCATTGAAGTTCTGGAGAGAGAAAAACCGAAGGTGCTGATAGTCGGCAAGGGCTACTATGGGTATATGGAGGTGACGGCGGAGGTTAGAGAATATCTTAGGTCCAGAGGTATAAAATTGATTGAAGGACTTACAGGAGACGTATGGAAGGAATATAATACATTAATTAGTAAAAAAGTGAATGTTGTAGCTGCATTCCATTTAACATGTTAATAAATTCAATATATGAAAAATTTATCTATTTATTATGATTCTAGATAGCGAAGATTATGGATATAGTAAACAGAGAAGCTGAACGTAAAGCCAGAGAATATCTGGAAAAAATTACCTCAGAACTAGAAGAACATCTAACGTTTTTTATAGAGAAGAACTTCAGCAAGGAACTAGCTAGTATTGTAAGATATGCTGCCTCTGAAGAGGGAAAGTTTAGAGGCGCATTACTGATACTTATAGGAGAAATTCTCAATGGAGAGAGACGCGAATTGATAGATTTGGCATGTGCTATAGAGATTATCCATACGGCTAGTCTAGTTTACGACGATATTATAAATGGTTCTAAAAAGAGAAGAGGTAAAGACGCCGTATGGGTTAAATACGGCTTAGACATAGCATCAATTTTACCTCATACAATGGTGTCAACCAGTGTATTAACTATAGCTAGGAAAGGAGACTGGCTTGCCAAGTTAGCTGTGGATGCTTGGAGAAAAGCTTCTTTAGGAAAGCTACTCGATATCCTGTATAACCGTGAAAATATAGAGCGTGAAATTACCTACGACGAGATTATAGGCTTAAAAACAGGTTCACTATTCGAAGCCGCATGTTTTATAGGCGCCGGTGCCACGGTCGGCATCGAAGCAGCACGTATAGCTGGAGTTTATGGATATAATATAGGTTGCGCATATCAAGTTATAGATGATATAATTGGATTATTGCTAGGTAAGGAAAGGAGTGGAAGCGCTAAAGCTCTTGAAGTTAAAGGAGATATCTGGAAGATCGGGCTTAAGCTCACTGCAACATATATAGAACAAGCAATTATAGCTGTAGATTCTCTTCAGCAATTCACGAGTAAAGATTTAGGACTTCTTAAGGAAGTTCCAACAACAATCGTAAAAAATATAGCTAAAGAGGCGGGCGGAGATATAGAAAAAGTTATAAATGCTATACTTGAGAGCGGAGTTTTAGAAGGTAAAATTGATTTAGACAGTTTATAGATTATCGTGTATTGCTATGGAGAAATACGAGATAGCTGTAATTGGAGCCGGACCAGCAGGCTCAACAGCTGCTTATTTCTTGGCGCAGAAAAACTTCGATATCATCTTAGTAGATAAAGAAGTTTTTCCTAGAGATAAGCCTTGCGGCGGCGGTTTAACAGTAAAGACTGTAGATTTCTTGAAAAAATTTGGACTCTATGACAAAGGCTATATTGAGAAAAAGATTGATGTGATAAAACTTACTCATGTTAGAGGTTTAGAAGCTACCCTTGAAGTTCAAAATGCTATAGAGACTGTGCGCCGTAAGTTTTTTGATCAATTTTTGGCATTGAAGGCGGTAGATACAGGTGCTCTTTTCTTAGAAAATGAGCCTCTAATAGAATTAAAGAGAAAAAATGGATTTTTTGAGTTAAAGACTAAGAGCAAAGTGTTTAAAGCCGATTTTGTAATCGGAGCCGATGGTGTAGAAGGAAAAACTGCGGCAATGACCGGGTTGGAGCATAGATCGTCGAAAAATGAACTCATGCTTGCGGCCGTGGCAGAAATACCTTATAAACATAACCTCGACTTTATCGAGTTATCCTTAGGATATCTGAGAAATGGCTATGGTTGGGTATTTCCTAAAAAAGAATACATCAATATAGGTATAGGATGTAGACTGTCTAGTTGTAAAGAATTTAGAGCTTCAGTAAAGAGATTTTTGAAATATATTAAGAAAAAATTTAAAGTAAAAGCGGATAAAATGCTGAAATATAGTTGTATACCAGTGGTAGGTTCCTCTAGACGTATACTTGAAGGAAAACGTGTACTATTGGTTGGAGACGCAGCTGGTCTAGGAGATCCTTGGAGTGGGGAAGGGATTTATCAAGCTTTATTAAGCGGGTGGATTGGAGCTTTAACGGCTTCTGCAATTTTGAATAGGAAGAAACTGAGCTATATGGAGATTATAGATAAATTCATTCTTCGTAATTTAAAAGTGGGGAATTTATTCAGTAAAATTTATTATAGTTTCCAGTATTATGACGTTAAATTTACAAAGGAATATAAAAGTTTAATTGAAAAGTACTTAAAACTTTTATTGAAAAACGAGATAGGCTATGCTTATTTTTTAAAGGTTGGAATTCCGTTTTTACTTAAACTTTTGGTTAGACAAGGCACTCTCTTACTGAAGAGAATTTAATAAACTTTCAAGTTCACTTAAATTTTTAATCACAAATATTCTTCTTTCATATCCGTTTAACAGCTCAGCTTCATTTCTACGATCGACTAGTACTGCCCAGCATTTAAGTTTTAAAGCTGATTCTACATCGTTTAACTTGTCGCCAACTACAATTGTTTCTTTAGGTTTAAAACTTGTTTTCTCAAGAACCATTTGTAATTGTTTAAGCCGTGTTGGAGCATCGTCTCGAGTAATCACAATTTCAAAGGTTTTCCGGATGCCAAGTTTGCGTAATGCTTCTTCAGCTATTTTTCGTCCTTGAAGAGTGACCAGGCTCAGTCTATAATGCTTAGATAAGTCTAATATTAATTCTTGAGAATTATCCAGAATCTGAATATAGTCGAGAGCTTCAAGCTCGAATTTTTCTATAATTCGCGATACTATATGATAATCCTCCGTATTCCATAATTCTGCTAATAGATTTAATAGGTTTGTAAAGTTTCTCCTTATATATTTCCTTACTTCTTCGTATGCCACCGGCCAGTCTACGGGAAGTTTTATTAATGTCTCATCTAAATCAAAAATAATATTCTTTATCTTACCCATATTCAACTGAGTGGCTAATAGGTTTTGGTTAAAATATTTTTCTGTTTATTGGAGGTCTCTAATCTATCAACAATAACATCTAACAACTCTGGAACACTTTTAATGTTTATTACTTCAACTCCTTTAAACATGTTCTTCTTATCAGATAATAGTATTTGCCGAATACCCGTGTCTACATATATGCTGAAAAGCTTAAGAAGTATTATTTCACTACTTCCATCGTCAAGATGGATACATATTTTACTTCCATTTTGTGGATTTTCGATAAGAAACGGTATTTTATGACTTACCCCCGATACTCCGATTATTTCCTCATCGATTTTAACGATATAACCAAGCTTTCTTAGCTTTTCAGCAGTTCTCTTAAAAATCATTAACTTTAGCACCTAAATACTAACCCCGTAACTCGTTTATAAATGTTAGCCAGGAAATTTGAAAACTTTACATTTTATGTAGGAGATTTAGAGAGTTACTCCCTTACGTAGATAAGTAAAGCCACGAGTCCTAAAATTACTGAAATAATTCCCGGCACTACGGCTAAGCCTCTATCTCCGAAAACAGATCTGGAGAGCACTGATATGATTGATGGTATAAGTATTATAGATGTTAGAAGCGATAGGAAGAACATGTTTTTGAACTTCTCTTCTCGATGTAGTTTGAGGTAGTAGGAAGAAGCGATAGCCGAGATTCCAGCTACTACTGAAATTATGATAAATGTCTCATGTATCATTGATACCACCTCGCTTAATAGACAGAACTCAGGTAAAAGTATTTTCCTTCTCTTTAACTACTAGTAGATAATCGTATATCTGTCCCTTCTTCACCATGTTTTCATACGTCCTCCAGATTCGTTTAGGAGTTACAAGCTTAACGTAGAAACCATTCATTTCTAATACAGACTTGACAGAATCCACGAAATCCTCTGGTTTTACCAGAGGATTTAGCGAGAAAAGCTGGAGTATAGCCTTGGCAATATCGCTATTTTTAGGATAAGGCTTTTTTCTATATTTCATTCCAAATCACGTTTATTATACATTGGGGAGGTACCTGCTTGACAACGTAGACATATTTTCCAGCTTTTAAAACTTTTATCCCTCTTTGCCTAAGAGCATCGGCATTTACTACTAGTATAACGGGTTTTCCTCTCCACCTTTTAGCATTTTGCCAAGCTTCTTCCAAGCTAGATGTTAAATGGACTCTTTTTCTCTTCATAGGCTTTATCCCGTTTTTCAAAATAATTCTAGCTCTTTCCTCCGTAGTCCCATGATAGAGAATTTTTACGCTTTTATCTTCTTCGTAGTTTACTTCAGCGTTAATACTGTGTCCATATCTAGCCCTAATTTTATTGTTAACAATTTCGAAACGTCCTTTAGGATCTAAATACGCTAATGCTACTATATGCTCGTTTGCAAGCCAAGAATAGCTTCTCCGATATCTCTTTATAGCCTTAACTAGCTCTCTTATTCTGACAAATCCTTCTCGATCTAGATGGAGATCGAAGCTTTCGGGAAAATGTCTAAGTATGCCGGAAATTAGTTTACTAAGCTTAACTCTCTGCTTAGAATTCATAAGTAACATTGCTTTAACGCCGCAGTGAACTTCATTCTCCGTGTAGGCTCCACAGATTTTACATTTATATACGTCTTTTAGTTCTAGCGCCATGCTCGTCAACCGTAAATTGCGAATAGTATAGCTACTATTATAATTGTAAAACTTGACGCTATATAAGGTAATGAAGGAGAAACTGCTGCTAGAAAACCAGCTACTAAGGGAGCTGCTAGGTTGATTATTTTTCTTATCCCAGCTAGCGCTCCTAATACAGATCCTTTAATCTCCTCAGGTATTCGAGAAAATAGCGCATCAAGGTAAAATGGAGTCATTATAGATTCTCCAAGCGATAATACAAACGCGGAGATAAAAACATGAAAGATTTCCGTGGATAATCCCAAAATGCCATATGCGATAGATATCAGAGATATTCCGAGAAGAGCTAGCAGTTTTCCCTTACTCTTATCAACCTTTAGTAGAGGAAGCATGAAAAGAGCCATTGTAAAGCCTACTATAGATTCATAAATTCCTATATGGAATAATCCTCCTCCAAATTTTTCTATTAACAAATTTACCAAGACGAATGTGGGAGCTAGATTATAGGCTACGGAGAGGAGTATCAGAATTAGAGCTAGAGGTATAAGCTCTTTCGGAACACTCCTTTTTCGCTTTCTATCTTTACGAAGCTCTACTTTCCTCTCGACTTTTAGGTAGCCAGCTTATAGGTATATATGCATAGAAGAGGGAGAATATTGCTATAGCCAATATGCTTAACTCTAGATTTTCTCGGTAAAATGATAATAAGTAACCTATCAGTGGGTATGTTACTGCTTGAGTTAGATACGGCAGGATATAATGATATATGAAGGCTTTACTCCTTAACTCTTCCGGATATACTTCGTATTCATACGCGGGATAAGCCGGATAGAAACCACGACTTAAATATTCTATAGCTATGGCTACTAGAATGAGGATATGTTGATCTGAGGCAAAAGCGATAAAATATAGAATATAAGAGAAGAATTCTATTAGCGAAATGATAGCCATTAAGATATTAGGCGAGCCTTTATCTAAGAATTTCCCCACTAGAAAATTGATTATTGAACTCGTTAACATCCCGGTTGTATAAAAGAGCCCGGTTTCTTCTACGCTGAGTCCTTTGTTAAGCATTAAATATGGTACGACGTACCACCAGAAGAGAGTAGGAGTTATCATGCAGTGATAAAGTATGTATCTCCGCGCTGCTTTAGGCAGTTTGCTCCACGAGCTCATTGTAATCGGCGGAAAACGTAAGTATGTCGTTATATATTTTTACTTAATGCGGGCCTATATCTCTGTAGATCTAGAGGGCATGCCCTTTATAGTAAGTGTAGATCACCTCAGCGTGGGTAAACCGTTGTACGAGGAAGCTAGAAAAATAGCTACTGAACTTGTTTTAGTAGTATCTGAAATTCTAAAAGAAGAAGGATTCGAGAAAGTTATAGTAGCTGATAGTCATGGCCCTATGGTAAACATCAAGGTGGAGGATTTACCCGAGTATGTTGAAATAATTAGAGGATTTCCGCGTCCAACTAGCATGGTTGTTGACGTGAAAGAGGCAGATGTGGCTATGTTTCTAGGATATCATGCTAGAGCTAATACGGCCGAAGCGGTTTTTGATCATACTTATAGTGGAGCTGCTATACGTTATTTTAAGATTAACGACATAGAGGTTAGCGAATATCTTTTAAACACATACTATGCTGGACATTTTAATGTTCCAGTAATTTTAGTGGCTGGAGATTCTAAACTTCTAGAAGATGTGGCTAAATATACTCCTTGGGCCGAAAGAGTAGAGTTTAAAAAGTCTTATTCAAGGTATTCGGCTAAAAGTCCGAGTTTGAAGACTTTAAAAAACAGGATAAGAGAAGCTGTAAGAAAAGCTATTGCCAAATATAGGAGAGGAGAAGCTAAACCTCTTAAGCTAGATAGTCCTATTGAAATGGAAGTTGCCTTTACACTTTCAGGTTATGCCGATATTGCCTCTTTACTTCCAGGTTCTAAACGCCTGGACGGTGTAACAGTAGCTTATAAAGCTAGAGATATAGTTGAAGCCTACAAAGTACTTGAGCTTTGGGTTTTAGCGAGCGCTGGTGTTAGAAGTCTAATTACAAAATAATTTTTTATAATAATGAATTAAGAAGCTTATCCTTCTTTGATGATGAATTCATATCGTATATCGTCATCTAATACATAAAAAACATGAAGACCAGGTTTCTTTACGTGTATTATTGGCTTAACAACTTCATCTGAAACTTTAGCTAGATCATCTAATGACCTGACCATTACTACACTTTTATCTCCTCGTTCCCCGCTTAGCCCAACTGCATCTACTATTATATCACGATACTTTTTCATAGCTTTCTCAATGGGAGAAATGCTTTTTCTCTCCTTCCAAATCTGTTGAGCAACATAAACTATAGATATTAAAATGATACCAGTGAAAGTGTACATAGCATATCTTGCTTGTTTAATCCATGTAACTTCTGTTGTTACATATTTTCCGAGGACATTTTCCTTTTTATGCTTTAATCCCTCAAAAACAAGATGATTGTTTTCGCCGAACATAAGCTTGACTACCATTTGAGGCTTAAAACTTTCATTAACAATTCTTGATCCCGTAGACGCAGTAATATTAATGCAAGGTTGAATTCTTAGATAATAGATCGGAGCATAAGTTCTGGTTTCATCCTCTATTGCATTAATCAACTCCACTATCTCAGTAATGTTAAAAATATAGAGTTTAGAGAATCTTACTGGCGTGGAATTGAAGTGTATTAAAGTAGGTGGTACTAAGACAATGATTTTTCTCCAACCAGCAGGCGACTCTAAGAAACAAGTGACTTGATAGGTTATATCACCGTTTACAATTGGTTTACTCATGAAATAGTATGTAAAAGATACGTTTAGTAAGTGAACTAGTGGTATAAAAGGAACTTCGTTAGGCATCAGCACCGTTCTATTATCGTAAAGAATACTCGGCCAAAGCGTTATGTTATATCTATACTCGGCCTCATGTACGTACTCAAATTCTTGCATGAAGTTGACTTCTTTGTCGGGTAGTGAATGAAAATGATGTGTAGCATAAATTGATAAAATTAGAGTAATTGAAAGAAAAACTAAGATTATAGTTCTCCATTTCAAGCTCATTCGTTTGCTACCTCTTCTATAACTTCAAAAGTTATCTTTGGGGAAGTTGCACTATAGTACCAATGATTACCTCTCCAACTAGCCTGAACTGTCCATATACCCGCGCTATTTGTTTTAAATACATCCCTATATGTACCATCATTATCAGTCATGACAGTCCGCGTTATAACACTTCCATTAATTTCATACTTTAAGGTTATTAAAATACCGCTACGAGCCGGTTCGATTCGACCGAACACTGTAACATTGTGTCCTAAGCTGATCGGCGAACTAGGACTAATTGAACATGTTATTGAACTCTTCACCTTCCACGTTGCCGCCTTAGTGATTATTTTTGCAGAGTCAACATCTGTAAAATAGCTCATAGCTCCTGAAATGATTAGAGGAGATATTGCATAACTAATACCCGCTGCTATAATAATTAAAAGTGAAATGCTAATAGTATCTAAAACAATGATTTTTCTTCT
>Ga0180301_10000250_pt1 | contig 41081 bp, 30 predicted proteins | sample GuaBasSediGuay16_FD_121797 | JGI IMG/M metagenome (GOLD analysis project Ga0180301, IMG submission 121797) | Subseafloor sediment microbial communities from Guaymas Basin, Gulf of California, Mexico - Guay16, Core 4569-2, 12-15 cm | ecosystem: Environmental > Aquatic > Marine > Hydrothermal... | reverse complement strand
GTTAAAGTTAAGGTGGATTCCAAGCTTAGGGTCAGGGCTTTACATGCGCGGGAGAAGGTTCTTGAGGCGACGTTAGCGGGTCAGGTGGAGAAGCTTAAAGAAAAAAGAAGAAGGGGATGTAAATATTGTGGGTTGAGGGAGACCTGTAGACTTATTACAGCCTAGTTTTAGATCTCTAATCTCCTTCTTCTCCTTTAACTTTGAAGGTTAAGAGTTTTTCCTCGACCTCTGGGTCGTGGAACACCTTTCCCGAAGCTTTCCTCATGGCTTCAACAAGAATGTATTCGGCGAAGTGTTCTGTGATGCAGTAGGGACAGGGCTTTAGTTTTCTTGCAGACTCTAGTATAAGCTGTCTATGTTTGTCCAAGAGCTCTAGGATCATCGGTTTAAGGTACATGTACATGTCGTTTACCAGGGGCTCTAACATAATTTCCACATCTTTGGGGACCTCGAATGCGTATACTTTTCTCTTCGATGCATAGTATTTTAATACCCCGCCCTTAACCTCCTCGGTTTTGACTAGCTCTATTAAGCCAGCCTCCTTTAGGAGACGAATATGGTATCTAACTGTGTTAATGTTCTTGTACATGCCCCTTTTCTTAAGCTCTTCAACGATCTCCTGGACGCTTCTAGGATTCTTGCTCAACAGGTCGAGTATAAATAACCTTACTTCGTCGGCAAGGGCCTTAGCCTCCTCCATTCTTACAGGAACAGGTATTTTCACCATTTTCCCACCGATTATATAGATACATAACCACTAATAAATTTTTTGTACCTAAACGAAAAAATTTTAATAGGTTCCTTTATTACAGATATGTGGTGGACTGTATGGAAAACCGGGAAAAATGAAAATCGTGGGAATGCACTGCGCAACCTGCGCCATAACCATAGAAAGGAAACTGAAGTCCCTTAGAGGCGTAATTGATGCACAGGTTAGCCTAGCATCGGAGTCGGCCGACATAGTGTATGATCCAGGAAAAGTCTCGATGAAGGAGATAGTGAGGGCGGTAAGGGACGTTGGATACGACGTCTACAAGGAGGAAATACTACTGGCCGTTAAAGACCTTAAAGGCGTTGAAGACGAAAAAAGGATTGAAGATTACCTGAAGAAAAACCCTGGAGTAATCGACTGCATGGCTTCACACATAACCCAAAGTATTAGGATTACCATAAATCCTTTGCAAATAGACACTGAAAAAATTAAAGAACTGGTGGAATCGCTTGGATACACGGTATTAAAGGTCACGGGTGAAGTGGAGGTAGAGGACATTGAAAGAAAAGTTCTGGCAAAACAGCTTAAGGAGATGAAAAAGGCCACGCTTATCAGCCTGCCTCTCGCGGTGATACTTGCATTATACATATATACAGGCTACCTTAACTTGGCTACACCCCCGTTCTGGGAGTATAGAAATCTCGTGGGATTCATTTTATCTACACCAGTGGTGGTTTTAGGTGGTCGCCGGTTCTTTGCAGGTGCATGGAGGGCCCTAAAGAACAAGACAGCAAACATGGATACCCTGGTCACACTGGGTACCGGGTCTGCATACGTTTACAGCTTAGCTGTATTCCTTGGGTTACTGGACTTCGAAGACGCCTACTTTGAAGCTGCAGCAGTCGTCCTAGCCTTCATACTTCTGGGACGCTACCTTGAGCTTAAAATGAAGTTCAGGACAGGGGAAGCCGTAAGAAAACTCCTGCAGCTACAGGCTAAGACAGCACGGGTGATAAGGGAGGACAAGGAAGTGGAGATTCCAGTCGACCAGGTTAAGTTAAAGGACGTGGTTATCGTCAGGGCTGGCGAAAGAATACCTGTGGATGGGATAATTATCGACGGACAGGGATATGTAGATGAATCCATGTTAACTGGAGAGCCGATGCCGGTTCTAAAGAAAGAAAGAGACCCTGTGGTGGCTGGAACACTCCTAAAGACAAGTGCGCTTAAGATAATTGTTACACGGGTTGGAAAGGAGACAGTGTTATCCCAGATAATTAAACTCGTACGGTATGCTCAGACAGCTAAACCGTCTATACAGAAGAGCATAGACAAGATTGCAGGCGTCTTCACCTGGATTATTATAGTCATAGCCATAGCCACCTTCATCTTCTGGTACGGCTTCTATGGAATGCCCTTAAGCCTTGCAATACTCTTCACAGCCTCCGTGCTACTAGTGGCCTGCCCCTGCGCCCTAGGGCTAGCCACCCCCATAGTCATAATGGTCGGTGTCGGGAGGGCGGCTGAAGAAGGTATAATAATCAAGAACGCTGAGGCCTTAGAGAAGGTCGGGAAACTATCTACAATAGTCTTCGACAAGACAGGTACGTTGACTAAAGGCGAGCTAGAGGTAACAGACATTGTTCCCTTAAACGGCTTCGCCACCGATAAAATACTCCAGTTAGCCTATGTAGCCGAGAGGAGGAGCGAACACCCCTTAGCGGAGGCCATAGTGAAGAAAGCCAAGGCGAAGCGCCTTACACCGGACGTTGAACCAGAGTTCTTTGACACTATTCCCGGACAAGGGGTGATCGCCAAGTTTAACGGAAGCACTGTGGTTCTGGGCAACGAGAAGCTGATGAACTCCTTTGAGGTAGACCTTTCCGCCGCAGAAAGCTACGTCGGTAGGCTTAGGGCGGAGGCTAAAACGGTGATCTACATGGCGGTTGGAGGAAACCCTGGACCAATGACCCTTGCAGGATTATTCGCGATAGCTGATACGCCTAGACCGTACGCGAAAGAGGTTGTCAGCAGGCTTAGAAAGATGGGGTTAGAGGTGGTCATGCTGACAGGTGACAATAGAAAAACCGCTGAAGCCATAGCAAGGAACCTTGGAATAGACAGGGTTATAGCAGAGGTTCTTCCCGAAGACAAAACCGAGGTCATAAAGAACCTTCAACGCGAAGGAAAAATAGTGGCTATGGTTGGCGACGGCATAAACGATGCTCCCAGCCTCTCCCAAACTGACGTAGGCATAGCAATGGGAGGGGGAACAGACATAGCGAAAGAGGCTGGAGACATAGTTCTGGTCAAAAACGATCTACGAGCAGTACTATTCGCCATAAAAGTCAGTAAAGCGATACTCAGGAAAATAAAGTTCAACATCTTCTGGGCCTTTATATACAACACCCTACTAATCCCAGTGGCCGCGGGGGCACTATACACCGTCATAGGGCTGATACTTAGACCAGAATTTGCTGGGCTCGCAATGACCCTCAGCTCCATATCCGTGACCGGGAACGCCTTACTGCTAAAGAGATGGAAGCCAGAAATCTAGAAGCAAAACAGAGACAAAAATAGCTTAATTTTATTTGATTTCTTTCCTTAATAAAATTTAGTGACAACACTTCTTACCATGTTCATGTTCGTGGTGTTCCGAGGGCATACCTTTAGGCCCGTGCTTAATGTATTCTTCGGGTTTACTCTCAAACTCCTTCTTGCATGCTGAACTGCAGAAGTAGTAGATCTCCCCCTTATACACAGATTTAAACTGTGTTTTAGCTTGATCTACCTCCATTCCACAAACCGGGTCTTTTGGCATCGTTTCACCAACTTCAAGTAACAACATGTTATATAAAAATTTTATCAGCGGTGCAAAAAATTATTTAACAAAACCATTTAGATAAGGTTAGGGGCTGAGTTTTAGGTTCTTCCCGAGTTTAAACACCATCGCCGATATCAGCAAAATTACCGCCAGGAATACTATTGTAATTATATTCTCGAGGTTTAAACCACCCTTTTCTACAACATTTATGGAGAGAGTTTTACTTACCCCCTTATAGTTTTCTGTTTCAGGTATTGTTACCGTTATGTTCCATAACCCAGCTAAAGTGGGTTTAATGGACAAAGCGAAGGCCCCGTTTTTAACATCTACAGTAGTGTGGGATACCTGGCCCTTGGGATTTACTATCTTTACGGAAACATTCTCTGCCTCATCTGGAGGATCTATTTCGCCGGTTACTGACACATTTTCGTTCACATATGCTGTTTTCGTGTAATTTAATCGAAGCTTTCTTTCCCCCTTGAGGACACTTATTTTTATATGGTTCGACTGTGAGGGTAAATAATAGTTGTAGCTTGTAGACCTTGCCCTGACCGTGTAGTTCCCGGATTCAGGTTGCCATGTGAAGGTGAATACGCCGTTCTTATCAGCTTTTACTATTGCAATGACCTTCCAGGATCCCCTGCTATAGCTCTCGATTATAATGTTTACTGGTAGACGGGGGTTTATGGTACCCCTTAACGTTACGTTGCAGGGAAAGATGTATTTTTCCTTATCTGAAGTCAAAGTCAATTTAACGCGTTTCATAACCACCGTTGGACGCGATATCTTTGCATAGAACTTTGCAACTACCGCATCGATAAACGATGACGTGTATTTCCCCTCGTTAAACTCCGTGAGCGAGCTATTGTAGAGAGACGCTGCCTTAGCAATCTTCGAGGTTCTATTTTCCCTTCGTGCAGAAAGTATGGAGTTCTCGGCTTCAGCCAAAATCTTGGAGACAGCGTTCTTGACGGAGTTGACGTCGGCACTGTTTATTTCTTCCAGGGTTTTATTTGCATAATACCATGCTTTTTCGTGATCTCCAGAAGCGAAGTAAAGTTTAGCTAGCCGCAGGGTCCTTATGGCCGAGAACACTGGCTTTTCTTCCAGGAGCTTTTCCAGAACAATGTTGGAGACGTTCACAAAGATAAATCTATATAGTTTAAGCATGCTTTCCGGCACATTGTATTCTCCAACTAGTTTTCGTGCCTTAACGGCTATCGGATCCTTCTCAAAAAACTTCCATATACTGTTATTGAGATAGTTTGCTATAGTTAAAAAGATCATGCCTTGATCTAAAGCTAGATAATCTTCATCAACCGACCCGTCGGCCATGCTTACGGAATCTTTGAATCCATAGGTTGATCTTACCCCCATTTTTTCGAGTTTAAGGAGGTTCAGTAGGGTTTCCTCAGGGAAATATATTAGTGCTAAAACAGATGCGTGGGGAGTGACTACATCGAATTTCATTCCATAGCCTCCTTGCGGTATATCGGAGGGGGAGAAGCCCCAAACCGGGTATCCTGACAATTCAGATAACATTATTTGGGCCAGGGTGACGTTTATCGCGGAGTTGGCGATGGATGAACCCCTCTCATCTATAAATATACCTGGCATATAGTAGATGAAGAGGCCTCCGTTCCAGCCCCACATAAAAGAAATATTGTAAAAGTACTGTAGATCCCGTTTCAATGCAAACCAATGTTCCGCGGGAATTTTACCCGTGCCTATGGCGATGAAGCTAGCCATCCTCGATTCAATCGTAATGTAATCATAATGTGCCTGTGTATATTTTCTCTTTAAACTATCAAATCCTATGTAAAGTAGCTTTGCATCGGGATCGTATAGCCTATCCCACTCCATCATGTCTATTAATGCAGTTAAGTTGTCATATAGCTCTGGAAACGCGCTTCGCGCAACTATAAGTCCAGCAGCATACCATCCAGCATCCACGGACGAAACAAAGTTCCCCCATATAGGTTTCAGAGTATCTGCATCATACCAGTTGAAGGGTATTCCATGCCATTTCTCCAGCTTAAAAAGGGTATCGATCGTTTTTCTAAGCCGCTGTAAAGCCTCACTTCTGTTTATAAAACCGAGATCCCAGGCAGCCACCACCGAAGCCATGTAGAGACCTATATTTGTGATTGAGGTCTGAGGATTTCCCGGAGTACTTCTATCGTATGGAAGACCTGTATCATTATTCGTATATCTTACAAAGAAGTTCCATGTATCCCTAGCAAGTTCAAGAAGATATTCTCTAAACTCTTTGTTAAGTTCGAGAGAAGCGGGATCCCCTTTAACCAGATAAAGGTTACCGATGCCGAGGGAGGACACTAAAAGCAGGAGAACCAACAAAAATATTTTTACATCTACATACAGCATTAACTCTCCCAATTTAATTAAAGCGGAGATCTAAAAAATTAACTTTTCTATGCAATTATCTGCCAAAAGAACGTTATTTTTATTTACTTTAATGATAAAATATGTCAACCAACCCCTCAAGTAAAAGTAAAAAATTTAAATGAAAAATTTGAAATATCTACGTCAAAAAAATGCATCCAGGGTTTAGATTATGGCAAAAAAATATGGTTATTTTTCAAATGATGGAAAAGAATTTATAATAACTACGTATGATTTGCCGAGACCATGGGTAAACATTTTATCGAACGGTAGGTATGGGGTTATATTGTCGCATACTGGTGGGGGGTTTAGCTGGTATATAGACTGTAATTTAAACAGAGTAACTAAGTGGAGTCAAAACGTATTTGAAGACCTCGATGGAAGATATATTTACCTAAAGGACTTGGAAAACGGCAAATACTGGTCGCCTACATACAAGCCTACAATAAGGAAACTAGACGAGTATGTTTGTCGCCACGGATTAGGATATACTGTAATCCAAAGCCTCTACGAAGATATCGAATCCACGATTACCTTCTTTGTTCCTAGAGAAGACCCCCTGGAAGTATGGATCGTGAAAATAAAAAACCGAACAGATAGGACGAGGAAACTAGAGCTTTACACCTATCTTGAGTGGTGGCTTGGCACAATATATGATATTGATAGACAATTCCATTCCCTATTCTACGATCTATGGGTTAAAGATAACATTATGTTCGTCACAAAAACTTTCTGGACGGGGTTTGACGGAAGCTGGAACAGGTCCTGGGATTATGTGGCATTTTTATCGAGCTCTATAGCGCCAGAAAGTTTTGAAGGTAGTAAAGAAAAGTTTATTGGAGCAGGAAGATCCCTTAAAAACCCTGTTTGCGTTAAAACGGGAACATGCCATAAAACTAGTGGAAGAGGATTTGAACCTGCAGGAGTTTTCAAATACCTCATTCCTCTCAAGCCTCACGAAGAAAAAACGTTTACCATATTCATTGGAGTTTCAGAGGATGAAAAAGAAGTCTATCGCTATGCAAAGAAGTATAGTGATCTAAGGGAGGCTCTAAAAGAACTGGAGCATGTTAAGGAATGGTGGGATAAACTTCTTTCCAAGGTAACCGTAGAAACCCCCGATAAATTCATCAACTTTCTGGTCAACTACTGGTATAAGTACCAGACCATAAGTAGCAGGATATTGTCTAGGGTATCTTACTACCAGCAGGCCGCCGCATATGGTTTTAGAGACCAACTTCAAGATGTTTTGACACTATTGCTTGTAGACTATAATTGGGCCAAGAAACAAATATTGAAGCATGCTAGACACCAATTCTCCGATGGAAGCGTGCTCCATGGGTGGCATGAAATAAACGATAAAGGTATGAAGTCTAAGCACGCTGATACACCTCTATGGCTGGCGTTTATAACTATAAACTACATTAAGGAGACAGGTGATTATAGTATACTGGATGAGAATGTTCCTTTCTACGATGGAGGAGTAGCTACTCTTTTCACCCACATAAAGCTTGCTATCGATAGAAGCCTGAGGAATCTCAGTAAAAGAGGACTGCCTCTTTTCCTCGGCGGCGACTGGAATGACGGCTTCAACGCCATAGGATTTGTAGGGAATGGTGGTGCAGAAAGCTCTTGGATGGCCGAGTTTCTATACCTTGTTCTAAGAGAGTTTTCCCAGCTCTGTAGATTGATTGGAAAGGACAAGGAGGCATCCTTCTATGAAGAAAAGGCAAGAGATCTTAAGAGAAAATTTAACGAGATATGTTGGGACGGAGAATGGTATGTTAGGGGTTTCAGGGATAACGGGGAGCCCATAGGAAGCAGTAGAAATAGTGAAGGCAAGATATTTCTTAACGCACAAAGCTGGGCCGTCATCTCCGGTATAGCTCCCCTTAAAAAGGCTTTGAAGGCAATAAGGGCAGCCGAAAAACTGCTGGACACCGAGTACGGTCCAGCACTTTTCCTGCCCGCCTACAAAACCCCGGATAAAACACTAGGATATATAACTCGATACGCCCCCGGAGCCAAAGAAAATGGGGGAATATTCATGCATGCAGTTACATGGATGATAATCGCGGAATGCCTTTTAAAGAGGAATAGGAAGGCGTACAACATATACAAGAAAACCTGTCCAGCCTATAGGGGACTAAAAGTAAATAAGACTAAAACTGAGCCATACGTTACATCTGAGTGGATTTCAGGTCCCGATTCCGTATCCTTTGGAGAAGGATGGAACTCATGGCTTACAGGCTCAGCCGCATGGAGCCTAAGGGCCGTTGTAGACTATATTTTAGGGATAAGGCCAACCTATAATGGACTGTTAATTGATCCGTGCATCCCATCCTCGTGGAGCGGGTTTAAAATAAGAAGATATTTCAGAGGATCCGTGTATGAAATAGATGTGAAAAAGACGAATAAGTATGATAAGAGAGTAAAAGCCGTAAAGGTGGATGGTACGGAGATACAGTCAAATATAGTACCCGTGTTTTCCGACGGAAAAGTACATTATGTTGAAGTATTGATGGAATAGTAATTTTGGCTGTATTTTTCCACCCACTTGGCATAGATACTTGTCCAGTCTCCTTTTCCTACAATGAACATTAACCCATATTCTTTTGATTCCTTAGGATCTAGGGTTTTCGTGGTGTAGATTAACTCAATTGAATAATAGGATGGACTGAAAAACCTTTTAACAAGCGCAACTTCCTTTAAATCCCATATCACTCCTAGAATCTCCTTGGTCACCTGGTCGTAGTAGGCAGCCCAGCCGTTAGTTATTTTCTCGTCGCTTAGCTGGGTGTGTTTTCTATTGTAAACTTGCTTGTATTCTTCGGTTATTTTATCTGTATATAACGTGGTCCACGTTATCCCGGAATATAGAGGCTTAAACTGCTCTACAAATGTACCGTTCTCTACGGGTAGATACATCCAGTCTTCAGACCCTACACTTCCACCTATATTTAGATAGTTGCAAACCCATAGTGTAATCCTTTGAGTTTTTTCGCTTAGATTCGTTACCTTGTATTTAACATCTATTACGGGTTCTCTCGGGTCAAGAGAAATTATTTTTTCCAACATTATTTTCTTAAGGTATCTTCCATTTAGCAACGTGTTTAAATGGATTTCTAGACCCCCATTAGAGATCCTTTTCACCTTATAATCATATTTACTGTTATAGAGGTATACACCCCATCCTTCCTCTACAAAATTGTCAAACAGTATACCAAGGGTAGGGTACACCTCATTTGCTCCACTCTCCTTGTATACTAAGTCTGTTATCCTGCCACCAGAGTTCGGCTTTATTGAGAGAAGGACTTTATCGTTCTCTAAAACAATCTCATCTATCCCGTCTTCATCGAAATCGAAGATTCTTGCACGGGCCTCCTTTAACAAGGGAATAAAATTGTCTTCCTCCTTTACAGGCCGTAAAACAAGTCTTGATTTCAGGTCTTTAATATAGGGTATACTTGAAAGTTTTTCAATGAACTTCACAAGCTCCTCTGAGGACCTACATCGAACCTTAGCAAAAATATTAGATTCATCCTCAAGAATATAAAGTTCAATTATCTCATACATTGACGCAAGGTTTCTAGCTACTAACGAGAGCATTGAGGGATCTATTTTTATCTCCATGAGAGCAAGGTAGTTAAAGTTGACTTTTCTGGCATCAAGTTGAACAGTAAATTTCCTTATTATGCCTTTTTTAACCAGAGCTTCCATTCTCCTCCTAATCGTAGTTACTGTAACATCGAAACCCAATTCTTTGAGTTCCCTTGCAATATCGATTAAAGATATCCTGCCGTTATTCATCAGTATTGTTAGTATTCTCCTATCTATTTCATCCAGTAATGGTTCCATATCCTTCAATCCTTCCATCGAAATAAAGGAAAAATAATTTAAAAATGTTCATTAAAATTCCCATTACTTGGCAACACTTGTTCCTAACTGGTTTTGATTCATGTGGCCGTACTTAAGAATATAAAAAGTTTTCGTAAAAATTAAATAGCCTATTTGTTAAAATATAATGAAAAAACGTTAAAATGGTGCTGTATAATGAACAAAAGATTAACAAGCAGTATAATAATTGTTGCAATGCTGTTTACACTATTACCACTAACGTTCAATATTGACGTCCGAGCATCACCTGGTAACGGAAAAATAGTTTTCAAGTGGGTTAATGAGACAACTAAAAGCTTTTGGATAAACAACACGTATATTAGTTGCTATTTTGAGGGAACCCAGGGAGCTAGTTTGATAGACCTTAGGAACCATAAAATACCCGGTGTCGACTTTGTAGACGATGTAAAGATCACTGCAACGGGTCCTGACATTGGATGGGTTTCCTCAAGATGGGGTGTAGATGTCTCAAACGTTTCAGTAGCATTTAAGATGGTTTCAGATGACCTAGCTGTATTGAATGTTACAACGTTAAATAATAACATTAAATTCGAAATAACATACTTCTTTACTGATGGTGAAATAATCTTAGTGAGATACTCTGCAACACTCCTTTCCCCGATGAATTTAACGTCCATAGGGGCCGAATTTGTACCTGCAACACTAGCAACTTCAGGCGCTAAAGTCTTTTACGTGGACTACTACGGTACTCTAAAATCTATTACACTTAACGGAAGCATGGCTGCAGTCACCCTTGGAAATTCCTCGGAAGGTACCTTGCCTTTAGCCGAAGACTGGGTTGCAATATATAATCCAACCCAAAACCTGGCTGCAGGCGTGATATGGTTTAACCCTGAAAGTTTCATAGGAGAAAAATCCACTGTAGGAGCATGGGATGGAGCCATATGGTCAGTAGTATCCCTATATGCGAAGTGGTTTGAATATCCGGCTGGAAAAGTGTTTCCAGCAGGTACAACATTTGTCAACTATGCAATAATATGGGCTGGTCCAGGGGACTACCATGAAGTAAGGAAAATTGCAGGCCTCTTAAGAAATATACAGTACTATTATGACCAAAACGTAGTAGTAGCCCTCCAGAAGAAGTATACAGAATACGTATCGACACACTCATACACCAATGAAGAATATCAGAGCCTTTTAAACCAGTATCAAGCTCTTGAACAAGAGTACTCAGATTACAAGTCGAAATACACGGTCACCCAGGCTCAGCTTCAGCAAGTACAGACCAGTTCAACTATAATAGGGTTAGTCGTTGGTTTAATCGTCGGACTTGTGGTAGGTTGGTTTATTGCAAAGAGGAGGAGGTGAGGAAACCTGAACAAATTTTTTTCCTACCTAGTAATTATAGTTATTATTTCTTCTTATAGTAGTGTAGTTTTCACCCCCCTATATTCAGTTTCGGCAACTCCTCAGGGGAAGTATGAGGAGTATAAATATAAAGGGGTTATAAAGCTCGCTGAAACTGCGGGTATAGATAGAACTCTAGAACTAGTTATAGTTCGCACCCCGCCGATAGATGTAGGTGCAGTAAAAGTGGAGTATATTACCGGCCCCTCCTCCTCCAAACATGGTGGAGTAGCTTACATAAGAGACGTCAGGGTGGTTAAGGAGGAAAACGGGGTCCTAGTAGAGGTTCCAAGTCAGACAGGTGATGTAATTTTCTACAAAAATAATACCATTTCATTTAACATATACTTTTTAGCTAATATATCGAAAAACAGCCACGCTATTTACTACGTCTTCTTCGGAGCAAAGGATCCCGAAACGGTAGAGGATCCACTTAAAATCTATAAAACTGATTTAAAGTACGTTGAGACCAAGACCGGGGGAGTAAACGTCGAAAACAGCTTCTATAATGTGACTGTGGACTCGAGCTTAGGTGGATGGATGACTTCTCTTATACATAAAGCTGGAAGTGGAACCAAATACGTCCATGGAAGTGGCGGCGGAGGAGCTTTCATATACTATTCGAACACGTGGCTTTCCCAAGTCTTTAATACAAAGAAGATAAATTACAAGATACTCGCGTTGGGGCCCATCGCCGTACATATAAAGTTTTGGGGACCAATTGTAGACGTCTCAAAAAAGGATGTGGGTGTCGGAGAATATGAGACTACCTGGATATTTAGTGCATACTCTCCGGTTATCACAATAATACAGAATGTCACGTTGAAGACTGTTATAAAGGCTAATGACTTTAGACCCATCCAATTCCAGTTTCCGAGATTTAGTTGGTATGACTTCGTTGTTTTACAGTCTGATAGAACAATTTATCAGGGATCCGTAACGAAGTCGGTGGATCGGGGTGGAGTTGGAGTAGATTTCAATGAAGCATATTGGGAGATAGATATAACCCGAAATAATCCTTCGGATGCTATAGCCGTGATACCGGAGTATCCTGTATTCGACTTGGTTAAAGAACACTGGTATAATATAGGATGTCTTGACTACATAAAGGACACAAGAAACCCCGATACTAGAACCCAGGTTGTAGGCCCAGGGACTTACAAGAACCCCGTAAAATTTTTCATAATAATAGATAAAAGCGAGAGACTTACGAGCAACGATTACAGCAAAATGTATCAATACGAGAAAATGCTGAAACAGCCTCTTCTCGTGGAAGCAGATATCCCGAGGGTGGTTTTGGAAAGAAAAACATTTTCGATCTACGTTTTTAAAGTCGAAGATATCTTAGGCAACCCTCTTTCCGGCCTAAAAATCATTAGCGATGAAGGTAAAATGAACGTAACAAATGCTTTAGGTAATGCTTTATTGAACCTTACGCTAGGAAAAAGAGAGATAATGGTGTTCTGGAACGACCTTAAAGTAGGCTCAAAAACACTTGTAGTTTCTCCAAGGGAGGAAAACGTAACAATACACGTAAACATTGCTGTAATCGATGAAATGGTATTCGGTACTAATGGAACATTAACGGCGTCTCCTCTAGTCGATAAAGATAAAATATTGGCTAATATATCTGCATCCCCAGGAACCCTAATAGTATGTAGAATAACCGGTTTAAGTAGACCGCCAGCATACGTAAAGATAAACAACATTCGTGGCGTAGAGGGATTCGATTATACATTTAAGGACAATGTTCTGGAAGTAAGGGCTGTGGCTGGATCCACGGGATATGCGAAAATAATGCTTTCGTTTGTCGCCGGCATGGCACTACCGGAATATATTCCTTTATTATTTATTGTCACCCTGTATATTGCCATAATCTTCGGTATGTCTATAGAATATTTCAGAAAAAGGGGGATTTAACATGAAGGGTGAATTTCGAGGCAACTACACGAAAGCATTTATAGTAGGATTGCTGTTGGTGGTAGTATTAACAGTTGTGAACAGCACCCTATGGATAATAGTCCCAGCCGCGGATTTTCCTGTGAGCCTGCTGGCCCCCATACTAATAACTTTCGTTCTCAGCGCAATAGGTTCCTCGAAACTTGTTAACTTCTCTAAAGGGGAAATAGCGTTAATATACAGCATGGTTGTTATGTCTCTAGGATGGGGTGCTATCCCAGCCTTCTGGCTGGCACAGGCCACCGGGGCTGCGTATATCCCACGGCTGAAGTCGATGGTGATTAATTGGGTACCAGAGTTCTGGACTCCCAAGAGCACCCTAGTGTTGCGAGGGATTTTTCTCGGAGAAACATTTACCCCCTGGAACATATGGCTCACGCCTCTACTCTACTGGGTTTCATTAGCCTTCTCCTGGGAGTTTCTACTCCTATCTATTTCACCTGTATTCGAAAAAATCTTTGTCGACATGGAGAAACTACCTTTCCCCGTGACCACCATTCCATTGTCCATCATAGGTGAAGAAGGAGAACCGGGATCAAAACGGTTCCTGAAGAGCACAGGGTTTATCGGAGGCTTTATACTAGCATTCTTGTTCATGTTACCTGACATTATAAACACTATACTAAACAATCCCAGCTTCCTGCCGTCACCTTCAGCAATGTTTAGCATCGACTGGCTGGACATCTTCCCCGAAGCCAGGTATGTTCTTAGGGGTTCCGTCCTCCAAACAACACTACATCCACTAATGTTCTCGTTTGCATACCTACTTCCGATAGATGTACTCTTCACGCAATGGCTTACATTTATTTTCTACATGGTGGTGCTACCCGCAGTAGACATATACTTCTTGCATCCTGAGAGATTCAGAGAGTACGCTACCAGCCAAGGATACGCATGGGATATGACGATCTCACCCGCTTACGGTTTCTGGCGTACCGAAGCTTTAACCCTCATAGGAGGAATCTACGGGCTAGCCTTATTCTACTTAATCTACAACTGGCGTACAATAAAAGATATAACTAAAAACTTACTTGGAGAATCCAGAAGAGATGCAGCGTCGAGGTTGTATATAATATTATTTGTCGTATCGATAACAACGGTTTCTTCGCTACTTTTGCTATCTGGAGAACCCCTAGTAATGGTATTCTTTACCCTACTTATACTCCTATTATCGTCGATAGGCATGTGTGTTATACGTGCATCTGGCGGTGGAAATCCCCTAGACGGACTAGTTATCGGAGGTAATTCAAATAGACTGTTCAGCCTAGCATTATTCTACGATATTGGGGGAGCTTTAGGGCTATTCAATCCAAGACCAAGCCCAACCCCCTCCCAACAGTGTTTCATAAGCCTTCAAAACAACATTGTTTTAAACGGAAACACCATGGCCTGGAATCCTCTAGTATTTAGAGTAGAATGCCACAAAGTATGTAGCGAATATAATTTAGATGAAAAGAAAACTTTCATATTTCAGGCAATAGCCCTAGTCGTGGCCATCTTAATAGCATTCCCGTTGACCTTATGGACCTTCCACACGTACGGTATCGAGAACCTAATATATCTTTACCACAGCACGATCAGAGACCTCTTTGGAGAGGCCTATACAAGGGATTTAACTTTATACTATACAAATATCAGTCCATTGAACGTGCAGCTAAGTACGCCATATCTTCCTCAAACACTCCTTGGTATAATAATTGTAATGATATTACTTTACCTACGAGCTGTTAGGCCCGGATTCCCCCTTAATCCAATAGGATACATACTGGGCGGAAGCTTCTACACCTATTATTGGTGGACCTCATTCTTCATAGCATGGATAGTTAAACGAACAATTATAAGGATAGGAGGGGCAGAACTATACAAGAAAACAATGGACATTATAATAGGAATAATCATTGGAATCTCGGCCGGTTTATTCATAATATGGATTGCAGGCCTAGCAAACTTCCTCGCTTCCATCTAGGGTGGAAAAAATGAAGAAAAAATATAAAGGTTTTTTATTTTTAAGTATCCTTTTTCTAGACCTAGTTTTCCTATCTGGTGTATCTTCTATACCAATAGATTATACCGCTGAAATAGAAAGAATAAGGGAGTTCCTTGATGATAGTTCATCCAATATATTGAGACATGTAATGTTCTTTTCATCGCTTGGCTCTAGAGTTACAGGTTACAGCGGATACTATAATGCCACAAACTACATTTTTAGCTACTTTAAACAATATACAGATAAAGTTTACCTTCAAAACTTTACAGTTTTATCGCCAATAGGTGAATACAGTCTCACCGTGACAATTGATAAACGCGTGGTAAGTGTTAAAATATATCCCTTGTTGCCGAATGGATTTATGACTGGGGGAAACCAGTCCATAGAAGGTGACTTAGTTTACGTAAGGTTAGGAGAGCTAGTGGACTATAACGGTTTAAATTTAAGCGATAAGATAGTTTTACTAGATTTTAAGACGGGAATGAATTGGCTTAAATATGGTGTTATGCTTGGTCCACCGAAGGCCTTTATCTTCGTGGAACCTTATGAATTCGAAAGTACTACGGGAGCTTCCACGGTAACAGAGTTCACTAGAATGAACGTTGAGGGACAATACGTTTCCATCCCCCTTAGTATCCCGAGATTCTACGCTAAATTTAACGACATAAAAACCATATTATCTGCACTCGAAAAAGGAGCCTTAGTTAGAGGTAAAATCAACGGCAACTATGCTTGGAAGAGCGTAAAAGCGTTTAACGTTATAGGGTTTATTAAAGGATCCAGCTTACCAGATAAAGTGATAGTATTATCAGCACACTACGATTCTTTTTCGGTTATCCCGGCGTTATCCCCTGGAGCCGATGAATCGTTGGGTATAAGTATGCTACTCGAGTTAGCGAAGTTTTTCTCAGAAAATAGGCCGAGAAAATCGTTACTTTTTGTAGGCTTCTCCGGGCACTGGGAGGGGCTTGCCGGGGCCAGAGAATTTGTACAGAGGATTATTACATCAGATGACATGAATATTAGGCTCCTAATATACCTTGCACTATCAGCCTATGGGACAGATATAGCGATACTGCATGCTGGCCGCTTCTACTTTAATCCTACAAGGGGTATTGATTTCTATAGGGCGGGGATTGTTGACCGCTTAAACTATTATATACAGACACTTAAAATCAAGCTCTATGGTGAAAGCACAAATGTGGACAACTTTATTTATCCGGGATACGCTTGGCTGAATTTAGTGTACGGGGACCCCCTGGCAATATTTGATAGCGAAGCATACACGTTAGCAGGAGGATATGGATTAGCCATCTATGTGCCTTCTCAGAAATTATATTGGACAACCCCCTATGACAACTACCCTAAATTTGAAGAAGCATTCAGGAAGAACATTCTCTCCCAGAAAGAAAACATATTGTATAAGGCGGCGTCAATAATAGCTTTCATTGTAAACGACGTAGATTTTACAATTCAACCGCCTAAATATAGGCTTTTTGATCCAAACTATGGCGGCTTCTCCACAGTAAGAGGTAAGGTTCTAATATATAATCAAAGTACTGGATGGTATACCCCCGCCCCAAACACCATTGTTAGGTTAAGGGTTGTAGCCAGCATGCCGAACTCCTTTGGTCTAGGCCTATACGGTGGTTTACCAAAAATCAAGGAAACATATTCAGAAGGATACTACTCCACGACAGGTTTCATAATGAATTTAACAGATGAGAACGGCGAATTTGTTTTCCATGGAGTAGCCTCCTCGGCTAGGCTAGGTACGGACTATTTACCCGCCATCGAATACAAATACATCATAGAAGCAGCAGTCCTAAACAATAAAGGAGAGATCGAATACTTTACAGACTACGGTATACATAGAAGAGATATTGACTTCACCATAAACAGCGATGAAAAGTACCTGACGCACGTCGTTTTTCGCTGTGGATCGATAGCTTTCTACTTTATAATTGAGCCAGAAACGCTTTCAATACCAACAATATATAACATAAGAATCCTAGAGGCGTCAAGCCATACCTCGCCTCAATTTTATGGTGCAACATTCTCCTCGTTCCAAGAAGGATACCCGGTCTTCATGGTTTTCCTCCAGCCGGGTGTAAACATAGAGCTGTTCATGGTTTCGAGAAGCCCCAAGGAAGGTGAACCTAGATTCCTATTGATACTTAATAACCAGGGTAAAGGTTTTTCCGTAAATTACGGAATTTTAAAGCACGTTAAGTTCACTCCACTAAGGATCGCGGAGGATACATACCATGTAAATCTAGAAAGATATCTACGAATGAAGGAACAGGGCATCAAAAACCTGGAAATCGAAGATTTGATGACGAGAAGCCGTAATTACATCCTCCAGGCAAGAAAATATCTATACGAAGCTTTAAGATACGACTTTTTCATCACATTCTCCATAGAGTCATGGCAGATAAACAGGGTTGTTCACGAGAAAATATACTATGAAGATTTAAATGTAAAGGCATCGATCATGTTCATACTTATATTATTACCGTTCTTCATTTACCTGCTTGAAAGAATAGTCTTTTCGTCGAAAAACACTAATCAACAGATCATAAGAATATCTATACTCTCCGTCATTACATTATCTGTACTATATGTACTACATCCGGCGTTCGGCTTGATGGAGGATATTTTCCTACTATTTCTAGGGGCCTTACTCTCAGTTTTAATGTTGCCTGCAATACTATTATCCTTCGCAGACTTTATTTATGCCCTAGGCTTCCTTAAGAAAAAACTAAAGGGGCCGCATTTCGCTGGCATAAGCCGTAGCGGTGCAATAATTATAGCCATATCACTTGGCTCATCCTTCATTAGAAGAAGAAAGACTAGAAGCATACTACTTTTCTCAACACTAATACTCGTTGTACTTGGATTGATAATATTTTCATTCCCGGCATTGACTTTAGGTGTGGTGAGTAGAGATACGTATACATCACCGGCATACACTGGCATATTGGTGAGAGGACAGGTTTGGCAACCCATTCCTGAAAAATATATCGAAAAAATATATTCACTTTTATCAAACCTTGATGGAACATTTGCAATTTCATCAAGAATATGGTATTATCCGCCGCAAGAGCTGAAAATAAGATCGAAAAACATGAGTATTGAAGCCTATGTGAGCGCATTTTTAGGCTTAGGACCCGAGGAGGCAAGCGTCACCGGAGTGGATGGTTTAATAACACGGGGAAGGTGGTTCAATGATGACGACTATTATAGCTGTATAGTGGACGACGTTGCTGCAGAATACCTTAACTTAAATTTATCCAAAATAGCTTTAGGTGAAGAATACATCGAGTTATCGAACTCGTTGAAGTTAAAGGTTGTTGGTATAATTGATGGCGAACTATTTAGTTCGAAGATAGATCTGGATGGTGGAAACTTCACGTTAATCGACTTCAAGGGGCTGGTTAAGAAGCCTACAAGAGAGAAAATAAAGCTATTCAGCTACATCCCTACAAGCATTATTTATAGGAGGATAAAACGCGGGTACTTTATAGTGATAATACCTGCGAAACTGGCTAGGGATCTTGGAGGCAACATATACAGCCTAGCAATCACCGTACGTCCACTTGACTATACTTGGCTAGATAAAGCGGCAAGACTCTTAACGTTAAATCTAAATGAAACATACAGCATTTACGCTACACAACTAACTCCGAAGAAAACCCAAAGTGTATATCAATACTTCCGTGCACTCATATACGTCTTTGAAAGACCTGAACAACTTGTCATACCTATAGCCATAGGCATATTGATAATATTCAATTCAATGCTCTCAAATGTCTATGAGAGATCAAAGGAGATCGAAACATATAGTGCCTTAGGGTTATCCCCGTACCATGTCTCAGGGCTGTTTTTAATGGAGGCTTTAATACTTTCCGTAATTAGCGGTGTCCTAGGATACATTGTTGGCATAGCTTTAGCGAAAACGATAAACATCTTCAATCTGCTTCCAGGAATCTACCTGAGTTATACAGTGAACGTACCGGTATACTCTACTCTACTTTCGATAGCCTCCACCCTTCTAGCCTCAAGCTATCCTCTTTGGAGGGCATCAAAAATGGTTACACCTTCACTTGAAAGAAGATGGAAGCCTGAAACAAAACCTGTTGGAAATAAATGGACCATAACGCTACCATTTGTTATTACAAGTAGGCAGGAGGCGGATGCCATACTGAAGTTCATAAAAGAATACCTTGATATCCATGGAGAGGGAGAAAAATACTCCGTTTTAAAAACCTCCATTGAGCGCCAGAAAACTGCTACCATACTGAAGGTGGAGCTCCAGATGGCTCCTTATGAGCTTGGTATAATACAGGAAATGCATTTGCTGGCCGTAAAGAGTAGGGAAAAACAATTTAAGTTTATACTCAAACTCCACTGTTTGAAGGGACCTATTTCATCCTGGAGAAGATCTTCCATGTTTCTTATAGATGATATTCGAAAACAGTTTCTAATATGGAGAGGGTTAACCCTTAAGGAGAGGGAGAAGTATGAGGGATGACGTTCTTAAGGAAGGTTTCACAGTAAAATCTCTAATAGGGATACTCTATGTTATATTAATTCTTTTGCCAGCTAACATATATTACATACTTACAATGGGCGGTAGCCTCTCATCCGCAGCCTCAATAATCTCCCTGATATTTTTCATAGAGATCTTCAAGTTTTCGGAAAAACCATTAACCAAACAAGAAGCTTTCATAATTTACTCTATAGCGTCTGAAGCGGTGACAGGAAGCATAGCATTCGCACTCATAGGAAACATGTATTTTCGGTCAAATCCTATGGCAAAGTATCTGGGATTATACAAAGTTATCCCCGATTGGTGGGCTCCTCCACCGTATTCTCCAGCCATCAAACATAGAATATTCTTTCACCACGACTGGATTCTACCCATATTTATACTATTCTCTGCATGGACCCTAGGGAAAATCATAGATTTCTCACTCGGAGTCTACCTCTATCACCAGTTCATTGAAATAGAGAAATTACCCTTCCCCTTGGCTAATGTATCAGCGGAAACTATTTTAAGCTTAGTAGTTCCCAAATCCTCTAAAAAGAGAATATTTACGGCTACAACCATTCTTGGTATAGTCTACGGTATATTGGCATACGTCATACCATTGTTGACCGACCATAGGATTTTATTGATACCAATACCATTCTATGACTTCACAAGACTCATCGAAGACTTTCTACCTGGAGCAAGTCTAGGAATATCCACCGACTTAGCGTCATATACCTTTGCCTTCTTTATGCCCCACTCCTTTATAGTACTCCTCTCCATCTCCTCGATCTTCATATACCTTTTCGCCAACAATCTTCTAGTGAAGAGAGGTCTCTTTCCATTGTATATTAAAGGGATGAATTTAGGTGAAATATATACATGGTCCTATATCTCGTTCTGGATAAACCCTACGATAGGCTTCGGAATAGCCATAGCTCTGGCACAAATCTTCTTTTATAGAAAATATATTATAAGTACAATAAGGGAATTCACTAGAAAGAGAACTGTTGGGGTAGAGTTCGTTAGATCCAAGTATGCATTATACCTGTTCTTCGCCTCGACGATACTTGCATCGTTTCTAGCATGGGTTCTCTCGGGCTTCAACATATTTTATCTGCCTTTAATACTGTCAATATCAGTAGTATGGTCTTTTCTGTTTTCACATCTACAGGGAAGGGCTTTAGCCGAATACGGTTTCAGTTTTGATATCCCCTACTTCGTGCCAGTGGTAATGTACTTGACTGGGGCCCGTGATCCTAAACTCTGGTTTACGCAAACTGCAGGGTTTACCGTTTATACGGGTGGTGTGGGCATAGTGCAGCAACTTAAGGTAGCATTGCTCTGTGAGACGAAGCCTCGAAGCTATATTAAAGCATGGTTCTTTGCATGGTTTGTAGGAGCTATAATGGGAATCCTGTATATGCAGGTCTTTTGGAAGATGGCGCCTATACCGTCTTCAGCTTACCCGGCTTCTATGATAAATTTCCCCGTCCAAGTAGCTGAACAATACCTCTTAATATCCGCTGTAACCGGTGTAGGCGGAGGAAACAGCATCCTAAGCCTTAACATCAAAGATATTTCCATAGGCTTCATTGCAGGAATCGTGGTTTCAGTGCTGGCAGTTATTCTCAAACTTTCGCCCTCACTTGTGGGTATTGCACTATTAGCTGGGACACGGACCTGGATCTCTGTAGCAATATCCTTCCTTATTAGCATTGTGATAGCTAGACTCACCAAAAAGTTTATGGGCGATGAATGGTGGAACGAAAACAGGTTTGTAATAGTAGCCGGCATATACGCCGGTATAGGATTAGCAATAGGTTTAGGTGTAATAATATTGTTCCTAAAGAAAGCCCTGATAAGCCCATATTATATTCCTTTCTAGCAAATATTATCGACCATTTTCCACATGTTTCTATAGTGTAGGAAATAATTATTTGTGTTAGACTTATTAGCTAAAGTTGGATTTTACTAGTAGGGGTGGATTTTATAAAGAAAGTAAGAGTAGGATTAGGAAGAAGGGTTAGCTAACCCTTCCCATAGAAATAAGAAAAGTTTTGTGGGCTCCAGGAAGGATCAGAACTTATGTTTATATGACGAAGGAAAAGCCGTCGTTAAACCCAGGAAGAAGATCAATGTAAGGGGTTTTTCCGGAACCTTAGGAGACCCCAGCGAAGACGAACTAGAGTTCTCCGTTTTAGATCCCGAATTGATTCCACTATACTTTAAGGAAAAGTATGAGGACTAAATCTATGGCCAAAGCGTTAGCAAGGATACCTAAAGGTACCTCTATTTTCGTCGACGCAAATATTTTCCACTTGTATCTACGTGGCCCAAAACCCATTAGAGATATTTGCACCGAGTTTTTAGAAAGGATCGAGAAAGGAGAATTAAAAAGGCTATATATCTACGCTGGTTTTGGACGAATTAGCATACAAACTTATGTTAAGGCGTGTTGAAGAGCTGTACAGAAGAAACCCTCTTAAGGTGTTAAAGGAGAACCGAAAGGTTGTAGCTGAGGTTGCCCCATACGTTGAGAAAGGTATCAGCATAATATTGGGGATGGAGGGACTACAAATTCTAAGTGTAGAACCTTTCCATCTTGAAGACTTCATAGAGTACATGAAAAACTATTCGTTACCGCCGAGAGACTCTCTACATATAGCTGTAATGACTTCAATAAATTGCATGAACATAGCTTCTGCAGATGAAGACTTCGACGCAATACCCGGCATAGTTAGATGGACACCGGTTTAAAAACCTTTGCTAATCTGTAGTTTCCTTTCAGGAGAAGATTGTTTACGGCCTTAAGATAATTAGGGGTGAAAAAGTAGGACCTATGCCGAGGCCTTTAATTCCCCCACATTCATGCTGTTTGTAGGCTTCCATTTTAGAGTGACATATTTTACTTATTATACTTATATTTTAAAAGTTATTTTATATAATTGGGGTTAAGAACTTGGGTGAGGTTCTAGAGTATACAGCTAGGAGGGAGCCTTATGAGGTAGGTAGATTTGTATATCTACCTGACACCAGGCCCTATGTTTTCTATCTTAAGCTTAAGTATGAAAGTTTAAAAGTTGTTGGTGTATTAGAAAGGATTGTAAGCTCCTTTACTAGATTAAAGATCCCGATACTTCAACTTAAGATGTCTGTACCCCATGGAGTAGGGTGTATGCTAAGGATGATCATAATAGCTGATCTGTCCAACTGCGAAGAAGAGGCGTCTAGGCTTGTCAGCGAACTTGGCAAGATCCCCATGGTGGTGGATGTCGAGTACGATAAACCCTTGTTCGATGGGGTAGCGGTGGATGCCCGCTCCTTTCCGCTAACGCTCATGGGTGAGAGGGTAGTAATCACACGTAAAGTTATTTATAAAGATCTTTTCAAGAAGGGATGGGAAAAGATAGGTTCAAGCTATGGTGCTTTACTCTATTTAATTGGATTCGAGATAGGTAGAGACGCCTTTAGAAACCATTATAGGATTACGGGCGATAGGAAAATGGCTTTTGAACTGAACAAAAAACTTTTCCAGCTTGTCGGCTACGGCATCCTGGAGGATGTCGAGATAAACGATCATCGAAGGAGAGCTATTGTAAGGATACATGGAAGCTTTGAGTGTGAACTATTTAAAGGTTCTGGAGGGAATAGGGGGAGCTTACTGAAAGGCATTGTGGCAGGCTGGTTTGCAGAATACTGGGGTGGTGTCGATTTCAACGAGATAATAGCCATAGAGACAAATTGCATAGCCAGGGGAGATCCCTACTGCGAATACTTGATAGAAGTAAAAAAGAGTACATAATGGTTTGACCGAGAACCAGCCTCTTTATCTCGAAGAATAAAGAGTGTTATCGTTTTATGGAAACTTTAAGGCTTAGACAACGTATTTTAAGTCTGGAGTCCTTTAGATGACTAGAGAGCTGGAGCTATGAAGAGGGCTGCGGCTCGACGCTGGAAGAACCCATATCAGCTGAAGGATAAACGAATACATATGGTTCTTTCAGCTTTTTTCGCGGCTCTTTCGGCTGTTTTCGCGCAGATTGAATTTCACTTGGGACCTGTGCCTTATACTATGCAGAACTTTATAGTAATTTTAGCAGCGATAACTCTTAAACCGAAGTATGCTGCTCTGTCTCAAGCAATATATCTTCTTTTAATAGGATTCAATGTGCCTGCTGCATCAGGGTTTAGAGGCGGCCCCCAAGTCCTTGTAGGCTATACGGCAGGCTACCTCTGGATGTTCCCTGTTTCATGCTACTTGATGAGCTGTTTATCAAGGAAGTATGCTAAGGCTTCTCCAAAAAGACTCCTACACCCCTCGTTAAAGGATATTGCAATTCTTTTGGCAATCTCGTTCCTCTCGGTCCTTCCCATATATGTATTCGGTTTCCTAGTATTCTGTTACTACGCCCTGCAGCCCACGGCTCTGGGTTTAGGGTTAAAAGGATGGTCTAAAAACATTGTAAGCCACTTTGGGTTCAATTTACCAGGCGAGATTCTAGTGCTTTTTATAGCATCGGTGCTCGTCTTTGTCCCGCAAGACTTGTTCATAGACCACCTTCTAGCCATAATCATTGCTACTAGAGTACTCAGGTTCATGAAAAAACAGGGACTTCACGTACCGTAACACATGGTTTAAACGGTGTTAAAGATCTTGATGTATTTAACCATCGTCCTCGAAAACAGTTAACACCCTTTCTTCTCCTATGGCTACGGGTGTGGTTCCACAGGGCTCAAATAGAATGTGCAACGACACCCTTTCTACCAGCATTTACAAAAATGGTGCCGGGAAGCCTCCTGCTTTGGTGGGGGGATTCTTCTCCGATAGTCCCGAGTCCCTCTCGGGGGTAGGGATGACGGGCTGGCGGCACAGCCCCTAAGGTGGGGTGGGATGAAATGGGAGCCCAAAAAGACAATGAACACCCTAAAAGCAAAAATCCCCCACCTAAGTAGGGGGAGTGTCAACTGTGTAAAGCATGGAAAACATGTATGATGAAATGTACCAATGCCTCATCTTCCAGTGTCTCTATTATGGCTTCTGCCTCCGTTAGGTTTCTGCCTACAGCTACAACACCATGTTTTTCAAGGATGAGAGCATTACAGTCCCCTATACCCTCAGCAACCTTTTTTGCAAGCTCCTCGGAGCCGGGGGGAGCATAAGGTATCACTTTAACTTTCCGTAGAAACAGGATCCCTTCTGCCGTTACAGGATCGATGGCCACCCCGGCCATAGTCAAAGCGACGGTAATTGGGTTATGTGCATGTATTACCGCGTTAACGTCTTTCCTTTTCCTGTAAATTGCCGCATGAAACCTCCATTCGCTTGATGGCTTCAACCTTCCCTCGAGCACCCTCCCGTCAACACTCATTTTAATTATATCGCTGGGCTTGAGGGCGCCCTTGAAGACACCGCTCGGCGTTATCCAGAATTCGCTTGAACCCGGCTCCCTGACACTGGCGTTTCCGCTGAGGGAGGAAATGTATTTTCTCTCATATAGGATTCTCATAACCTTTGTAAGCTCCAACCTAAGGTCACAACATTGCAAGTTAAAATCCCCCTAAGGCTACCCATGTTTATTCGGTGTTAGTATATTAGCGTTCTACCTTAAAATTTGGATTCAGCCTTTACAAGTAGCTTTGCTTTCCCCACTTTAAACCCCCATTCCCTAGAATCATTTGAAATTCTTCTTATACACCTTGGACAACGGTACCCATATTTATTTAAAATACTGTTTATTGTGATAAAAGCAGCTGCCTCCGGATCTATGCGGCCAAACTCGAAACCACATCTTTTACATTTTATTATTATCATGGTGGAGATAATTGAAGCGTTCTTGAAGGTAAATTTTTCCATTAATGATTCTCTAAAACATCCACATATTCTCCATATATTCATTTTAGAACCACGATGCACTTACATGGATTGTTATTAAAAGTATAGGAGTTATATAGGGGAATACCTATGGGTTATCAGGGGAGAATATCTGAACAGGTATTTTGAAGATTTTTTAAAAAGAAGAGCAAAAGCTTTTCTTAAAAGTGCCCAAGCTGATTATGCCCGTGGAGACTATGATTTGGTACTATTCCATGTTGAACAGTTTCTACAGCTTTTTCTTAAACACCTTCTGTATAAAAAGATAGGAGATTACCCTAAAACACATTCCCTAGTACGATTAATAAAGGACACGATAAGGGTCTATGGAATAGAGGAATTAAAAAAACTTTATACAAGAAACATTGAAACATTTTACCTACTTGAAGAAGCCTACATATCTTCGAGATATATGCCGAGAAGCTACGATAAAGAAATTGCCGAAAGAGTATTGAAGTTTGCCAAGAACGTTCAGGAGGTGTTGGAATGCTTGGAGAAAAACTGACATTAATTGAGTTAAAATTAGAGACTTTAGGGAAATGGAAAAAATATTTTGAGAAGCCGGAACTCTATGCGAAGAAAATGAAGGAAATTGTAAGAAAATACGATAAACAAGCTAGAGTGATGTTGTTTGGAAGCATAGTAAAGGGCCGCGTTAAACCGGATAGTGATATAGATATAATGGTGGTGACGAGGCTTGCTGAAAAAACAGATGATAGAATAAAGCTCAGAGTCGAGATAGCGAAGAAGATAGGTGAATACACCCCATTTGAAGTACATATAGTAACTCCAGAAGAGTATAATGGCTGGTACAGGAAATTCATAGACAAGTATATTGAAATATAGTAGACTTTATGGCAGCTGATTTAAGTCGACTATTCTTTTAACATTTTAATACTATAAAAACAATTTGATTTAGATGGGTTTCATTGAAATGAAGCCTCTAGAACTTTTTCTCTATCTTTTCCACTCTTTCTGCAAGTCTCCTCTCTTCTTCCCTGAGTTTTTCTAGCTCCTCCCTCAGCTTCTTGTATTCCTCTCCCTTCTCCATGTGTTTTCTTATAGCCTCTAAGGCTTCTCTAGCTCTTCTAGCTACGGAGCCTGAGGGATCTGAACGCAGTTTCTCGAGCAGAGGTATTAGTCTCGGGCTTAGGGATCTTTTGGCGGCTGCAACTACAGCTCCTCTAATTCTTGGATGCCTGCTTTTAGCTTGTGTTTCAAGGAGTTCTATGATCTTTCTTTCTGTAGGGAAGTAGCCGAGAGCCATGGTGGCTGCTGCACGTAGGTGGAGGGGTTTATCTACGGCTAGATATTTTTTAACCTCTTCTAAGGCTTCCTTGGTGCCTAGGATCCCCATACCCTCCAATGCTGATGCTGTTATCACATCGGAATGTGATGGATAGTTTAGGGCTTTCTTAAGGTGTTCGAAAGCCTCGTCGAAACCTGTTTTTGCAAGCGAAACCGCAGCTGAAGCCCTGACGTAGTATCCTTCCTCATCGTTGTGGAGGACTTTTACTAGGGCTTCGAAGGCTCTTTTGTCTTTGAAGCCTCCCAGAGCAGTAACTATGCTTCTCCTTACACGTGGATGCTTGACCTTCTCCAGGGCCTCTAACAGTGTCTGGAGGGCTGTTTCTCCTCCTATTGAACCTATCGTCTTAGCGACTTCAAACCTAAGACCCCAGAATTCGCTTTCATCTAAAAGTATTTCCTTGAGGGCCTCAACCACCCTGGCGCTACCCTTGCTTGCTAAAGTCCTGGCTGCAACAACCCTAGGATAAAGCTTCTTAGAGTTTTTTATCATGGAGAGGAGGTCGTCTACCCCCACTTCAAGCTGCAGGACTTTAAATGACTTGAAGTCGGGATCTATGCATACAGCCTTAGGTTTACCTGGACATGGAATAGGGAATACATGCTGTCTCTCCTTTATCAAGAACCTCCTCCTCTCCTCGTAGCCGTCTCCTATTATGAGAACCTCTAGGGGCAATGTATATTCCTCGAGACTGTCGCCCTTCTGTGTCTGGGAGACCTTTATTTCAACTATCTTGTCCTTGGGAAGCCATCTATAGTTTACTTTAAGTATAGGGTGGCCTGAATTGAAGACATACTGCTCGAAAAACCAGTCTAATGAGAAGCCTGAAGCCTTTTCCATGCATTTTCTGAGATCATCCGTGTCCGCAACATCCTCGAACCTGTTTTCAAGATATATTTTAATAGCTTTCCTGAAGTTCTCTTCACCTATATAGTTTGCCAGAGACCAAAGTATCAGTGCACCTTTAGGATAATTGTGTGAATCGAAGACCTCGTCAGGATGTTTATACAACCTTGTTACTATAGGCCTAGAGTATCTGCTCTTATATTCACCGAGGTAGGAGTCCAACATTAGTATTAGATCATAGACAAACTCGTCTTCGCCTAGATCTCTTCTACGCCACAAGGCCTCCATTAATGTTGCAAAGCTTTCGTTTAACCAGAGGTGGCTCCAGTCCTTGCATGTCACTAGATCTCCGAACCACTGGTGGGCCATTTCATGTGCTACTAGGGGCTCGCTACGGAACTCTTCATGCGCTTTTTCATCGTGTAGGGTTCTAGAGGTTAAGAGTGTGACTGAGGCGTTTTCCATGCCCCCGGCCACGAATTCATCGATACACACTTGTGTATACTTTGGGTATGGATACTTTACTCCAGTATATTCCTCGAAGAAAGCCATAATTTCCTTGGTTTTAGCGAAACTTCTTTCAATATCCTCTTCCCTACCTTTAGGAACCACGTATTGAAGCAACACCCCATTATACTCCTCTTCCTTCACCGCAAAGTCGCCTACCGCGAAAGCTATTAGATAGGTTGGAATCCTCGAGTCGAGCCTATACTTCCAGACCCACCAGTCTCCCTCCTCATTTTTCTCCACAAGTAGACCATTTGCTACCGCGTAAAGCCCTCTTGGAGACCTTATTGTCAACTCGACCTTGGTTTTTCTATTCGGGTAATCGTATGTAGGCAGCCAGTACCTCGTGTCCTCCGGTTGCCCCTGTGTATAGGCCAACTTCGCTGGACCCGTACCATCGGTTGGTACAAACCATACACCCTTCACAGGCTCCTTTACTGAATACTGAACCTTTATGCTGACAATATCTCCCGGATTCAACTCTTCTTCGAAAAATATCCTTATACGGCTTCCATCATACGTATAGTCGATCTTCTTCCCACCAGCCTCAACTTTAAGTATATTCATGTCGACTCCATCCAACACCAGCTCTCTGACGCTTTTCTTTATCTTGAAGGTGTTCACAGAATGCCCCGAGATACTCCTCTTCTTTAAGTCGATTTTTATGTCAGCCTTAACCTCAAGGAGGTCGAAGGGGGGATCCGGAGGCCACTGTGGCTTGTACTCTGGAAACGCAAACCCCCTACCCTGCTTAATCCAGCTCATAGTTTTTCAACACGTAAATTTACTTAGCTATAAGATATAATTTTTTTAGAGGTATGGTTTAAAAGAAAGAGGTTGCATGCTTTTACAGTACTCCTCCCCTATACCTTCTCCTCCTACGTCTTCTTACTCTACGTCCTCCACCTAATGGAAAATGAAACGGGTTTCTAAGCTGACCTGCTGGCAATAATCTAGAAAAGCCTCCTGTTTGACCAGAGTAGATATTGTGGGTCTGGATCGAGGGAGGTATAGGTCTTCGAGATGATTTGATAAATGATTGCAGGATCCGGTTTGAAGTATTTTTTGGCATGAAGTTTGGGCATGCAACCCCATTGGGTGGGACTTCCACATTATATAATGTACATCTACCATTAACATAGTGGACGCATTCTCTATGTACTCGCATGGTTATGCAACAATTATGTGCTATTGCACAAAATATATAAACCTTTCCGTGGAAAATTACTTCTCTGGTGAGTAAAGGTTTCTGTTTTCAGCATTTTACTAAATATTTTTCAGACTTCCAGCCGTCCCCTCAAGTTTTTACAAATTCTATTATCGTTTGAACGCACTTTAAACACCTTTTCAGAATCGTCTTTCCATAGAGTTTGAAGGGCGGTACCCTTACATGGGAGATGCATATTAACATACCTTGAAGCTACATGGTGCTTGTCGAGTAATCTAGCACAATCCATCAACTTTAATGCATCTACGTCTACTTCAGAAGCTAGTCAGACAGCAGGTCGACCATGATCGTTGCTTCAAACCCTTCCCTAAACGATATTATGAACTGGCCTATCAGCTGTAATTCCCTTGAGGAAAACTATGACACCGGTATATAAATGTTAGGTTACCCTAACAAGCCACCGCATCAACAAAAGTCTTCAAATATATATTGTTCACATCTATGGACTTCCGAAGACTCAGGTCGGCTAACTCGATAACCGAGTTTTGAGTGCACATGAAAACAGGGGTAAAATAATTGGTAAACCATATATATTACCAATTTGTTTACCATATGGTGTACTATGACTGCTGTAAGTGAAGTTGTAAGCTTCAAGGTTAGGCGCGAAGTTAAGGAGAAGATGCAGAGATATAAGGACATTGTCAACTGGAGCGAGGAACTTAGAAAATTTGTTGAAGCAAAGTTAAGGGAACTGGAGGCCAAAGAAAACTTCGTGAAGGTCATGGAGAAACTACATAGTGCGTCATGGAGTGTTCCTAAAGGATTCTCCGTTAGCGTGGTGAGAGAGGATCGTGATAGTAGTTGATGCTTCAGCTCTAACCGCATTCATACTAAGGGAGGAAGGCTGGGAAGAGCTAGCCGAACACATGGTTTACACAGTCTCGGTAGATCACGTGGTTAAAGAGGTAGTAAACGCTATATGGAAAGCCGCGTATTTAAGGAGGCTTATAAACGATAAAGAAGCACATAAGGCTTACATTTTACTGAAAACCATGATAGGAAAAAATATCCTACTGGAACCTGAACTAAAGTACATTGATTCAGCCTTCGAAATTTCCATGACCTTGGGTATCCCCATATATGATGCACTGTATTTAGCGTTAGCATCCACAAAGAAACTACCGCTCCTTACTTTAGATACCAGACAAAAGAACATTGCTACCAGATTAGGTATAACCACCAAACCCTAAGTTCTTCAACATGGCTACCCGTGCTTTTTCTTTTAAATATTTTAAATGCTTGTATACTTCCCTTGGCACCCATTTAGACTTAATATTTCATCGAAGCCATGCTTCTGTACATTATTTGGACAACCTTATGGATATGCCATCGACAAATGCCTGAGAGTTTCATTCAAAAACACCTATATATGCAAGTAAATGAGTAGTCTTCGTTCACTATAAATCCATCTACTTTTACAAAAATGGTGCCGGAAAGCCCCCTGCTTTGATGGGGGATTCTTCTCCGATAGTCCCGAGTCCCTCTCGGAGGGGTAGGGATGACGGGCTGGCGGCACAGCCCCTAAGGTGGGGTGGGATGAAATGGGAGCCTAAAAAGGGCAATGAACACCCTAAAAGCAAAAATCCCCCCACTTAAAAAGGGGAGTATCAACATACTAAAGCGATTAACGGTATTACTAAAAGATAAAAAATATTTTATTTTCCAATGATGTTGACGTTGTCGATTTTCACTAAGGGGACTATTACTCCTCCCTTATCTCTGGTTTCCTTCCCAATTGCTGTAATGTTCATTAGCATTTCATAGAGGTTTCCGGAAACCATGCATTCTTTGACGGGATACTTTTTCTCGCCGTTTTCGATGTAGAAGGCTTGTTTTGCTGTTCCTGAAACCAGGCCGTCCTCTACATTAATTCTACCAGAAAATCTTTTGAGAAGTATCCCCTTCTTTACATCCCTTATCATTTCTTCGGGCTTCCAGTCACCTGGCTCTATTATGGTGTTCGCAGGGCCTACATCTAGTGGAGAAAGTGCGTTTCCCGTAGCCTCCATGTTTAGCAGTCTACCTGTGTAAGTGTTGTTGATGAATTTCTTTAGTACACCGTTTTCGATAACCACTTTCCTCATTGTCGGTGAACCTTCACCGTCAAAGGATGCCGAGTTTAGCCCCCCTGGTAATGTACCGTCATCGATTATGGTGAGCTCGTCTACTGCAACTTTTTCACCCAACTTGTCCTTCCACGGACTGCTACCACTCCATACCTTGAACCCGTTATAGGCCATGCCTATGACAGAGAAAAGGTAGGCTGAAACATCATAGTCGAGTATCATGGATCCCTTAAAGCTTTCAATAGGTTTAAGGTGCAAGGATTCAAGGGCTTTCTCCGAGACATTTCTGCCCAATTGCTCCATGTCTACATCAAGTTTCCTTGAAGAATAGTTTTCAACGGCGAAGCTTCCCACTTCACCAGCCTCCTTTGCCACGGCAACTAGGTATGTTCGAAGCTCCGTGAACATTTCGCTACAATCTATACCCCTACTATTCCCTAGATGTCTCTTCACTACACCTATATCTAGGGCACCCTGCATGAGGCTGACATTTTCCGCCTGCTTGGTGGCCTGGATCCCAGTCTTCATGAGCTCCACCACCGTTGTTGCATCGATTTCACTTATCCTTTTATCGTATAGTCCCTCCACCTTAGGATAAGGTTTAGGTTCGGGGAGGCCGCTCCAATGGATGTTCGGCTTAGAGGCTTTAGCTATTTTATATGCTGCTTCAACTGCTTTCTCCACGTCACGTTCAGTAGGATTGTTAATGCTTGCAGCCGCTATCCTTTTATTGACAAACACTATCACCCCTAGACGCGACTGTTCTATGAAACTGGTTCTAGATATGGAGTCCATTTCAACCTCTACTACGAAGCCCTTTGAACGCGTGTACACTGCGTGGACTTCATCTACCCCTATTTTAAGCCCATATTTTATGGCATGTTCAACTAGATTCATCTTCTACCACCTACAATTATCTTACATCTAATGTGGGGACCGCCGCCGTCGACTGGAGCCATCTGGCCTTTACCACAGGTGCCTGGAAAACCTATTTTAAGGTCTTTACCGACCGCGTCAACGCTCTTCAAGACGTTTATAGCGTTGCCTGAAACCGTAACCCCTCTGTAGGGTTCCTTTAGTTCACCGTTTTCTATCCTCCAGGCTTCCTGAACCCCGAACATGAATTCACCATTTGCGTCAGCCTGTCCCCCCAGGGTTCCTTTAAGGTAATATCCCTCCTTCGTCTCGGCTATTATTTCCTCTGGATTCCAGTCGCCGGGCAACATGTACGTGTTTCTCATACGGACTATGGGGGCAAACCTGTAGTCCTGTGCCCGTGCATTTCCAGTGGGCTCCATACCTAGGATAGCTGCTGTCTCCCTGCTCTGCATGAACTCCCTTAAAACCCCTTTCTCCACGATAACCACCTTCCTAGCTTTAACCCCTTCATCGTCGTAGGGCGTCCATCCGTTGGCATAGGCTGGCCCAGGATCATCTACTATGGTGACTAGCTCGGATGCTATTGATTCCCCCATCTTTCCCGTTAACATGTCTCCACTTATCACTAGATCGGCTTCAGCCGTGTGTCCAAAAGCTTCGTGGACTATAAGCCCCAGCAACTTGTTGTCCAGTACAACCGTGGATAAGCCTCCTTTAGGTAGAGAAGCCTTAAGGAGCCTTATAGCCCTTTCAGCAACCGTTTTAGCCAGCTCTATGTGTCTTTCACCCTCAAACAATTCAAATCCTTTAACGCCACCCACAGCCTCGTACGCAGGAGAAAGTGTTCCAGCCTCCCCGGCTACCGCAGCCACTCTAAGATATGTTCTGAAGCCTTCGATAATAACCTCTGCTCCTTCGCTACTAACGAAGATTTTCTTAAAGAGGGTATCGCTATATATCACCCTATTATCTCTAATTATATCGCCGTAGCTTCTTATGTTTTCGTCTGCCTCGGCAACCAGCTTGACTTTATCTTGGGGATCCACATCTGATGGCTTTATTTTAGCAACAGCCTCCACCTTATCTCTATAAACTTTCGTTTCGGCCAGCTTAACCCTTCTTCTCCGAGCCGGGGCGGATGATCTGGCCATCTTTAGGGAGGCTTTCACAGCCTCGAGCAACGCATCCTCCTTCACAGTGTCGACAGCAGCGAAGCCCCAGGATCCGTCAACAAGACACCTTATGCCTGCCCCCTGACGCCTAGCATATGTCGATGCTTCCATTACACCCTTATGCATATACATGTTGGTTCCAGCTAGATTTTCAACGCGTATGTCAACGTACTCTGCGCCGAACTTTAAACCCTTTTCAACAACACGATGTAATAGGTCCACAATATCCAATTCATTTGTTTGCATCAGCAAAAATAACTATTAGAAAATTTATAAACCTTGATGAAGCCAATTTTTCTATTTGATAGGATAAGTTTTAAAGAAAATAATAGCGATTGGACGCCCACTTCAATTTACTGCAGTCCTGAAAACCGGAAACTACCTATATTCTAAGGTTGCTGTAAAGAAATGGATATTACTGTCGACGTATCCAAAGATGTTAGAAGACGCGGTGAAAGCCCAGGGGATTAGGTGGTGTTTATATGAAATGGGTGTTTGCGCATGGAGATGGCGATGGCGTTACCTCCGCTGCTTTAGTGTCTGCAGCCCTAGGCCCTGTGAACGTGTTTTTCACACATCCCTATGGACTCTACGACGATATCAAGGAAAATGTAAAGCCAGGAGACCACGTGATAATAGTCGACATAGCGTTAAATGAAGCGCATCTCAATGATCTAGTTAAATTGTTCTCTCGGATCTCTAGTGAAGGCGAGTTAACTTATATAGATCACCATCCTGAACCACTCGGTATAAGGATAAAGGAGCTTCCTGGAAATGTAGTTCACAGTGAAGAGGCTTGTGCGGCGGAATTAACGTTCAAGTTCTTCGAAGATAAGTTGCCCTGGGAATATAATAGGGTGGCACTCTACGGCGCCATATCAGATTACATGATAAACACACAGTTCGTTAGAAAGGCTTTAGAAGATTGGGATATGAGGTTCGTGTACTTTGAGGCAGGTGTCCTAAGTCAAGGTATGGAGGGGAGCCGGAAAATGTATGATTTCAAACGCCATGTAGTTGAACACTTGAGCCAAAACAGGCTTCCCAGCTCCCTATCAGAACTACTTATCAGGGCGCTTATAGAAAGCGTTAACGAGGAAAAGATGATACGTGAAATAAAGGGATCCTTTAAGGTTAAAGGTGAAATAGCCTATATACTGAATCCTTCTGGTAGTATAGCTAGGGCCGCCACATACGTCAAAGCACTAGCAGGAAGAAAGGTGGGTGTTGCAGGGGAAATCCGAGGAGACATAGTTATCATGAGTCTTAGAACCAGCGAAGAGGACATCGATTTAAATAAGGTGTTGCGTAGGCTTTCAAAGGAGATTCCCGTACATGGAGGAGGACATAGAAAGGCTGCTGGAGCACGAGTCCCATTAAAATATTTTGAAGAATTCATAGATATGTTGAATGGTAAGATAACTCAATTACCTCAGTGAAGTCGCAGAAAACTTTTCGTCGATAGCATCGTATTTATTGCTTCTCTAGATATATTTCTTAGGGGGATTTAGACACGCCATCTCCATCCATAAGATTTGGATACGTTCTCGAGGAGGATATTAGAAACCTATTCTATTGTTGGGTCAGGGAAAACACACCCAGGGGGGAGAGGTTCAGAGCCGATGATCCTACTAAATATTGGAGGATTTCGTGGGACGAGAGCAAGTACACGTACTTTACGGAGGCAAGGTACTTTAAGCCGAAGGAAATAACAACGGTTTCCCTTAGGTCGAAGGCTACTTTCAGATACGGTTTTTTCCAGCTACATGCAAAGCTACCTAAATGGAAAAACGGACCCCTACTTTGGTTCGGTTTCGAGGCAGAAGACTTGTTTGGAGGCGGGGTAACACACTTCATGCTTCACAATGATAAGTTGTATGCGTTTTCAGGTGCCTGGGGTGACGAGCCGCTTAAAATGTCGTTGCCAGGCTTACCGGAAAACTATCATCTGGAGAGACATACCTATACAATTTCAATGCACGAAACACTAGCTCTATGGTTTATAGACTCCCATCTGCGTGGCCTAGCGCTGTTAACCCATACAGGTAAATCCATGGTAGTGCATGAAGGTCATCCTTATTCAATAGGGTTAACATCCATGAAACCGTCTGCTTCCCTTGGAATACTGTTGGACATCGATGGAGGGCCAGTGGATAGGGAATGGGTGTGGAATGACATACATCCATGGCAACTTAGAGTTTTAGAGGGAAGCCCCCGGCCCTCACTACTTTTAAAGCTACATCTCTTAAGAAGCAGGTCCCTCCTCGAAGGCAAGGTCACGGAAAAACAGCTTATAAGTCACCCAATCCCGGCTCTAGGATTACAGGTGACGCTATTGTTTAAAGCCGATGAATCTGGAAGGCTTTCAATAGAGACCTATACATTGAATGGGACATGGGAGGAGTTGGATTCGCTGAAAATTCCTGAAAACAAGCTAATTTCCTATACTATAGGGGAGAACGTACCGCTGGTCCGAGTCTCCTATAGCCCTAAGACTGTACCAGCCACCATAAGCGTAGCACAGGTATTCATATGCTAATATCTCCTGGAATCCTATTTCACAACCATAGAAAACCCGCCACGTCTTTTAAATCAGTTTAAACAACGGGATTAAACTTTCTCCATGTGGAACTCACAGTAGGGGTCTCCTTTAGCTATACATTTTGTCTCCATCACCCTAACCTCTTTCTCTAACAGGCCGGAAAGTACACCGCTGATATGGCCTCTGATCAGCTGGCTAACAGGCTTATCCCTGTTCTTGAAGATACCGCATTCGATGGAGTCATAGATCCTTATGGCTATTTTCAGTTTCTTTGGATTATATTTAACCAGTTTAACACGTCCCCAGCCACAGGCCTGATAGAATTTTAGAACCTCTGTTAAAAGGGCTTCATCCTTTAGGCTTAGTTTTCCCGCAAGGTACTTCCCGATAAACTTACCGCCAGAGTAGGCTAAATGATAGAGGAAAACGGCGGCTGTTTCACCCATTTTTTCATAGAATCCTTTAATCATTTCGCGGAAGTTGTATTCAGTTAATATTAGACACCTGACACCTGGAAATATATAAAGTGGAAAAGCCAGTTCCCCTATTATAAATCTCTTGGGAGGATGAACTTTCACGTGAACCTTGTCGCCTGTCGTCTGTTCAAGCATCTTTTTAATATCCTCTATGCTGACATCTGAATCCGTGAAATCAGCAAACATAAACACGGGTGCTCTATCCCAGTCAGGTAAAGAATATGTACTAATATTCACGAGATCAATGTTGTGTTCAGAAAATATCTTAAGGGCTCTCCGCAACTGTCCTGGCTTATTTGGTATTGTAAAATGTAGCTCGAATATATTCCTGCCTCCGCTGTATATTATACACGGAATATATTCTTCGACTACCAATTCTTCACCTTAAAAATCTACTAAAGCATGGTGAAAATAAATGTTACGATGAAACGGATGAAGTTGAACCTCGAGGTAACAAAACCAACCAAAATAAAGTTGGTTTAGATTATTCTTTTATTCTCTTTATGGTCTTTTCGTAACGGTATATGGGCTTCATTCCAAGGTTTCTTCTTACCCTTTCACACCAGGTGCCGTACCTGAATAAGGTAAGTCCCTCGATATTGTTTTCTTTTAGTAGTTCCGCGGCTTCCAGCAACCATTTAGGCTTATATTTATAGTTGTCGGCTGTCAGTATCCCAGGATATAGTGGAAAGTCTTTCCCGATCCTCTTCTTTAGGATGAGGGTTGCTACTAGTATGTTTTGGGGTGGCATCCAGTAGAGCATTGGAGCAGCAAAGTCCAATAGTTTTTCGCGGGCCCAGCTTGTCCAGTCCTGCGCAATTGTATAAAGGATTTTATCGTAGTCTTCTTCGGACGGCGGCTTGGTGTCGGTTGTGCCGTGGGGCGGGAACCGGGCAAAGGTTGCGGCTGATAAAGGCTTGTTGAAGCCTTCCTCGTCCATCACCTTCCTTACCTTCCTCACTTGGTCGGTGACATTATCTATCCTGAATTTGATGAGAGCTTCTTTGTGTTTTTCTAGAAGCCAGCTGGATTTCTCATCGGTTGTTTTCAGGTTTTCTGGGAACTCTATACCTGTTTTATCCGTAAAGTTTTTCAGACATTTTTCGCAGAAACAGTAGAGGTATTCTCGTTCAAGGATTATTTCGGTCTCCTTGAAGGGAGGGCCTCCAGCGTTCCGTACATCCATTATCTTATAGGCCAGCTTTAAGCCCTCCTCTTCGTTTAACAGCCTTCTGCTAAGGGTCATTTTAATGAAAGCTGGTGAAGGAGGGATTCTCCTAAACTCGGAGCCCGGGCCTGCAATGATCTTTAACGTGCTTTTCCAGTACCTGTAGCGTATGAAATCTAGGTGTATTCCATCGAGTTCTGGGACAGCCTCTATAAGATCCCTGACATACTCTGCTATAAACTGTCTTACCTCTTCCTGGCCTATATCCAGGTCGTAGGTTCGCCCAAAGAAAGGTGCCTCGTCTTCTCTAAATCCATACCTATCTACTGGAAGCCAATCTCTCCTCCTTAAAAAGGGTGGACAGGGATCAATGTCGCTGGGAACCTTTTCCCGTAGGTTGACCCAAGGTGAAACAACAACCATACCATGTGCTTCAACGCCTATATCATGAAGGGACTTTACTATTTTTCCTAGGAGATTAAAACCTTTAAACTGGGGGTTTTGAGGGAGAATCTTGCTTTCATGGAAGGAATATATTCCTCTTCTAACTGCGAAGAAAACTTTATTGACTCCAAGCTTCTCACACCATTTCACAAGAAACTTGATGTCCTTCTCCGCTGTAGGCGGTGGACGGAACTCGAAGGGATACGCCCACAAGTTCAGCTGGAATTCACCTATAAAGGTTCACCAGAATACTAGAAATCTCTTGGTATTTAACATTTAAGATACATCAGCGACCCTACATCCCCTACTTTAAAACATCCATAATATTACCGGGTTAAAGTTCTAGAAGTTGTTCGTCACCCATTCACCTATAAAACTAGTTTAGGTTAATAAATATTCGATTATACGAAACATTATTAAATGATGAACGCTGGACAATATTGGTGGAAATATGTTTAAAAAGTTGAATCCCATTCAAGCGTTGCGTTTCATACCGCAACCCCTAGTAATAGTTACCGCCGGTGACCCCAATGACCCTAAAAACAGGGGAGGTATGACAGCTGCCTGGGCTTCTAGGGTTTCCTGGAGCCCTCCCTTAATCATGGTATCAATAGCTCCTTCACGCAACACCCTCAACTTTATACGTAAATACAAGTGCTTTGTAGTAAATGTTGTCACCCCCTCACTGGAAGAAGTAGCATACAATGTCTTCGGTAGTCTATCAAGTAGAAACGTGGATAAATTCTCCGTAGCTGGAATAACACCTGAAGAGGCAAAGACCATAACGGCTCCCGTAATTCCTACAGCCTCAATAGTGCTAGAATGCAGGGTAGTGAACGAGGTGGAAGCCGGCGACCATATAATGGTTGTAGGAGAAGTCGTAGACGCCTACAGGATGAGCGACGAGAAACCACTAGTCCATTACATAGGCATGCCCTGGAAAATAACTAAAAGCGATTAATAGCCTTAAGTTCATAGAGAAATCATCTATGTTCTCCTCCCGTTTTCCATTATAAGATAAAAATGAAAACCATTCTGAGCTTCGAAACAGTTTCTGATTCGGGTAGTATTCAAATGTTCTGTTAGGTTGTTTTCTGGGAGGTAGATGATTTTCCGTGATACTTTGAGTAGTATACAAAGATAGATGTTAAGTGAAGGGTCAGAAAAGACCAATGCGCTCATAGATCGCCCTGACGTGCATTCATCATCCGATGGTAGTCTACTTATAGGTGGATTTTATTGTTTAAATCAATTCCTATGGTTGATGTTAAATCAGAATAGCTTGAATGCTTCTAGTGGCTGGGAGATTTACGTTACTTGTTGAATAGTGGTTGCTCATCTATAGTGCGATTAGTTCGACGAAATGTCTTCTTGCTTTCTGTAGTCCGTAGGTGGCGATCAAGGTTTCCCCTTTACGTATGTATCCCTTTTCTAGGGCTAGTTTCACGGTGGCTCTTATTCCTTCCGTATAGTTTTTTGCTTGAACCAGTAAGGGTTGAAGGTTCCAGAGGGTGTTTAGAAGCCTGGCGTTTTTCTTGGAGGGAGTGCCGATGTATACAATGGTGTATGGCCGGTATTTTGCAGTCCTGAAACCTGTTTTCCCTGAAACCGAGTAGATTACCAGCCGGGCGCCTAAATCCTCCGCCAACTTCACTATTCCTTCTACAAACCTGTCTCTAATGTCCTCCGCCTTTACATGTACTTTCACAGGGGTCTGTGCTGATCTTATTATACGGTTAAGCCACTCCACAGCCTTCACAGGGTTTCTTCCTGCCGCGGTCTCTCCCGTTAAAAGCAACGAATCAACTCCTTCTCTTACAGCTGTATAGATGTCGTTGACCTCTGCACGCGTCGGTACATCGCTATATCTAAGCGACTCTAGGATCTGCGTTGCAATCATCACGGGTTTACCTATCTTCAGCGCCATGTTCACTATCCGGCTTTGAAGCTTCGGTACGACTTCCAGTCCAAAGTGGAGCCCCAGATCCCCCCGAGCCACCATAATGTAGTCGGACACCTTTATAATATCCTCCAGCTTCTTCACGGCGCTTATAGTCTCTATCTTGGACAATATCAGTCCTTTAAATCCACAGCTTTCCGCTATCCCCCGTATTTTGTTTACCTCTTCTGGACTCCTGACGTAGCTTACCGCGATTATGTCGAGGTCCATTTCAGCGGCAAATTCTATGCATTTTAAATCCTTCTCTGTAGGTGATTTAATGTTATATTCTTTCCCCCTAACCACAAGAACCTTCCCCTTTTCCAGTAAACCATCAGTCAACGCTTCGGCTCGAACAATGTATGGATTCTCTTTTTCAACCACCCTAAGTCTAACCTTACCATCATCTGTCAAGACAACGTCTTTTTCTTCAACCGTCTCAAAGAACTCTGGACTAGGTACGGGGATGGTGTGGTTTAGGCTTTCTTCGGCAAGCTTTAAGACAACCCCCATACCGGGGTACAGTTTAATTGGGGTTTTTAGTGCACCTATTCTGACGCTTGGACCCTGCAGGTCACCCATACAGGCAATGTATTTGCCGAGCTTGTCCTCCAATTCTCTTGTAAGTTCAATCCGCTTGACCCACTCTTCCTCCGTGCCATGGGAAAAGTTGATCCTTACGCCATCAACCTTCCTGAGGATTCTCTCTAAAATACTCCTGTCATCCGAGGCAGGTCCTATACTTGCAAATATTTTGGTTCTACGCATTTCTACGAACCTCTTTACCCTACTAGAATTATTTCAATGGAAGAATATAAAGTAAGGCTCGCAACAGTTTTCGATCTGCGTAACATTAAAGTGTATCAAGGAACATTATCTGTTTAAGTCAGGATGTGCGGAGCCCCGTTCCCCGCGAATGCTCTCTGATGAAGTCTGGCTCATAAAG
>Ga0180301_10000249_pt1 | contig 41091 bp, 33 predicted proteins | sample GuaBasSediGuay16_FD_121797 | JGI IMG/M metagenome (GOLD analysis project Ga0180301, IMG submission 121797) | Subseafloor sediment microbial communities from Guaymas Basin, Gulf of California, Mexico - Guay16, Core 4569-2, 12-15 cm | ecosystem: Environmental > Aquatic > Marine > Hydrothermal... | reverse complement strand
TTTGTTTAGTGGGGTGAGGTCGCTGGGCTACATATTTATCGGTTCCGATAAGCATATATTCTATTTTGGCCCAGACATAGAACCTGTAGCTACGGCTAGGCCTGGTGATATAATTCATTTCGAAACAATGGATTGTTTCGCTAATCAGATAAGATCCGAAGCTCAACTAATCACGCAGATAGACTTATCTAAGGCGAATCCTGCGACAGGACCAGTATTCATAGAAGGTGCTGATAGAGGTGATGTTCTGAAAGTGGAGATTCTCGATATTAAGACTTCGGATAAGGGTATTGTTGCTATTGCTCCTGGATTTGGTTTTCTTGGCGATAAAGTAAAGGAGCCAAGGACAAAGATATGTGATATAAGAGAAAACTATGTCTATTTCACAGGGAAGGGCTTTGCACATTTTGTCGAAATAAAACTTCCATATAGACCCATGATAGGGGTGATAGGGGTAGCATCTGATGAGAAGATACCATGTGTTATACCAGGTAGACATGGGGGCAATATGGATACAAAACTTATCACCAAGGGAACAACAGTATATCTTCCCGTCCTCAAAAGAGGAGGATTACTTGCTATCGGAGATCTCCACGCTGTTATGGGGGATGGAGAAGTTTGTGTTACTGGCTGTGAGGTTTCGGGAGAAGTACTGGTTCGTGTGGATCTAATAGAGGATAATCCTACACCTTGGCCAATACTGGAAACCGACGATGCATACTACATAGTTGTATCTAGGGAGAATATAAATGATGCGCTCTATGAGGCAACAGACCTAGCAGTAAAAGTTTTGGCGCATAGCCTAGCTCTGAGCTGGGATGAAGCATACATGTTTGCGAGCATGGCCGTTGATATCCAGATAAGCCAAATAGTTAATGCTGTGAAGACTATTAGAGCAAGAATACCCAAGGAATATACGACCGCTACTAAGCTTATGGAGGCGCTGAAACAATAATTTATACATGAAAAATAAACATTTATCCGAACAATACTATTATATTGGGACTTTACATCCATTAATTATCCATGTGGTGAATAACCAATGGAAAAAAACTGGCATTCCATGGAGATATCGCAGGTGGCAAAGAAACTAGGCGTCGATACAGAACATGGCTTAGATGACTACGAGGCGAAGAGAAGGCTAGAGCGGTACGGATACAATGAGCTTCCAATCAAGAAGAGAAAAGCCCTATGGCAGATAGTCCTTGAACAATTCAAAGATATTTTTGTTCTTCTACTAATGGTGGCATGTATAATAGCGTTGTTCGTAGAGAAGTCCATTATAGACTCGGTAGTGATCTTGGCAATAGTAATATTCAATGTAATTATTAGCGTTTACCAAGAATATAAGGCCGAGAATATTCTGGAGAAGCTAAGAGAATATGCGGCACCAAAGGCGAAAGTGGTGCGAGATGGAAGAATTGTCGAGATACCTGCAAAGGAGCTTGTTCCAGGAGATATAATCCTACTTGAGGAAGGGGATCGTGTTCCTGCCGATGCTAGGATAATAAAAGCTGTGGAATTAAAGGTAAATGAGGCTCCACTAACAGGTGAATCGTACCCAGTAACAAAAATCCCTGATATTCTCCCTCCAGAAACTTCTGTTCCAGACCGAATAAACATGGTTTATATGGGCACAACTATTGTTAGAGGACATGGAAAAGCTATTGTTGTAGGCACGGGGCTCAGCACAGAGTTTGGTAGGATCGCGAAACTTGTTGAGGCCGTTGCAGAGGAAGCAACACCACTAAAAATAAAGTTATCCAATTTTGCGAAGAAAATGGCGTCAGCTGTAGTAACAATAGCTATTATCCTTACGATAATACAAGTTGTTGAGAAAGGAATAGAAAGTTTGGTTGAGAGTGTGATGGTGGCTCTTAGTCTTGCGGTTGCTGCTGTTCCAGAAGGTCTCCCAGCAATACTAGCGATAACACTAGCTATAGCAGCTAATAAACTTGCGAGGAACAATGCCTTAGTAAAATATTTGTTAGCAGCAGAGACGCTTGGCTCAGTTACGGTTATCTGTTCCGATAAAACAGGAACCATGACCACTGGGGATATGACTGTGAAGAAGATATATGTCTACGATAAGATATATGAGGTTACTGGCTCTGGATATGATCTTAGTGGAAAAATATTGTTTGGGGGAGAAGAGATTAACCCGAGAAAAGAGCCTATACTCTCGAAACTCCTAATGGCTGGTGTTCTCTGTACCAATGTTTCTCATGAAAGGGAGTTCTTTGGTGACCCAACAGAACTTGCGATCGTCGTGGCGGGAGCAAAAGCTGGCTATATGAAATCGGGCCTCGAATCCCAGTACCCACGGATAAGGGAGATACCGTTCTCATCTGAGCGGAAAAGAATGACGACAGTTCATATGTATGATGGAGGCCCATATGCCTTCTCTAAGGGTGCACCAGAGATTCTGCTTGAAAGATGTGTGGGGGTTGAAACTGAGCAAGGTGTTATCAAGCTTACAGAGGAGATAAAACAGAGGATACTACAAGTGATCGAGGATTTGGCTTCTAAAGGATATAGACTCCTTGCCATCGCCTATAGGAGTCTGTCGGAGCATAAGGAAAAGATAAAGGAGTTATCAGAAGACGAAATAGAAAACAAGCTAATTTTCCTAGGAATAGTTGGGATCATAGACCCTCCAAGACCAGAAGTATATGAAGCAGTAGAGAAAGCTAAGAGAGCGGGAATAAAAGTCATGATGATAACTGGTGATCATGCATTAACAGCAAAATCTATTGCGGAGCAGATAGGATTATATGAACCCGGGGACATAGTACTGCTAGGTAAGGATCTAGACAGGATGTCAAATGAGGAACTCTTAGAGAAGGTGGATAAGATAAAAATAATAGCTAGAGCGATGCCAGAACATAAACTTAGAATAGTTCGTGCCCTCAAAAAGAAGAACCATATAGTAGCCATGACAGGGGATGGCGTGAATGACGCTCCAGCACTGAAAGAAGCGCACATCGGTGTCGCTATGGGTATTAAAGGAACAGAAGTTGCTAAGGAAGCAGCTGATATGATTCTCCTAGATGATAATTTCGCAACCATAGTACGCGCAGTGGAGCTTGGAAGAGAGGTCTATGATAGGATAAAATCATTCACAAAATTCTTATTGTCCTGCAACATAGCTGAGGTCCTAATAATAACGCTTGGAATTATTCTCTTCGGGGAACTACTATTGCTACCCGCAATGATCCTATGGATAAATCTTGTGACTGATGGGCCGCCCGCAACAGCTTTAGCATGGGATCCAAGCTTCGAAGATGTCATGTCTAGGCCGCCTAGAGATCCCAGAGAAGGTATACTGTCTGGAGCCCTACTATTTGTCATAATCTCAACAATAGCGCTCACTATTGGCTGTGTCTTCACATACTTCTACTATGCCAATGTCTTAGGAATAACCGATATCAGTAGGATTAGAACAATAATATTTCTTCAGATGGCCTTATTTGAGCTTCTAATAATTTGGAATGTAAGGAGCGAACATAAATCCGTCTTCAGAACTAACATCGCTAGGAATATATGGCTCCTAGTAGCGGTTATTCTAAGCATTGTAGCAACAATAGTTATTGTGTACTCGCCACTGTCATATGCCTTTGGTCTCGAACCTATACCTCTAAGCGATTGGTTTGCTGTGCTTGGTGTGGGGCTGCTAGGATTATTCATCATGCCAGAGGTTCTCTGTAGAGAGAAAATAAGATTTAATCTCTAAACTTTTTTGGGATTATATCTGGGTTCATAGCTAAGGCTACCGCCCCCATTATGACGACATCTTCCCCGAGTGGTGTGATTAGTATCTTTGGTTTGCGATTGATTAGAAATTCCTCTATTTTATCACCAATAGGCTTTAAAATTAGTTCTGATGGATTCTTAAGAGCTATGGAGCCACCAACACTTATGATTTCGGGGTCATAGACATTTGTCACTGTTGCGAAGCCTGCGGCGTTTATCTCTGCGATTTCTTCTATTATTTGAAGAGCTAATGTGTCGTTCTCTTTTGCGGCAGTCACAATGTCTGGATATTTGATATTGCTTGGGTCTTTTGAATATCTGCTTAGAATACTCACATCATATTTGTCCCTCCCATATACATTCTCAACAAGAAATCTTGTGAATATTCCGATGTTTTTGCCTGATGTATAAGCCTCCCAATGGCCATAACCACCGCAGCCACATCGTAATTTCCTATCATAATCGACGACAATGTGTCCTATTTCGACAGCATTTCCATCTTTCCCAAAAAGAACATTCCCATCAACAATGGCACCACCTCCAATCCCGCTGCTGAGCGTTATATAAACTATATTTTCCGTGTTTTTTCCTGCTCCAAAAAATCTTTCTCCTATGACCGCCGCGGTACAATCATTGACGATGTATACTGGAACATTAAATTCTTTCTTAAGGTACTCACCCACAGGTATATTTTCTATTGGTAGATTAGGGGTGCGAAGGATAATACCCCTTCTCATATCTAGAGGCCCTATAGATCCGACTCCGATAGCCTCAACGCTCTTGGCATCAAGATTCCTGAGAAGAGATCTTATGGTGGATTTCAGCCTTAGTAGCATAACATTCTTATCTCCATAGTCTGGAAGCGTTCTAATCTTTTTCTTAGCGATGATTTTCCCATCGGTATCCGCTACCGCACATCTCACCCAAGTTGCTCCTATATCCACACCAATATATACCATTGCAATCCCCAGATCTATTAATTTAAATTTCACTCAAATAGTTGGGTCTCTCCATTTATTATGCGGATAACAGTATTCTATTTGTATTGGAAGAGGTATAGGGAGTGTTTGAGATCAAGGTAAAAGTAGTTCTCCTAGGGGATAGCGGCGTTGGGAAGACAACATTGGCGAAGAGCTTTCTTAGTGGTGGCGATAAACTCGATGTATCCCTACGTAGCACGATAGGTGCTGATATAAGTATAAAGAAGTCTGAGTACCACATAGAGCCCCTCGGAAGAATATTGTTTAAATGGGTAATCTTCGATTTGGCGGGACAACACATGTTTAGAATAATCCATCCTCTTTATTACAAAGGTGCTAAAGCGGCAATATTAGTGTATGATGTTTCTCGGAAGGAAACGTTTCATAATCTTGCTCTCTGGATTGATGGCTTCATAGGTCATGTGGGAGAGCCAAAACCTATGATAATAATAGGGAACAAGATAGATCTAAGAGATAAAACTCCGTGCATACCTAGTGAGGCTGGAGAGAAATATGCTGAGGCTCTCGCTACGGAACTAGGAGTCCCCGTTTACTATGCCGAGACATCGGCGATTAATGGGATAAATGTCGAAGAATCGTTTGAGGCTTTGGCAAGACTTCTGGTCGAATATACACGAAGAAAAGGACTAAAAGAACTTGGGGAAAAGTAAATTCTCATAGAAGAAACCTATCAAGTAGGTGTCTATAATAGTGTCTCTAGGGATAGACGAAGTATTTGATGTCTCAAGAAAAATAATTATTGGAGTGGTCCATCTTCCACCACTACCTGGTGCACCCCTTTTTAGAGGGGAGTTCGATAGGGTTTTGGATATAGCGATAAGAGAAGCAAAAACGCTGGAGAGAGGAGGTGTGGACGGGATAATACTCGAGAATTTCGGTGATATTCCGTTCAGAGCTGTGGTAAGAAACCCCCTCACAATATCAGCATTTTCGGTGATCGCCAGAGAAGTTGCTAGGGAGGTCTCAATACCTATCGGCATAAATTTTCTAAGGAATAGTGCGGTGGAAGCTGCATCAATCGCGTACATCTCTGGAGCAAAATTCATAAGAGTAAACGCATATGTTGAGACGGTGGCGACGGATTCCGGGATAATAAGACCGGCGGCACCTAGATTAATAAGGTTTCTTAGAGCATATGGAATAAGACTATGTATCTTAGCGGATATCCATGTCAAACATGGAAAAGTTATTGGTATTAGGAACATAGCTGATACTGTAAGAGATGCGGTAGAGAGAGGACTGGCATCAGCTATAATAATTACTGGGAAAAGAACGGGTGCTCCTCCAAATCCTAAAGCTCTGAAAGAGGCGAAGAGTACAGGAACACATGTTTTCATAGGAAGTGGGCTCAGCACAGAAAATATAGACTTGCTTAGATATGCCGACGGTGCCATAATTGGCACATTTTTTAAGAAAGAAGGAAGAATTTATAACCCTATCGATGAAAATCGTGTTAGAAGACTTGTTGAACTAGCACGGAAGATTCATAGTGTGCATAGCTAATCAGTCAGTAAGTAGGTTTATGTCTCCATAACCCAATGTTGCTTCCAAAACTGGAGGATGAAATATCTCATTCCAACAATTGTTAGTATTCCTAGATAGTATTTAAGGTTAATTTCCATATTATTAGTTTAGGGTTGTTCGCCAGTGGCGCTGAGACAGGAATATTTTATCCGTAGCAGAAGGACTCTCGTAATCCTAATAGCCTATATTCTTGCACTAGCAATCTTTAAGTGGCTTCTCGGAATAATATTTTCTAGTATTGCACTTAGAGCAGACGCCATAAGCACGCTTTCGGACTCAGTTATGGCTGTGACTGCTTTTGTATCAATATATGTAATGTTTAGGTTCAAACCAAGTAAAACTACTCCCTATGGCTTATACAAACTGGAAGATTTATTAACACTAAGTTTAGCGGCCCTCCTATTTGGTATATCAACAGTATTCATTATATGGCCGAGTGTATTGGCTATAGTTAAGGGATACACACCAAACAAAAACTTCATATTAACATCGTTAATTGCGTTCTCATCATCCTTTATCTCCCTGATTTTTGCTCAAAAACTTAAGAGGATATCCGAAGACCTCGAAACAAGCATGCTTATGCTTGGCGCTAAAGACCTTGAGGTTGACTCATACGTGTCCATGGTCGTTGGAATATCAATAATTCTCGATGCTATATTGGGGATTCCTCTCGAAGGAATAGTATCTATTTTTGTTGGGGCAGTAGTAATAGTTATGGCGATATTAGGAGGACGCATATCAGTACTAAACCTCCTCGATGCGTGGTATGATGAGGCTTTGGAGAAAAAGATAATCAATATAGTTTTGAATGAATCAAAGTTGCTAAGAGTCAGACAAGTAAGATTTAGGAGAGCTGGAAATTTAATCTTCTGTAACATCAGGCTCCTCGCCCCAGAGGAGCTCCGTCTGGAGGCTATTGATGATATTCTTGAGGATATAGAGACAAAGATAAAGAAGGAGATAGATGCCGTTGAGGATGTGGTATTTGAGGTTGAGCCTCTTGAGGAGGATGTTGTTGTGTGTGCGATCCCAATAGCTAGTGGTAGTGGATTGGATGCTAAACTACCGAGAATGTTTGAGGATGCAAAGGAAATAGCGATTTTTGAAGTAAATCTTCGGACGGGGCAGATAAAATTAAGAAGAATAGCTAAGGCTCCTAGACACAAAAATATAAGAAAAAGAGCAGTAGCCATCTGGAGGTTTCTAATGCAGAATGATGTTGATTGTGTAATTACAAATGAGATTAGTGATATAACATGTACTCTGCTTGAAGCCTACAGCATCGATGTTTATATGGCTAAATCGGATAATGTGAAGGAGAATTTAGAGGCACTAAAAAGAGATGAACTAGAGGAGGCAGAGAAATATATGGGCCAAGCATAGAAAACATCCAGCTAGATCACTATGTCTATCTATCATGACTCAGACAAGGATTCAGCGTAGAAAAATCTGGGGAGTCGACAAAATTGTGAGGTTCTAGAATTAAGCGACTATGTATGATTCTTGGAATTAATCCTTGTGAACATGTTTGGGTAATGATATGGAGTTATAGTCTGTTATTGAATTATCTAATTAGGATTGGTGGGAAAAGTGGATATAAGGAAGGAGATTCAGAGTTTAAAGAAGAAGCTTAATGCTGTTATCCTTGCCCATAATTACCAGTCATACGAAGTACAAAGCATAGCTGACTTTGTAGGGGACTCCTTGGAACTCTCATTAGAGTCTAGGAAGACGGATGCTGAAATAATAGTGTTTGCTGGTGTGAAGTTTATGGCTGAACAAGCGAAGGTTCTTAATCCCAATAAAAAAGTTCTTATACCTACTCCAAGTGCCGTATGCTCATTGGCAAATATGGTAACGGTTAAGATGCTCGAAGAGTATAGGAGGCGGTATCCTGATGCTCCCCTTGTCGTATATGTAAATTCTCCCATAGAGGTAAAGGCCTCCGCGGATTACATAGTTACATCAGCTAGTGCTGTGAGTGTGATATCAAAGCTGGATTCTGACACAATATTATTCGCTCCTGATGCAAATCTAGCGCATTATGTGGCCGAGGTCACAAAGAAGAAAATAGTACCTATCCCCCCAACGGGACACTGCTATGTGCATCTTCTGATAACTCCATATGACATATTAGAGGCAAAGAAGAAGTATCCTAATGGAGTTGTGATTGTCCATCCAGAGGTCCCTTCAGAATCACAGAAACTTGCTGATTACGTAGGTGGTACATCCGGGATGGTGAGATTTGTTGCGAAGACGGATGCGAAAGTTTTTCTTGTTGGTACTGAGACAGGCATGCTGAATAGGCTCAGAAGAGATTTTCCAGATAAAGAGTTCTATCCTATAGTCTCCAAGGCTGATTGTATCGGTATGAAGAAGATAACATTAGAGTCAATATATTTAAGCCTCAAAAATATGGTTTATGAAGTTTCCGTGAGGGAAGAATATGCTAAGCGAGTTCGTGAGGCTCTCGAAAGAACCTTCAAACTTTTAGGTGTCTAACTTGTTGGTGGAGTTATTTCTCAAGAAATTTCTCGAGTGGATTGAGGAAGACATCCCATATGTCGATGTAACCACAAGGCTATTGGACGATGAATGCTATGAAGCTATCCTCTTAGCAAAAAGCGACGGTGTGGTTGCTGGGCTAAACATATTGGTGAAGGTACTAGAAAGGTTTGGGTTTGAGGTAAAACAGTTCCTGAGAGATGGCGAAGAATTCTCTAAGGGGACGATATTAGCTAAGATCAGAGGGAACGTAAGAAAACTTCTGATGCTCGAGCGAACACTTCTAAACATACTGAGTAGACTCTGTGGGATCGCTAGACTGACAAGAGTTGCCGTTAGAAAAGCTAGAACAGTAAACCCAAAAATAAAAATTGCTGCGACAAGAAAAACAACACCTGGGATGAGGCTCCTAGAAAAATATGCTGTCGAGGTGGGAGGTGGCGACACCCATCGATTTGGTCTTAGTGATATGATCCTGATAAAGGATAATCATCTGAGGGTCCTAGGTGGGGTTGAGAATGCACTTAAAAAGGCGAAGAAGATTAAAAGCTTTTCTCACAAAATTGAGATAGAAGTGACATCTATCGAAGATGCTATAAGAGCAGCAGAGCTTGGTGCAGACATAATAATGCTAGACAATATGTCCCCACGAGAAATAGAGTCAGTCATAAGGGAGTTGGAGAGAAGAGGGCTTAGACGTAGAGTGATCGTGGAAGCTTCTGGAGGAATAAACCTAGAGAATATCGAGGAATATGCTGCCACGGGTGTAGATATAATATCGTTAGGTATGCTTACCCACTCAGTTCCATCATGTGATATCAGTTTGGAGGTGGTAAAGAAGTGCGAAGATTAGCAATAATAGGATGTGGAGCTTTAGCAACAGAAATAGTGAAATCGATAGTAACAGGAAAACTTAGAAACTATGAAGTTGTAGCTCTGCTAGATAAGAATAAGAAAAGATCAGGATCTCTAGCGGAGATTCTAGGAAATAAGGAGTTATCAGTAGAAACCATAGAAGAACTACTAAACAGGAGACCAGATATTGTTGTGGAAGTAGCGTCTCCACAAGCAGTAAGGGAATATGCAGATAGGATTCTAGAGGCAGGAGCAACACTAATAGTGATGAGCTCTGGCGGGCTTCTGGACGCACAATTTCTTATGAGGCTAAGAGAAATAGCCAAAAAGAAAAGAACGAAAATAATAGTTCCAAGTGGAGCCCTGGGCTGTATCGATGTGGTGAAAGCCTTATCAAACGTTGATGGAGAAGTAAGGGTGAAGCTGATAACAGTGAAGAAGGCCTCAGCGTTCAGAGATAGCGATCTAGAGGGATTAGGTCTGCGAAGAGAAGATATTAAGATGAGAACATTAGTATTCTCTGGCAAGGCTAGCGAAGCGGTAAAATTTTTCCCAACAATGATAAATGTTGCAGCGACGCTAAGCATAGCTCTAAAACATGATATTGATGTGGAGATATATGCGGATCCAACAATAGAGAAGACAGTACATCAAATAATAATAGACTCCTCCGCAAGAATCTCCCTTAAGATGGAAAATATGCACCATCCAGAGAACCCAAGGACAAGCTATATAGCGGCTCTCTCCCTTATAAAGACGTTGCAAAAACTAGATGAGGAGCTCGAAGTTGGAACTTAGTACTTTGATATTCCCTTGAATTTAACAATTATTAAGGTGTTTTTGTCATTTCATTAGTGTAAATCAATATTGTAAATTAGTAATAATAACAATAATAAAATTCGAGATTTCCGAATAATAATATCGTTTGGGGGTGGGGTCATAGGGGTACCAGCAATGAACCTTAAAACTAGCTTACTGGCGTCCATTGTTTTCGGAGTAATTCTCATTGAGAGAGCGCTAATATTACCGTTCCTACCCAGTGGGCTTATGCTATGGGGCAGTATTGGTGTAGTGTTGCTCCTAGCTCTCACACTGCTCTTTCTGCGTTCATGGAAGAGACTTATGATAAGCTCTTTTATGTTTGCATCTATCCTAGAGGCACTGACTGGTGCTCTCCAAGTAGCATTGTTCATTCTTGCTAACCAAAAATTAGTAATTTTGCTCAGCGGCATAACCGCACTCCTACTAGGCTTCTCTGGTTACATGCTTACCTTAGAGCTCGGGGAAGAAGCGGCTAAAGGTGACCCATTACGAGTGACTGATCCCGAGTATGCAGTTGTTGTTGAGAACGTTCATAAATACTACTATGTAGGAACAGTAACTGTTCATGCGCTACGAGGAATCTCGTTGAGGGTCAGAAAGGGCGAATTCGTTGCTATAATGGGCCCATCAGGCTCTGGAAAATCGACATTACTGAACATAATAGGTGCTCTAGACAGACCGACAAGCGGCAAAGTTTACATTGATGGTGTCGACATATCCAAATTAGATTCTGATGAACTTGCAGAACTAAGAAACAGAAAGATAGGTTTTGTTTTTCAGTCATATAACCTCATAAACCGGACAACAGTTTTACGAAACATAGAGATGCCCGCCATAGTTGCTGGAATGTCTAGGAAGAGGAGAGCTGAGAAAGCGAAGCAGCTTTTAAGAATAATGGGGCTGGATGAAACTGCGCTCAGGAGACGCCCCATACATCTAAGTGGTGGTCAGCAGCAGAGAGTGGCGATTGCAAGAGCATTGATGAATAACCCCACGATAATTCTCGCTGATGAGCCCACTGGAAACCTCGACTCAAAAACAGGAGCGGAGGTTATGAGGTATTTAAGAAAGTTGAATAAGGAGTTAGGTGTTACAATTATTTTAGTTACTCATGACCGATCGGTCGCTGAGATGGCCGATCGGATCTTTCATATAAGGGATGGTGTGATTGTTGAGGAGGAAATTATAGGTGGGCGAGATGAGAAAAAAGCTGGTTAGTATAGTAGTATTTTCAATCCTTGTCGCCTCAATAGCTATTGGAAATATCAATGCGATCGGGCAGGTCTCGGTAGAGTTCATGGTAAAAAATGTTTGGTGGGGAACATACCAAAATAGAGTGACCCCAGAGCCTGGAGACAAAAACGTGCCGTTGACCGTAGTCATACAGCAGAAGTCATCTTTGTATCTGCGTGGAGTCGTCGGATATCTTAATCTGACGGAGTACTTCAGGGATTCGCAGGATAATGATAATGTTTCTACTGCGGATGGTATAGCTATAGAGACAGATAATGAGGCTAAGGACATAATACCTTTTGGCTCCTTTTACATGACTTTTTATCTGGATATCAGCGAGAATGCGACTAAGGGAGAATACACCTTCAATCTTAGAATAACTGGCTACGCATATAATAATACCAGCTACTATGAGATAATTCCCGTGGATTTAACAATAACTGTGATAATTCCCAATAGGGCGCCAGAGGTCAAAGATCGGGACCCAGATTCGAACACAGTAACTGTGTATCTCAATGAGACACAGACATTTAGTGTGGATGCAAGTGATCCCGATGGTAATAGTCTTACGTATAGATGGCTTCTAGATGATGTTGAGGTTCTCGTGGGTCCAGATGCCAATGAGTATGTCTTTAATGCTAGTGAGCATGGAAGAGGAACATATACCCTAGAAGTAGAGGTTAGAGATGAGGAAGACAAAACTACTGTTTCATGGACGGTCGATGTTCCTAATAGAGCCCCCGAGGTGAAGGATTCGAGTCCGAGTGATAGTTCGGTCTCTATATATGCTGGCGACAATAGAACCTTTAGTGTCTATGCGGAGGATCCTGATGGGGATAACATCACATATACATGGTATCTAGATGGCGAAAAGGTTCTTTCTGGTAACAATGCGACTAACTACACTTACTATGCCAATGAAAGTGATGTGGGGACACATACTCTAAGGGTTGTGATTGATGATGGATATGATACCTCAAGTGTTACATGGACAATCAGTGTTGATGTGACAAGTGCTACTGAGGTTAAAACTCTCCCTGAATATGTGTATGCTGGCAGAAAATATAATGTGACGATATTGATATGGAATAATATTTGGCAAGGAACTGTTGATGTCGATATAAGCTACCCCGAATATGTCGCTATGTTTAGTGATACTCACTGGACATTCCGCGACGTAAAGCCTAACGACACAGTTATAATAATACTAGAGCTATATGTTCCGGCTAAAGTGCTAACATCTTTTGGTGAGGTCTCGCTGATAGGCCAGACACTATCGATATCTCTAGACATAAGCTTTGTTGATAAGTATGGGCGTTCACATCAAGAGTCGCGCACAGCCGAGTTTATTATTAGAGGTGAGATAGATCTAAGATTGTTTAGTAAGAGTGTTGAACCAGAAGTAATAACGCCAGGAGATGTTGTCTCTGTATCCGTTACGGTTCTCAATGTAGGTGTATCCTCAGCTCAATATGCTAATGCCTCTGTTATGCAGGCAGATTTTATAGAGCTTCTAGCAGAGAGCTTTATATACATAGGTGAGATAGAGCCTGGAGCACCTATTCCTGTGATACTGAAGTTTAAGGTTAAGGAAAACATATCACTTGGAACATATACTATCTACGTTAAGATCTGCTACTTCGACGACATATACAATGAGCACTTCTTATTGGTTGAGTTCACATTTACTGTAACACAGAAAGAGAGCGAATCTTCAACAGAGACGCCTTCGGGCCCAACGCTGGAAGAGTATTTAACAGCAATATACATAGGAGGCGTAATAGCTGCGGCCGTCGCAGCTATCATAGTTATAAAGAGGAGACACTTCACAGAAAAATAGCCAACCTATCTCTTTACTATTTTTGTGTGAGCGGCATGGAGTTCATAATATTAGCGTTCGAGGCTCTGAAAGAGCGGAAAGTCAGATCCATATTCACAATTCTCATGGTGGTTGTCGGAGTAGCGCTTATTGTTGGTGTTGAAGGCGTAAGTCTGGGTGCAAGGAAGTTTATTGTTGGGGAATTCGAGAAGTTCGGAACCAACATTATTATGGTAAGTCCCTCTGGAGGCGAACCTATACGTCAGGCTTTTGTGGATGATGTGAAGGGCCTTCCGCAGGTGGAGGCTGTCATTCCATCAATAGCTCGGCCTGCAACAATGGTTTCGAGAGGTATATCGAAAGACTGTATGCTCGTCGGTATAGAATTTAAATACTTACCCCTATTAGTCCCAGGGTTAAGGCTACTTAAGGGTGTTTATCCATCAGAATATGATAGTGTGGGTGTGGTTCTAGGCTACCAAGTCGCATTTGAGTCTGATGGTTCTGTATTTGCCGATGTCAACAATATGGTTCAGGTACAGATCGTTATGTATACAGAGACACGCGTGGAAACTATCCGCAAAAGCTTTGTGGTTAGGGGAATATTTGATTATTTTGGGAGCTTCGTGATACCGGTTGACATATACGCTTGGATACCCCTAAAAAATGCTATGAAGATTTTCGATGCTGATGGATATGATATTGTCTATGTAATAGTTAGGGACGAAGCATATTTGAATGAGACTGTTACTTATATTCAGAACAAGTATAATCTACGAGCGATGACCGCTGAGGAGATAAAGGAAACTATAGATAATATCCTCAAGGCAATCGATATGTATATAGGGGCGATATCCGTTGTGGCTCTACTTGTTGCTGGTATAGGCATAATAACAACACTCTACACGGCGATGCTTGAAAGAATACGTGAGATTGGGGTTCTTAAAGCGATAGGTTTCAAGGATCGGCACATCTTAATGCTGTTCCTATATGAGGCCATCCTAATAGGACTTCTTGGAACGGTGGTAGGGATAATAGGTGGGATCGGGCTTTCATATGCTATTGTTAAGGTTTTCTTCGCGAAGATAGGTCTGCCGATAAAGCCTCTCTTTACTATAGAATCATTTGTAAAATCGGTTGCGATGGCTATAGGGCTGAGCATAGCGGCGGGTCTGTATCCTGCATGGAGAGCATCAAAACTAGATCCCGTAGTTGCCCTCAGACATGAGTAGGCCTATAAAACTCTTTTTCATTGGTTTGACAAGATATTTGGATATGGCGGTATGTATGAGGTTCGAAGCCATACTTTTTGACTATTATAAGACGCTTGTTGTTCCAAAGTATCCTGAGTCTGAAGCTGTTAGGAACTTCCTCAAGGATCTTCAAATGAGAATAGAGTCTGGAGAAATAAGCATATCTAGTACCGATATTAGCAATGTGGAGGAATCGTTTAGATGGTCAATTGGTTTTTTCGAGACTATCAGATCGGCAACGGGAATTGACATATCGGTAGATCTTCTGATAAAAACATTGACTACTAGGCTTGGAATCTATAGAGAGGATGATGTTAAAAGAGTGCTAGAACTCTATACTCATCACCTTGTTGAGAGCGTAGAACTGCCTCCAGACACTCTCTTAGCAATAAAGGAGTTTTGGAGCATGGGCTTTAAACTTGCTGTTGTAAGTAATGCGCATCAAGTATATTTCATCAAGGAGGGGCTAAGAAAGTTTGGTCTGATAAGATTTCTTGATGCTATCATAATATCTGGAGAGGTAGGTCTAAGGAAGCCCTTCAAAAATATATTTCTCTATGCTGCCAGTACATTGGGTGTTAGGGCGGATAAATGCGTGATGATAGGAGATAATATCGTCTCAGATTTCATAGGTTCTCTCCAAGCAGGTATGTATCCTATTCTGATAGCTAGGGATAATAAAACCTACGAACTTTACTCACAAGTCATAAAAAAGGAACATATAATAAGGGAACTAACTGAAGCTCTAGAAATCGTTAAGCAACAATGATACCAATCTCCCTCATTCCGCACATTTCTCTGTCGTGTTTTTTGCTAAATGTACTCTAATTTGTATTCTATTCGATCGTAATATATGTTTCTATCTTCTGTTTCGACTTCTCCTCTTTGATTGTCTACTGGGTCTGATCTTAGATATTTCTTAGGTGGATGGAAATTGCCCATCATATCCAGATTAAATACTGTTCTAAAGCTATCTATGTTTCCAAAGTAGAACTCATATAGGATCCTGTTCCTAGTTCTCCAATATCTTCCGAATGATAAATCGGCGAAAAGCCAGCCGTAAGGCTCCACGTAGAACTGTGCCCAATCATGGGGGGATGGTCCCTTCATGGCGGGATTAGCGTACCATCCGCTTTGCCATCGGGCTGGCACTTCAGCGATTCTTAATAGTGTGATAAATAGTATCGCGTGGAACCCACAGTCACCCCTTAGGTTTCTTGCTACATATTCTGCTATGCTTTCATATGTTGAGTATTCCGCCACGTATGTATATGTCATATTCTCTGTGACCCAATGATATATCTTTCTTGCTTTCTCGTATGGGTTTTGTTCGTCCCCGACTATTTCCTCTGCTAGTTGTCGGAGGTGTCTGGTAAATACTTTGTGTGGGGGCTGCTCCGATGTGTATTTTCTATAAAGTTCATCTTCTTCGTTATAGGGCTTTATCTGCTCTGGATTTATCCTCCTATAGAAGGCTCTTATTGTATACTCATATTCGACCCAAAACTCAGCTGATCCATCTTCCTTTGCTTTGGCTTCAAAATATATTGTTCTTTGAGGGTATCTGGGGGGCGCTATTACATAGCCACTATGTGATGCTGAGAGAAGCTTTATGTCGCTTTGCTGTTCATTCTCTATTGGGAATGGGAGCCAGCAACGAACAATCTCATTAGGCTCCAACGTATTTGGTAGTACTCGAAGGGTCATGCGAACTCTGACCCGTCTCGGCTCTATGTAGCCCTCCGAACCTCTGTTCACTATTTCTTCGACATGCTTTATTAGTGCATCCTTAATGTTTCTTCGTTTTTCTTCTCTTTTCCTTCGCAATTTTGTACATATCTCATCTTCGCATAGAAATAATATGTTGTCTATGAAAGCTCTGAAGAAAAATCTTCTTCCCTTGAGAAGTACGTAGTCGACGTAGCCCTTTGCGATCCATTCCTCAAATTTGGCTACGGCTTCCTCCCCAAGCTCTTCGCGTAGCTTTTTTATAGCCATGTCCTCAGAGACGTTAAAGTCCTTATGTACTCTTCTAATTCTCTCTAATTCGTATTCAAGCCTTGCTCGGAGGTCATCATCAACATTTTTTGATAATAACCATTTAATCCGCTGTTCAGCTGCCTCAAAATTCCCCATGGCTTCGAATCTCAATATATCCTCAGGGAGCCTAGCATATCGATATATAATCAAATATCCTCACCTATCAACTATTAGGTTAAATGAAATAATATACTTGACCGGACGTGGTGTTCTAAGACTGTTTTACGAACTTCTCCTTCTTTTACACTACAAGAGCGAGTTGAAACTATTAGGTAGGGAGAATGCTGGGGGTGGCTAGTATTGCTGCCCAGCTTTAGAGTTTGGTGATAACACATGTTTAAGGTTAGGATTAGAGTTTACATATTATTGATTCTTCTATGCATAGCTATGTTCCATACACTTAGAGGGAGGTTCGAAATTAACCCACATGAGACTAAGCATAGTGGGCATGTGACAAGAAAAATTGTTGCTTATAGCTCCTCTCAAAGGATTTTGAGTCATGTTTGGATGGTTAATTGTGAAGACACAAAGCTATGGAAACGCGAGACTAAATATATCATTATAGATAGACCTGGATACTATGAGTTAACCGAAGATATAATAAATTGTACATATGGTTGTGCCATATACATAAGTGCAAGCAATGTGATTCTCGATGGACAGAACCATATTATAGATGGGGTTTACAATTGGAGTAGCAAATATGGAATACACATCTATAATGCGAACAATGTGACAATAAGAAATATTGTGATACGAGAGTGGCTATGTGGAATTTGGGTCGAGTCTTCATCCAACATAATAATTTCTCATAACACGATCTACAATAACTCATATGGGATAGCCCTTACGCCATCTAGCCACGATAACCTTATTGCTAATAATACAATAGAACTCAATGAAAGAGGAATATACCTCGAAGATTCATCCAACTACAATATCATAAAAAATAACATAGTACGGGATAACATCTATAGGGGAATAGTATTTATTTCGTCATGCAATAACCTTGTGGCGAATAATACAGTGGAAGGAAATGGCGATGTCGGAATAGATCTGACTAGCGGTGCTAACAACAACACAATAGTAAACAATACGATAAGGGAACACTACTACAATTTATATTTTGACTATTCCTACAACAATACAATCTATCTGAACAATTTTATGGACTTTGTGAAGCAGTATTATGGGGGTCCCTCAGAAAACTACTTTACATCACCAAGGCCAGTAATTTATAGTTTTTGTAATAGAACATACACAAATTATACTGGGAACTACTGGGATAACTATTCTGGTGAGGACACTAATGGGGATGGCGTCGGGGAGACACCATATGGTCCAGATCCTCTTCCGCTGATGGGTAGTGTGAAAATAATTAGTAGAGACATAATAATTACAGCGTCTCCCTATGTGAGAATATTGGCGCCTAAGGATGGAGAAGCTCTAAATTCGACTACAATAACACTTAGATGGGAAGCAATAAGTTACGAAGAAGGTATAGATCGCTTTGAAATATTTGTGGATGAGAAGCCAGTCAATACTAGTATCCCTTCTGAACAAACAAATTATTCCTTAAATCTAAGTGAGGGTACACACATAATTAAGATAAAGGCAATCGATAAGGCTGATAGCATAGGCTTAGTATCAATAGAAGTAATAATAGATATTGAGCCACCAAGGATACTTATAATCTCACCGCAAAATAATTTTGCAACAAATAACCAATCAGTAAGGGTTGAGTGGAATTGTAGCGATAACATATCTGGTATAGATCACTATGAGATTATCCTAGATGGAAAAACTGTGAATCTGAGCATCTCAGCTGAGCGGACATACTATATGCTGGATTTGGATGTGGATGATGGAGTTCACTCAGTTCTTGTCCGAGCAATAGACATCGCGGGGAACATAGCTACTGATCAAATAAGTATAGTAGTTGATAGAACTCCACCCACTATAAATATTCTTATGCCCCAAAGTGGATCGATATTAAACTCAACTGAAATTCCTATTGAATGGAATGCCAGCGACATGTTGGGGGTAGCTTACTTTGAACTATATTTAGATGGTATCCTAATAGCAAATATTTCTGCGAACCAAACCAATTACATAGTTAATACAAGTGAGGGTATTCATAATCTCACAATAAGAGCCATAGACATTCTTGGAAATGTGGCTATCAAAACAATAGAGATCACGGTAGATATCACACCACCTATAATATATATTTTAGAGCCCTCCAATACCTCTATATTCAATGTTTCCAATATTGTGATCATATGGAATAGTAGCGATAATTTATCTGGTATAGATCACTACGAGATATTCCTAGATGGCGATATAGTATTGTCTGAAATACCATCTGAACAGACAAACTGTTCATTGTATCTCGAGGAGGGAACACACATAATAGCTATATGGGCTGTTGATAAAGCTGGGAATAAGAATGGATGTATTCTTAGGATAAGTATCGATAGGACACCACCACTCCCTCTTATTTTAAGTCCCATTAATAATACCGTCTTCAACATGTCAAGCATAAATATAACGTGGACGCCTAGCGATGATGCTGTGTGGTACTGTGTTATTATTAATGGGAAAATACTGTATAATGGTTCCAAAACGAGATACTATACAATTCTAGAAGATGGCAGGCATACAATAGTTGTCAGAGCCAAAGACGAAGCTGGAAATATTGGATACTCTATGGTAGTAATAACAGTAGACACGATGCCCCCAATAATTCATATACTGTCTCCAAAGGAGAGGTATTTGAATAAGAGTATTGTTAATGTCTCATGGAATATAATTGAACAAAACATTCGATTTGTACAAATTAGAATAAATGATGGGGAGTGGGTATCTGTCAACGATACTTATCACGTCTTCAGGTTAGAAGACGGAGAATATGTTGTTGAGATTCGTGTTATTGATGTAGCTGGACATATTACCATAGAAGAAGTCTATTTTGTTGTTGATACATTGCCGCCGACAATAACAATATTAGAGCCCGAGAACAATAGTTTTTCTGAAAATAACACCATAAACATCAAAATCTCTGTCGAGGATAACTATGGAATTCATGGAGTATTCGTAGGAATCAATGATTCTTGGAATGAAGTATATGGAAACATGATTAATGTAGAGCTGAGAGAGGGAACAAACATCATACCAATAAAGGCAGTTGACAAGGCCGGAAACTTACGTATAATTCGCCTCATAGTAATATATGAACCAGAAAAAGAGAAACAGAATCTGTGGCTTATCGAAGTAATAATACTTATTGGAATAGTTGTTTCATCAATAGTAATCATCGGAAGAATTATTAGGAAGAGAAGACCGGCACATAGCTAATCAAAAACATCTACTGAGCAGAAGAAATACTAACATCTCGTTCTTGAATAATTTTTTCTTTGGGAATTATTTATCCAAATATGCTGTCTAAGCTAAAAACTAAACGCTTTCTCTAGAACAATAAATAGTTTGATGTTAATAACTCATAATGGACTCGTAGTATCTTGGGGTCTTAGATGATTATGAAATATGCCAAGGATGGTATGTTTGTGGAGGAGATCAGGAAACTTGCGAAGATCGAAGGCTTATCACCTCGAAAAATTCTTAGAAGAGTTGCTGAAGGCAGAATAGTGATTGCCAGAAATGTTGCTAGGAAAGATCTTTCTGCCATTAAGCTTATTGGAATAGGATCTGGTCTTAGGACGAAGATAAACGCGAATATAGGAACATCTATGTTTGTTAATGACTTAGAAATGGAGAAAAGAAAGCTTCAGATAGCCATTAAATATGGGACAGATACTGTGATGGATCTTAGCACTGGTGGTGATTTGGATGCAATAAGAAGAGAACTCATAAGAATATCAACAGTACCCTTTGGGACAGTTCCAATCTACCAAGCATACATAGAAGCTGTTAAGAAGAAGAAATCTCCTGTTTTCATGACAGAAGATGATATGCTCAACGTTATCGAAAGACACCTAAAGGATGGCGTAGACTTCATGACAATACATGCAGGGATAAGATATGAACACGTAATGAAACTAAAGAACATAGGTAGGATAGCAGGAATTGTTAGTAGGGGTGGAGCAATACTAGCAGCATGGATGTACTATAATAAAGCTGAGAATCCCCTATACAAAAACTACGATTATATCCTCGAAATGTTCCAGGATTACGACGCAGTGATAAGCCTAGGGGATGCGCTAAGACCTGGAGCAATCGTAGACGCACACGACTACTTCCAAATAGCTGAACTCGTAACGATAGCTGAGCTTGTTCATAGGTCTAGAAAAGCAAATGTACAGGTAATGGTTGAGGGTCCAGGTCATGTCCCAATAAACGAAGTTATAATGGATATAAAGCTCCAGAAACGAATAACAAGAGGCGCACCATACTACGTACTTGGGCCTATAGTAACAGATATATCTACACCCTATGATCATATCTCCGCGGCGATAGGCGCCGCTCTAGCAGCGGCTGCTGGTGCCGATTTTCTCTGCTACCTCACACCAAGTGAGCATCTGAGCTTACCGAATGAGGAGCAAGTAAAACTTGGTGTAATCGCTGCGAAGATAGCGGCCCATGCGGGGGACATAGCTAAGTATGGGCAGAGGGCGAAGAAGAAAGATCTTGAAGTGGCGGTTGCTAGGGCTAAGCAGGACTGGAAGAGAATTGTTGAACTTGCGATAGAACCTGAATTAGCGAAGAAAATACATGAGCAGTTTGGGCTTCAGCCAGAGAAGGGATGCACAATGTGTGGTTCCCTCTGCGTATACATAATACTGGAGGATCTACTGAGGGAGGCGAGAGGTGATGAGAAAAGTGCCTGAAGTTCTTAGCTTATGGGTCAAAACTAGGTTGCTTCGTGGGGCCCATTGGCTGATATGTAGTAAATGTCTCAAATATGTAAATCCAGCAATATACTCGGAAATATCAAAAGAAAAAGTAGTGTTGGAGTTCTGTCCGGAAGAAAATGGCCAACTAGTATATGGTAAGATAGCGTCGATGATAAGATCGTCAAAACCAAGCAAAATAACGGTCGTAACGATTGATGGTTCTCCTCATTGTCTTACCCTTCAAGCCGCCGTTAATGAAGCAGTATACATTGTTGGTGAGAAAGTAGAGAAGGAACACTATGTGTTAGTGGATGGCGAAGAACTCATCAAGATATCACCAGAAGCGATACGTGTCTCTAGATATCTAAGCCTAGTCGACAAGTTGGTGAAGGAAAATCCCTGGGTCCTAGAGGAACTGAAGAAACATAGTCTTGAATACGCATTAGCATTGAAAATCAAAGATGCTGAAATGAAACCTAGAAAGTCCGAAGACAACTAGCTATTTCTTAGAACATAAAACATAGTTTTTCCTTAGCAGTGCTCAGTACGACGGAACATATGCTTTTTTGATTGGATATATAATGTACCGTAGATATGTTAAAGGATCGTAAGGTAATACGTTAATGCGAAGGATTAGGGAAAAACATCATTGGGAAGGAAATGTTGATTTCTGGGTAAGCACACTTAGCGAGCTCGACTCGGCGACAAAGGAGTCAGTTAACCAAATATTGGAGTTTCTATCCTTTATCCCAAAAGCCACAAATCTCATAGAGAAAATTCTTATATCGAAAGATTTCAGATCCCTACGTGTGGATGAGATCTTATTAGAGGAAATAGCAAGAAAGCCAATCATCGCTATTGATAGTAGCATCTCACCAATGGTAAGAGTTGGAGCACACTTCTTCACAATAATCTCGGCATCTATAGTATACTTCGAGAATGGAAAAGCTAAGCCATCAAAAAACCTAATCGTGAAACTTATCAGAGTACCAGAACTAGGCAGAATAGAGTATGTGAAGAAAGAAACGTTACTCAGAATGTTCGAGTTAGAAGCTGAAGCTCTTGAGAAAGCTACCCAAAAAATTGATGGTGGAGCAATATTTATTGATGGCCCCCTAGTAGACCCCCCTAAATTTGTTGTTGGTGGCGAACTAAGAAAGGCATACGAGAACTATGTTAGTAGGAGGGCTAGGGCAATAGCTAGAGCGAAAAGAAAAAATGTGCTCCTTATAGGAATCACAAAGAGAATCTTGGGGAATCATTTAGTCTCAAACTTTAAGCAACTACTCAAGGATTTTCCATGGATGAACGACCACACTTTTGTAACCCTTATCTTCTCCTACATCGCACGTAGAATACTTCGCGATTCTGATATAAGCTACTATCTCCTAACAAAGCCCCTCGAGCTTAGTCATGAGAAAACAGACTATAGGCTCTACAAGGAATATGGCTCTGGAAAAATATTTTATTCTTACGCATGCCTTAACCCCCAGAGATTCAGAGGAAAGATAATAGGAGTTGAAAGTCCGGCTGAGGCCGATAAAGTATCCGATATTTTCCGCATAGCAATGCACTACTCCATATACTGGACATATCCCGGAATGAATGTTCCCCTCCCAGTGATCCTTGCACATAAGACATGTACAATAAGGAAGAGAACAGCCCGGAAGATTCTCCGCGAGCTGATATCCCGCTATATCTCTGAGACGCTATCTGGAGAAGACACATATTATATCTCACTTATAACTCAAAGATTTATCGAGTAGGTAATCCGTATGGAGGGAGTACTAGGATATGTGCTTTCCGGAGCGACAACTAGGATAGCGACCTTTCAATTAGTGGAGGAAGCCGAGAAATATCTGCGAGAAGGAATGTTTGTCATAATAGAGGATAAAGAGAATAGATTCATCGGGTATGTTGTAGGGATTAGGAAGTATCATGAGTTCTATGAGGAAGGCGACATATGGAGTGAAGCGATAAGAAAGAGAAGAAAACTTCCAGAGGGCATAGCTAGAGAATATGCGGTCGCAGATGTTGAAATACTGGGAATATTATCGGAGAGAGGCCTGAAATCATCAGACAAGCCTCCCTCACCTGGAGCACCAGTCCTACAATTAGACCTAAAATCAATAAAGCTTCTATATGGATTCGACCCGAACCTCTCCCCTCCCGAAATGATAACCATCGGGCATCTATATGGATACTCAGAAAATCTCCCCATATTCCTAAACTTAAAAAATATAACAATGCATATGGCCATCCTAGGCGTTACTGGTAGCGGAAAATCGAACACAGTAGGTGTGATAATTGAGGAACTAGGCAAGAAGAGAATGCTCAGCAAAAACTTCACAACGATACCAATCATAGTAATAGATGCCAACGGTGACTACATCGATTTCTATGAGGATCCCTCCCTCGTTCCAGCCTACGATAGCGTCATAAGATATATTTTTCATGGTTCAATGATCTTCAATAGATTCCTGGAAGGCCAGGAATACGTCACAGCGAAAAGTGAGCTGAAGCCTATATATCTCGATCTCAATGACCTCTCACCCTACGAACTAGCCTACTTAATAATAAATTTTTACCATGGTGGAAAAATCGAAGGTGCTGAGCTACAGATATCATATCTATCCATAATACTATCTAGACTTGAAGCAATAGCAAATCTTATACCCCAAGCTACTACTAGAGAAGGAATAGATTTCAATAAGGTCTTCGGCAATAAGGACGCATATCTAGCACTCAGAAATATGCTAATAACGGCTACTAGAGTACGAGGAAGTCGCGAAGCTGTGGAGATCAGAAGAATACTTGGAATACATGGAATACATACAACAACACTCCAAGCAATAATTCGTGCACTAGATGTATTCTCAGAGAAGATCGTTGAGACATATAGGCTTATCCCCCCATCTAGAGACCAAGCAACGATTAGTAAGAAAAATCTTTTTGGAATCCTAAATCCACTAAAACCAAAACTAGCGATACTTGATTTCTCAGCAGACGGCGCTACGGGGGTTTCTCTTGATGTCAAGCAGATCGTTATCTACTACATAACAAAAATACTTTTCGAAATATTCGTTGAAGCTAAGACGAAAGGCAGAAAGATGATTGGTCTTCTAATCGTTGAAGAAGCACAAAACTATGCTCCAAACCTAAAATTTTATCCAATACGACTACATCTTGCACGTGATGTTCTAGCAACAATAGCTACTCAAGGAAGAAAATTTGGTCTAAGCTTATTATTAGTCACCCAAAGACCAAGCTATGTAGACCCTGTAATCATGTCGATGGTAAATACATTCATAATCCATAGGGTAGCACCAGCAGACATATCCTTCCTAGATAAAGTAACTGGCGGTCTACAGAAGCACCTTAGGTCGCGTCTAGTTCTTATGGAGAGAGGATTAGCAATAGTGTTAGGACAAATGAGCTTATTCTCATACCCCTTACTTGCCCAGATTAGAAGAAGAATCAGACATATTAGTGGCGCAGTAGAATTCATATAGTTAGTCATAGACGTATCAATAGATGCAACAATAACTATGTACTGTGCAATATAAATTGGAATTTTTCCATAGATATGGAAAATGCCTAGGTGAGGTTTTATGCTCTATGGCTGGAACGGAAAAATTCTCAGAATAAACCTCACAAAAAAGGAGATTAAAGTCCAACAACTTAATAAGGATCTACTGGTCAAGTTTGTCGGAGGGAGAGGACTGGCCGCTAAGATACTTTGGGATGAACTAAAACCTGGCACGGATCCGCTATCATCAGAAAACAAATTAGTATTCATGGCGGGCCCCTTAACAGCACTCCCACTACCAAGTTCTGGGAAAATAGTCATTGCGGCGAAATCCCCCCTTACCCACGGATATGGAGATGGAAATATAGGGACAAAATTCTCTGTTAACCTACGTAAAGCTGGATATGATGGAATTGTGATTGAGGGAAAAGCAGAGAAGCCCGTATATATATTCATAGAGAATGATAATGTTGAAATTAGAAATGCAGAGCATCTATGGGGGCTAGACAGCTTTGAGACTGAGGACAAGCTTATAAGCGAAGTCGGCAAAGCTTTTGGCATAGTGGAGATAGGACCCGCAGGAGAAAACCTAGTCAAATACGCTGTTGTGATGTCGGAGAAGGGCAGAGCTGGTGGAAGACCTGGCATGGGAGCGGTCATGGGTTCTAAGAACCTAAAGGCTATCGTCGCACATGGAGACAAAGAAATCGCAGTATTTGATAAGGACGCCTTGGTGAAGAAGGGAGCTGAAGGGTATTCAAAGATAAAGCAAAGCGATGCATATGATTTCTGGATGCGCCAGGGAACAATGGGGGTTTTGAGGTGGTGCCAAGAAGCGAATGTTCTTCCAACATATAACTTCAGAGAGGGGGTTTTCGATGAGTTCGAAGGAATAACGGGAGATGTGCTAGAGAAGCTTAAAGAATTCACTAAGGGCTGCCCCAACTGCAATATGATCTGTGGCCACAATGTGAAGTTCAAAGTGGAAGAGGGTGAGTTCATAACAGAGTTAGACTACGAAAATGTAGCTATGCTTGGCTCAAACATAGGGATTGGAGACCTACATAAGGTCTCGTATCTGAACATGCTGGCCGATAAATATGGCGTTGACACGATAAGCGTGGGTAGCGCTATAGGCTTCGCCATGGAGCTCTCTGAGAAAAAACTTATTGATGAGAGAATCGAATGGGGAGACTACAAAAAAGCGGCGGAGCTCATTGAGGATATAACATATAGAAGAACGGAACTAGGAAAAATGCTGGCTGAGGGAATAGAATTCACAGCAAAGAAAATTGGTAATGGCGCGGAGAGCTTCGCTATGCATGTAAAAGGCTTACCGATAAGCGCATATGATTGCCACTCAGCCCCTGGTATGGCGCTAGCCTACGGAACATCGCCGATAGGTGCTCACCACAAAGATGCTTGGTTAATAATGCTCGAGATTAAGCAGCTTGGCCGCCATGCGTATAACAAAGGAAAGGTCGAGAAGTTAATATGGATGCAGAATATTAGGGGAGGATTCTTCGAGACGGCTACCACGTGTAGATTGCCATGGATAGAGGTTGGGTACCCATTCGAGGAGTACTATGACCTGTTCTATTATGCGACGGGGGTGAAGATATCCTACGACTTTGTACATACATTGACCAATAAAATATATGCGTTAATAAGAGCTTTCTGGGTGAGGGAGTTCAGGGCTGAGGGCAGAGAATGGTCAAGAAAATATGATATGCCGCCAGAAAGATGGTTCAAAGAACCACTAACCAAAGGGCCAGAAAAGGGAGCGAAACTTGACTATGATGGGTACAACAAGATGCTTGACTGGTACTATGAGATGCGGGGCTGGGACAAGAACGGTGTTCCGACGAAGGAAACTCTCGAAAAACTTGGATTATCGGAAGTTACAAAGGTAATTTGGGGATAAGTAGCAGAACTATACCCATTTCTCCTTTGAATTTTTTTGAAGTAGTGAAGTTAAATGTATTTTAGGTCGTCCTTTAGTTTCTTAATGATTGTGAATGTTGTTGTTTCTAGAACATACCCTGTATTATGAAGATCCTCAATAAAGTCGAAATACGCGTTCTCATCTTTGAATATCGCATATATGCAGAGATCATAAGCACCAGTAATCGTAAATGCCAGCTGAATTTCCTCTCGTTCGCCTAGAAACTTGGTGAGGTCTGCTAGTTTTCCTGGAACAACGCGAATCATTATAATAACGCTATATGTTAATCCAAGTGCTTTGGCATCCACAATAGCAACACACTTCTTTATGATTCCCGTCTGCATAAGTTTGTTTAATCTATAGCTTATCGCGGATACGGATTTGCCGAGCTGTTTAGCTATTGAGACAAGACTTGCTCTACAATCCTCGTGAAGGATTCTTATGATTTTCAAGTCTAATTCATCTAGTTTTTTCATTTTTCTAGCACCAGAAACTCAATTCAAATAATATAACGTAATCAATAAGATGTATAAAACACTTTCTTTTAGCTAAGAAAAAATACCAAAAAATCCAATTTTTTCTAAAATATTTTTCGGAAAGATACAGCTTATATTTTTGTTTTGTTTGAATTGCTAGTTCATTAAGATGATGTTGATGATACCTTTCGCAATGTTCGCCCGCTTGCTTACAAAACCCTGGTTAATTAAAATACTTTCCAAGGAAACCAGAATGAATTTTATCTCTGAGCTTAAACAGTTCATCGAATATGATTTCGATACACAATTGCGCGAGTTTGTTGACAACCTCAGGGTTGCCATCCGAGAAACAAATTTTGCAAGGAGATTTTTCCCAGAACTACTAAGCATAGAGGATCCCGAAGACCTGATTGATCTAAAAATAACCATGAACTACCCTGAAAATCTTTTTGAGGAATTTAAGGGCGATATTTTTTGTGTTTTGAAGACTAGGGGTACAACCGAAGGTGTTCCCAAAAGAATATTTGTTCCGCTTACTAGGAAGAGTATCGAAGTTATGGTTAGAGGTGCCTTACTCATCTGTGCGGTCGCCAATCATAATAGCGAAAAAATGCTTTTTGATAGGATTCTAATCTTTTCTGAGCCAGACTCTTCTGTTAAGTATTACTCAAATTTTTTGCGTTTTATTGCTAGGAAGGCAGTTGTATGTGTTGGTGGCCTAGAACAGCTAGAAAGAACTCTCAGAAAATCAGGGAGTAAGTATGATCTAGTGTTGGCGGATATGTACACAATGACCGAGATTCTCAGAAAGTATGTATATAAATACGCAGATAAGTTTGACGAAAATGTTATCTTATCTACAAGATTTAGTATTTCTTCAGATGATATTCACAGATATGCTGAGGAAGCCCGAAACAGCTCTGGACTTAACCTAAGAATACTCAATTTGTATGCATCCACAGAAACAATGATAATGGCGGTGGCCATGTATTTTGATGATTCAAACCCATATTCCTCCCCCTTTGGTTGGTTAAAACCGATATACTTAACGACGGCTTCTGTTGGTGTACGGATGACGGACATCAGTTTGATTATTCCAGCAAAAGCAGAGGATTTTATCCATAAGATGGCTAGGTATAAGGAGTATTTGGTTGCGGCTACAACAGCAATAGCGTTCTCTCTACCAAATTATCTACTAAATGACCTAGCAGCGAATAGGGGTGTACATATTAGTGTTATAGGCCGTAGGATCATATATATTGGAAATATATGTGAACTAGGCGAATTATTTACTGGGATAAGCATAGGTTCGAGAGGAATCCAGCTAAAACAGGACTTTGCAGAATCTGTCGCGAAGGCAATAAATACCGAGAATTTCATAGTCCTAATAATCCCGTGTATGTCTGGAATAATCATGCAGGTGATCTCCGAAAGGATTCCTCCGGATCCAAGAGATAGGCTAATAAGCCTAATTAAGGGCGACCCAAGATATAGCTACATAGCTGACTACATTGAATCTAAGAAGATAATATTGGAGTTCGAGGAGAGGGCTAATTTTAAGGATATTCAAAGAAGAATCTATAAGCGTTGTCCTCTGATATATAAGATATTCGTGGCGGGAGAGCCCATATGAGTACTGGGTTACTAACCCCAGTACTGGCTATAGGGATAATAGTATATCTATTCTCCTCATACCACATTGGGTATCGAAGGGCATTCATGACGATATCTCCTCTCATAGTAATTTACCTACTGGACTATGTGAATCAAGTAGCCTATGGCGAACATCTACCACATATATCATTGATCTTCTATACCGCGTGTTCCATAACATATATGGTAAGTCTGTACGACTTCTCTCCGAGCAAGGAGAAGTTCTATATGTCTCTCCTCCTACCGTTTATAGTGATGTATACTGTCGACAAACAAATGGGTCTATTCGTAATGATATTGGTAGCATCTGCTTTTTCTTTATTACTATTTAAGCTAATCTTGGTGTTTGATAGAAATCTCTCTTTTAAGGTACTTGTCCTATCAGTAGCAATAATCGTAATAACGATTCTACTCAATGAGCCCCAGGACGCCGTATTAGTAGCCTTTGAAGCACCCATATACATAAAAATTGCTAAGAGTTATGAGCGTGGAATCGTAAGGATAATATCAGAGGAACCAGACATCCTTGACGCTGATGATGTTGGAGGAATACTCCTATTTGTATCGGAATTGGAGAAAATATCTCATCTTAAAATATCGGCTATCATAACCAATAATAAAATGTATTTGTTGCAAAGATATGTTGTTTATGGACTTTTGCCCTCTCATAACATATTTTTGAGACTTTTGATGGAAAGACCAAAGAAACTCTAGAAGTTGGTGTCTAAGTGAGTCTGATAATCCTAACAACACTACTTGCCGCCATTTTATATCTATATGCGGCAGTTATAGTCTTCCGAGAAAAAACAGAACTTCTATCTCTAATGAGAATTCTGCTGATCATGGCCTTTTTCTCGATGTTATCGAAGTTCCTAGGTCTTCTAACAAACAACATAATCTTTGTGAGACTATTTCTAATTCTAAGCTGTGCCGCCATCGCCTTATATGCTGCTCAGATGAACAGACTTACCATGAGAAACCCCATAATAAACTATTTAGTCTCATTTCTTGTGGTATTCGCGATATGGGAAGTTCTAACGATGCGAGTAGAACTACTAGAACCTAGACTTGCACATACATGGATAAGGCTAATCGCTATATTTGGATCGACGCTTATAAGTTTGGGCCTTTCATATATGCTATATCGTCGGCTCCTAGAAAGATTCCAAACATTCAAAATAATAACACTGGAGGAGCTCCACATATATAGGATATTTATACTAATCTCGGCAATACTCTTGATAGTCACTGGAATCTTCATTCTACAAGTAGTACTATCATGTTTCCCCTATGAACTGATCATTTCTGCAAACTATATATCCTTCATGCTCATAGGCTTAGTTTTAGCTTTGATGGCCTATCTTTCCAGGAAAATAAGCTTCTATCTAGTAGTCTCAGGGTTGAGTGGATTAGCAATAGCAATCGGCGATGAAATAGTGTTACGTATGGGAGCGGTGGATGATAAGCTGATTCGTTATCTCCTTGAGACTGAAACCGATAGAGTTATAATGTTTACGGCTGACAGAAAGATACTGGCTGTCAACAAAGAAAAGATCCTACAGAGCGAAGATGGAGCAACACTTACTATGGTGGTAATCGCCGATAAATATGAAATCGAAACAGAGAGGTTTATCTGGCTACTTTTTAACAAGGTTTCTGAGCGAATCAGAAGAGATTATATCCTACGCAAAAAATTGTTAGTTATCCACCAGAAAAGTAGACTGATAGAGAGCGTATCTAGGCTTCTCCAGGAAGAAATAATGTACATTTTGAGAACCACATAGATTCGCCAGAATCGTCCCGAGTCTAGCTTCACACATTATATTATTTTTATCCTCTAATATTCTAGTTTTTGCACACTCCTATGAAAATATGTGTTGGTGTTCCCTATGCGATGTGTATTTGCTAAAACTCTCTTTGATGGGTATAAATATGTGAAGAATGTCTATGTTGTTTTCGAGGGAGAAAGAATAATACGTATTTCCGATAAACCCGAAGGTGAGATCATAGGAGAAGGCTTTGTTGCCCCCGCTTTCATAGATTCACACAGTCATATAGGGATGTCTCGACATGGGGAACCATCGACGGAAGGCGAGGTAAATGAGCAAGCAGATATATTCCTACCAGACCTAGACCCATTGGATAGCGTCTATTTTGATGATAAGTATTTCAGAGATGCCACCGAATTTGGCGTTTTATACTCCTGTATTGTTCCTGGAAGCGGAAATCTTATCAGCGGAAAAGCAGTTGTTATAAGGAATTTCGCACGAGACAGAAGTGAGGCCCCCATACGTTACATAGGGTATAAGATGGCCTTAGGATACAATCCGAGGTCAACATATTTGGTTTGGAGAGGAAAAAGATTCTTCACCAGAATGGGTGTCTACGCGTTCCTCCACAGAAAGTTTCATGAGGTCATAAAGAAGAAGATGAAGATTGAATGGAGAATAAGGCAGAGGGAGAGGATGCTTAGACGTCGCATGGAAAAAGGAATTATCTCCAAGGAAGAATTTGAGGAGGAAATGAAAGAATTTAAAGAAGTCCTCATGATGGAATTCACCCCAGTTGACCGCGCCATACTTGAGATTCTGGATAAGAAGAAAAGAGTAAAAGTCCATGTGCATAAGGAGGATGATGTTGTATTTTTGGTGGAGATTATGAGAAAGTACAATCTAGTCGGGATGGCCGAACATGTTGAGGATGTGCATAGACTCGAAGTATTTGAGCTACTTAGAGATAACAACATACCCGTCGTCTATGGACCAATAGATTCATATGCGTATAAAACAGAGCTAAAACACGAATCATACAAAAATGTTAAACTACTCATACAGTCCAAAGTAAAATTCTCACTTATGACGGATCACCCAGTAGTTCTAGCAAGGAACCTTATGCTGGGGCTGAGATACTTCCTGATGTATGGTCTAGATGAGGAAAAAGCATTGGCAATAATAACTAGGAACGCCGCTGAGATTCTAGGTGTGGACGACCTGTTGGGGACGGTGGAACCAGGAAAACTTGCGAGTCTGATAGTCTGGGACAGAAATCCATTTTATCTCGGAGCGAAACCGAGACTTGTTATTGGAGAAGGAAAAATACTGCATAGATGGGAAGAAGAATAAACCTCATACCACGAAAAATACTGATATTCGCTACTTTGTAAAAATCCATATTTTTATTTTTGATGTTCAGAAAAAATCACTTAATGATGATAGCCTGATGCTACTGAGCGAATGATGATCGATACGCGATCTGAAGGTGTTGGGCGCAATGTTGATTCTCAGAGAACCAGTATATAGGACGGTACTATCTATTCCAAGAGACTACAATTTTAAGCTGACAGCGCGTGTCTATTCGACTCACTGGGATTTCGATGGAGAACGCGCCTACATACCAATTCTGATAGACGATAAACAAATAGTGGTTGTAGCATCAGAAGGCGATGAGCGTATAGAGCTTGAGGTGTACTCGAAAAGTAGAGAGGTGGAGGTTGACCGAGTACTAAAAAATGCGAGATACATACTGGGTATCGATGAAAATCTCAGTAAATTCTACGATAGTGTAAGAAGTGATTCTCTTCTAGGTATAATTAGCAATAAGCTTAGAGGCATACATATGAGATCGGTACAGAGCCTCTGGGAGGGACTTCTAATAGGGATATGTCAGCAGAATGCTAGTTTCCAACAGGGATGGCTCATGGTAACACTACTAAGAGAGAAGCTTGGGTCCAAGGTCTTAATAGCTAAGTATAGACATGAAGTAGCTTTTCTTCCAACACCGGATGATATTCTTTCTAAGAAGATGTATATCAAAGAGGCCAGAGTGGGATATAGAGAAAAAGTGATACTGAGATGCGCCACAGTTTTCTCCAAACAAACTCCTGAGCCAGGCAAATTGGAAGAAATTAAAGGTATTGGCCAATACACAGCAAGAATTGCTAGGATATTAGCACTCAGAAAGTACGATGAATTCCCAGTAGATCGGTGGTTCGCTCGGCTGATACCCAATGCCTACTTAAATGTTGATGAGGTCTGGCCAAAAGAGAAAGTAGAGGAATTTGCAGAGAGAATGTGGGGAAAATGGAGAGGATTAGCAGCAATATTCATAACAGTAGTAACAGCAGCCGACACCATAGGAAGGGTTCTGAAATCTCTGCGATTGAGAAAACTCGATCCATTCCCTGATAGGCCAAGCCCACTAACATTATGGAGATATTCCGATGAGTGGGTTAGAAAATTTGTTAATCCATAAACTCTGTTTTTATAGCTCGAGCTACGACCTCTCCAATCTCGGTCGGATCGAAGGTTCTAAGTGCCGATAATATTTCATTCACTTTTCTAAGAAGCTTCCTGGCCTCGTTCCGCGGGAATTTTTCATGCTCTATGGCAACGATGTACTTTGAGCCGAGATGGACCACAAGGTTCTTACGGGGCTCAAAGAATTCTGCGTTTTCCTCAATCTTCTTTTTAAGTGCTAGTGCAACAAATTTTGCTCCCTTAACACTTAGCTTCTCGGACCAATTAACGAGAACCCTATATGCTCCGTTTTCCCAGAACTTTACAACTGTCACTAACCCAGCATCGTCGAAAACAAAAACCCTCTTAGTAGGGATTCTTGGCATAGATGGGACACCCAGTCAACTATTTAGTGTAAAAAACAAATTTAAGCTGAAGCAACAAAAAATTGTATACGTTAAATAGACTTTTAGGACAGTTATCATATAGGTTACCAATGTTTTATTTTTTCGTAGGATGTTATACTGTTGCATCTCCATAATATTATGTTCATGGCAGGCTAAAGCTGTCAAATATTTTGGAAGAGGCCTAATATGCCTCGGGGCGAAGAGCTGTCAGAGAGTGCTGAAAACTACTTAAAAACAATATATAGATTGACGACTGATGAAAAAACATATATAAAACCTAAGCTTCTTGCTGAGTTCCTTACATACGCACCAAGCACACTTACAATAACTCTTCAGCGTCTAGCTAAGAAGGGATACATCGAATATATCAAATATAGGGGCGTAAGGTTAACGAAGAAAGGCATTATGCGCGTAGCCAAAATACTTAGAGCCCATAGACTATGTGAAGTATTTCTGCATGAGAAACTAGGATTGGATCCCGTGATGACCCATAATGAGGCGTGCAGAATGGAGCATGTTCTTGCCGAGGAGACCGTTAACAAGTTGGAATCTTTTCTAAACTACCCTAAATTCTGTCCTCATGGCAATCCAATACCAGATAGGAATCTCAACCTTGTGAAGCTTAAAGATATGCCCCTTTCAGCAGTGGGCATAGGCGTATTTAAGGTCTCAAGAATAGCTTTTGAAACACCAGAGATCCTCGCACTTATGATGCACATAGGAATAAAACCTAATGTTGAGTTGGAAGTCATAAAGATTGATAAAGTAAACAGAGTTCTTATTGTCCGTGTGGGGCCCAATGAGCACATAGTGCCTCTAAGAGTCGCACGTGTAATAATGATCAGACCTTAATAATCATCATCTTCTACCAGATTTTTCATCTTGCTTTTAATAGTCTTTATCTTCTTGGATACATTTGGTGAGAAACTAATGCCGGTCTACCTAGTAGTCGGCGGGTTCTTTGGAGATGAAGGTAAGGGAAGTGTCGTCGGCTTTTTAGCCCTAAGAGACAAGGTCGATATCTGCGTCAGAGGAGGGGTCGGTCCCAATGCTGGGCACACAGTAAACTATATGGGGCAGACATATAAGCTCAGACAGATTCCTTCTGGTTTTATATATGAGAAATGTAAGTTGCTCATAGGGCCCGGAGTCCTAGTAAATCCGGATGTGCTGTTTGAGGAGATAGAGAAATATCATGTGGATCCTAGGAGAATAGGGATAGATAAAAACGCTGGCGTCATAGAGAAAGAACATATTAATAGAGAAAAAGAATCGTCTCACCTAAAAAAGAAGATTGGTAGCACACTTACGGGATGTGGGCAGGCTAATGCTGACCGAGCTCTGAGAATCCTTAGAATCGCCAGAGAGGTTGAGAGACTTCGCCAGTTCATTACTGATGTCCCAGAGGAGATCTGGTCAGCGATAGACAACAATAAAAAAATACTTGTTGAGGGTACTCAGGGAACTTTCCTATCTCTATATCATGGTTTCTACCCATATGTCACATCTAAAGATGTTACCGCTGGGACACTCTGTGGAGATGTTGGAATAGGCCCCAAAGACGTCGACGAAGTAATTCTAGTATTTAAAGTATATGTCACACGTGTGGGAGCAGGCCCGCTGCCTGGTGAGCTTCCCGAAGATGAGATAAAGAGGAGAGGTTGGGAGGAATACGGAACTGTTACTGGGAGACTTAGAAGAGCAGCACCATTTAACTATGAGCTTGCAAGAAGAGCTATTCGCTTGAATAGCGCTTCCCAAATAGCTATCACCAAGCTTGATGTTATCTTCCCTAAGGATAAGGGGAAGAAGTCTTGGGATGAGCTTAGCAGAGAGGCTAAGGAATTCATATTGGAGCTTGAAAGAAATCTTGGTGTTCCAATAACAATCATCAGAACAGGTCCCGATGTATATGATGCTATTGATAGGCGAAAATAGTGGGTGGGAAAGGAGAAAAGGTACATCCAGTAGAATATAGATATGGGAGTGAGGAGCTTAGAAAGATACTTTCAGTCCAAAACTTCTATAGGACTATGGCTTGGGTAGAGTATCTTGTTGTCCGGGCTCAGGAGAGGAGAGGACTTGTTCCAAGAGGAACAAGCGATGCTTTAAAGAAGGCAATCGATTCGCTGAGTGTAGACGAGGTTTTCGAAGAAGAAAAAAAGACGAGACATGATATTATGGCTCTCATAAACGTATTAGCCCGAAAAATGGGAGAACTGGGAGACTGGCTACACATAGGACTAACATCAGCAGATCTGAGGGATACGGCGAAGATAGTTATTATCCGAGAAGCCCTTGGTATCGTGAAGAAGAAGATTCTTAGACTCATATCAGTACTTTCTGAGTTAGCCGAAAGATATATTGATACGCCCTGTGTTGCGAGGACGCATGGTATTCATGCAAACATATATCTCTTTGGAAGGAAATTCGCTGTTTTTGCCGAGGAGTTCCTTCGACATTGGGAGCGAATAGAGGATCTTGAGAAGAGACTATATGTTGGAAAGATAAGTGGTGCTGTTGGGATACATACAAGTCTGGGGACACTAGGCGAGGAGATAGAAAGGGAGGTTCTCAGCGAACTTGGTCTAAGACCAGATGAAAGCGCTACCCAGATAATATCACGAGACATTCTTGCGGAACTCTTTTTGGTTCTAGCGAACATCTCATCAAGCCTAGATAAGATAGCCACAGAAATAAGGAATCTTCAACGAACAGAGATCGCTGAGGTCGAAGAAGAGTTTGCTTCCACACAGATTGGATCTACAGCAATGCCCCATAAGAGAAACCCAATCACAGCTGAGAATATTTCTTCTCTAGCAAGAATCCTGCGAGGACTAGTGGTGGTGGCTCTAGAAAATGTGGTTTTATGGCATGAGAGAGATCTAACGAATAGCGGCTCGGAGAGGGTTTTGATACCTGAAGCATTTCTTCTGCTCGATGAACAGCTAAGCAAAGCAATAAGGCTTCTCTCAAATCTGAAAGTAAACATAGATAATATCCATAAGAATATATCTCTAACGAGGGGACTCATATTCTCAGAGATCATAGCTAATGCCCTAGCACTAAAGGGTTATGGCAGAGCCAAAGCATATATGCTTGTCAGAAAACTAGCTATGGAATCGCAGGAGAAAGGAGTACCATTCGAAAGGGTTGTCCTCAGTAATGATATTTTCAGAAAATATTTCACGGAAGAAGAGTTGGTAGGTCTCTTTGAGCCCAAACACCACTTAAAGGTGGCGAAAGAGCGCACACTAAGGACGATAAAAAGAGTTAGGGAGCTTCTAAGTAGGAAGTAGAGAGCCTCGGAGGTGGTTAGGCTATGCAGAAACTTCTTATCTTAGGGCTGGATGCATTAGAATACAACATCGTTACAAGGTTTAGATTCAAAACTTTATTACAAAGGGACTTCGGCAAGATAGATCTCACACCATATAAAAATAAGCTCATAACACCTTGGCTTTGGTCAATAATAATTTCTGGGCATATAGACACTGGGATAACACACTTCGTGACTTATGAAAGTAAGCTAATTAGGTTCGTAGCGAAAATACTTACTAGCCCCGCTCTCTACAAGAAGGTGGAGAGGCTGATAGAAAAAATACGGAGAAGAAGAGGTCAGAAAATAGGTACCGCCTATATCCTACATAGAAGAGGAATAAAAGTCAGACCCATGGGCAAACAGGACCTAAAAGTACCGACAATATTTGAGCTAATACCAAATTCCAGAGCCATATGCATACCTGGATACAACCTATGGAAACATCAATTTCTCCTCGACCTATATCTTCCACTAACGAGATGCATCGGGGACCCTGAGATGACAAGAAAGAGACTAAGACTCCAATGGTTATTGGAGAAAAAGAAGATGAGGATATTGGAGGACATGATTAAGTCAAATGATTGGAATCTGATAATGGTGCATTTCTACATCACAGATGTTGTTGGGCATCTCTACTGGAACAAACCAATAATGTTGCTGGAAACATACAGAATTGTTTCCCGCTGGATAAATAAGATAAAGAGGATATTAGCCTCAAAAAACAACGAACCAGTATGGATACTGATAATATCGGATCATGGAATGAGAAGGGGGGTCCACACAGACCACGCATTTTGGAGCTCAAACTATCCGCTTAAGAAAAAACCTAAGAAACTCACAGACTATTTTAAGCTAATAATTAGATACTTTGAGAGGCCCGAAGATATAATCACCTTCTAACACTCTTCTTCTCACATATCTGTCTAAGTATCTTGGATAGAGCTTTTACTGTTGCTTTAAATCTGCTAACATATCTCAGCTTAGCTTTCTTAACACCTCTCCTAAGCGTATCAAGGATTCCCCTATTTTCATAAATATAGGATATCTTCTCGATGAGGTCATCAACGGTGTTATCAGTATACATAAAGTTCTCGCCGAAAATGGGTTTAAAAACTGGTTGGTCACTCAGAATGAGAGGTTTCCCAAGCGATAATGCTTCTAGAGCCACAGCCATTAAGGAGTGTTTAGCTTTTGTTAGAGCTGCAATCAAATCACAATTTCTAAGAACCTCGTAGTATTTCTCCCGTGGTAGGAAGCCTGTGAAGATTATATGTTTATTATCCGAATATTCTAGGAGTTCAGGTCGGCGTTCATATCGACCAGTGACTATAAGTTTTATGTTGTAGCCTCTACTAGAGAGTGTTTTCACGGCCATAATAATGTTTTCTATGGGCTCATCCTCAGCAAACGACGCTGGGAAGACTATTGTTAAGGAGTTCTCCTCTTCGGGCATTCTCCCTTCAGAGTTAAGTTCTATTGGTGGGTCTAAAGCCACTATCGTTTTTCTCCTAAGATTCGCAGGCATCATACGCTTCACGATGTCTGCATGTACTAGAATAAGATCACAGTACCTGAGGAAGAATCCAAAAGGCTTATTTATTATGATGCCCTTAGCGGAACTCGGCCATAGGAAAAAAGAATGCATATCTGCCACCAAAAAGAATCTTCTCATAAATTTCATAATCGCCGCTAGCATCAGTAAGGGTCCTGGGGCCAACTGGACAAACACTATATCATTTCGTCTTCTCAACAATATGCCCAGTGTGTAGAAAAATGCTCTAAGGTAGGGAGGCGGATCCCTAATGAAGTATACTTTAAGCCCGAGAAATCGGGCGTATCTAACTGTTCTGCTTGAGAGTCTGCTCCACGCTATAAATATCTTTCTGCATACCATCGTAAAACTCCTCCAATAAATAACCGCGAAAATCAGATTTTATGTGTATTTCTGATATCTTTATTATTAGGTAAGCCCGAGGGGGATGCTGTTGGCAAAGTATTTTGTTCATCCAACAGCTATCGTCGAGGAAGGTGCGAGGATTGGTGAAGGCACAAGGATCTGGCATTTTGTTCATGTCCGAAAAGGCGCAAAAATCGGAAAAAACTGCAACATTGGAAAGGGGGTATATATAGACGTCAATGTTGAGATAGGAAACAATGTGAAAATACAAAACTTTGTGAGTGTATATCGCGGTGTCAAAATAGAGGACGATGTCTTCATAGGCCCCCACGCCACATTTACAAATGATCTCTACCCACGCTCATTCAACGAAAACTGGGAACTTGTCCCAACACTAGTAAAGAAAGGGGCCTCAATCGGGGCAAACGCCACGATAGTATGTGGAATCACAATAGGTGAATACGCAATGATAGGTGCTGGAGCTGTAGTAACCAAGGATGTTCCCCCATTTGGCTTAGTGTACGGAAACCCAGCAAGACTAAGAGGCTTCGTATGCTACTGCGGAAGAAGACTGGAGGAGAAAGTAAGAGAAGAAGAAAATTACTTGGTATTCCGATGTTCCCATTGTGGAAAAGAAGTTAAGATAAGAAGAGAGGACTATGAAAGATTCCTCCAAGAATCTCAGAAAAAATAACCAGTTTTCTAATAATTATCACTACTATTTTCCTTGGGAGGATCAGAGATGAAAGTATTGTTGGATGCGGGCGTCCCAAAAGACTCTCTGATGGTAGTAGCATTCCACGTTAAACTCAGAAAATTGGGTCATCAGATATTTGTCACGGCGAGGGAATATGAATCAACAACGACATTACTGGAATACTTCGACATAGAGTATATACCCGTCGGTAGACATGGTGGTAAGACCCTAAAAGGTAAACTGATGGCCGACCTCGAAAGAGCAATTAAGCTTACCGAGGTATTCTCAGAGATAGGAGATTTGGATGTTGTAATCCATTTTGCGAATCCAGCGACAGCAAGGGTAAGTTTCGGTCTGGGAATACCCCAGATAATTCTTGAGGATACTCCTCATGCTCAGATAGTGCATAGATTAACATTCCCTCTGGCAACATACGTAATAACACCAAAATGTCTTCCTAGAGAACTACTCCAACATATGATTGCACCAGACCGTCTAATACAGTATGATGGTGTCGACCCACTTGAGTGGGTATCAACATTTCCTCCAGACCCATCATTCCTAAATAAACTAAATCTCGAAATAAGTAGACCCATAGTAATCTTGAGACCAGCAGAGACATATGCTTACTACTACCTAGACTATAGCAAGGGAGAACCTTTGCTCTTCGAAACAAGGCTTATCGAAACAATACTTAGATCCTATCCAGACACACAGATCCTAGTATTTCCTCGATATTCTGATCAAAGAGAGATACTCGCCAGGAAATTCGGGGATAAGATAAAAATGCCGAGAAGATTCATACCGGCGTATAATGTTGTTGCTTTTTCTACACTACTAATAACTGGTGGTGGAACAATGGTCGAAGAGGGAGCACTATATGGTGTGCCATCAATATATTTCTTCCCAAAGAAACTTGGCTACGCAGAATATCTCAGAGAGAAAGGGCTCCCAGTATTCCACATAGTAGAACCTCAGAAAATCATAGAGTTCGTACTCAGAGTGCTAAAAGACCCAGACAACTACCGCATGGATCCGCAGCCAATAATAAAGAAGATGGAAAAACCGAGCGATAAGCTTATACCTTTACTAGAAAAACTGCAGGAAAATAGCTAAATTCTGATTTTTTCTACGGGATACGCATTGACAGAGACCGTCCACTGAGATAATTTTTTCTGTTTTCAAGATAGCTTTTTCTGACACGCTCGAGGCCACACATAGACCTTAGTAAACATTCTCATACGCACAGACCACCACAAAAGACCACGAATA
>Ga0180301_10000248_pt1 | contig 41115 bp, 42 predicted proteins | sample GuaBasSediGuay16_FD_121797 | JGI IMG/M metagenome (GOLD analysis project Ga0180301, IMG submission 121797) | Subseafloor sediment microbial communities from Guaymas Basin, Gulf of California, Mexico - Guay16, Core 4569-2, 12-15 cm | ecosystem: Environmental > Aquatic > Marine > Hydrothermal... | reverse complement strand
CTGTTGATAGTTATACTGTTAATCCTATATTCTTTCCAGGAGGCAACATTGGTACATTAGCTGCCTCAGGTACTATCAATGACCTGTTAATGATGGGAGCTAAGCCTATTGCAGCTATGGATTCTATTATTGTAGAGGAAGGATTTCCTATGGATAAATTAAATACGATAATAGAGTCTATGGTCAACCTATTAATTAATGAAGGTATAGCATTAATTGGTGGAGACTTTAAAGTAATGCCGAAAGGTCAAGTAGATAAGATAGTTATAGGTATGACAGGTATAGGAATTGCAAAGAAACTTATAGTAGACTCCAATCTTAAAATAGGCGATAAAATTATTGTTACAGGGCCCATAGGAGACCATGGAACTATTATCCTTGCATCACAGCTAGGATATCTTGATAAAATCGGAGACTTGACTAGTGATTCAAAACCTCTAACTAAGGTTATGCTTCCATTAATTGAAAAGTATGGTGATCTTATACATGCAGCTCGTGATCCTACTCGTGGAGGTCTATCAGCCGTCTTATCAGAATGGGCTAAGTTAACCAATACTACAATATTAATTGAAAGGTCAAGTATACCTGTTAGACCTCAGGTTGAGGGATTTCTTGATGCTCTAGGAATTGATCCATTGCATGTTGCTTGTGAAGGTATAGCTGTACTTGGTGTAGCGCCTGAAGTCGCAGATGAAATTGTTGAATTTCTAAAAAAGAATGGTGAAGTTGATGCATGTATTATAGGTGAAGTTATTAAACCTAAAACTTCTATTCTTAAGGGTAAAGTAGTAGTACGAACTGAGATAGGTGGATTAACAATACTTGAACCCCAAGCACTTCCAATACCAAGAATATGTTAGGTGCGATTAGACTATGTGCCTCGGCGTTCCCGGTAAAGTTTTAGAGATAAAAGAAGAAGAGAACGGTTTAAAGATAGCTGTTGTTGAATTTGAAGGAGTTAAAATGACTGTTGATGCAACAATAGCACCTGATGTCAAGCCTGGAGACTACGTTATTGTTCATGCGGGTATGATTATAGGTAAAATAGATGAAAAAGAAGCTATAGAAACCATAAAGCTATGGGAGGAAATTCTAAAGGAGGTTGAAAGTGAAAGCATATAGAATAGTCGTTATTGGAATTGTTCAAGGCGTTGGATTTAGACCGTTTATCCATAGAATAGCTATTAAGAGTAATGTTAAAGGTTATGTTAGAAATGTTGGAGGATCCGAAGTAGAAATTCACATTGAAGGAGAAAATGAAGAGCTATCAAAATTCATGGAGCTATTATTTAAAGAACTACCACCACCTGCAAAAATTGAAGAAATAACCATTGATGAAGTACCTGTTAAAGGATATACAAGCTTCAAAATACTACCAAGTGCACGTGAAGTTAAGAAGTATTCAATGATACCGCCAGACATAGCCATATGTAATGAATGTTTAAAAGAAGTACTTGATCCTAAAGATAGAAGATACCGATACCCCTTTAATGCTTGTGCATGGTGTGGGCCTAGATATTCAATAATGTATACTATACCATATGATAGAGAAAATACTTCAATGAAACACTTCCCTCTTTGTAACGATTGCTTAATGGAATATACTGATTTAAATAACATTAGAAGATATCATGCTCAAGGGATATGCTGTCCTAAATGTGGTCCAAAAGTATGGTTAACCGATAAACAAGGCAATATAATTGAATGTAAAGATCCGATAAAGTTGGCTGCTAAACTTATTGATGAAGGGTGTATAGTCGCCGTTAAAGGTATTGGCGGATATCATATAGCATGTCTTGCATCAGATGATGAAATTGTATTAACCCTTAGGAGGAGGAAGAAAAGACCTTACAAGCCATTTGCTATAATGGCCTTAAACTTAGATATTGCTGAAAAACTAGTGTATATTGATGAAAAAGCTTCAAGAATACTGACTTCACCTGAAAGACCGATAATACTCCTACCTAAAAAAGAAAATACGCCGGTATCAGAATACGTCTCTCCAGGACTTGATCGTGAGGGAATATTCTTACCATATACGGCTCTTCATTACCTACTACTTATGGAAACACACGATAAGTTCTTAATAATGACTAGTGGTAATGCTCACGGAAAGCCCATGTGCATCGATGAAGAATGTGCGTATAGTAAATTAAAGAATATAGTTGACTATTATCTAGTACACGATAGAATTATAGTGAATAGAGTTGATGATAGTGTTTTAAGATTTACTGATGGAGAACCTGTTCTATTAAGGAGAGGTAGGGGTTATGCACCTACATGGATTAGGCTTAAATTTAAGTTGAAGAAACCAGTAATAGCTTTTGGAGCAGAACTACAAACAACAGGTGCAGTTGCTTTCGATGATAAAGTAGTTTTAACTCAATTCATAGGTGACGTAGACGATCCTGATGTACTGGAAGACCTAGATAAATACCTTAAATTCCTACTAAGGACGTACAACATAAATCCATGTGAATGCTTCATAGTTTGCGATAAACACCCCCATTATCTATCAAAAATGCTTGCACAAGAATATGCAAGCCAATGTTCAAGTAACATTATAGAAGTTCAACATCATTACGCTCATACGTTATCAGCTTTAGCAGATATGGGATCCAATGTTGATGATAGGATTGTAGCTATAGCTATTGATAGTGTAGGTTATGGAGATGATGGTATGATTTGGGGTGGTGAAGTACTACTCATAGGCTATAATGGCTACGAAAGAGTAGGTCACTTAAAATATCAACCATTAGTAGGTGGAGACTTAACAATAAGATATCCTACTAGAATGTTAATATCATTAATGTCTACATTCATGGATTATGAGGAAATAGTAGAATATGCTAAGAAGTTAAAACTTTTACGAGGCTTAAGGAGAGGGCCCTTAGAACTAGAAGTTATTATACGTGAATCCAAAAGACCTAGAGTATTAACATCCAGTATTGCTAGGATACTTGACTCTATATCAGCTCTATTAGGTGTATGCTACGAGAGGACATATGAAGGTGAACCAGCAATAAAACTCGAAGCTTTTTCGAGAAACGGTAAACTAATAGATGAAATTAACATTCCATTAATACATGTTGATGGAAAAATAATTGCCGATACAACACACTTAATTGAAACTATACTCACAGTTCTCGATAAATACGAGTACAGAGACATAGCTTATACCATTCAATATGCTTTAGGCAGAGCTTTAGGTGAAATAGCATTAAAACACATTAATAAATCGACAAAGAATATAGTAGTAGTATCTGGTGGTGCAGCTGTAAATACGATTATAGTTAAGGGAATTAAGAGCGCGTTAAATAGAGAAGGTATTAAGGTATACTTACCTAAACGAGTGCCACCAAATGATGGAGGAATAGCATTAGGACAAGTTGCAGCAATGTATAAACATCAAGTAGAGAATAATGTCTAGGATCTTTGGACGTAGTTAAGCCCCATTTAAGCATTATGTACTTTGAATTCTTCGTTAAAGATTATTAAAGACTTCCTAGATCGTAAAAGTTGGAGGGTATAAGAAATGTCTATTGAGTTTAGCAATGTAGTGTATATTGGCAAAAAATTCTTTATGAGATACGTTATGGCTCTACTCTTTCAATTTAATATCTTAAACCATGATAGAGTGCTTATTAAAGCGAGAGGAAAAGCTATTTCAAAAGCTGTTCATGTAGCTGAAACTCTAAGAAGAACATTTATGCCTGAAGTTAAATACGGTAAGATAGTTACTGGTAGTGTGACCATAGAAAGTTCTGGTAGAAGAGTAAGAGTATCATCTATAGAAATTGAATTAAAACGTCACAAACACTAAGTACGTACTTTTATATCTTTAACAAGTTATTAGCAGGGATTACCTAATACAATGTATATATTCATTTACTGCCTATCCTAATACTTAACTGTCTAAGTACGAGAACTATTGACATAATACCCAATGCCATTATTAGTACATAGTTAATTAATCTAATAACTACTACTTGCTTTGGCAGTAATGTTATAGACAATCCATACTCTAATGCACCTACAGCTCCAGGTGTTGGTACTATACCTAATGCTGAAGAAAAGAAGTATGCTTCAATACATCTAATTAAGTTTACATTAGTAACTGCAAGACTTGCATAATATATTGCTAAAATTGCTATTAAGTGTCTTATAAAGGTTAAGGCTATTATGATACTAAACTTCCTATTAAATAATCCTCTCATACCATTGATTATATTAACAAAATTCATGTTAATTTTAAATCTTTTTTCAATACTCTTAAAGTACCTATCCTTAAGCTTCTCGATAAACCCACTAAAAGTTTTTGTCTTTAACACTAAAAATAATAGTCCGTTCACTATAGCTATGGTATATATGCACATTAATATAACTACTATAGAATAAGGTAAGTAGCTTATGGATAGTATTAAAGCTACTGTACATACAGTTATTGCATCAGCATATGCTTCAACTAGTGTTATTCCGAGTGCTTGCCAAAAACCTACATCGCTATGAATACTTATTATAAATGCTCTTGCGGGTTCGCCGCCCATTGATGACGGAGTTATATATGCTACTAATGCTCCTAAAGCCCTAGCCTTAATAGCAGCAAGAATATTCAGCTTAGTATTAAGCATTTCAGTCATGAACTTCAGTCTTAGACTTTCAAGTATAAAGCTAACTAATGCAAAGAATATTGACAAAGATAGGTATATGGGGTTTAAGCTTACTATTGTAATAAATAGATCTACATTAAATATAATTGAATAAACTAATATTGCTAGTATGATACATATTGATGCTAAGATCATCGACCTAGCTGATGGTATAGGGAGGATATGCCTCAATTTAACTACATCCTTCTACTGCTATGTATTAACATGCATATAGGTATAGGTACTTCTCTTCAGGCATTTCCTCTATGGGTGGATTCTCTAAGAGTTCATAGTATTTTCTTGTAAGCTCTTCAGCTTCATCTATTGATACTTCTTTAAATCTAATCCCTACGCCAGGTCTACATTGAGCAACCTTATCGATATCTGGCGGTATGACCATTGCTATTATAGCATATCCACCAGTTGTTTGACAATCGGGTAGCAGTATTATAGGTTTTCCGTCAGGAGGTATTTGTATAGAACCTACAGGTGTTGCAAGACTTATGACTCTACCACCTTTAAGCTTCTTGGCTATCTTTATTGGGGGGCCATCGAGTCTATAACCCATTCTATCTGATTGCGGTGTTACAGTATACGTTGAATTATAAAATATTCTATATGATTCATCGTCGAAGCAATCTTCATGTTGTCCTTTAGTAACTCTTACATCAACTACATCACCAATCTTAGGCATATACGGAATAATATCTATAGAAGGCATTAGATCTTCAACTATCATCCACTCCTCATCTATATCTCTTGGAGGTTTATTGACATAAATTACGTCTTCAGGCTTGAGAATTCTTCCCTCAACACCACCTATTTTAGCTCTCGTATATGTGGAGCTACTACCCATAACACTTGGTACGCTTATACCACCATATATTCCGATATATATTACAAACCCTTCAGTTACAAGACCTATATCAATTACATCTCCTTTAGAAACCCTTATTGGAATCCAAGATCCGTATTCATTGCCATTTACTAGTATTTTAGCTTTAGCACCAGTTACAGCAATAATGGTATCTGATAATACCTTAGCCTTAAATCCTCCTCCGATAACCTCTATCACGGCATCCCTTGGACTATTACCTACAAGTATGTTAGCATAAACCATTGATAATTTATCTAATGCACCTGCAACAGGTACGCCATAATGTCTATAACCATATCTTCCAAGATCTTGTATCGTGGTAAATATACCCGGTTTCTCAATAATGAGGGCCGGAATGTTCATCCTCTATACACCTCTACTTTAACTTCATATTCGCCTTTCTCAACTAATTTCCTAATTTCATAAAACTCTTCAGCTGTTATGGGCTTGAACTTAACTCTATCACCAGGCCTTATAATCGATGGGGGATCTCTATTAGGATTAAATACCAATAGAGGTGTTCTACCAATAAGTCTCCAACCACCAGGACTTTCAACACCATAAAACCCCGTCTGTTTACCAGCTATGCCGACTGATCCTGGGAGTATCCTTAATCTGGGAGTTTCAAGTCTAGGAACAGCTATACGTGGGTCAACATCACCTAAGTAAACAAATCCTGGGGTGAATCCAAGCATATAACATGTATATATTCTACCACTATGTATCCTTATTACTTCTTCTTCAGAAAGACCTGAATATTCTACTACAAATGGCATATCCGGTCCAAATTCTCCTCCATATGCTACAGGTATCTCAATAAGCCTAGGTTTTATTAATCTACTTACATCGACTCCCTGCATTTCAAGCCAAGTATTCTTCACTATCCTAGTTAATTCCCTATAAGATACTATTCTTGGATTATAAATTATAGTTAGACTAGAATAAGCTGGTATAAGTTCTTTAACTCCCTTTACCTTAGCTCTTTCCAGTGAATAATACAGTATATGTACGAGCTTATTACATTCAAGACTTACCTCATTACAGAACTCTATGTATAAAGCGTATCCTCCTATCCCTTTAATTCTAGGTTCTTCATAAATCAACGTAATAACACCTTAAGCACTCTAATACCATAATATATGAAACATAATCTATGTATTTAAGCTTCCATAAACTTTCAATTCTATCCTTTAATATACAAACCTAGTTATAAAGAAAGAGTAATATTTTTATCACTGCAGTGCTCGTCTTCTAGAAGATAGAGGGGTAGGCTCGTGAGATCTCAATTAATTCCTTTAATCCTAGTAGCATTGATTATAATATCAGGTTTAGCGCCCACAATAATAGTTGCCGGTCAAAAAGAAGTATTAATTGTCGCTCAATTGAAATACATTAAAAACCCCAATCCCATGAGAGAAGAGACTTGGTATGATTGGTGGCTTAACCTAGTGACATATGATAGGTTATTTAGAATAGGCCCTGATCTAGAGCCAAAACCATGGCTATGTGAATATTATGAAATGTCAGAAGACGGTTTAACATGGGCATTTAAGATAGTTAAAGGAGCTAAGTGGCATGACGGCGTCCCATTAACGGCAAAAGATATTGCATTCACTATAGAATTCTATAAGAAGTATAAACCACCAGCATGGTATCCAAGCGTAGAATATATTGAGGAAGTTAAAGTTTTAGATGATTACACATTCATAATAAAGCTAAGTAAGACATTTGTATGGATTACTAGAAGATTTGGGACAATCATCATATTACCAGAACACATCTGGAAGCATGTACCAGAGGTATTTGAAGATCCAACAAAATTTAATCCTCTAAACTCAGAACATGTAGAGAAAGTGCTTAAGGTAATTAAAGAGAAAGAACCTCCAGAAATTGCCAGTAAAGTCGAGGAATTTGTCAAGAAATATGGTCACTTAAGAATTGGTTCAGGACCATTTATGCTAGTTAGATGGAAGGAAGGAGAACTTCTTGAAATGGAGAAATTCCCAGACTACTATAAGAAAGGATTCCCAAGAGTAGACGTTCTAATTTATAAAGTATATGCTAAACCAGATGCACAATACCTAGCAGTTAAGAAAGGAGAAGTACACTTCATGGTATGGACCGTACCCTATGCAGTAATTAAGGAAGCCGTAAAAGACCCCAATATTGTTTTGCCAAAAGCACCTGACACTTATATAGGGTTTATTGGTATTAATATGAAAGATCCAATACTAAAGAATAAACTTGTTAGAAAAGCCATAGCCCATGCAATTGATAAGAAGAAAATAGTAGATCTACTAATGCTTGGATTCGCTGAACCAGTTTATACATTCATACATCCAGGTTATAAGAAATGGGTTAACTGGGAAGTACCAAAATACAAATTTAACTTAGATAAAGCTGCTAAATTATTAGATGAAGCAGGATTTAAGGACATCGACGGCGATGGTATTAGAGAAACACCTGATGGCAAAGACCTTGAACTAACAATACTAACACCAAGCTATGATCCAGTAAGAGTTAGAATCGGAGATCTAATGGTTGAATGGTTTAAGAAAATAGGCATAAAGCTAACAAACAGGCCAGTAGACTTCGATACACTAATAGACCTAGTATACAATAAATTCGAGTTCCAGCTATACATCATCGAAAATGATGCACAGTTTGAACCATGGTATCTAAGCTCCTACTACGTTAAAGAACAACATGTACCGGGAGGAAACAATCCATGGGGCTTCATAAACGATGAATTTGAGAAGCTTGTCAGAAAAGCAGATACTGAAGTAAATGAAGAAGAGAGAATAAAGATAGTACACAAACTACAAGAAATACTCGCAGACGAGCTACCATTAATACCATTATACGTTAGATACTGGATGCAAGCCTATAGAGCTGATTTAAGCGGAGTAGTTGAAATGCCTGGTGGAGCATTAAACTTCTGGACCCTCATTAATGCAAACTTTAGAGGAATTAAACCAGAACTACCATACACGAAGATAGTTCCGCCACCAACACCAATACTTACAACACCTACAACTCCACCGCCAACTACTCCAACTTCTTCCCCAACACCTACAGCAACACCAACAGTAATAACAACAACAGTAACGGTTACAGAAACAAAGACCGTAACATCAACAATAACAACAACAAGTCCAACAACTATAACAACAACTGTAACTGAAGTACCAGCTGCGTTAATGGGCGGAATTGCAGTTTTAGTAATTATAATAATAGCATTGTTGGCATTAATGTTCTTAAGGAGGAGGTAAATAATAATTGCAAACACCTCTAAAACAAACTCTTTTTTAATCTCTTTACTCCTCAAATAGATGTTGAAGCTTTAAATCTCTAAAGATAATAGTGAGAGAGATGAGTCATGGGGCTTAGAGAGTATGCTATAAGGAGAGGTATTGAAACTATAGCTACATTCTTCATCTTAATAACTATAGGCTTCTTTCTGTTCAGAGTAATGCCTGGTGATCCAACAGCAATACTAATATTAAATCCCCACTTAGATCCAAAAGCAAGACAACTACTCAGACAGCAACTTGGGTTAGACCAGCCACTTTACATGCAATATTTTTACTTTATTAAGAACTTCATTATGGGTGAATTCGGCTATTCATACCATAATGGTAGACCCGTATTAGAGCTTATACTTGGTGTAAGGCTATTAAATACCGTTATACTTGTAGGTACATCAGTTATATTGGCGATAATCATTGGTGTTGTAATTGGAGCTCTCGCGGCATTAAGGAGAGGGACGAGAGTTGATGTAGGATTAATCGCATTTTCACTAGTCTTCTATTCGATGCCTGTATTCTGGCTTGGAATGATACTATTAATGATGTTTGCCGTCTATTGGGGCTTATTCCCATTAGGAGGAACTGTATCAGCTACATTAAGGCATCAAAAAATAGTAGAAGTAATAACTGACTATTTATGGCATATGACCTTACCATTAACTGCTCTAACATTAATACAAATAGGATATAATTTCCTCATAGTTAGGAATACTATTATAGATATATTAATGGAAGATTACGTTACAACAGCTAGAGCTAAAGGATTACCTGAAAGAGTTGTTTTATATAAACATATACTTAGAAATGCAATGTTACCCTTAACAACAATTGTAGCTTTACAATTAGCTGGAATATTTACTGGAGCAGTGCTAACTGAAACAGTCTTCTCATGGGAAGGTCTAGGAAGATTACTATATGAGGCCGTTGATAGTAGAGACTATCCTGTATTACAGGGACTCTTTGCTATAATAACAATAGCATTTCTAATAGCAAATTACATAGCAGACATCCTATATGCCTTCTTGGACCCAAGAGTAAGGTATAAATAGGTGAGATAATGGTTGGAGATTTTCGTGAATTCCTATCAACAATGAAGTCAAAATTAAGCGAGTTCTGGACAATTTATAAAACTAATACTTTTGGTATGATAGGATTATTTATGCTCATGATATTTGTACTATTAGCTGTACTTGCAGACTTCATAGCACCTTATGGTGAATGGGAGATGCTTGTTGGAAGACCGTTTGAACCCCCATCAATAAGACACTTATTTGGAACTGATGAGCTTGGGAGAGATGTGTTCAGTTTGGTAATCTATGGGACAAGAGTATCGTTGGTGATAGGAATAACAGCAGCATTATTAAGTACGATAATTGGAGGAGTAGTAGGATTAATTGCAGGCTACTTTGGAGGGATAGTAGATGATGTATTAATGAGGATTACAGAGGCATTTCTAGTAGTGCCAGCAATAGTATTGATGATCATCTTGGCGGCAATACTAGGTCCTAGCTTCATAAACATGATAATAGTAATAGCTATTGTAACATGGTCTCCGATAGCAAGAGTAATTAGATCACAGGTATTAGTAGTTAAGGAATTACCATACGTTGAAGCAGCAAAAGCTGTTGGATGTAGTGATTTCTATATAATATTCAAACACATACTACCCAATGTAACACCATTACTCTTCGCTAACATGATACTACAGGTATCAAATGCCATATTAGCTGAAGCTGCCCTAAGCTTCCTAGGATTGGGAGACCCGCATCACACAAGTTGGGGAATGATACTCCACTACGCTCATGGTAGTGGAGCTCTAGCAGCAGGATATTGGTGGTATGTACTACCACCAGGAATATGTATATTACTCTTAGTACTAGCATTCGTCTTTATAGGATATGCTCTAGACGAAATAGTAAATCCAAGGCTAAGAAGACGCTAATAAGGATCAGGTAGCTATCACTTTACTTATTATTTAATAGCTTTACTTATAGAGATAGATTTACCACCGGTATAATAGCTAATGCTGCAGCATAATCCTCCTTTAATGTAAACTCAACTCCCTTTTCCAAAGTCTCCACTAAGAACTTTAATGGGTCAATATAGTAAATAAAGACCTTACCATCTTCTTTGCATATTATTCTCCAATACCTCTTTCTGTCCTTTTCAACCCTAGACGTGCGTTCTTTTAGTATTTCATTAATTCTTTCAATATTATTAATTGATGAAAGAAGGCGTATAGCTTCTATAGATTCTTGTATGGATTTTTCATACATATCAAGTATAGTGTAATCAGCTATTCTTAAGTGAAGCTTCCAGTCATTATCGCTTAAATCTTTACAAACCTTTACATTCCCAATACTAATTGATTCTATGAGCCTAAGATAATCACTTCCAATCACAAGCAAAGGTGAAATGTAGGTAGATGAAAGAACAAGTGCTTCAGCTAAATCTCTAGGAAAACCTCTTTCTTCGTAGAACTTTACAATATCAATTAATTCAGGGATCGGATAAACAAGTTCACGGAATGGATTACCATTAAGGTAACTAGAAAGCTTAGCCCTATATCTATCAACAATATATGGCGGCAGCCCTAGATCTCGATATCTAAACCTCCTTATGAGCCACCTCACCTTATTCCAAGAATCCTCTTTATCTAAGTTAACTAGAACTACACCACGAAGATTCTTAACTATAGCTGCATATCTAGCAAACAATTACTCCACCAAATAACTAAAAGGTAATTATCAAATAAATATAGTCATCTACATAGTACCATAAATAACATGTCTAAGTATTTAGTAATAGTTTATTCATTGAAGGAAATATATGTGATGCTATTTCTTTTCAATAATTTTCACTTCTAGCGGTGTCCTAAACCATAAATCTCTTTGTGGGAATGGTATTTCTATACCAGCCTTAGTTAACTCCTTCTTTATAAGCCATAGAAGTTCTCTTTTAACCTGTATCCATTCTGAAGTAGGAGCCCATACCTGAATAGTTATTTCAACACCATCACTACCAAGCTCTGATACAAATATAACAGGTTCAGGTTTTGCAAGTATTAGTGGATGTTCATCAACAAGTCTTTTAATAACTTCTAGTGCTTTTTCAAAATCCTCTCTATACGCTATACTAACCTTTAATTCAACTCTTCTAACAGGCATCTTACCATAATTGACAATAGTTGTTGTAAATACCTTCTCATTTGGAATCCTAACATATACACCATCCCATGTTTGAATCCTTGTAGATATTATCGATATTTCCTCTACAACTCCAGCAACATTCTCTATACTTACAGGATCACCAGGCTTGAATGGTTTATCCCAGTATAGGAATATTCCTGCAAGCAAGTTTGATACTATTGTTTGTGATGCAAAGCCTAAGACTATACCAATTATACCTCCAGCAACAATAACACCTGTAACATTAACTCCAAAAATAGATAATATGGCAATTACAACTACTGCTACTATTATATAATATACTAGGTTAGATAAGGCCTTAGCGATGTGTAGTGGAGTAACTCTATATGTTGTTTTATAGATGAGCCTTCTAAGCGCATAAGCTAGAAAGATACCAATAATGAAAATTAGTAGTGATGCTAATATTTTATCTAAGGTTAATATAGATGATATTCTGCTTATTAAGTCAATTACAGGTTTAAAAACCTCCATTTACAATCCCCACATCATTTCCGTTCTTCTATGACTAGGCATGAATATACTTACTTTAAGAGGTTTTCTAGCTTCAAATAAATCTCCTGGAAATTCTTTCTCATATTCTATGACAGCAGTAGATTCTGAAGTCACGTTAACCTTAATGTTTTGTGTGTATGCAATACCTTCACGCTTATAGTAGAAGCGTAATAGACGAGAATCTAATAATATTTGACTAAGCTTAACCCACTTATTATGAGAATTAATAATTTCTAGGGGTACTACAGATTCCTTAAACGGTTCTGGTTTCATTATATTATGTGTAAACTTTGTTTTATAGTATCGAGCAACTAAGCCTTCATTCTTAGGACCATATAATGCGTATTTAACATTATTTTCTGAGAATATATCGACAACTCTATACTCATTATCCTTCATCGAAAAAACGGCTATATCTACTGGCATAGTGGTGTATCCTTTAACTAATCCCTCTGGAGGAAGTAAAATACTATTTACGAATTCAATCAGGATGTAGTATGTTATTTGTTTAGGAACAAATATTGGAGCTACAGGTTCAATAAACATAGCATCAGATGAAACAATTTCACATTCGTATTCTAAAGCATTATTCAATAATCTACGATATACTATGCTATTAGCTTCATTATTGAATTCTAAGACTCTCTTTACTAACTTTATTCTAGTTACTTTACATTTTTGCTCTATCTTACCGTACAAGTGATAATCCCCTAGTTTGTTATAGACATCTACAAAAACATTACTAACTAGTAAATTAAATAATAAGATGATGAATCTCTTTATGAGGGAATATTATTGATAATGATTACCTGGGTCATTTGAATCCAATTTATTAAAAATATTTAAACTTGAGGCTCTTGTAGGCTTGAATGCTATTTCTTCATAGATATCTCTTCTTAATGGTATATCCAGTATTAACCTTAATTTATATTCACCGTCATTAAAGCCTAATAATACTGGAGCCTTCCATCCTAAATGCTTAGTGATTTTCATAGGTGAAGTAGCATCTTTATGTAATAATATAACAATAGGTTCTTGTGGTACAAGTACTTCTCTAAAACTTGTACTTCTATTCTTTGCCTTAGCAATTACTTTACGTCCATATAAAGTACGTTTATCGACCTTAATTTTACCATGAAGTTCAAGTCTTGCTTCCCTAGCTTTACCTATAAAGAGCCTTCTTACCGTACCCTTCATAACGTTATCCTGAACTTCAATAGAAGCTTCAGCAACATCGTTAGTTGAAATCACGCTAATAGTGGTATTTTCCATTGATAGTTTTAGGTTACGTGGATTTAGGATAAGTAGGATAGAGTCCTTAAATTGCGGATCAAGAATTCTATATGCAGGTGCTTTAATGATACCAGAGTTATCTGGTAATACTAAAACCGTAAAATTGGGAGAAACATTATCTATATGTATTGAATCAATGTATTGAGACGTTGATAGGGGCTTGAATACACATTTAGAATAATATGAACTACTTCTACCTCTCCGAATCCAGTAACCTATAACCTCTGCTTCACCGCCTTCAACTTCCATAGAATATGGTAATTTAATAACTGTATCAGTTATGGTTAGCGTAGTTCTCAGTCTATCCATTAATCTACTTAGACGTGAGTATTTACGAAAAGTGTATAGTATGCCTAATGTTGCTGATGACAGAATTAGTAATATAAATGTTATAGGTAATGGATCATGTAATCCTCTTTGTATAAGTGGAATTATAGCTATAACAGTAACGATTAATACAAATAGAGCAAATGATACAATTATTAAGGGAGAAAGCTTTTCCTTAACTACAACGAATATTGTCATCTAAAATCCCTGCTGTTTTTTACTATTTCTGGGAGCGTATTCTTATGTAGAGGAGCTGGTAAAAAACGTTTTAGTAAAGCCATAATATTTAGACTTCTTAACTAGTTTATTTAATTTTAATTATCTGCCTTAAAGGAACGACTTTTATACTTACTTCTTCGAGTCTTTTTCTAACAGTTGAGGCTATCTTATCTGCGTTAGGACTATCACTATGAATGCATAACGTATGTACGATTATATCTATATCAATGCCTTCAACAGTCTTAACTTTACCTTCACTAATCATCCTTATTGCACGATTAGCCGCTTCCTCAGGATCATGGATTAATGCTCCTGGCTTACCTCTTGGAACAAGCCTACCCTCTTTAGTATATCCTCTTTCAATGAATCCTTCGTAAGCAACGGGTATCCCGATTTCTTCAGCTTTCTTAGCCATAGCAGAATTATATGGGGCTACCAATATGAGGTTAGATTTAAGTGATTTAACAGCATAAGCGATTGCCTCTGCGTAATCAGCCCTAGTCCAAGCCATATTATAAAGTGCCCCATGAACTTTAATGTGCTGAACTTCAACACCAAGACTACGGGCCATACCCATAAGAGCACCAACTTGGTATATTAAGTATGCTTCAAGTTCTTCAGGCTTAACCTCCATAACCCTCCTACCAAAGCCCATAAGGTCAGGAAAACCTGGATGTGCCCCAACGGCTACATTATGGTTAATACATAGCTTAATAGTCTTCCTCATAACGAGGGGGTCGCCAGCATGAAAACCACATGCTATATTAGCTGAAGTAACATACTTAACAAGCACTTCATCATATCCAATCTTATACCTACCAAAAGATTCACCCATATCTGCATTTAAATCAACATATAATACCATAGAATTCACCCGGATATAATCCGGTAACTAAACTAAAATAATTATATCAAAATTCGAAATGAAGTTACCTAATCATATATCCACTAATTGCATTTAATCTATCAAGTATTTCCTGCCATTGCCATACACTTAGAGGAATTGGTGAATCTACAAAGAACATAAAAGTAACTCCAGCCCTTAGCTCGATTAGGACTTCAGCAACATAGATACCGTTAAGCTCTAGTTCACGAACGACATTTACATCAACAATATCTTCTTCAGGAATATATCTCTCAACAACACTCCTCAAAATAACCTTAAATTTAACAACATTCCTAGCCCTTCCATCTAGTTCAAAGAACTCATCATGGTACTCACTATATATGTACATTCCCTAATACACCCAATTCACATAGTATAAAACACTAGGGTAGCTCACTTAAAATACTTACCCAATATTATATGTACAAATTAATCCTAAATTGAATATGACCCTTGCGCATTCTTGATGATTGTTTATACCAGGCATTTTCAGAACTCTTAAATAAAATAAATACTATTCATAATCTAGTGAGGATTGTGTCTAGACCTAAAATGTTATTATTTTACATAATCTTATCTCTAATGATTGCAAGTACTATATTAGTTCTTTCAGGAACCCCTTACCAGAATATTGAAGTTCAAGAACATAAATCATTACCTATGAACTCTATTCGGGTAGCCATAATCACAAATAATACTATGTTAGCTAAAGAAATAGCAAAATTACTCAAAGATATAGGTATTAAAGACATCCTGATATGTGATGATATATCCAAAGTGATAGATACGGTAGATGTTTCCCTACTCCTTGAAATTATTAAAAACAGTAAGTCTATAGAAGCATATCTAGTGAAAGGGAAAATTCTAGTCACTACTCTAAAGGTATATAAGGAGACTATATTACCAATACTAAAGAGGAAAGCTACAATACTTGTTGAATTTGCTAATACCGAAATTTATGCCCTAAAATTTGTAGAGAAACTACCTAAAGGAAGATATGTTACTACTGCTCATGGGGTTTTAGGTAAAATCGGGTCACGTGGTACATTAATCGACGTTATGAAATGGTGCTTAAAGATAAAAGACCTTAAACATACGCCAGAGGTACATTCAAATATTATAATGGAAATTAAGGAAGGAAAAAGAATTCCAATGATAACAGCATCAGTTGTTACGCCAACCAATAGTGAAGTCAAGGTAACAAATATTAAGTATGAAGCGGGAACATATAGTCCATAATGGAAAACCGTTGGCTATGTTTCATGGTGTAGTGGTGATAGTTGGAAGCTTTATGGGAGATTGAGCATAGAACATGCATGTAACTTGCTTATGGAAGATGGTACATCAGATATGGATTGGTGGACCATTAAATGTGTCACCGAAGGAATACCGGGTGATTTGTTATGGAGGAGTGTATGGAGGCTAGAAGACTTTTGGAACTATTACTATCTCAAGTATTATGATACTATATATGAACTAAGAGATTACGAGCCAACTGCACGAACTAATCCTGTTACTATATCATTTAGTGAGCAAGGTGTAACTTTATCATGGACTTATCCTGCTGATCATATAGATGAAATTAGATGTTATTCTGACTTATATGAAGATAAGGCTGCCTGGTGGCATAATATTCATGTAGTTACAACTACGACTATAAAAATAGCTCCTGGATTTCTATTTACAGTTTTACCTGTAGAAACTGGTAAGCAGAGATGGGAGATATCTGCACAATGGATGAAGGGTGCATGGCCTTTTGAAGAAAAGTTTAAAGGAGGATGTGTAGTTGAGGTTACATTCCTTTACCCATAAAACTTCATCATTAAGTAAAATCAAACAGTGTTTTTTGTTTAGACTTAACCTTCTTATACATTTCATCTAAGCTTCTAAGTCTATTAATTAGATGTTCTGGAGGCTTAGGCTTTTCACCTGAAACTACTTCTAAGAAGAACTTATCCCTAATAGGTTCATAAACTAGTTTATAGAATTTTTGAGGATCCTCTAAAACCCACTGAGGGAACTGTTTAACATACTCTAATGCAGCTTTCCATACTTTTTCAGGATCAGTAATTTTTCTCAATTTTCTAGTAACTTGATAGTCGTAATCAATAGGTGTTTGCTCTTTATCGCCAATAACGTAAAATCCTCTAGGTCCTACCTGAACACATTCTCCAAGAACTTCAATAAATCCTTCAGGACATTTAGATTTTCTTTTAGTTTCAATGCTTCCTCTACGGAGTAATTCCTCAATTTTTGCCCGCTTCCACGCCATTGTATGTGGACCGTGATATTTAGCCCAAGCATAGAATATTGCCCTATTTAAGCCATAGCTCTTAGCCTTATTAATATCCTTATGTAAAATATAGTAGCGAGCTGCTTGGAGTAGTGCCATTACTTGAAATCTACCAACACCGGCAGCCTTTAGGCGTTTTTCTAAGTCCATAAGATCATCCTCCTAGAAGATAGCTAATTATTTAAGAGAAGTTAATAAGTATAAACTCTCAGTATGAAGAACTTAAAGTATATAAAGTATGTATGGATATAAACGTGTATGGGGTAAGGCTTATTTAATAGCTTGCTTCTGTATTCGACACTCATGGATTATGTTATCTAAGAATTTAGCTAAGTCTCTAGTACTCATTAAGATTTCATGAACTTTTCCCCTCAATTTAATGTCTGTTTCACTCTTAAGTATGTTCTCTAAAGCCATTATTAACGGTCTTATACCTTTTTCGAGTAAGCGTTGAAGTCTATCAATTATTACATCTGAAGGATTTGATATTGGTTTGTAGAGGTACCTTCTACCTTTCTTCTCCTTAGTAATAAATCCAAGCCTTTCTAAGAGATTTAGACATGAAAATACTGTAGACTTAGCATAGTTTGTTAATTGCGATAGATCATCTATGCTCATAGATTCCTTAAGAGTATACATAGTAGCTATTACATGAGCACATGATTCTGAAAGCCCAAACATTGCCATTACCTGTCGTAAACCATCAATTATAGGTTTCAGCCTCTTGTAATACTCTAGATGGCTACTCAATGGACGTCCCTGGTATAATAGCTACTCACGTAATATTTTTAATTTTCGGAAAATTCTGAATTCTATGAAACAGTAGATACTTACCTGTCGGCAGTGAGGCGTATAGCATGTTGGACAAGGAATATGATATAAGTCAACACTGTAATGAGGGTGAATATCTGTGAGCTATGCCTGTATTGTTCTTATAGCATCTGGTGATAATATTGGAAGAGCTTTTGTGAAATGCTTTAATGAAATTAGGAAATCTAAAGTCCATGGTGTGTTCACCTTCATAGTAACTAATGATGGAATTCGTAAGGTAATACCTCAACTAAGACCTATTATACTAAATAATATTTCTCACGGTGTAAGCATATATCTAGTAAATCATAATGAGTTCAATAGACTTGTTTCTGAAATAAATGTTCTATTTAAGCAAAGTGTCATTACAAGTTTTTACATATACTCAGATGACATAAACAATGGTTATGTCAGAAAATTAATAGATTTAGCTGAAAGAATTGGTTTGAAGTATAAAGTGGTGACTAAGTAATGGACATAGACTTTATATTAACAGTAGATAGAACCCTTATGACTGACCATCATGGTAAAGAATTTATAGGATTCATGACCACAAGCCCTGCAATAGGATTACCTGAACGATTATGGATGTGGATTGCAGCACCAAAACCAAAAGTAGATGAATATGGAAGACCAAAAGAAGCACCTTACGGTTTAAGGAAAATTGAGGCAGCTCTTATAGATGCAGGTTTTAAGGCAGCAATAATAGATCCTGACTTCTTACATAAATATCTTCCTAGGGCAAAAGCATTACTCATAGGACATCACGATTTCTTTGCTTTTTGTGCACCAAGTAATGTGTGGTGGGCTGTTACAAAAAAGGAGCCAGTTAATAGAAAATACTTCATAAAGCTTATGGAATCTAAACCTATTAGGGAATTCAAGAAACGTGGAGGAAAGATAATTGTTGGTGGTCCTGCAGCATGGCAGTGGCTACATGTAGAAGACTTTTGGGAGGAATGGGGTATAGATACCGTCATTGATGGAGAAGGCGAGAAGGTAATTGTAGATATAGCTCAGAGAATTATTGATGGAAGATCTTTACCAAAATATGTATATGTAGCGCCGCGGGAAGTGCCATCAGTAGATGAAATACCTATAATTAAAGGCGCAAGTGTTAATGGATTAATAGAGATAATGAGGGGCTGTCCAAGAGGATGTCGTTTCTGTTCAGTAACATTAAGGCCTCTAAGATACATACCACTAGATAAAATCATAGCTGAAGTAAGGGTAAACATGAAGTATGGAAGAAACCAAGTTCTTCTCCACTCTGAAGATGTATTACTTTATGGAGCATACGATATTAAACCTAAAGAAGAACCATTAATGAAGCTTCATAAAGCAGTTCTCGACCAAGGAGTAGATGCAGTCGGATGGTCTCATGTAAGTTTAGCAGCTGTAGTATATGCTGAAAGGAATGGTAGAATAGTATCGAAACTCTTAGACTTAATATTTTCAAAAACTAATCAAAAGTTCATGGGCGTTCAAACGGGTATTGAAACAGGTTCACCAAGATTAGCAAAAATAATTATGCCAGCAAAAGCAGCCCCATATAGGCCTGAGCAATGGCCTGATATAGTTGAAGAAGCATTTTCTATAATGGCTGAGAACAAAATATTGCCAGCAGCAACACTAATACTAAACCTACCTGAAGAAAAGCCAGAGGATATAGAAAAAACACTTGAACTTATGGACAGATTAAAAGATTATCCAAGCCTAATAGTACCTATGTACTTCGTACCCTTAGGAGTATTAAAAGATAGAAGAGCATTACTAAGATTCCATATCAAGAAAGAACATATAGAAGTTATGTGGAAATGCCTCGAACATTCTCTACGATGGGCTCCAAAACTTGCAGAAATATATTTAGCAGGAACCCCATTAGTGAAAATAGGGATAAAGATATTCTTAAAGCTAATAGAATGGAGAAAGAAATCATTAGAAGGTAAAGTTAAGAGAATATTGGAAGAAGCATCTAAAGGTAAATATTCCCATACACCAATAAGAGCTTAAGCTATGCTACTTTTATTAAATAAGCCGTTTAGTTTAAATGTCATTAAAAATCAGAGAAATTTCGTTGGATTTATATTATCCTCATTTACTAAAATTTCTTAATTAAAAATAGTAAGGTATATTGAATTGAGCTTCATTAAGCAAAAACATAATAAAGTAAACGCCTATTCTCTAGATATTAAAGGGAGTTCAATAATCCTACAATAGAAATTAAAAGGATGATGTTATGTGTAGTATTTTAACCATTGGTACATTAGTTATTGATCTTATAGCTGTTGATTTACCTAGAATTGCAGGTCCTGGTGAAGCTATTCACGTTAAAAAACCTATCGATATGGCCATAGGAGGTCATGCTGCTAATGTTGCAATAGATCTCATTAAATTAGGTGTTAATTGCGATGTACATGTTTGTGGTGCAATCGGCGATGACGTTTTTGGAGAGATTATTGAAGGCCATTTATCAAAATATAAACTTAAACCCTACTTACAGATAGTTAAAGGTATTGGTACTGCTAGAAACCTAATACTTGTTGTTAAAGGTGAAGATAGAAGATTTCACGTATATCCAGGTGCTAATAGATACCTAAATACAGTATTTGTTTCCAATGTTATTGAAAAAGTAAAACCAGACTTCATATACATAGCCATAGGCTTTTCACCCGGATTTGATAGTAATATAGTTAAGGTATTAGTGAAGGCTAAAGAAATAGGGTCCAAGATTATGATTGATGTAGCTTATCCCCAAGAATTTATTAAGAAGGCGTTTATGGATTCCATTATGTATGCTGATGTTATTCATTGCAATGACCTTGAACTTAAAAAGCTAACCAATGCAAAAAGTCTAATTGAAGGACTAAAAACCATTAATAAATATAATCCAAAATTAGTATTTGTGACATTAGGTTCTAGAGGAGCTTTAGCATTATATAAGGGCTACTTAATTAGGCAAAAATCCTATAGTGTAAATGTTGTAGATCCCACAGGTGCTGGTGATGCATTTTGTGCAGGAGTTATTTATAGCCTTACAGAATATGGATTTAATGTCGATGTCTTAGGTTTAAGGGAAATAACTAATATACTTGCCTATGCACAAGCCGTAGGCGCGCTTGCAACAACAAAACCTGGTGCTTCAACAGCTATAGAACAAAAATCACTAAATATACTATTAGAGCAAAGAAGTAAGATAATAGAAGAACAAGAAATCAGTAAATTGTGATGTAAATTACGTTTACCTTTATGAATTTAAATTATGATATTTAATAATTCTCTAAGCCTTGATATTACATATATTTTATTGGCTATATTAACTATTTTCTTCGCTGAGGGATTTATCCATACTGCTCTCATTCCTGCAGATAAAGCACCGCCAACATCTTCTGCCAAGCTATCACCAACATGCATAGCATTTTCAGCTTTAACGTTTAAGTCTCTACATAATTTAATGAATATTCTCCTATCAGGCTTAGATAACCCATATTCATCTGAATATAATTGTTTATCAATATACTTCGCTATACCTGTTTTCTCGAGAAGAAGCCTGGTTAATGTACTGGGCCAAAACATGACATTGCCAATAATTCCTATTTTTAAGCCCATTTTCTTAACTTCTCTTAAAACTTCAACGGCATCTTCTATAACAACCAAATCGCTATTTAACCTACTGAATACCCTTATGAGAATACTTAGTAGGATATCTCTGTTAATATTAAGCTTTTTTGCAAGCTCCTCTTGAGAATATAGTAGAAACTTATCATCAGCAATAGATCCTAGTCTTCTAACATCTTTTAATTCCCTATACACTTCATTTATAATCTTAATACCATTAATTTTCTCATCCTTAGGTCTAGCTACTTCATCGGCAAGGGCGTTAAACACGGTTTTCAAATCTAAGAGGGTATTCCAGACATCAAATGAAATAAGCTCTAATTCCATGGTTTCAACCTCATAGTACTCTATAGTGCTAGGCATAAAGTTATTTATTTTTATATAGTAGATTATTTCTGTATGGTGATGAGTTTCGCCCTTCCTGATAAATGATGACGTCCTCCCTAACTGAGTTTTTTGCATAATCATGTAAATTTATTTAACATGTAATATTACTATACTATACTTTAAATTTACTTTAGATATGTTAAATATCAACTATGCGTTTAATATTTATTTTACCAGTTTATAGTTAGAAATAGGTATAGGTGGTCTCTCATGAGCTTAAATAAAGCAATTGCTAAATCTACATACCTCATATTGATAGCAGTAATAATCATTGTTATTGCAGTAGGCTTAGCATTAATGTTAAGGCCAACTCCTACGACAACACCTACTCCAACTACAACTCCTGCCAAGAAAATAAAAATTGCAATACTCTTTGATGTTGGTGGTAGAGGAGATCTAAGCTTTAACGATATGGCTTGGTTAGGTGCTGAAAGAGCTGCTAAAGATTTTGGCGTTGAAGTTAGCTATCTAACACCAAAATCACTTGAAGACATGATACCATTACTTGAACAATTAAGTGAAAGCAAAGAATATGATCTATTAGTTCTCGTAGGCTTCTTATGGACTGATCCATTAAATAAAACAGCTGATAAATATCCAGAACAGAAGTTTGCATTAATTGATGCTACAACAGGTGTTGCTAGACCTAACGAAGTAGATATATTGTTTAGGGAACAAGAATGTGCCTCGCTCATTGGTATTATAGCAGCTGGTATGGCTTATGGATTAGGCGGCAATACTATAGGAGCAGTTGCAGGTATGGACATACCACCACTATGGAAATTCCATATAGGATACCTATTTGGAGCTAAATACTTTGAACTAAAGACAGGCAAGAAAGTAAACTTCCTATGGCTATATACAGGTACATTTACTGACCCAGGTAAAGGCTATACAGCTGCAATGCAGCTTCTAGAACAAGGAGCTAAAGTACTCTACGGACTAGCAGGATTAACCCACGTAGGAATGTTTAATGCAGTAATCGACTGGAATAAACAAGGTAAAGGAAAAGCATTCGCCTTTGGACAAGATGCAAGCCAAGAATGGTATGCACCAGAATACATACCATTAAGTGGCGCTAAGAGAGTTGATGTAGCAGTTTATACAGCAATTAAAATGGTAGTTGAAGGGACATGGAAGGGAGGAATAATAACTCTAGGTCTTAAAGAGGGAGGTGTAGGTATTTGGGATATAGAAGGAGTTAAATGGTTCGCTGAACAAGCAAAAGAGACCGGGCAATTAAAAGACAAAACACCAGATGAAGTAGTTAAGATAGTTGAAGATCTTAGAAAGAAGTATATTAAAGATTATGTATGGAAGCTAGTTAATGAATTAAAGGAGAAGATAATTAAAGGTGAAATAGCGTTTAAGACACCATTAACTCACGATGAATATGAGAGTATTATTAAAGAACTAGAAAAAGGAAATCTCAACGCTGCTTTAGCTAAGGGGACTATTAGTTAAAGAAAATGAATTTTTATCGCCTTATCACAAACTTATTTTCACTATCTACCTACAGATTAGCATAGGTGTAGGTTAGTGAATCCTAGAGCTTCAGCAGTTGAAATGAAGAATATAGTTAAAATATATCCTGATGGAACAATAGCATTAAGAGGCGTTAACTTCAATGTAATGAAAGGCGAAATACATGGATTATTGGGAGAAAATGGTGCAGGTAAAACAACTCTAATGAGAATACTCTACGGGGAGATTAAGCCTACTAGAGGTGAAGTAAGAGTTTTCGGTAAAAAGGTTAGCTTTAGGGGTCCATGGGATGCAATAAGACATGGAATAGGCATGGTTTATCAACACTTTACACTAATACCAGCATTTACGGTTCTTGAAAACCTATATCTATCACTATCAGCTATTGAGAAAGTTAGCTTATCTGATGTCGAGGAGAGGGTTAAAAATCTTATGGAAAAGACAGGACTAAAAGTTCCATTAGATGCTGTTATAGAAGACTTGCCTGTAGGGCTTCAACAAAGAACTGAAATACTTAAAGCATTACTTAGAAATGCAAAAATATTAATACTTGATGAACCTACATCAGTGTTAACACCCATTGAAGTTAAAGAGCTTTTCAATATACTTCGAAAGTTAAAGGATATGGGTATAACAATAATATTCATAACACACAAGCTAAAGGAAGTTAAGGAAATTACTGACAGAATTACAGTTCTTAGAAAAGGTAAAGTTGTTGAAACAGTTAATACACATGAAGTTACCGAAGTTGATCTAGCTAAAATGATGGTAGGTAGAGAAGTATTTCTAAAGATAGAAAAATCCCCACCAAAAATAGGTAAGAAGGTATTAGTTATTGAAGATTTATGGGTTAAGGATGATAGAGGTCTTGATGCTGTTAAGGGAATTTCACTAGAATTACATGAAGGAGAAATTCTAGGTATTGCTGGAGTTCAAGGTAATGGCCAAAAGGAATTAGCTGAAGCATTAGCTGGTATTAGACCAATAATAAAGGGTAGAGTACTAGTATATGGTAAAGATATAACACACTTATCTACAGCTGAAAGATATAGGTTAGGCTTAGCTTATGTACCAGACTCTAGAACTATAGGATTAATCTATGATATGACTGTAACTGAAAATAGCGTATTAACAAATTTATCAACGGTGTTATCTAAGTTAATGCGCATACTATGGGATAGAGCACGTAGTGTTGCTTCAAAGATAGTTAATGAATTTAGTGTTATAATACCATCCTATGACTCTCCAGTTAGATATCTAAGCGGTGGTAATCAACAGAAATTAATGGTTGGCAGAGAAATTATTAGAGAACCAAAAATATTCATAATTTCAGAGCCAACTCATGGACTTGACGTTAATGCCACTGAATTCATACGTAAATTGCTTATTAAGTTAAGAGATAGAGGTAAGGCAATTCTATTAATATCTACTGATCTAGATGAAATACTTCAGTTAAGTGATAGAATTGCTGTTATCTATGAAGGAAAGATTATGGCTGTAGGCAGACCTGAGGAGTTTACGTTAGAGAGATTAGGTCTCCTTATGGGTGGTGTTCGTGCTTAAAGCAATTAGGGATAGGATTAGAGCTAAATTCGAAGATTATACGACTACAACTATAGAGATTGTAGCATCAGCTACTATAGGGTTAATTGTTGGTGCAATAATACTCTACATGTTTGGATACGATGTTATCCGTTGTTATTCAATAGTATTTACTAAAGGTGTTAGAGATATAAACTACCTATTAACAAAAGCATCACCAATAATGATGACAGGATTAGCATTCACAATACCAATGATTGCTGGAGTCTTTAATATTGGAGGTGAAGGACAACTATATGTTGGTGCATTAACATCAATACTAGTAGCATACTATACACATAACATATTACTTGCAGCTACTACAGGTGCATTAGCAGGTGCAGGTATTGGTGCTCTAATAGCCTTACTCAAAGTTTATCGTGGAGTTAATGAAGTTATAACAGCAATAATGTTAAACTGGACCCTATACTACATAGTACTATACCTAATAACAAACATATACTATGACCCAACAATCCCCCATCAATCAATACCTGTACCTGAAGATGCTAGAATAGGGTACATAGCATCACCTTGGGGGTCAATTAGAGCTACATTCTTTATAGGAGTAGTACTTGCATTAATAGCCTATTACGTACTATATTATACAAAACTAGGCTACCTGCTGAGAGTATCGGGGTTATCACCACGTTCAGCAAAATATGCAGGCTTTGATCCAAATAAAGCCATAATATACTCTATGATCCTAGGAGGAGCTTTTGCTGGTATTGGTGGTGCGTTATTAACTTTAGGTTATGTACCATACATAGATACGACAATGTCTATAGTATTTGGTCAAGGATTTACTGGTATAGGTGTAGCATTACTAGGTAGAAATAATCCTATAGGAATAATATTCTCATCAATATTCTTCTCAGTACTCATAATAGGTGGTCAAATGATGGAACTATTAACAGGTGCACCACCAGAATTAGCTGATGTCTTAACAGGTGTAATAGTAATATCATTAGCACTACCTTACGCCTATAGAATGATGATAAGCTATGTAAGAACCAGGAGGATGATACAATGATTGAAGACATATTAAGCATCCTATCAAATACCCTAATATACATGGTACCAATATTACTTGCTAGCATTGGTGAAATAATAAATGAAAGATCGGGAGTCGTCAATATAGGTTTAGAGGGTATATTAACATTAGCAGCGTTTACAGCAACAGTATTAACATTCACAACAGGTAATCCGTGTTTAGGATTAATCATAGGATTACTCGTAGGAACCGCTTCAGGAATATTACATGGAGTTATAAGCGTCTATCTTAGAGGAGACCAAATTATTTGCGGTATAGGATTTAATGCGTTCGCTTACGGTATTTCAGTTATGGGCTTAGTAACTATATGGCAACAGCATGGTGCATCACCGCCTGTAGATACTTTACCCATGATAACAATTGCTGGTAGATACTCTATATCACCATTAACAATACTAGCACTGTTAATAGCAGTAATTGCATGGTATTGGTTATTTAAGACATCTAGTGGATTAAAGTTAAGAGCATGTGGTGAAGATCCTCATGCTGCTGAAGCTATGGGGGTTAATGTCCTTAGAACAAGGTTTCTAGCAACAATATTGGGAGCAACACTAGCAGGCTTAGGAGGAGCCTACTTAGCAGTTGGATGGATAGGACAATTTACTAGAGCAATAGCTGCTGGAAGAGGATTTATAGCATTAGCTAATGTAGCATTTAGTAACTGGAATCCCATACTAGCAATACTTGGTAGCTTCATATTCGGATTCTTCGACGTACTATCAACATACCTACAAATAAAAGTACAAGCAATAGCACTAACATATCCATTAAAAGCAATACCATACATAGGAACACTAATAGTAGTAGCTACATTCATAGGAAGAGCAAGAATGCCAAAAGCACTAGGAAAACCATATATTAAAGAATAAATGATATCATTAAAGTTGCTTCAAAAGACTAATTATACTAAAATAACTCTTATTTATCGAAAAAGAAATCAAATAAATGGCGTTCCAGCCATGGTATTTACCCCTCTTCACTATCCCCAAGCATACCTCCTTTATAAAATTAATAGAAATAAACTATCATATTCAGGACTACTTATTGGAAGCTTTCTTCCAGACCTGGAAGTTCCTATATTAGTTCTACTAGGTTATGAAATTTATCGAGCAAGACTAATACTACATTGTATTATTGGAGTAATATTATTCTCATGGGCTATAGGCCTTATGATACTGCCAATTTATAGGATAATAGTAAAGAAGTTAATTGGCAGAAATATTAGCGTCAAATACCTTAACTATATAGCATCAGTTGAGTTAAGTTCATTAATTCATGTAATAATTGATGCTATGCATCATAAATATAATCCATTACTATGGCCTATAACAGTAAACAATATAACTACATTAATACCGTTTGGAAAACAGGAAGCAATGCATATAATACTTCATGCATCATTTCTAATACTTACTACTATGTGCATCTATGATATGTTGAAGCATAATAGTAGAAACCTAAGAAATTTGATAATAAAAATAATCTACAATCATAGCTAAGGCCTAATTGTGACAGAGTATTATATATAATATTATGTTATACAGGGTACAATAGATTATTGTGGTACTCGATGACAATTGATAAGCTTAATTTATACTATACACTATTCTTAAGTAGTGGGATACATCAGTGAAGATCATAAAGAGTAAGTTTACTAAGGAAATACTTAAAATATCGTGGCCTATGATTATTAGCGAACTTGCTGATAGTTTATATTCTATTGCTGATACATACTTCGTTTCAAAACTTGGTACAATAGCTTTAGCTGCAGTAGGACTAGGTTCTTATCTATCGTGGTTGTTCTTTGTAATAATTGTACCATTTACCATAGGTATTCTTGTATATACTTCTCAAAGTTATGGTGCAGGAGAACTCTATAAGGCTAGAAAAGCTCTTGGAGAAACAATAATTTATGCACTATCAATTACACTTGGTATAGCTTTACTTGTTCACTATACAACACCATTAATAGTATCTATAATTGCAGGTCCTAATTCAAACCTAATAGATGTTTGTTCAAAATACTTCTCCGTAAGAGTACTTGGATTACCTATATTAGCTGTAGCTATTCTATTTGATTCAGCACTAAGAGCTGTTGGTGCAACAAAATACTCTATGATAACTATTCTTTCAAGTGCTACATTAAACATAATCCTAGACCCAATACTTATCTTTGGCCTTTTTGGATTTCCAAAAATGGGTGTTGTAGGTGCTGCTATTGCAACAATAATATCTATAGCATATATGGTTCCTCTAGGTTTTTACTTCCTAAAGAAAGTAAACCTTGTACCAATACCAAGTCTAGGATTTACATATATTACTAGAATAGTAAGAATAGGTGCTCCAACGTCTATTGAAAGAGCTATATTTGCTCTCGGAAGTAATATCTATATAGCATTTATAGCACGATGTGGAGGAACGGCATTAGCAGCTCATCAAGTTGGCATTAGAATTGAAAGCTTCATATACATGCCGGGATTTGCATTTATGGTAGCAGGTACTTCATTAGTGGGAAAAAGAATAGGTGAAGGAAATATAGTTGAAGCTAAAAATATTGGTTGGGAAACAGCAAAAATAGCAACAATAATTATGACGATTCTAGGAATACTAGTAGCCATTACATCAAAATACCTAGTACTACCATTTTCACCTACAGAAGAAGTAGCAAATTTAGCAAGTATATACCTAATACTAGCCGGTCTTAGTGAACCAGGATTAGCAATAGTAATGACTCTAGGTGGAGGTATACGAGGTGGAGGAAATACCACTATACCCATGATAATTAATGTAGGAGGACTATACCTATTTAGGATAATGCCAGCACTATTCTTAATAAACATATTAGGAGTAATAGGAGCATGGCTTGCCATGTTCGTCGACGTCTACCTAAGGGGATTAACATTTGTAATAGTATATGCCAAATACTTTGAGAAATTAGCTAGAAAAGTTATATAGTGGTAGTAATTGATCAGAAGAGACTACTTAACCCCGATTTTCTAATTCTACTACAGCTGACTCCCTAATAGACGATGTTTTACGATAATTAGTATAATTTGTCGTATATCAAAATCTCAATACTTAGCATTCGTAGTTCTGTGTATAGCGAATATTTTTGCGATACAGGTATAGTCATATATTATGGTAAAGAATAGAATGTGGTTTATTCTAAGATGGTTTTTGCAAGATCAAGTACCATTAGTGTTGTTGAAGATGTTAGCCATAACCCTACTATACCCGCCAATACAGATCCAATAATTATCCCTAGAAGCTTTCCATTTACAGCAATCAACGTAAAGAATGGTGATATTAGAAGTGTTATTACTATGTAGAATAGTGTAAACTTCAAATATTCTTTCCTATGAGCTAGAGTTATTGAATACTTTAATGCTGTTTTCACTCCTTTATCAAATCCAACTATTATGAATGGTGTAGCATATATAAAGTAAGATATTAAGATCATAATTATCATATACAGCATCAATAACATTACATTTATAAATACCATGGGCATAAGTGTAAAGGTTATCACTAATAATAGTAGATTGTATAAGAATATATCTAATATCCTCGAAGCCCTAGTTGTAATATTTAACCCTAACCCCCTAGTCATTAAGATGCGTAAGTAAATAAAGGAGACTAGTGCTACTATCAAGAGCGTTAAAATAAGTAATGGTATGAGAACCACTAGGAATATAACAGGAATATGACTTATTACTGGAAAACCTATCTTAGTAACAGCACCTATCCCTTGAGGTAATGAAACGAAATCCCATAACTCAACTATTACAGTAGGTAAATTAAATTTAACACCTATATGGAAGCCACGAAATTTAAGTACTTTATCAATAGCGTCAGGACTTAGTAAGCTGAAAACTATATTAATAATACACAGGAACACAACTTTACCCATTACATTAAAGCCTTCTTTAAAATAATCAATAATCTTCATGACCGTACACCTAAGGCAAAACCTTTCTATCAATTAGATTCTCCATACTTCTAATATATTTATATTACCCTGTACAAAGAAGGAAGTAGCTAAAGAGATTTTTCTATTGACTCTATGTCTTCCTTAGATAACCTCCATCCCAATACCCCTTTGAATTCATCAATTCTCTCCTTTCTTTCAGTTTTAGGTATTGCTACAACCCTAGGCCTAGAAATTAGAAAGTTAAGAGCAACTTGAACAGCTGTTTTACCATATTTTCTCCCTATACTATTTAATAATTCAACATTAGTAACAGCGCCTCTCTCAATAGGTGTATATGCTTGAATGGTAATTCCCTCCTTAATAGCAAATGGTAATAAGTCTCTTTCTATTTGTCTATCAAGAACACTATACTTAACCTGATTAAGGACAATTTCATACTTCTTTACACTCTCAATAGCCTTCTTTAACTGCCTTAATGAGAAATTACTAACACCAATATACCTAGTTAAACCCTTAATAGCTAATTGTTCAAGTATCCTAACCTGCCTTCCTATAGGTACAGCTATTTCAGGCCAATGAATTAACAGTAAATCAACATAGCTAACACCTAGCCTTCTAAGACTTGCTTGAGCGGCTTTTAGAGCTTTGCGTTCTATTATGAACCTATATGGATAAAGCTTGGTAATAACGAAAACCCTATCCCTACCAACCCTCCTTATAACCCTACCAACAAGTTCCTCAGCTTTACCACTACCATACATTTCAGCAGTGTCGATAACATTAAGTCCAAGCTCAATAGCATAAACTAAAGCCTCTTCAGCTCTACGATAATCCCTAATAGCCCAAGTACCAATACCAATAGCTGAAATGTATTCACCAGTCTTACCCAAAGGCTTACGATCACTACTATCTATAGGAAACAACATTAACAGTAAAACCCCAATTAAACTAAGAATAAATATAATAAAAACTTACATAAACCATAACCAATGAGTTTTTAACGTCTCTTTAATTTTCCTACGTAGTCTCTTATAGAAAATATCCATTAAGTCCTCCTCATCGAGAACTCTAATATAATTACTCCTAATCCATCTTCTTAAGAAATTATAATCAGCTACATATAACGGCTTACCATCTCTAATAACCTTATATATAAGATCATTTGATGCTTTATTCAAGTCTATAATATCTACTTTATCAGCTAGTATCTTCATCTCCTTCGATATCTTAAGGGCTATCTCATTTAATTGATCTATAGTTAACTCTGTTTTCGATAATATAGCTAAATTGTAATCACTATCCTCTCTGAACCTATCTCTAGCCGACTACCAAACAATATTACCGCAACAACATTACGGTAATTCTTAAATATTTTCCCTATAGACTTCACTAACGCCGTTGCCTCCTCCTTTGGGTCAATTCCCTTCAATTCAATAATATCTAGAATTTTACCTAAAACGCTCGGTACATTATTAATTATCCTTCTAGCTAGTTCTATTAACTCCTTTAACGTTAACCTCCTATATGTATGGGCTAGCATGTTCCTATTTCTAGCAATTACCTTTACTTCTTTAGCAAATTCATCACCAACAAGTCCTAGCTCGAGTAGAGGAGTAGCTAATTCTGAATATGATGATGGCTTTCTAAGACCTAGTTCGGCAATCATTGCTGCTAGTATGCCAAGTATATTTTGGTGTATTGCATATAAATACCACCTTAAAGCAGCTTCTTGAAAGGTATCACCAATACCTGGCTAAGCGGCTTCTTTAACAAACTTAAATTCTCCCAAATCTGCGATACAAGATTTTTAAGCTCCATGTCTTCACCCTTACATTTAAGTAATTTTTATTCCCATTAATGTGCATCAATGAAGATAACTTAGTTTAATGTTTATATATCTTTTACTTTAATAGTAAGGCGTTAACCATTAGGCCTATTCTTGAAGGTATGTAGATTATCATATACTACCTTCTATAATTCATCGACAGTAATGATAAGGATGTAATTATTTGTTGTTTGGGTTCTAGGATGTTTAACATGAAGGAATTAGTCCATTGAGGTGGCTGGTAATAGTCTACAATTTTCCTCCATTCTTCATCTGTTAACCTATTATCCATTGGTTGAACGAATTCATAGAAGCTTAATGTAAATCCTACGCCCAAAGCCAGTTCATTATCTAACGGATATACCATTATTATCTTATAGAAATATCCTGTTGCAACCTCCACTACTCTCTCACTATTGGAATCTGTTTGTACATCAGCTACTATTCTAGGATCTGCCTCTAAACCTCCAATAATTGATTCTAAATAGTAATGGTATGCCCTTATAAGCCTTAGTTCATCCTCATTAAGCTTCCTCCCTTCAATTTCCTTTAGTGAAATAGTGTATAATTTATATGTTAGGTTTACTAGGTTGTCTAATCTCTTCCTCCAAACTTTATCCAATAGTCCTAGGTTTCTTAATCCATCTCTAGTCATTTTAGCTAGTATTAATAATCTAGCGTAAGTTTTTGGTAATGGTTCAACCCATCCACTTTTAGCTAAAATAATTCTTTTTTCCGTATAGGGTTGTTTAGCATATAGTATGGTATCGTGTCTAAGCTGAGCCCAACTAGCTAAGAATGTACTTAAACTTTTATCAACATATGGCTCGTTTTTCATCAATGATGGAAAATATTCTTCATGTTCTAGGTTTAATAGACTTCTAAGGGTATAAAGCCATGCATTATAGGTAGTTGAAAGCCATTCCGTTAATGTCATATTCTTTACAAAGCTTCTAGCAAACATCATTTGCCTTTCATAAGGATCTCCATAAATCTTCCTTTCATTCTCCAATAATTCCCATGCTCTCTTCGAATCCATTGCAGCAGGTATATCAAGTGCTTTAGCAATAAATCTTCCCGGTACATTGCTAAAAATCAATAATTGATGAATATAGCCGTCAATAATGAATCTCTGCCCCATAACCCTCATACCTATCAAGCTAGGTCTCTCAGAAGGAAATATTGGATGAGATATAATTCTTGGCTTAGATACTTTCTCAGCATAACTTATCACGTCATCCATAAATGTCTTAAGTAAAGTCTCATTAATTAGCTTGTCATAGGTAATAGGCTCTCCATAAACCTTCCTAGCTAATTCCATATAGTCTAACGGCGTTAAATCATCAGCTTTACCAACGAGAAATGCTGTTACGGTATATATTTTCTCCCATAAATCATAAGGTCTAATACCATTGATTTCCTTGAACATATTCTTTACTATAATTAATGCCTGAATTGTAAGTCTCTTAACATCATCTTCCTTTTGAGAATATCTAGGCTTTATGTTAAAGGTCATTCTACCCATATACATCATAGCCTTAAAGTACTTCCTATGAAGATCCGTTTTTGTATAATGACCTCTAGGCTTATACTGTGTATAATCCTCCTCATAATTAAATAAGCTTGAAACCAATATTCCTGAAGCACTAACTACTTTCCTAAACTCAGATTCAACTAAACCTTTTATGCGATAAGGAATTTCTACTTGAACATCTAATAGCTTTGCAAGTAATGAGAAGTAAGCCATATTATACTCTAAAGCCCTACCTACAATTCCATTCCTTAAACCTTTTGGAAGATTTTCGTAATCCTCTTCCATGCTCTTAAGCATTAACTTTACAAAATCGCAAAGATACCTATACAGGTATTTCTCTTCAATTTCTGCTAATAGATTATCAAATAGTACGTGGTAAACAAATAGAACACTATCAACAGTAATTACTCTAGATAATGTCGCTTTCTTATAGCTTTCAATAAGATCTATACACCTTGATGGAATTACTACAAATCCGTTATTCTTGAGCATCGATATAAGTTTATTAATATTTACATTTTCATCCTTAATTAAAAGTTTAAGCTGGTTAATTAACTTAGGTGTAAGCTCTAATGGTAACCTAAACCACTTTCTAGGTTTTACTTTAAAGCTTTCAAGCTTCTTTAGTTCTTCAACATATTTATTAATATTAAATTTACTAGCTATTAATCCTTCACTATAACTAAAATTAGCTGGCTCTAAATCTATAGTCTCTACAGGAATGATAGTTAAGGCAGTTTGTGATGTAGTTGATGTTAATGGAGTAGCTGTAGTTTCAGGTCTTATTACCGAATAGGATAATAGCATTGTAACTATTATTAGTACAAGAACTACTATGAGAGTACTTGTTTTCACTTTATCACCGAGTAGATCTTCAGGTGATGTACTATAATATTCTATTTATTCGAAAAAGTGTTCGAAAGATTAGTATTTAGCTTACTACAGAGCTAAAATTCCACGGACTAAAGAAAAACGATTAACTTCAGCAGGTGTAAAGATGGCTAAAATACTTCATGTAACTATGATGTTGTTATTAATTTTAACCTCATATAATATAGCTTATACCTCTGTCCTCACAGATGAAGATTATATTCCCATATATTACCATGTTGAGGGATGTTTAGTCAATAGTACTGCAGATTGGGTCCTAGTAATTAACGCTAAACCATACTACATTGAAGGTCAACCAATAAGTATAGACCTAATGATAATTAGGCTTGGAGGTAGGGTTAAAGGCATCGTATATGGTCTGGCTAGGTATACTTGTTGTTCAATACTATATCCTAACGGCACCAAAGCTTATGATCCGAACACATACTTTAGATCATTTAATGCAACACTCTATGGAAGAGAAGTAAGTAAAGGTGATGTACTAGTAAAGTTTACGTGGACTCCACTAATACCTAGTGGAGATGGAAAAATTAAACAATGGAATCCTAATTTAGGTATTAAATCATTTGCCCTCTACATAGTAAAAGTAAACTTAGACATATTGGAAAGAAGAGACAGTACCTATGTAAAAAGGACATTTACGGTAAAATTCCCAATACGGATAATGAACTATACCCTCTCATATTCATACCCATATAATACTATTAGAATTGGAGTATTCTTAGTAGGCAATTGGAGTATCGTTCTTGGAAGTATTAGAGGTGAAGGCATAGTTAAGTTAACATATATAGGAGAAGAACCTCTAAAAGCAAAATACGTACTCCACCCACTTATCTCTCACCTAGAAGTAGTTAAAGTATATGATAATGGAAAAAGCATAGTCATTAAGAAACCTGGATACTATGTCTATAATGTTACAGAAGTTATTAACCTAGGAACTTCTAGCTCTATGAACTTCAATATAGAAAGAAGTGCTAAGCTATTATGCGTTAAAGGTAAACTACCAGATAATATAACCATAAAACTATATCTACCATTAAAGGAGAGAATTGAACTAATCAGACGTTTACCTAAGTACATCGACATAGTACATTCAAAGATCTTAAACTCCATTGGTGAATGGTATATCTATATTAAACGAGACCACATAATATCCAGCAATACCGAACCAAAGGCACTAATAATATTTGCAAGAGTAAATGAAACACCAGTAAAAATTGCCTACTTCACAGGATTACCATTAGTAGCAATAGACATACTCTATCCTAATGGTTCACGTGCTATACGATACCTACTACCACCTGGCTTTATCACGATGCGCAATATAAGTAAAGAAATTCTATGGAGCTTTACATGGAGTCCAAGCACAATAGTAGAACCATCAAGAAAGACCTTAAATCCAGGAAAATATATAATGTTCATAAAGCTCTGGGTAGATGAAATAATAGGTAAAAAGTCAAGAAGCATAACATATATGGAAAAACATGAATTAATTGTAGTTAAAGACAATTACTGTGCACAAGAATATATTGGAGTACTTTATGCGGGTCCTTGGATCATTAAATTGATCTATAATGAAGTATATGGAAAATTAGAGATTATTCTAAAATATATGGGATGCGTAATGCTAATTCTTGAGGATGGACTTACATTAAATCTACAAGTTAATTATCTCCTTGAAAAACAAGTTAAATACACCATTAAATCCAATAAAACTACCATGAATCCAAACGAAACGTTAACCTATAATGTAAGGCTTCAAGGTTATAAACCAATAGAATTAACCTTATACGCTAAATTACCAGAATACGGAAATATTCGAGTCTATCTTCCAATACAATTTGAGGCTGTTGAAGAGGAAAAACAATAACTACTCCAGAACACTTACATGAAGAAACAAGAACATATAAGGCAACGTATTATACCACTACAATGCAAGCACCGACACCAACAGAGCCACATTTAACACTTACCACGTCATCAAAGACTTTACAACAATCACCTATATTCAAAGAAACTCCTAGAGAAGCAGAAGTGGTAAAATCATTATACATAATATTACTAATTGCAATTACAGTTATAGTATTTCTAATGTTAATATTAAGTAAACATAGGGTGAAATAAATGAAGTCAGCTATAGTCTTATCTCCTACTTTTCATATCCTTAATCATAGGAATAGCTATTTACACAAACTACTACGTTCAAAATATTAAAGAAGTAAGTAATACGTCAAGTAATGATTTAAAGGGACAGATGGTGAACATTACGATACCTAAATCTCCACTAGAATTTCAAGGACCAGTAATTACTAATAAAACACATGAACTAGAAATAAACATCACCTTAGCCAAACCCATTGTTAAAGTAGGTGAAAGGATATGGTATAAGTTTAGATTCGTAGGTAAAAAGGCATAGAATATAAGCTTACTGAGAGAAGTAATAGTAAACTCTAAGGGAATCAAAGTTTACGATATATATGTATGGCTACCCCATAGAACCTTTAAACCAGGAGAAAAACCACCAACAGAATATAGCAGCACAAAGTCCTTTCTATGGAAACCTGAAAAACCAGGAAAATACACATTCATGATAAAGGTATTCATCGATGATGAAGAAGTAGTCCTAAAGAGAGAATTTGAAGTAAAAGAGTAATACCTAAAAACCCATACCATTAAGCTTATATATGAGCTCACCTAAAGCCATAATCTGATGAAGAGATAGATACTCCAACTGAAGGGAGACAAGAAAGCCCTCCTATACATTATTGCTCTAGTATAAGCCTATATTTCCACATTCCTTATTGTATTCCCCGGAGTATTCGCTATACTTCTCGCTAGCATAATAGGCATTTTCATAATACCTATCATAGGTGGATCACCAATAACACTTATAGGATTTTTTATTTTTCAACCTAATACTAGCAGCTCTCATCATCATACGTAATGTAGCTTTTAGCTATAGAATGGAGGAATACCTTGAACCACTGACTAGTATAGGTCATGAAGCCATTATAAAGTATGTTAATATAGCTCGAGAATTAATACATAGCATGAATATAAGAGATAAAATAGTACTCCATATAACTAGAATTCTCCTAATTGCAGCATTCGTTTATAGACGTAGCTTAAGAAGCTACAGAATAGTTATTGGGAACTTAATCTTAGAATTCCCTGAGGAATAAGCTAGAGCAATAATAGCTCATGAACTAGGACATGTAAAAAGTGGTGATATAAACTTACTAGATATAATAGATACTCCACATAGAGCTTCAAGCTTCTTCCTCAGGGAATTAAAGGATGCATTAAATCTTCTTGCAAGATCTATTATTGGTTGGCCATTAATACCAATAGTCTTAATAATGTTCTTGATTCTATTCTAACGTTCATACACGCTATAGTAACTATCATATCAAGAACTGTAAGTAAAATAGCTGAATATAGAGCTGATATGATAGCAGCAAAAATACTCATCACCACAACCGCTTGCAGAAGCCCTTATTCGATACGAAAAGCTTGTAGCAATACTAATACAACAACTATACTTAGGTAAAGTGAGATTTGATCCTAAAGCAATACCAGTTAACGTATAACGACCACCTAAGAGGTGTAAAGCTGAGATTTTGGGAAAAGATATACTATATGCTTCTATCAACTCATCATCAACAAAATATAGAATAGAAAAACTACTACAAATGGCCACGTAGAAATAAGAGTGATACATATTCCTAGCATCATAGTAAATATCATAAAGTTAAGGATGAGAAGTGATAGTCATGCCGATAATTAATGAAGTAAAAATGCCCCATAGGCTGATAGACGAGGAAACCCGTCATATAACCCCACCAGAGTACGGCATCATATATGAAGGAGGCATAGATTTAGCATTACATGCAGCATGATATGAATCAAAAGGAAATACAATTAAATATGCTGCACTTATGCTCTATATTTTAATACTAAACCATCCATTCGTAAATGGTAATAAAAGAACTGCAACATTAATTGCTGATATTATTGCTAAGATATAATAGTTATAAATTAACTATTCCAGATGAGGAGTTAATTAAGTTCATATTAAAAATATCAAGTGGAGAGCTAAACAAAAACCAGGTTATAGAACTGTTTAAAGAGTATATTAAGAGCGAGAACCATGAAAGTAAAATAAAATCACTTAAACCTTTACCCAAAGACCTTCAGAAAAGAAGAGAAATACTAATTGAATTAGCAAGGCAAAGCATGAGGGAGAAAAGGAAGGTATATGAAACTCTAGCAAGATACTAGTTCCAAGGAAACGAAGTCAAACTAATGCCAGGTAAGAACTGATGACTTCTAACTACCATTTTAACAAAAATCATAGAATCTAACGTTTTAAATATCTAATTGATACTCTATCGCAATTTATGTTGTCCGTACTTACTTATTCACGTGGTCTTATTACAAATTGGCAGTAGGGATCTCCTTTTGCAATACACTTAGTCTCCTCAACTTCAACTTCTTTTCCTACAACTTCTTCAGCTATATATGCCAAAATTCCTCTAAAAATATGGCTATTTGGTTGCTTTAATTTTCCTCTAAATACTTCGCATTCAAATAAGTCATATGCTCTCACTACCAATATTTCCTTAAGTCTATAAAAAGTCACTTGAAATCTACCAAAACCATATGCTTGGAATAACCTAAGACATGCCTTCATTAGTGATAATCCCTTAAGTCCTGTTATTTTCTTCAATACACCAATAGCATCTTTTATACCACCATAACCTGCATGATACATTATTGTTTTGGCAGCTGGCCCAAATCTCTCATATAGGTATCTAAGTACTTCACCTATATTACTAATGTGTATAAGAACACATCTGTCATCAAGACATGTAAGTGAATAAAATAGTTCATTAACTATAAGACCAGGTAGTTGAGGTTTAATTACATCAACTTCTAGAACATCATTTAACTCCTTAAGCTCCCCTATAACCTGTTCTAAAGGAGCTTTTATTTTACTATAATCTATAAATGAAATCATAGTCGCTTTGGGTGCTCCAAGAGGAGCATCAAGTATAGAAGATAATATGTTGATATTATATTTAGCCATTAGTGATGCTACTTTAGCTAATGCGCCTGGAACATTCTTTAACGTAATTCTAACCAAGGAGATATGTAGCCCCTTACACTTCATTGCAATAGGAAGTGTCACGTTTCTGGACATAGAAACACCCAGCAGTGCGATCAGACATATACGACAATACAGAAAATAAGAATTTCCGTAATAACCCTCCTAAAAGATTAAAAAACAATTGAACTTTTTATGGTTTTTTTTTTTTTTTTTTTTAAGAGCGCATTTTACTACTTTTGTGTGGGGTTTTATTTTGGGTGAGTTCAAGGCTAGTCGTACTTATGTTAAGGGTGGTTCAGGGATTGTTTATGAAATTGATGTTGTAGAATTAAATGGTAAGAAGTATATCTTAGTTAATGGTAAGAGGCTTAATAAGAATAGTCTAGAGCTTGAATTAGCAAAACATATTATTATATCAATGGATACGAACATTCCGTTATTATTAGTAACGAATAGTAAAAATATACCTAAAGAAATTGAAAGAAAGGTCAAGAAATTAGGAGGAAAGATAATACATCTAGACAAAAAGACAAAACATCAGCTATAACTCATCTTCTATAACCAAAATGTAGATGTCAATTGAGGAGAAAGTTTATCAAATTATGTTAATGAATAAAGGGTATTAGATGACATCATAATTATTATGTTGGGTTAAAATTTAATTAGGAACCTTAATATATAGCTCAAATAATAAGTTCACGAAAATTACTGTGAGTTAAAATGGATAAAATGATACTGTATGCAATATTAGCAATGGCTATTGTAATAATATGCGTAAACTGTTTAGCTTGGTATATTTTATCAACGAAAAGTGTTAGCCAAGAACCATATACATTAAAACCATTAAATATTACTAAAACACTACCTTTGTAAAAAGTAAGATTACCCATTATCCCCATTAACGAGTACCGCGATATAATTATTAATAATAGCTTTCTCAAGATCGCATTAATTAGAGTATTTAGCTCTAAGAATATGGATTTAGTGATAAAGAGTAATTGATTAATTATATACTATCGTAAACATTTTCAATGAAGAAATCTTCATTAATAGCGTATGGAATATTCTCTCAAAAGGGTTATTCCCTAGAAACCTAACATGGAAGGGAATAGTCCCTGCAAAAGGCAAAACATCTATATTTGAGGTAAATTTAAGTGAAATACTACTTCTCTACGCAGATGAAATTCGCTTCATAAGTACCGAGAAAACGCAAATTGAAGTAATTAAAGGAGATGAAAAACTCAAAATACAAGCACCCATATACTATTTATTTTTTACTATAAAATTTGAATGAAACTTAGATATGATTAAGAAAAACCTTAGGAAAGGTTATGGG
>Ga0180301_10000247_pt1 | contig 41119 bp, 25 predicted proteins | sample GuaBasSediGuay16_FD_121797 | JGI IMG/M metagenome (GOLD analysis project Ga0180301, IMG submission 121797) | Subseafloor sediment microbial communities from Guaymas Basin, Gulf of California, Mexico - Guay16, Core 4569-2, 12-15 cm | ecosystem: Environmental > Aquatic > Marine > Hydrothermal... | reverse complement strand
TCGACTTAAGCAACAGCGTATGCGTGCACAAAAATCATTGGTAGGTTTTTGTGCCTAAGCTTGAATAGCCACGCTACCCAAGCGAAATGCTGTGGGCTTCAGCCCACAGTTGTTTACTTTTAGATTTTTATTTGTTTTCTAGTGTTGTTATTCCTTTCTAAAGTGGAATAATCCGCATGCATAATTCGACTTCTCTAAAACATCTGTGTCTATGTTTTCTATATAACGACCATTATCATCAATACCCGAAAATTCTATAAGTTTAAGTTCATCGAAATACCTAAGGATCTGTCTTGGGGAGTGCACCCTGTGAGCATTAAAACATGTGCGCGGTTTCCCAACAGGTAAAGAAAAATACAGATTTCCTTTTTTGGCAAGCACTCTCTGTAATTCTTCACATGCCTTGATAGACCCACGCGGATCTAGCGTATCACCATACCTTCCTAAACCAATATGTTCTGCAACATGTAAACATGATAGAGATTTAATACTATTATCCTCAAATGGTAGTGTAAGAATATTACCTTTCCTTGATTCGAAATTATTCAAATTTGTAACCAAAGGACGGATATCTATAAAAATAACTTTTGTTATTGCCGTTAATACCCCCACAAAATAAATTCTCGAACCAACATCAATATGTTTCTTAGCTTTTGATTTTAGAATCTTTTTAAATGCCCATATATCTTGATAAAAATAATGTGTGTCAATCGAAGTGGTTTTAGTCTTATCATAAATACAAGGAAACGCATTTTTTATTCTAAGCTTTTCGTTGTTCTCTAATTGTGAATACCTTATCCAATCTTTTATGTAGTTTATATATAAAGGTACTCCCTTTATGGTTTTTTTTGGATTAAAAAGAGGTTCACTTAATCTATATATTAAAGATGCAAAATTTTTTAATTTATTTTTTGATACTTTCAAAATGATAACCCCTTACTCCCTTTATTTTTATAAAACAATGTTGAATTTGATCTTTTTGTATTTTTTAAATCTTTTTATTTTTTTTAGCAAACTAATTGGCAATAAAATTGTGGATTTATATTTCAGAAATCTAAAAAAACTAGAAATGAAATATCCCTTAATGATGTAATTCTTTTTGTATCTATTAAGAAAAGTAATCTCTCGTTTATATTCGTTAGGATCAATAATCGGCTTTATGTCTTTGTCTTTAATACAAAAAGCTTTTATCTGTGAATTTTTTGTATCCAAATAAATTATTTTAAATTTATTTAGAGCTAACATATTCCACAATGTTTTAGGCGAATAAGTGTAAAAATGTGAACAATCGAAAAATTTTTTGAGGCTATTCTGAGGTTTGTAAATATTTGGAACTTCTATAAATAAAATAGAATTATTTGACATTAGTTTGTTTATTTTTAAAAGAAATCTTCTTGGATTAATCACATGTTCTAATGTATGTAAACATAAGACTAAGTCATAGCTCTTATTAATCTTCACATTTTCAAACATGTCATTTACTACATTCACATTATAATTAATTTTTGCAAATTCAGCAAGTTTCTCTGAAGGTTCAACACCCAAGACATCAAATCCTTTTAGTTTAAATATGTTTAAAATATGTCCTGTAGCACAACCAATTTCTAATACAGTTTTATTTTTAATGTGTTTTTTAATGTATTTATAGATATAGTTATATTTATCGTTAGCACCCAGGAATATCCCTTCCAATCTTTTTTTCGAGAATCTAATTTTGACATTGTGACTAGAATCATAATGACCATTTTTATAGTAAGAGAAAATACGATTTTCATTAACAGTTGGCCATACGTAGACTAATCCACACTTTTTACATATAAAATTATTAATTTTTTTGTTTCCAGTCTTTAACAAAATCGATTTTTCAGAATTACAAAGAACACATTTGTTAGACATTCTATCATTTCCGCCCGTGTTGTCTATACCACTCAATAGTCCTTTTCAATCCTTCTTTGAAATCAACTCGGGCTTTAAACCCAAATTCTTCTTTAGCTTTTGAAACATCTAACAGCCTTCTTGGCTGACCATTTGGTTTAGTTGTGTCCCACTTAATCTGTCCATTAAAACCTGTTAACTCTGCAATTAACTTAACAAGATTTTTTATTGTGATCTCAAAGCCACTACCAAGATTTACAGGTTCGGACTTATTGTATTTTTCAGTAGCAAGTACTATGGCTTCTGCAGCATCTTCAACATACAAAAATTCTCTTGATGCAGAACCATCCCCCCAAACGGTTATACAATCTTCATCATTTTCAATAGCATCAACACACTTCTTTATTAGAGCAGGGATTACATGTGAGGATTCTGGATCAAAATTATCTCCTGGTCCATATAGATTTACAGGAAGTAAGAATATTGAATTGAAGCCATACTGTTTCCTATAAGCTTTAGATTGTACAAGCAACATCTTCTTAGATAATCCATAGGGTGCGTTAGTCTCTTCAGGATAACCCTGCCATAGATTTTCTTCCTTAAATGGCACGGGTGTAAACTTAGGATATGCACAAATCGTCCCAATTGCCACGAATTTTTGAACTCCAGCAAGTCTTGCTTGCTCCATCAGTTGTATACCCATTATAAGATTATCATAAAACAACTCACCAGGTTTTTTTCTATTAAGGCCAATGCCTCCAACCTTTGCGGCTAGATGAATAATTATGTCAGCACCATTTACAACTTTAGTACATGCTTCAATATTTCTTAAATCAAATTCTCTTGACCTTGGAACAAATATATCGGTAACTCCCTTTTCTTTAAGTTTTTGAACTACTCGTTTTCCAAGAAACCCTGCTCCACCAGTAACTACAATCCGTTTATTGGTCAAATCCATTTTTCAACCCTTATCCCGTGCTTCTTTTAGATCAGCTTCAATCATAAGCTTAACAAGTTCTTTAAATTTAGTGTTTATTTTCCACCCAAGCTGATTTAATGCTTTGCTTGGGTCGCCTAAAAGCAGATCAACTTCAGCGGGTCTAAAATATCTAGGGTCAATCTCTATAATTACCTTCCTAGTTTTTTTATCGATTCCCTTTTCTTCTAGGCCATTTCCTTGCCACTCAAGATCAAAACCGAGAATTTTACATGCTTCTTCAACAAACTCTCTAACCGAGTGCGTTTCACCAGTTGCAATAACATAATCATCAGGTTTATCCTGTTGGAGCATCAACCACATTGCTTCAACATAATCTTTTGCATAACCCCAATCTCTTTTAGCATCTAGATTTCCAAGATAAAGTTTTTCTTGCTTTCCAAGTTTTATGTTAACAAGAGCCCGCGTTATCTTCTTTGTTACAAATGTTCCACCCCTTCTTGGTGATTCGTGGTTGAATAAAATACCATTACATGCAAATATACCATAACTTTCTCTATAATTCTTAGTGATCCAATATGCAAAGACCTTTGCACACCCATAAGGACTCATAGGATGAAACGGCGTGTTTTCAGTCTGTGGTATCTCTTTTACTTTACCGAACATCTCACTACTAGATGCTTGATAATATTTTGTCCGCGGAGAAAATTCTTTTATTGCTTCTAAAATTCTCAATGCTCCCAAACCTACAACGTCTGCAGTATACTCTGGAATGTCAAAGCTAACCCTAACGTGACTCTGCGCTCCTAGATTATACACTTCATCAGGCTTTACCTTTCTGATGATTTTAGCGACGCAGCTTGCATCAGACAAATCACCGTACACTAATTTAAGTTTATATTTTTTTTCATGTGGATCTTGATATATATGGTCAATTCTACTTGTATTAAAAGAACTAGACCTCCTTATGATGCCATATACTTCATATTTTTTTTTTAACAAAAATTCTGCTAAGTATGATCCATCCTGCCCAGTTATGCCAGTTATAAGTGCTTTTTTTGCCATGTTTCTCCCCCCTTAAAGAGATTACTGTTTGTTGTTTTAAATATTTTTCTGTTTTTTTTATTTAAAGCAGACTGCCATTCAGTTTGTACCATACGTACAAAGTTAGTACAATCAGGCACACTCATTTTAGGAGCAGTTTAATAACGAGTGTAGATTGTAAGAAGTAACTATTAACTTAAAGTTATTTTTAGATTAGAATAGTTTATGTTCTTTTAGATTTAGATAGTTTAACTTTTTGGAATATTGCTCTTATTAGCTGAATATCATCTTCTTCAAAAAACTTCAGTAGTAATAACATTGTTAAGTAAGTTGCTAAAAATACTATACCAATCGTTATTACTAGAAGTATACTATTAAATGTGTAAAGCATTTTCAAATAGATTAATGCTATGAAAGGAATCACTCCTGCAAAAATTGCTTTAATAGTCGGTTTGCTGATTGGTTGCATTTTCATATAATGGTGTGCTTGTATTATGTCCAATAAACTGTAGATGATATAAGAAATAGCAGTAGCAATTGCTGCACCGATTATTCCATAAGCTTGAATTAAAAAATAATTCAAAGTAATGTTAATAACAATTGTAATAATAGAATTTATTAAGTTGATTTTAGTTTTCTTTATAGTTTTTAAAAGAACAATTGATGAATTTGCAATACCAAAAATAAAAAAACCAATGCCTAACACTATAAGAGAATTCGCACCTGTTAAGAAATCTTGACCAAAGAGCATCCTTATAATCACAACTGGAAATACTGTAAAGATTAATAGTAATGGAAAATTAGCTAGGAAAATTAGTTTATTAATCTGTCTATTTAATAGTTTTATATTTTTCTTTTTATGTCTAGCGTATAATTCTGTGATGATAGGACTAAAAATTGTCATAAAGATCATTGGAACGATCATTAAAATAGTTGCTATAGTCAAAGCCGCATTATAACTCCCTACGAGAGAAAAATCTTTATAGAAGTAACTGATCATAAATGTATCAATCCAACCCATCACAGACCAAATTATTGTATAAGGCAACAGCGGCCAAGAAAATTTAATCAGTTCCATCCTATTATATCTTGGCTTATACTTGATCCATATTTTATGTATTTTCTTAAAAGTCAAATAACCAAATGCGATTGTGACTATTAAAAAGGAAATTGTGTAACCAGCACCCAAAGCAACCAGTCTTAAACCGAAGACAATCAATATTATTGTTAATACCAATTTTAGAAAATTATTCAGAAACAAGGGAAATAAAACATAATATTTGACGTTCTGCAATCCAAGTGTTATCGAGGATAGAATTTCGGTTATAATGATTAACGGTAAAGAAAAACTTAGCAGTTTTAACAATAACGCTAGATCAGGTTGTAAGAAGAGTTGAGAAATATAGTTGCTCATAAAAAATAATGCGACGAACATTAGCACAGATATAGGAACTACTATCTGAAATGAGCTAACAACCGTACCTTTTATTTTGTCCCATTTTCTCTTCCCCTTGAAAAATGAGACATACCTAAGTGTGCCTTCTTTAATCGCTAACCCTGAAATTGTGCAAGCAAAACCAAGCAACATCAAGGCAAATGCTAGCACACCAAAGATCTCTACTCCTAACATGCGACCAATCACAAACTTATATATATAAGAAAATAACTTGCTGAATGTTAATCCAATAAATATTATTCCAGCTCCCTTGACAATTTTTCTAAATGTTTTTTGTGCTTCTGACATTTTTAGAATTACGGAGTAAATCTACTAGAAATATCCTCCGGGAATTGTGTCATTAAGTAACGTTCTGCCAGCTCTGGTTCGATTCTTAGATCATCGGGATAGTTTATTTCCCATATTTTCAAAGGTCCCCAAAGACCAACACCTTCAAGTATCCCTAGAGGAGCAGCACTTCCTCCTGGCAATAGAGGATCGCTATCATCATAAACTAATTTAAAATAATCACTTTTTTTATTTAGTAGATATAATTGTACCCACAATGCTTTTACACCACGCTCACTTAAAAACAAACCAGCTCCAATAGGATCAGCTAACTGATAACCATTACTAGTCCTCTTAAAAACAGGAATTATACGCAAACAACCTTTATAACCTTCTTTTTGTCCCCCGTAGAATTCAGTCAACATCTTATCTCCAATGTATATACACTCCAATGGTATCTTAGTTTGTTGGCCATTGTATGATATAATCATGTTTGGCTGTTTGATTTGCTCTGTTACAGAATAGTTTGTACTGTTTGGAACAAGAACGCGAATGTTTTCTGTTGGCAGTTCGACAGCAACAACCACAGCAACAGGCGTATTCTGAAAATTAAAATTATAGCCAAACTTTGCAGCACCAGGATAAACTCTGCCTTTATAAATAAAATCCCCGTCTAGCGCATATTGCCCTGTGTAATAATATGTTGTTCCGTTTCTCGATTCTTGTGTCAGTTTGTTGTTTTTGACAAATGTGTTTATCCAAGAATATCTGTCATAATTTTCATCAGAGCCAATAGAGGAATAAGCAGTGTATTTACCTATTTCATCCTTTATAATCAGCAAATGAGTAGCGTTATGGGTTCTCAAAAATTTCAAAGCAGTTTTTTCATCTGGTGTTGTTAAGACCTCTCTTCCCATTAGATAATTCCAATATGCAATATGATTGCCGCCATCTAATATTGTTGCACGTTCAGCCTGTGTTTGAATCCAGTATCCATAGTCCCACCAATGTGCAAACACTGCATTCTTTGGAGTGTTATTCTTTACCCAGTTCATTGATTGTTGCCATTGTGAATTAAAGCTTAATCCAGTGCTTCTTGCACTTGATGTAGAGATCAATGTTGCTCCATAAATGGAGAATATTAATATACTTACTATCAAAATAAAACAAAGAGTTCGCTCTACGATATGCCCCATGATACCTTTACTATCGTAATTTTTTATCATAGGCAGTACCAATACAACAAGCATTACCATTATCAATGCAACAAGAACAAATGTAGGATTACTCTTCAAGCCAAAAACCTTTTTGTAGGCGAAAAGTGAAAATATAATAATACATGTTGTAATTGCATAAAATACATACTTGTTCTCGAATTTTCCTAGTATGATTTTTATTGCTTGTACAACAAGATAGCTTGCTAAAATAGCAGTTATTGGTACAAAAACAAACATCAGTCTAGAAGCTCCTCTAGCAGCAATTATCATCAACAAGAACCATATAAAAACAAAAATTAAGCCCGTATCTATCTCTCTAAACATCTTAAATGTTTTTTTATCTTTGAAGTATGTAAAGATATACACGAATGCAACAAATATCAAGAAGAACCCAAGTAAACCTAGATAAACAAAGATAGAAAATCCGTTTTCTCCATTTAGAATAGAGTCCCTTGAGTATTTGCTGAAAATCAAACCGAATATCGCAATGCCATACCCGAAAGTTAAGGCCCATTTATATTTTTTAATTTTCTCTACAAGATTATAAAACAACAATATAGAACCTATAAAGAACAGAAAAAAATAAATAGGAATTCCTATGATGGTAGGCCCGAAACTTTGTTTCCATTCCCCTGCAAAATAAGGTTGTCTATTCTCTGCCACTGTCTGTCCTAATCTACTTCCAGATAAACCAGTTGAAACCTGACTATATACACCAGAAAACTGAAGTTTCAGAAGTGGAAAATTTATTATAGCTAAAAGAACAATAATCACCGTTAAAAGTGTAATAAAAATCACAACCGTTGACGGAAAATTTATTTTCTCTTTTAACTTAACTATTTTAGCAGTTTTTTCACATCTGTATAATATGTAATGAACAACGATTAACAATAAAGACAACGAAGCAATCCCTCCTGTTGTAGATGTCAATATTCCTTGTAATCCTCCATATTTAGTGCCTTTCAGCAATCCGAGCATCAATACACTTACAATAAACCATGAAATATAAGTATATACAAATTTTCTGTCATACTTGTTGAGAAGATAGATAACAAGTGCTCCTCCACCAACAATCAAAAATACAAATTTGACGCCACCCCATACTAAACCCATTGTTGCCGTGAACATGCCAGCAAGAACACCAAATAATATATTCTGCCAATATTTTTTAGTTTTAAAACCTTCAACAAAGAAATACAAAGCCATAAACATGAACATTGTTGCGAGGCTCTCTTTATCTGCAAATCCAGCAGTTGTTCTGTATAAGAATGCAGGCGCTATACCTAAAAGGAACGTTGCTAGCAATGCAATTTTTTCGTTGTTGAATAATCTCTTGATAAGCAAAAAGAAGAATATTAATGCTATCCCAAATGCAATAACTGGGTATATCACATGAACAAAGTCGAGAGTTACATTTACAAATATACTAAGGAACCTGTACAAGTAGGTTACAAAATAAGATAAAAACACACCCTCTTTTGCGATATCGAAACCAAGAGGTACATACCTCATCATATCAATAGCGTACAAACTTCCGTGCTGAGAGATATATTCAGCGTATCTCAAAAAAACATGTGGGTCCAAAGCTAAAGGTATATACCTTTCGCCAACCTTCAATAAATGTAGGTTTTTTATTCTAATTGAAGTTGTAAAGGAAATTATGTAAAGTAGTAATATCCATGTATATCTCTTAAATGCGATTAAAGGAATAATAATTATTGGAATAACAATCAACGCCGTAATCTTCAGATATGTTACAGTTCCTATGAAGTTAACCAAAAATCCAATTGCGATCACAATTGCGCATAGCACATATGGCCAAAACTTAAGAATACCTTTTTTATGCTTTCTGATGAAATTAATTATAGCTTCCCCTTCATCCTCTGCCTGTTTAATCTCTATCTCTACTTTTTCATTTTTTTCTTCTTTATTTTCCTCTATTGTTTTTTCTTTGCTTTCCTTTTTTTCTTCCATCTTGTCAACTCATAATTCCTATTGTTCTATACAATAGATATTCTGCGAGTTTTGTAATCTCATTATAATCCTTTCCTTCTATTACCAAACAGTTTTTGTCTTTATATATTTTATTCTCTCCTATTTTTAACATCACAATATCGCGATTCTCATCACAACTAACCAAAGGAACGTCTCTTGTATCTAAAGGGTCGTAAGTTGCGTCTTGAAAAATTCTATCTCTGTAAAGCTGAAAAACAACAGACTTGACATTTCTATCATCTTTCAATTCAGACTCATTTCTTGCAAAATATATCTTATCATGAGTAAAAACAAACTGTTCATTTGTGGTTATGTTGGTTATGTTTTCAAGTTCCTTTGGAAAGTTACTAAAATAAAATGTCTGTCCATTAACATCTACTGCAAAACCATATTGTGTCAACGCAAACTGGTAACCATTATATTTTAGTTCTTCTTGTTTGTTTTCTTGACCAAATGGAACAAAAAACATCCCTCCAACCATGACAGCTACAACTATGATGCCAATAAGAATAGTATTCCTTCTCTTACGTTTTTCGAGTTTGTCTGATCTTTTCATTAAAAACCCTTCTTGTTGAATAATACGTCTATTATATAAAATTTGTGAATAATAAAGCGTTATCCTAAGTTAGACAAAATATGTGCCATCATTGTTCTGGTTGGTGTTGAGTTTGCTCAGACAGACATATACGAATGATATTTTTTTAGCCGAGTAAACTTTGACTTTTTCTATTTAGTTATTTTAAAATTTATCACTTAACAGACACCACCAAAATTTTATTGGGAACCACAACACTCTTGGATCTGCAATAGCAGACTTAAAATATGTTTTTGCTGCATTATCTCTATCATACTCCTTAATTATTTTTCTAATCTTTTTTCTTTTCATAATTTTCAATAATAATTCGTAATCTCGCTTACTCATTCTGTTCAGAACTTTTCTAAATCTAAGATTCATCATCAAACTCTTATCTTTATTATTATAACATTTTCCATATAAAATCGCATCTTTCAAGCGTAAAGCAAACCTCAATCCAGGAATAATTCCTCCACCAGTGGAAGCTTTTATTTGCGCAGCTGCATCCCCCAACAGAAAAATATTATCTTTTCTAACCTGATAGTTTGGGTTATAAACAGGTATCATCCCAGACTGAATTTCCGCAGGCTTTATTTTTTGAAATTCCATAAACTCTTCAAATTTTTTTTTCGAGTCGCACAATTCGCCAATTCCGATAAGGAATGTATTCTTGTCCTTCGGAACTTTCCATGCAAAAAACCTTGGAGCGAATTTTCCAAAATATGCTCTATACGAGTGTTCATTATTCTTCTTTTTCACGACAGCTTGTATCACATGATAAAAAATCCTAGATTTTACCATACTATTCTCTCGAGCAACCCTGCTTAATGGTCCGTCAGCTCCAACAAGAATATCCCCCCTGAAGGTTTTAATCTTTCCACCTTTTTTTACACATATTTCTTTTTCATCTCCCGATAAATAAGAATGTCCGAGAAAAAACCTTGCACCAGCTTTTTTCGCCATGTTAGCAATATATCCATCAAACCTTGTTCTATCGATAACATAGTTTTCTACTTCAAACTCAGCAGCCTTTTCCTCGTCAAGAAATACCTCTACTTTATTTATTTCATTTGTGACGAATTTTTTATCTTTAGGGATGAGATCAAAAAGATCTTTTGTTACAACTCCTGTACATTGGACAGGCATTCCTATAGTTTCATGCTCTTCGAAAATCTTAACATTAACTCCTTTTTCTGCTAGAAGGTAAGCAAGATAATTGCCAGCAGGACCTCCACCAATTATATTCACAATCATAGAAAAATATAAAAAGAGGCCATATTTATTGGTTTTGTACCCATTGAAGAATGGCAACATAACCGAAAACTTTATAAGTAACACATTCTTCACTAGGTTAAAGGGGGATTAATGTTCATTACTATCCAGAGATTAATAAAACAAATGGGGGAAATTAAAATGAAAAAATATTCAATTTTGGATTCTGTTAAATATGTTAAAAAAGCAATTGCAACAACAATTCTAGGTACTTTTTTAACAGCAGGTATCGCAGCTCCAGCATTAGCAAAAGATTTTCGCGAAACTTTACGTGGTCAGCCACTCAAATACCAAACACTTGAAGAATATCAAAAAAAATGCGGTCTATTCAAACAAGATGATACTGGTGAATACACAATCCCTGTCCCATTCAGTAACGAGGGTGAAAAGCTCTATATGCCTGCTGAAGATGTTATAAAACTTAAAAACGCAGGTCGGATTGACGATAATCTGATCAACGTATGTAATCTAGATCCGTATATTTTGGGCAAAAAAGCCTACATCTTGGATGCAAAAGCAATAGAAAAACCAGATGGAAATGTTTATGTTGCAGAGTACTCAACTACCAGTGTTTATGATTTAGGTATAGAAGGGCTTGGTGGATCTTATGCAGCGGCATTGTATCAGTTAGGAGAGATAAGCGAAGAAGTAGCTCAGATAACAGGTATAGATAAGCTCTATCATCCACCTATTAATGAGGATGCATTACTTCTAGACTTTGTCGATTATCTTAAAACAGAGACTACCTATGCAGATCCAAGCATACCAAACGATTTAGTCCCAAAGAGATTTAACACTCCTGCAGAACTCTATCGTGAAAAATTATTTGCATTGACAAGTTTATTGAATGATGCAACAGGTTTTCATGGATTTGACCTCAATCGTTTTTACGAGACTAAAGATGGTACTAGGGAACCTTTTGTGAAAGACAAAGATGGAAACGGTACATTAGAACCAGAAGAAATAAGCAATGATGATCTAGCAATGATCCTTTACCACATGACAAATGAAACTCAACCAAACAGCATCTACTATTTCAGGCTTGAAGATGCTGTTCGCACAGACGATACAGAAATAGGTCTTGCTGACAGAACAGGCTTAACAAATGGAGGTTGGATTAACACACCGGAGGGAGTTATTTATGTTCGTGGTCTAAAATCAAGCACTGGCGACATAGTACAGAACACAGGAGCACCAACATTACAAGCAATGGTAGATCAAAACGGTCGTTATTTCAACCAAAATAACAGAGATCAAGTAGATCTTCCATTATGGGATGCTATGTTTGACAATTACTTTTACTTTGATATGTGGCTTTTTGGTGATAAGCTTGGGGGAAGAAAAATCATAGGTGAGTTAATAGCTACAAATAACGACTTGAACAAGGCACATAAAAAAATAGACAACCTAGAAAACGAACTGAACACAGCAAATACCACAATTGAGGATGTAAAAAAAGCTTTAGCCGACAAGCAAGCTAGTCTTAATAATGTACAAGTCAAATATGAGAAAATTAAGAAACGCCAATGGTTAGAACGTGGAGGAATCGCCCTTATCTTTTATTTATTAGGTAAAGAGAGCGGCGAAGAAACAATCATACAAGGTAGCCAAGGATCTGTTGCACCACCATCAATGGCAGGTGTAGAAATAGAAGAATTTAATTGCCTATCCGATGGAACATGTAGTGCTGGAATAGAGGATAAATTACCATAATTTTTTACTTATTTTGGTTATTAATTTAACAGGTGAACGATAAACAATAGGGGGTTAAAAAATGAAGAAGCTGGTCACATTAATCATCTTTGCCTTGCTCATGATAGCAACGGTTTCAGCTTATAACTTCGCAACAGAAACTCGTGACTATGACACAAAGGATTCAATACAAACATATACAAGTTTGATAAGTGAAAACACTGCAGAACCAACAGTCAGCGTGATGCAGCCTGTTGACGATCTTGCGAAATTTCAAAACATTAATGCCGATACTTTGTACTATATAGTATATGGTAGCAATGGTTATCAGTCAGATGTTGACTATCTATTTATTGATTCTCAACTTAGCACATGCGCAGGAAATAATCTCGATTGTACTCTATCAAAAACATCTAACAATAATGTCTATACAACAACCTGTCGCCCTGACGTGCTCAAGCAAACAAATCGCTATTGTGAGGTTTATAAAAATGGCGCGCCATTAACTGCTTTTATCTACTACCCATCTAAAGATTATGTGGCTCGTGTAAATTTCCTAAAGAAAAATGCTGCTTCCCAACATATGTTATTTCAGACAGCAGCGAAAGATAAGGAAGCAGGTGATTATATTGAACAAATAAGTGTTCTTGTTAATAACACACATCCAGAAGAGCAATACAGGAGAGAGGAAACAAGAAGTGGCACAGTAGTGAGCTTTTATATTGCAACCGACTATTATTATAAAGTAACACATTCTGCAACGAATTACATTCCTGATACAGACAATCTATTTGTAGATGGTGATATCACAAATCAAAATTTTTGTAACTCTGCTAGATGCGAGCTTGATAGCAAGGATCAATATGGTCGCAATTTCCATACAAGCTGTTCTTTAAACACGAATGATCAGCTATTCTATTGCGAAGTTAGTTTAAACAACCAGCTTGTTAGCGCCTATAATTTAGATAGGAGAACTGGTGCAATCCGAACTGTTAATTTTCTAGACGCAATAGTTCCAATCCCAGATAACAATATTCCCGTGGCTTTAACAACTGGACCATACACAGGTTGCGTCAACCAACCAATCACTTTTGATGGCTCTAATAGTTATGATCCAGATGGTAATATTGTTACATATAGCTGGACATTTGGGGATTCAAGTGGCTCAACAAAAAATGTTATTGTCCAGCACACATACACCCAAACAGGAACATTCTTGGTGACACTTATGGTTACAGACAATGATGGCTATGATAACATGACAACAACAACAGCTACGGTTTATAGTTGTGAAGAATCACCAGTAGCAGAAGCAAATGGTCCTTACTCTGGCTTGGTTAATCTCCCTGTTAGTTTTACTTCATCAGGAAGTTATGATCCAGATGGTCAGATAGTAAGTTACTTGTGGGACTTTGGTGATGGTGCTACCTCTAACCTAGCAAATCCAACACACACATATCAAGAAGCTGGAAACTACACTATTGTATTAACTGTTACAGATAACGATGGTTTGGAAGGTACAGACTCAACATTGGCTAGAATCCAAGAAGGTGTAACAGAGCCACCAGTAGCAGAAGCAAATGGTCCTTACTCTGGCTTGGTTAACATCCCTGTTAGCTTTACTTCATTAGGAAGTTATGATCCAGATGGTCAGATAGTAAGTTACTTTTGGGACTTTGGTGATGGTGCTACCTCTAATCTAGCAAATCCAACACACACCTACACTTCTACAGGTACATATACAGCAAAATTAATAGTAACTGATAACAATGGTGCAATTGGTATAGATACAGCAGAAGTAATAATTCAAAGCATGTATCCACCAACTGCTGTCATCTTAGCACCCTCAACAGGCTCTGTCCTAGAAGAGATTACATTTGATGGTTCTGGCAGCTCTGATCCTGATGGTGGTACGATAACGATAGTTAGTTATCTGTGGGACTTTGGTGAGCCAGACTATTACGGATGGTTTGAAGAGGGGGAAAATAGAATATACACCATTAATGGGGTAGAGTACCAAATTGAAATTGTTGAAATAAATGATAACGCATGTCAGTTAAATGTTAACAATATACAAACAACGATTTTAAATGAACATTCAACAACAATTGGCGATCTTAAGGTCAGCCTTAATGAAATTATTTATTCTGGCAACCAAAGATACTGTGCTATGGAATTAACACAATTAAAAACAGGTTCAATAGTAACCCATATTTATGAAGAATCTGGTGAATACACTGTAACACTAACAGTAACAGACAACCAAGGCTTGACAGGCACAGCAACACACGTAATCACAATCACAAATAATGCGCCATATATAATAACAACAGCTATGCCAGATGCTTATGTTAATCAGCAGTACAAGTTTAAGTTTGAGGCTGCAGATCCTGAAGGCGAATCTATATACTTCTATTTAGTAAACCCAATAAACAACAAAATGACTATTGATAAAGAATCAGGCTTGTTTAGATGGGTTCCAAGTAAAAAGTACCTTGGAGATAATGAAATAGAGGTATGTGTAGCAGATCTCGAACATGACGTTTGTAAGACTTTCACGCTTACTGTAATCGATCCTGATGAGGAACGCGATAGCGAGATCACTCTACCACGACGTAGACTTTTAGTGAAGAGCTTAGAGCTAGACAATGAAGTTGTTAGTCCAGGAGATGAGTTTGTGTTGTCTATCTCTCTCGAGAATACAGATGAGCACAACAGCCTAAAAGATGTTGAAGTAACAGCAATTATAGACGAACTAGGTCTAAGGAACAAGATCGGTCCATTCAGACTAAAGAAAGACGATGTAGTTAGCAAAAATATCTTGTTTGTTATTCCTGCGGATGCTAAGCTAGGAACTTATGATATCCGCATAACAATAAACGGCAAGGAAGACGATAGCCTACATCGCATTAAATATAGACAGATTACAGTAAAATAATAAAATAAACATATACTCGAACACAGTAATGTTTATATATAAGTTGTGATTACTTTCGAATAGTTACAAACATTCGAAATGTAATAGTTAAAAACCAACTTAGTGGGGGTAAATAAAATGAAGGCTAAATTTAGCATTTTGTTGGTATTCCTAATAGGAATATTAGTGGTTGGCATGGCAAGTGCTTTGCCAAGAATAGAGAGCTTAGAGATAAACAACAAGGAGATTGATCCTTTTGGTGATGAGACTAAGCTTGTTGAATTAAGCGATAAGCTTGATATCTCAATAGAGTTAGAAGCTGACGATCAGGATTATGAGGATTTAAAGATCAGAGCAGAGATCGGCGGCTACAAGCACGGAGATCTAACTGACACCACAAGACGTTTCGACCTAGACGAAGGCGACACAGTAACAAAAGAGCTTGAGATTGAGCTTCCAGATTTAATGGACAGTGACGAATATTATGACTTAAGGATTTTGATCTACGGTAAAGAAGGAAGTTTAGAAGAGTATACATACAACCTGCACTTAGTAGGAGATGAAGATGGTGATGAACGCATTTTAATCCGTGACATTATCCTCAGCCCAATGAATTCTGTTAAGGCTGGTAGGTCATTGCTTACAACTGTAAGGATTGAGAACGTTGGCGAAGAAGACTCAGATGGTATTAAAGTAACAGCTTCGATTCCTGAGCTAGGTGTTAGTGCGTCAGATTACATAGACGAGCTAGATGCCAAGGAAAAGACAACTTCAGAAGAGTTATACTTGAGGATTCCAGCAGATGCTGAATCAGGCAGTTATGATCTGGTTGTAACTGCAAAGTACTTTGATGGTAGAAGAGAAACATCTGAAAAAGCTACAGTCCAGGTTATTGGTGCTGAAGTACAGAAAGAGCTTCCTGCAACGAGTGTTGTTTCTAGAACAAACACAAAGACAATCGTTAAAGGCGAAGGTGGAGCTCTTTATGAGATAGCCATCACTAATGGTGCTGCTGAAACTCGTACATTTGTGATTTCAGCTGACGATATTGAATGGGGCACCATCCAAGTACGCCCAGAGAATGTTATAAGTATAGCTAGTGGTGCAACCAAAAGCGTACTTGTTTATGTGACAGCAGATAAGGATGCTGTTGAAGGCCTACAGGACTTTGCAGTCAAAGTTGAGTCTGGAGACGATGTTTCAGAACTTGTTACTTTAAGTGCAAACATAACTGCTGGAGAAAAGGGAGGCCTAAGCAGTGGTTGGAAGACTGGCTTGATCATAGCCTTGATCGTATTAGTAGTTATCTTAGTTATCTTGGGCTTAGTAATCGGTTTCAGTAAGCTAAAAGGTAACGAAGAAGAAGGCTTTGAGGAGAGCCAAACATACTATTAAATTTTTTCTTTTTTTAATCTATTTTTAATAAAAGTGTTTAATAAAAGGGGCATAGAATGATAGAATGAAGGCAAGACTATTATTACTAACATTCGTTTTTGTTCTAATCAGTTCTGCTTATGCATTAGGCAACCAGGCTAAAAATGAGGCCATTAATACCAGTCTAGCTATTATTCTTATTATTGGAATAACCTTTGTTGTAGTACTGTTATTAATTATATTACTATTAGTTATAGCATCACAGGAGGTTAAGCTTAGACATCTAACACAAGATAAAAGAAAACCTAATCTCAAGTATTTTCCGTTCATTTCTAGCAAAGAGAAACTAATCTTTGAGACTGACAACTTAGATATACTAACAGCCGAAGTTTCCTTAAAAGAAGATGTTGACGCTGTAATAGTAAAAGCAGAACAAGGCTACAGCAGTTTTGGTGCAAAGAAGCTCAAAGACTGCTATAAGTATTTTAAATTCACTACTCGTAATCTAGGAGAGTATGCTATCAAGGAAGTGATAATACGCTTCAGGCTCGAGCGTTCTTATTTATTAAAACATAATATAAACACTAATGATATTGTACTGAAATACTATACAAATGGCCGCTGGTTCACACTTAAAACAAACAGAATTAAATCAGACGAATTATACCATTACTTCAAAGCGGTAAGCCCTGGGCTAGGCATATTTGCAATTGTTCCATTAAAAATTTTACCGGCTGTTATAAAAGAGCCAAAGAAAAAAATCAAGAAAGAGTTTGTTAAAGAAGTAGAATCAAAGAAAAAAATAAAATGGTGGTTTACTCCTATAATAGTGATTTTAATAGCAGTTCTGTTGTTTGGTATATGGATCTTATCAATAAAAATTGTGACGATTAAAGGAGATGAGATGGGAAAAGAAAAGCCACCTTTAGCTGCTACACCTTCTTCCACATCTTCCATAGCTGAAGGAAAACAGACTAAACAGTTAGAGAACAAAACAGGCATCTTTGATAGGATTGCTTCAATCCTCAACATATTCAAACACGAGCCAGCAGATAAGTCTGTCAAAGAACAGACATCAACAAAAGAACATAATAGAACCGAAGACAAAACCGAAAAAGAAGAAGAATCTGTAGAGTTGTCTTTACTAGAAAAAGAATATCAAAACTACATTAGACTCAAGAAAGATTTTGAGTCTGTAGATTACAAACCTATCCAAGAAATAGAAGAGGTAGAACAAAAACTTAAGGAAATAGAAGACAAGAAAGATAAATTCCGCTATCAGGTTTGGGAACAAGATAAGCCGCATGCACTCAATCTCAGCAGATATATCAGAGATCCTGATGGAGACCCATTAACTTTTTATTCAGAAAGCAAAATAAAAAATATTTATTATGAATTGGACGAAAAGTCTGGCTATGTCAAATTTTTTCCAGATAAGGGTTTTATTGGTGTTAGAACAATCCAATTTATAGTCGATGACGGACAGTCACAACTAAACACAGGGGATGTTTGGTTGATAGTAACGCCAAAGAGCGAATAAAGCAGAATAAGAATAAGCAAATAAAAATAAAAATAAGCAAAAAACTTATAAATCTCTTTTCTATTTCTTAATTGTGATGGATACAAAAAAGGGGCAGATGTTGTTTTTAATTCTTATATTTACAGGAATATTTTCTTACTCGTCCTTGATGAATCTAAACTCGAACCAAAATCAGATTACAGGAAATGTAACAGGCGAGTTATCGCTATCTACTAGTACAATCGCTTTGATCACATTAATTATTATAATTGTAATAGCTTTAATTTGGATGGTCATCACTGTGTTTAGAAAATACATTAAAAAAGAAGAAGAAAAGGAAGCAATTCCATTAAAGCAAAAATCTAAAACTGAATTTCTGAAACAACAACTAAAGCCAAGACATAAGGTAAAAGGCTTTTTTAAAGAACCAAAATATATACCAGAAGCATCGCTATCTAAAAAAGCAGCAAAGCAGTTGGAGCAGTTGGCAATCAAAAGCTTGGATGATTTTATTAAGGCGTCTGTAAAGCAAGGTAAATCATTGTGGGAGATCAAACAAATGCTTGCTGAAAAGGGCTGGGATATTAGTAAGATAAATAATTATATAAATAGTCACAAGGAATTATTTAAGAAACAGGATCCTTTCTATTATGTTAGTAAATAAAAAATTGCTCTTAATATAATTTAGTGTAACAATGAAAATTTAGTTTTCTTTCTAAAACCTCAAAACTCCAAACACTTCTAAGAGTTTTAATATAACCCCAATAATAAAAACCAGAATGATAAACCAAGCAAATGGCTTATTTAACTTTATACTAAACTCTGGCTGTCTATCACCTAACCTTTTAGCTCTTATATACATCCATACAATAATTGCTCCTGCAATCCCACCAGATATAGCCCCCGCTATCCCCAAAATATTTATAAAGCTGCTATTGCCAGTAAAATAAAGCAACAAAAACAACAATGCAGGTATCATAACTGTAAAAAGATAAGAATGAAATTTTTTAAAACCAAAATCAAACATGTACATTTCTTTGAGTGCTCTGCCAAGAGCAATAAAACTAGTTGCCATAGCAAGTATACCAAAAATAAATGCTCCTTTAATAACCGTAGGATTCTTGATGACATTCGCAAGACCTTCAATTGCTCCTGTTGTCGTATCTTTTCCAGTAATACCCACTACAACGATTGCAAAAGCAAGATAGACTATGATTGGTACGATGGTTCCTAAGATAATAGCATTTTTAATCTTCTTTCTATAATGAGTTAGCTGTTCCTTCATCTCAGGGATAGAACCTGTAGCTAAAAAGGCGAATAGAATAACACCATAAGGCAGGAAAAGATACTTTGGATGAACAAGGTCAAAATTGCTGAGGTCAACTGATTTGAGCCCTAAAAAGAAAACGATTAGAATAACTAATATGAATGAACCGACAAGGACGAGTTCGGAGTGTTCAACAGCCCTTATGCCAAAATAGATTACAACAGACATAACAGCAAAGAACGCAAGGCTGTATGGAAACGAGTTAGATCCATTAAAAACATACATAAGAAACTCTCCGCTTTTGATTGTATAAGCAATGACTGCGCCATATACACCAATAATAAACGAAAGCACGATAAAGAATTTTCCAAATTTTCCAGTATATTTTTCAGCATATCCCGGTACTTGATGATTGCCTTTAGTCCTTAAAACAATTTCACCAAAAAATAGATTGACAAACAGTATTATTACCCCAATAAAAATAATAAGGAATAAGCCATAAAGTAAGCCTGATTTTGCTACAACATAAGGTATTCCTAAAATTCCAGCTCCAATTGTTGTACCTATTAATGTGGCAATAGCTCCTAATGGACTTTTACTTTTGCGTTTTCCTTTAATGAAAACCAATTTCAACCTCTTTTAAATTAAGGGGTGTAATGGGGCTGCTGGGACTTTCACAAGCAAAATGAATAACACTTTACCAATTTTGAACCCAGATTACGCCTATTAACACAGGGTTGTGTTAACATCTGGTGGTCTCTTCATTGAAGCAAGCTTCAACAGACCATAGCTAAAGTCACAGCTACAGTAGACTGTAGCTCCTCGCTCCAATCCTGGAGCCACCCATCAACTCGGAAGAGAGCATGTCGCTCCTATTCCTTCTAGCCAGATTGTACCCTATTTATTAAGGTTTATACTACAGCCCCTTAATCCGAATTAATAATTGTGGCTTTATAAAGATTTCTATTGGTGTATTGATGTGATGTTTAAAACCTTTTTTGCTAATTTTTCTAATACAACATTTCTGTTTTGAAAAATTAGAGTTTTTATTTAATCACCATATAATTATGTCTCCTATATTTGTATCACTTCTTCTAACAACCCCTGCAACCAACTCTACAACATATTTACTTTTTTTCTTTGGTCTGTAACATCTAAATGGTTGCAAGTTTTTTTTAATTTCAACTACTTTTTTATGTTTATCTAAAAACAGAATATCAATAGGATGAAACACAAACAGTGTATGTAAAGAATTTACCCTTTCTTTAGCAAAATGAAACACTAAGCCACGACAGTTAACTTTCTTCCTAAACATTAGTCCTCGAACCTTACTAACCAGGTTCCTGCAATGCTTAACTTCATTTACAATTCTCCTATCTTTTGTTTTGTTCAATAGCATTTTTTCATCTAAATGCGATAGCAGCGTAACCCACAGAATTAGTATAATCTCCTGATATATCACCACTAGAATAGTATTCAAGCAATTCAGCTCTAACCTTTTCCTTTTTTAGTTCAAAGAACTTCAATAAGCATAGAATAACACTCTTCCCACAGATTGTGGCCTGCGTCTCATCTAAATAATTTTCAAAAGCAAAGCTATCAATTTTTTGAATCGCTTTTACAGCACCCAGATCGAGCTCTCTTAACTTTATCTTATCTGGCTTAAACGGAATATAGCCGTAATGTATTCCATAATGTGTAAAATCAGCGCTTACAATAAACACAACCCTTTTCTTTCCAATAACCTCTACTAGTCTTTTGGCAACAATCTTATTATCTTCTCCTACTAAAATTGGCACTATTTTTAATTTTTCACTTTTTTCACGAAACACAAACTGTAAAAACGGTAATTGAACCTCAATACTATGCTCGTTCGCATGCACAACCTCATCTACCTCAACGCCCAATTTCTTAGTAAGTTCAACATCATTTTTAACAACACCGAGTGGAGTTTCAAAATCCTTCAACGAGACGCTGCTCGCAGGTGATTGATGATTTGTTCCAAGGATAACAAACACTTCTGGAAACTCTGCTTCTGCTATTTCTCTGTATGACCAAGCAGCACAACTCCCTGAGAAGTTATAGCCAGCATGCGGAGCTATAACAGCTCTTAGTTTATTACCATTTCCATCAGGCAATTTACCTGGTCCAAACTTTCCGAGGAAGCATTCCTTTATCTGTTCTATCAAGGCTTCAGAATTTTCCTCATAGAACATTCCAGCAACAACAGGTCTCCTAATCATACTTCCTGTTATTTTCTAATAAAGATAAATCTTTCTATAAATTCTATAAAGTCTATTTTTGGTTAACATATTAACCTTTAATATTTTTGATATGAAGTTAATATATTAACCGTAAACTTTATAAAGTAGAAAAAAGTTAACCTATTAACAATATTTGCCATGTTTGATATTTGCCATATATCGCACTTCTTTTTTTATTTAGCAATGCAAATAAAATCTGATTTATCAGATTTTCTTTGTTCAAAACTTTTGGCTACGCCTAAACGATTTATCATGAAAAAACAGAAAAGAGTCGAAAGCCCGAGGCATTATGTTATCTATACTTATGACTTAACAAAAACATCCTCCAAGTCAAAAAAAGTAAGATTTGTCTATCTTTTGAAGGGTAGAAAACGCGAGAAAGGGTTAGTCAAGAAAATGTGCGGAGATTTTCTAGTTCCTGGCTGTTTCATAATTCCAATTAGGAATGATGAAGAGATGCAGGAAGTATTTGCAAAATGGAATATTCCTTACAAAAGAAAAGAGGTGCTCCTTTTATGATTAAAACTTACATTCAAGGGAAGGGTTGGACAGCAGTAACCTTCTTTCTCAATTCGACCCCCAAGAATTGTCTGGAATTCTGCTGTCTATCTTCCCTGATAAATGCTATCCTATCTGATAAAAAATGACATACTACGATAAACCACTAAGAGATGTGTTCCTATTACTTGGAACAAATAAGCATGGTTTAACTAGCGAGGAAGCTGCAATCAGAATAGAGAAGTATGGGTTAAACGAGATCATACGTGAGAAAAAAATATCAAAACTTAAGATTTTCTTTTCACAATTTAAAAGTTTCATAATCTACATTCTGATATTTGCATTTTTTGTCTCTATAATTATAGGATTAGTAGAACATTCCAGAGAAGAGATAATAGATGCCGCAGTGATATTTGCCATCCTAATCTTAAATGCCTTGCTTGGTTTTTTCCAAGAATATAAAGCAGAGAAATCTATTGAAGCATTAAAAAAATTAGCAAGCCTCAAAGCCCGTGTCATTAGAGATGGTAAAGAACAAAAAATAGATGCTAAAGAAGTAGTTCCTGGAGATATTCTCGTTTTAGCAGAAGGAGACAAGGTTCCAGCAGATGCTCGTTTAATTAGAGCAATTAACCTAGAAACACAAGAAGCAAGCCTAACCGGTGAGAGCACACCTGTCGAGAAACATGTTTGCTATCTTGAGAATAAACCAATTGCAGAACAAAGCAACATGGTATTCTCTAGTACTATTATAACGCGTGGGAAAGGTTTAGCTGTTGTAACTGCTACAGGTATGAAATCCGAAATCGGCAAGATTGCAACAATGATACAAGAAACAGAAGAAATCGTAACTCCTTTGCAACAGAAACTCAAACAACTCGGAAAATTATTGAGCATTGCAGTCATTGGCATTTGTTTAATTGTTTTCTTTACAGGGATTCTTTCAGGAAATTCAATTAAGATAATGTTTCTGGCCGCAATAGGCCTAGCAGTTGCTGCCGTTCCTGAAGGTTTACCGGCTGTTGTTACTATTTCGCTCTCATTAGGCGTAAGAAGATTGATAAAAAGAAACGCACTAATAAGAAAACTGCCTAGTGTAGAGACACTAGGTTCTACAACTGTTATCTGTGCAGATAAGACAGGTACTTTGACACACAATCAGATGACAGTCAAAAAATTATTTGTTAACAACAAAGTGATTGATGTTACTGGTTCAGGTTATAAGCCAGAAGGAGAATTCTTAATAAATGGCAAACTGGCTGACCCTAAAGATTACGACATACTTTTAAGAATTGGCGCTCTTTGTAATGACGCTAAGATTGAAAATGAAAAAGTCATAGGTGATCCAACAGAAGCTGCGTTAATAATTTCTGCACAAAAAGCAGAGTATTCACAAAAAACTCTTAATACAACATTTCCAAGAATAGATGAGATTCCTTTTGAATCTTCAAGAAAAATGATGTCAACAATACACGATGATGAAGGAAAATGTTTAATGCTTACAAAAGGTGCTCCTGATATCTTGCTGCAGCGTTGCACAAAAGTTCTAATCAATGGAAAAGAACAGAAGATGACTGTTGAATATCAAAAAAAGATTATTAAGCAGAATGAAGAATTTGCATGTAAGGCATTACGCGTTTTAGGATTTGCCTACCGTTACTTGGATGGCCCAAAAACAGAAGATAATCTAGTTTTTGTTGGCTTACAAGCAATGATCGATCCTCCACGTCAAGAAGTCAGAGAAGCTATTGCTAAATGCAAATCTGCGGGTATTAAAGTTGTGATGATCACAGGCGATCATTTAACAACAGCTATTGCAATTGCTCGTGAACTTGGCATAGAAGGAAAGGCAATGACAGGTCAAGATCTAGCCAAAATTAAAAACCTGGAGGACTATGTTAAGGAAATTGGTATTTATGCTAGAGTCAATCCAGAGCATAAACAAAAGATTGTTACAGCATTTCAGAAACACAATCATGTTGTCGCTATGACGGGAGATGGTGTCAATGATGCCCCAGCATTAAAGAGAGCTGATATTGGTATTGCAATGGGCATTACTGGAACCGACGTTTCCAAAGAAGCGAGTGACATGATATTAACAGACGACAACTTTGCAAGCATAGTTAATGCTATTGAAGAGGGTCGCGGCATCTATGATAATATAAAAAAGTTCTTGAAGTACTTGCTAAGCTCAAATACGGGCGAAGTCCTCACAATGTTCATTGGAATACTAACTTTAAAAGCAGGAGGTAAAACATTATTACCACTCTTAGCTTTACATTTGCTTTGGATAAATATCGTTACAGATGGTGCTCCTGCAATTTCATTATCAGTTGATCCTATTTCAAAAGATGTAATGCAGCGTAAGCCTAGCAAGAAGTCAGAACCAATAATTACAAAAAGTCGTGGATTAGATCTCTTTTTTATTGGTATAATAATGGCTGCTGGCACACTAATAGCGTTTAACTATGGCATGAGAACAAACTATGTCTATGCAACAACAATAGCTTTCTGCACACTAGTATTTTATCAAATGTTTAATGTATTTAACTGTCGCTCTGAAAAGAGTACTATCTTTAAGGTAAAGCGTAACAATTGGCTTTTGTTAGCTGTCACAAGCTCAATCACTCTACAGTTAATCGTTATCTACACACCATTAAATGTGGCTTTCAAAACTACCCAACTTCAGGCTTTTGATTGGATTGTAGTTATATTGCTTAGCTCAACAGTTTTGATCTATGGTGAACTTTATAGATTAATGGCAAGGTTAAAATGGAAGAAAAGCAACAGCCAAAATTGAAGAGAGCACTTAGTTTTAGAATGGTACTCTTTATGACTTTGAACTCTCTTATAGGAGGCTCGGTGCTGTTCCTGCCACCTATAGCTGCCAGACTTTCTTGGGGTGCATCTCTATTAGCTTTAGGTATTGTTGGCTTTTTATCAATATATATATCGATGTGTTTTGCAGAACTAGTTAGCATGTTTCCTAAGGTTGGTGGAACATACGAGTATTGTAAGCAAGCTTATGGTCGCTTCCCAAGTTTTATAATTGGCTGGACTGCTATTTTAGCTTATGGAGTAACATCTTCGTTATTGATAGTTGCAGCAATCAAATACATAATTCCTTTCGAGACGCTTACAGCGAACTTGATTGTTATGGCTATAAGCATAATGTTCATAATCGGGTTTTATAGCATCGTTTATAAAGGAGTCAAGGAAAGCGCATGGCTAGTTAATATCTTCTCTTTTATAATGCTTGGCACGCTCCTTATGATAATTTTACCTGGAGCATTCCATGTAAATCTAAGAAATCTAGTTCCTTTCTTTCCCCCAGTATTTTCTATTGGAACATTATTTGTCACAATATTTTTTATCTCAGAGATGTTCTTTGGCTGGGAAGACATAACTTTTTTAGCAGAAGAAACAGAAAATGCAGAAAAGGTTATCCCAAAGGCGATTATATTGGGTACTGTTATCAGCATTATCTTCTCGTTAGTTTTTAGTTTTATTCTTTTAACTGTAATACACCCAAAGGTCCTTGGTGAGGCAGCAGCTCCTCTCAAAACTGTTGCAACAAGTATTGGTTATTCTGGTCTACTTTTAATAATATTTTCATTAATAGTATATGTCGCATTAATAGGTGGCCTAGCAAGCCAGGCAGTTTCTTCTCCTCGCTTGGTACTAGCGCTTGCTCGCGATAAACTTTTTCCAAGAACATTTTCAAACATACACCAGAAATACAAAACCCCGTATAAGGCGATACTCTTCATGGCTGTTCTTACTTGTGGCATAGTCATATTAGGTATAGGTTCGATAAGGACATTGGTTGAAATGTTAGTTCCTATAGAGCTTACAATGTACTCTTTGGTCATTTTATCTGTAACCATATTGCGCTATAAGATGCCAGATCATCCTCGTCATTATAAAGCACCTCTAGGAAAAATAATCCCTGTCTTGATTGTAATGATAAATATTGTTTTAATATTCCTCTGGGTTAAAATTGTAGAGCACGCGTTATTCGTTTTCCTTGTAACAATCTCTTTGATCGGTTTTTGTTTGCCAATCTATCTTTTGGTTAATGTATATTATAACCCCAGTGTTATAAGAGCATTTAGCGACAGGCTTGCGTTTTTAACTTATCTGCTTGAAAACGTTTTATTTCCATGGGGAATGAGAAAAAAACTAATCACTTTGATTGGTTCTATTCGTGGAAAAAAGATACTAGAATATGGTTGTAATGTTGGAACGCTCACATTGCATCTAGCTAAAGCTGTGTTGCCAAGTGGTAAGGTTTATGCAACTAGTCACTCAATGGGTCAGATAAAGATAGCACATCACCGAGTTACCAAAAAAGGTCATACACACGTGAAGTTTTTATATGACGAGCAGCATCACAAGCGTGTACACCCAGTTATCCCTGAAATAGACGCTGTAGTATCTGTTGGAACATTAAGCACCGTGCAGAATATAGACGCTGTTATGCAAGGTTGGTATAAACGTCTTCCAATAGGTGGTAAGATCTTTGTTGTCGAATATGATAGATTCTTCCATCTAATCAGGAATGTCGAGTGGCTCGAGACTGACGAGAAGATCGCGTCTTTTTTTAGAAAAGCAGGTTTTGCAGTCAAGGTAGAGCGTAAGTGGGGCTTATTCTGGCAATACATTTATATCTATGGCTTCAAGATCGGTAAACGCCACATCGAAGTGCCTGTGATATGAAAAATTTAATTCTCAGAGACTATAACAAGTCATCAGAGATTAAAAAATTGTAACTTAATGATCTCGTTAATCTTTTTAGGAAACAGAAAATATATTTGAACATGTATTTGAATATTAGTGCTCAATATTTTCTTCTCAAAAATATTCTTAATATTCCTTTCAATATCTTTCCTCTACTCCTTCAGCATTAAAATCCTTATAACAAAATAGAATCAATAACAATCAGATGTTGTGTCCAATCACAAGATTGTACTTTGAAGAAAAACACAAATAAATAAAATAAAAATATTTCAAACTAGTTTGAATAACTTTATAAATCTTCTTTTATTCTTTATATTATGCAATCCTATTACAATGAACTGATAGAAGAAATAAAATCAAAAAAACTCAGCAAAGACAAAATCAACAGACTAAAGTTAAAACTTTGTAAAAAATATAATCTGAAATATCCTCCAACAGATGTTGAGATCCTTCTTAATGCCTCTGAAAAAGATATACCAAAACTAAAAAAACAACTATTAACAAAACCAACTCGTACAATTTCTGGAGTCGCAATCATCGCAGTTATGTCAGCCCCATACGAGTGTCCCCATGGTAGCTGCATAATGTGCCCTAGCTATACTAAAAAAGGGATCCCAAAATCTTACACTGGTTATGAACCAGCAACAATGCGTGCTTTAAGAAATAAATTTGATCCTTACTTGCAAATCTTTAATAGATTGGAGCAATACATTGTCACAGGACACTTACCTGAGAAAATTGAGTTAATAATAATGGGGGGAACATTTCCGAGCTTTCCTAGAAATTACCAACAAGAATTTATAAAAAACTGTTTTAAAGCGATGAATGATTTCTCAAGAATCTTCTTTAAAAACGGTGTTATTAATATAAAAAAATTCAAGCAATTTTTTGAACTTCCGGGAAAAGTAAGTTCAGAAGAAAGGGTTGCGTCCATCCATAAAAAAGCTCTGAAAGAAAAAAATAAAAATAAAAAATCTCTTAAGCGAGAACAAAAACTAAATGAAACATCGGTTGTGAAATGTGTCGGCTTAACAATTGAAACCCGTGCAGACTACGGAACACTTGAGCACGGTAATTTTTTATTGAATCTAGGTTGTACCCGCATTGAACTAGGCATACAATCTGTCTATGACGAGGTTCTAAAAAAGATTAAACGAGGTCACACAGTACAAGATAATATAGACTCTATCCGAACCTTGAAAGATCTTGGGTTTAAACTCAATTTTCATTACATGCCTGGCTTATTTGTGAATAGAAGTTATGATTTGGCTGGAATGAAACTGCTTTTTTCTGACTCAGACTATCGTCCAGATATGCTAAAAATTTATCCGTGTATAGTAATAAAAGGTACAAAGTTATATCAGCTTTACAAGAAAGGCAAATTTAAACCATTAACAACAAAACAAGCTGCTTCTTTAATTGCAGACTTCAAAAAATTTGTTCCTAAATATTGCAGAATCATGCGAGTGCAGCGTGATATCCCAAGTTATAAAATTGTAGCAGGTGTTAATAAGACGAATCTCCGTCAGTACATTCATTCGTTAATGAAGCTTCGCAATATTAAATGTAGTTGCATCAGATGTAGAGAGGTTGGCAGAACTTTAAAGACATTAGGAAAGATAACCTATAATACTATAGAATATGAAGCTAGCCATGGTAGAGAATTTTTTATTGAAGCTATAAGTGGCGAATCTTTGCTTGGCTTTTGCAGGATGCGTTTCCCATCAGTTCAGTTAAGAAAAGAGATAACTAAAGGAACAGCATTAATACGAGAGTTACATGTTTACGGTGAACCTGCTGCTCTTGGAAAGAAAGCCTATATTCAACACCGTGGTCTTGGTAAGAGGTTGTTAAAGCTAGCAGAGAAAATTGCAAAGCTGCATGATAAGGATAAGATTGTCATTATTTCTGGTGTTGGTGTGCGGGAATATTATCGCAAACAAAAGTATAAAAAACAGGGACCTTATATGGTCAAGAAAGTTTAGTGGAATAAGCAATACTGTTAAATTCTTAGAAATAACTCTAAAGGTTATTTAAATCAAAAATTATTATTTGTAATGTTTGCCAAGATGTAACACTTAGAGTCTTCACCCTTAAAATGCAAATTAATAATTTCCTGTTACTCTGTCTATCATCTACCTGTTTTATTTATTTTTCAATTATTTACTTATTTATTATAATTTTATAACCTGTTTATTATTGTGTCTAGTTTTGTTTATAATCATCTAGCTAAGATCTTTCTCTATGTTATATTTTCCTATGTTATATATAATGTTATAGTTAGTGCTTCTAGCTTTTATTAATTTCATTAACCACAACATATATTAATATATGTAATAACCATAGTAGCATGCCTAAAATCAACCCTAACGCAGCAGAACTAGAGTTTAAACCCACATTTATAGAACGTTACTCCAAATTGACAGAGTTTGAAAAATTCAAACAATATTCTTTAAGCTACCTCGATAGATCGATAAGAATTAACACAATCAAAATTAGTGTCAATAGGATAAAAGGAAGGATGAAAGACTGGCACCTAAAGCAGATACCTTGGTGTAAGGAAGGATTTTACTTTTCCCATGAAACTGGTAGACGCGATATTGGTAACACTGCCGAGCATTCTCTCGGTTATATCTATGTTCAAGAAGCAGTTAGCATGATCCCTCCAGTTGTTCTTAACCCAAAACCAACTGATATAGTTTTAGACTGTTGTGCAGCACCAGGAAGCAAGACAACACAACTCTCTGCTATAATGAAGAACAGAGGCATCATAGTTGCAAATGACCTGACAGGCAAACGTCTTGCAGCTCTTGGTATTAACCTTCAGCGATGTGGTTGTACAAATGTAATAGTTACCCAAATGGATGCCCGCAGCTTTAAGCAACAGTTCAATAAGATTTTAGTCGATGCTCCATGTTCAGGTACAGGTACTATAAGAAAATCACTAAAAACAGTTAGTATGTGGAATCCAGCTTTAATAAAAAGATTATCTAGAAACCAGAAATCTATTCTAGAGACAGTTTTCTGCAAAAATCTAAAAAAAGGCGGGACTCTTGTCTATTCTACATGTTCATTAGAGCCAGAAGAAGATGAAGGAGTTATATCTTATTTATTAGATAACCATCAAGAAGCTAGGATAGAGAAAATCAAACTTAATATAAATCACAGTCCAGCTGTAATGGGGTTTGAAGGAGAGAGTTATAATAAAGGAGTCAAACATTGTTTAAGGATTTGGCCGCAAGACAATAACACAGGAGGATTTTTTGTAGCAAAGATAAGAAAAATCTAGTCTCCTCCTCACAGAGAAAAGCTTCACTCTACATGGATCGACATTTCAGCATTAATTATATAGTTTTATACATTTCTAAATATAAATTTCTAAAAGAAAGAGTCTCGCCTCTCTGATTTGGACATGATACTATCAAGAATTAGATTTTACCTTGTTGTCGTATCTGTCGTACTTTCTATTGGTTATCTATATATAATTTGACACTACTCTCTTATTCAAGGTGAAAAAATGAAAGAAATATTTAACATATTTGAGCATAGGCGCGATAGAATACTAAGTATAATAAAAAAACGTTCGGACGAGCTTCATCCTAATGAGCTCCAACAGTTATATGGCGCCCTTCGTGAGATTAACCTGATGTTAAAAACTCTTAAACATCAGATGGATGTAAGATCTAATATCGAGAAGATTGAGCTGCAACCAGCGTCCAAAGTTGCAGTTCTAAGCGCAGTTACAAGTGTATTTATGTAACTGGTAAGAATACATCTCACAGCACTCAAGCCAAGAATGTTGTGAACAAAGACTGAACGTCACAGTCTATGTCGTGATGTCTTTGAAGATGTTTGTTAGAGGAAAGAATAAAAAACATTAAAAGTTCCTCAATCATAATCCTCAATACAAATAATGTACACTATACGATACTAAACAATCTTTTTATATATTTATTCATTCTTGTCACTAATGGATAAAAAAACTGAGCAACGTATTATTGGCTGGATAAACTTCTTTAAGAACAGGAATGAGCAAATAAAATTTACATTAGATAATCACGAATCTAGAATAAATTCTCTAGAAAAATGTTTTATGAAACACGAAATAACAATCCCTGTCATTAAAAAAAGAGATGTAACCATACAAACCTTTCTAAAGAATCTACTAGTGCTTTCTCCATTGATAGTTATACACTTTATCTATATATTTATCTACAAAACAAAAGAAAACATGAGAGCTATTATAAATCCAACTTCTATTGCAATTTTTACTATAATATATATATTAGTGATTATTTTGGTCTTAATATACCAAAAGAATAAAAGTGAGAAAAATGAACAAACAAACAAAAGCTTATAAAGAAAAGATGCAAGAGATCAACCAAGGCATTCGTAAAGGATTTTATGCAAAGGCTGAAATAAAAAGACAATTTGCTGCTGCAAAAAAAGCATCTAAAATAGAAAAACAAAAAAAAGAACTTGTGAAACAAAAATTTATAAAAAAAAGGTCTAAGCAGCAAGGAAAAGCAGCAGAATACCATGGTACAAAATTAACACCTCCAGCCAAAAAAAAACATAATCTGCTCTTATTGATGATAATCATAGTTATTATAGTAATAGTTGTTTGGTTCATTCTATTTAGAAGTTAAACCTATTAAACTTATATTTTTTCATAGTAAAAAAAGCGAAAGTTATTTATATGAATTTATTTTATCCTAGTCAAAAGAAGTAAAGATACCAGACCGTATCTTTGTGTTGGGGACTTCTTTGTGAGTTAATAGAGAAAAATGGAAGGAAAAAAGAGGGAACCCAATAAAATAACTTTAATATTTCTAGTTCTAGGAGGTTTGATATCATGAAAAAAGAGGAGAGAGCATTGTATAAAAAAGCGTTTACATCATCATCAAGATTATTTCCAGCTTTCCTCGTTGTTTTGGTTCTTGCAATAGCGTTAGCTCTCTTCTTTTTAATCCCAAAAGGAAACATAACAGGCAAAGCAGTTGGTGATCCTTGTTTAGATGGTTCTGATTGTGAAGTTGCAGGATGGACTGATCCGAAAAATCCTGAATATTGTGATAGTGGAACATGCCAGCAGTGTGATCAAGATGGTGATGGCTACGAAGGAAACTATAAAGATTCTGCAAATCCAACTTATGATTGTGCTGCTGAAGATTGCGATGATAACAATCCAAACATCTATCCAGGCAATGGTTGTCCTATTATTTTATCAAGCTGTGGTATTACTTTAACAACCAGCAATACTGAGTATGTTTTAACAAGCGATATCTCTACTTCTGGGGATTATTGTTTTGAGGTACATGCTGATAAAATTACTATAGATTGTCAAGGACATAAAATAACAGGTCCTGGGACAACATATTCAAAAGGAATATTAGTGTACAATGATAATTTCATCTTGAAAAATTGCAACATAGATAATTTTAATGCAGGTGTAGATATAATAAATGCAAATTCAAATTCAATCATTAATAATAATTTCACGAATATTAAATATACAGGAGTATTCATAAGGGCTTATACAGGCCATCCGCAAGTTGTTGATAATAAAATTTCTGGAAATGAATTTTATTATTCAGGAATAAACTATGGTTCTCCAGGCATTGATATATTTGCGAACAATTATGCAGAAATATCAAACAATAAGATATATAATTTTGGAAAAGGCGTCCGGATGTACGATTCATATTATAACACAATCGATGGAAATTATATAAGAATAGCTGATCAAGGATGGGGCATGTCAATAGGAGACTTTAAAAATCCAAATAGTGATCATAATAAAATTATTAATAATATAATTCTTGGAGATGTTTCAACAGGCTTAATGTTGTATGGAGATAATAATCTTGTCAGACACAATAGTTTTTCCAGTACTTGGACAAATTCTTTTGGAATTGGTATGTCAGGTGCAAATAATAATATTATAGATTATAATGACATGACTGGTTTAACAGTAGGAGTTTCTTTGAGTGGAGGTTCAACAGACAATGTTATATCCTATAATAACATATACAGCAACTCATACGCTAATTTAAAAAATGACCAACATGATACTATTGTCGCAGAATATAATTGGTGGGGCACAACAGACCCAGTGCAGATTGAAGCAGGAATCATCGAAAATACAGGCCAGGTTGATTACACACCCTTCTTGACCTCTGCTTCTACAGGTCCGGATTGTTCTGATGATAATGATTGTGATGGCTTTGAATATAGTGTTGATAACTGTCCCTATGTATATAATCCATCACAGATCGATACAGATGGCGGCGAGCGAGGGGTAACAAGTTATACAACAGGATTGTGGCACCTAAACGAAGGAGCAGGTTCGATTTCTAAAGATGAAGCACAGAACAGCGATCTTACAATTAATGGAGCAACATGGACACAAGGAAAGTTTGGATCAGCACTTTCATTCATTGGTGATGTGTATGCAGAGGGATCTACGAGTCCGTTGTTTGATCCTGAAGATGGTAACTTCACTCTTGAATTTTGGGCAAAGTTTGAAGATCTTGAAGAAGATCTAATTCTTATCTACAAAGGAACAGGAGGAGACGGATGGCAAATTGCTCGTTGGGGTACGGTAACTGGTACAAGCGGAGGAGAAATAGAATTTCAAATATCTGCAGGTACCTGCAGCGCTGTGGTGGATGCTCTTGATATCATAACTGAAACGAATAGGTGGTATCATATAGCTGTTGTCAGAAATGTTGCAACAGGAGAGTTAAAGCTTTATGTAGATGGCAATGAAGTTGCAACGAGCACAGGAATAACAACTTGCTATGTTTCTATGAATGAACCTCTTACAATCGGAAGAACAGAATATACTACGGGTTTATCTTGCAACCATAGCTATTATATAGACGAAGTAAGAATCCTGAAAAAGGCTTTAACCCCTGAAGAAATAGCAATAGACACAGCAGGAGACAAGTGCGATCCAGATGATGATAATGATGGTGTTTTGGATGTGGATGATAACTGCCCTAAAGAAAGCAATTTTGATCAAGCAGATTCTGATAATGATGGCATAGGAGATGCTTGTGATATTTGCTTTGGTGATTGTAGTGTGTCCACTGGCGATAGTGCGCAGGATTATGTTGAGGCCAGCACAGGAGGTACAATTACGCTTAAGTCAGGCGATACAACTGCACAGGCAGATGTTAACATCCCAGCAAATGCTTTGTCTTATGATACTCCTATAACAGCAGAATACACAGGCAGCGAGCCAACATTTTCACTAGGTGCTGTTGACATAACACCGATTAATACATATTCATTCGGACCTGTTGAAACAGACTTCAACAGCCCTGTTGAGATAGTGTTGTATTATGATACCAATGCTTATCCTGATCCAAACCAATTGACTATTCTTGTGTATGATCCTGTTGCAGGAGAATGGAAAGAATGGTTTGAATCACCAATTGACAGAAGCGTCCCAGGCCAGCTTAAATTTACAACAACACATTTTACTCAATTTGGTGTTGGTGCAGGTGGACCAGGCAGGGCATTGTGGGTGAAAGATGTCACAAAAGGACAGATAGCAGGCAATCCTCTGGCAGGATGTGCAAATTGGAAAGTAGAGGTTAGGAGTGAGTTATTCCCAGGCGTAACTGATATGTACGCTTATTTTACAACAGGATTTCCTTCGCCTAAGTTTTATGATGGAACCTTGAATAATAATCTGGGTCCTGTTAAGCTGAAATTTTTACAACCAACTGGAACTTGTTTAGGTATGAAAGATGTTGACATAAGTTTAGGTTATAAAGATCCTAATTATGTTGCCAAAACAATTGACATAGATGTTGGTGACACTCCATCATTCGGTGTTTCTGGACCAGCAGAGACATGGATTGATGCAGATGGTGTAACCCATAGTTTTGAGATACAAGAAACTTGTAGCGATGGTATTCAAAACCAGGATGAAACTGGCATTGATTGCGGCGGTGATATATGTCCAGATAGGTGTCCTGGCGGTGAAGGCTGCTATGATGATACTGATTGTGAAACTGGTTTGAGGTGCGATAAATCAGCAGGAGGTGATTATGGAGTCTGTATAGTCCCTATAGCAGATTGTACTGATGAAAAAATCTTAGACCCTGCTCTTGAAACAGATGTAGATTGTGGAGCAACATGTTCACAATATTTTGGTTTGAGGTGTACTGAACAACAATCTTGTTTGGTTGATTCTGACTGCAGAAGTTTTAACTGCGACAATGGTGTTTGTGGACCAGTTGCGTTGACATGCCTAGACGGATACCAGAATAATGGCGAGAGCGATGTTGACTGCGGTGGACCATGTCCTCCTTGTGAAGACGGCAGTTCATGTACAAGCAATAATGATTGCATTGGCAACTGTGTTTCTGGGATTTGCAGAACAGATGTCTGCACAGACCCTGCTTGTGAAGGAATGGTTTTAAAAGAGATTGGGACACCAGTAATTGGAGGCAATGATGTCTATGCAATCACAAGATACGCGCCTGCTGAACACCGCAAGAATATTGCGCCTGAAGCAAGTGTATCTATAGTGTATGGAAATTTAATCAAACCTATTCCTTTAGGAGACCAACTTACAGACAAAAGTTATTGTGCTGCTATAAGAAAATTTTGGGTTGGTGGAATGTACAGAACAGAAACTTGTTCAGAAGTAACAATAAGAAGTCCCGGCAAGCCTCCCTATGATGTTGTTGATATTGTTTTTAATTTTGACGAGATGAAAGCTATAGACGAAGTAAAAACTTTTTTAGGCGGAATAAATCCAACAGTAAAGATTTATTACAAAGCTCCTGGAGGTGGCTATGAACTCATGGGTGCAGAATCTGCTCCTGGTTATTACCATTGCTTAAAATACAACACATTCAAGTATTATAAATGTATGCTATACTATACTGATATAAAACTTCCAAATACTCCAAACAATGTTCCGTATATTGTAACTGATTCTATTTGGGTAAGGAGTACTTCTGGTGATTTGGATGAAGTCGAGATCTATGAACATACAGATGCAGAATCGTGGAATCGCTGTGATACGACAAAGTCATGGTACAATGAACCATTGAACACCGCTACAAGAGGAAGCAAAAGGTGTTTCCCTGATGAAGTTTATGTTGTAGCATCATTCAACTCTTCTGAAAATCAGGGTTATGTTGACATAATCGATGCAGAAACAGATGAAATGTGGATGAGGTTTAATCTATCTAGAGATAGCATCTTTAATCCATATTCTCAAGGCACGAGTGTGAGTTTTCTTAATGAAGTGAAGATGATTGATGGTTATTTGTTTGGAATAGTGCGCGGTGGGAATGGAGTTTTCTTTGTAGATTTTAAAAGAGACAATGCTGGCTGGATAATGGCTACTTTCCCTTGGAATAATGAGCCAAGCATAATGCTATACAACGGCACAATAACTGAGAGAAATGATAAAAAAGGTTATTACGGGCATTACAACAGCAACATGCAGTTATGGGGATGGGCGTGCGACCGAAATGTTAACCCAGGCAGGCATGTTGTTTATGATATTGATACAGGATACTATGATTTTGAAGGTAAGAGCACTCAAAATATATTAGCTAGAAGTGGTTACACAATTGAACCAGTTCTTCCTTGGTGGGCATACAATACACAAGATAAACTGCCTCCATTAACAGATCATAGAAATGATCTGGATGTTCCTTCATTGACAAACGGTAAAATTGAATCAGGAATAGTTGAAGGATGTATAGGGTTGCGATGGGATGGAACTGACATGGCAAATGCAAATGGAGTTATAAACATAACATTTGACCTTGAAAAACCTCATGATGTTAGTGGAACAAGAATAAATATAGGCGGTGGTCAATATGGTGATATTCTTCCAGACAAGATACAAGTTTGGGGCTCTTTGGATGGTGTTAATTGGCACTTGATGCAAGAAAAAAATGAAGGTAGTTATGGTATTAATGTGCCGATTAATAAAAACGATTGGATTATCTTTGGCCAATTAAACAATGCAAACAACATAAGATACATTAGGTATTCAATATTCGATAATCAATATCTCTGGCTTTGCGAAGTTGAAGCAACTGGTTCGCCTGTTGACGGAATACCTGTTGGAAAAGGGATAAAACCAGTTCTTGCAATAGGTGCAAAAGATTCAATGATACTGATGGATTTGTCTGATAGCTTTGCAAAGGTTCCTGAATTCAGCACATACGGATGGAATCCTGACAATGGTCGTGGACCAGCTGGCTCAGATCCAGAAGCTTATAGATTCAGGAAAGCCATTTTAATGATAGCAGGAAATAATTGTCCAGACATTCCGTTCACGTCAAACATACAATTTGTTCATAAAAGTTCAGATGGATACAAAAAATTAATTCCAACTATTGTTTTGTGGAACAGGCGTAATTCCTTGGTAGCATCGTACAATGGGTTGCGTGCTTTGTTCAAAGATAATGTGGATAGATTTGGATGGGTGGGTACTGATAGGATATTTGCTGCTACTTATGATTCTTCTTATGACAGAGAAACAGGTCTGGATAGTTTTGAAAAAGATGTTTCTTTTGGTCCTTTTCCAGTGGCGAGTAAGCATGTTCCTGTAAATTTAATTGCATCAGGTAGCAAAGGTTTCTTTTCTAGCAAACCATTGACAGCTGGCGGCTTGATTGGAGATGATAATTTAAATGTTGCTCTTGGAAAACCTTACATAAAACAAAGCAAATTCGGTGGTATATCAGGATACTGGACAAGTACTGATTTTAAACTAACTGATCCTCAGAACACAAAACTAACAGATGGTGAGCTTGGCTGTGCTAAATATCATATAAGCAATTATACTTACATAGATATACATCCTACTCCACCTCCTTATTGTACTTATGTAAATCGGCCATGCAAAGATCAGTTGTACTATGAAGAAGTTGGATCAGTTAATTTGATTATTGATTTAGAGGACATCATCAACATAAGCAAAGTAAGGCTTTTTGTCGGTGCGAATGGTTGCTACAAATCATTCGCAACTCCTAAAACCATAGCTATATATACATCTGTGGATGGTGTTAATTATACTCGTGTAAGACAATATTATAGAAGCGATTATGGCAGTTGGAAAACAGGATGGATAGATTTTCCTTTTGAAAAAACACCAGCAAGGTACGTGAAAATATATGCTGTTGAATCTCTATATGGCGGTGGTCAGCATGTTAGGCATCATGGTTTGGCGATTTGTGAAGCACAAGTCATAAAAGCAGAAGAAACTCCTTTGTTCGTGAATTACATGCTTGCGTCAGACAAAGGAGTCGGTGTTTTAAAGTTCACCCCACAGCGTGAAGAGTTTGCGCAGGCTAACGTATTGTCTACGAAAAATTCTAGTGTAGGAGCATGGCCAAAGCCATTCGACATCAATCTAAACCAGAACACTTATTATCGTGGTCAGAGTGTGCTGTATGATTTTGATGATGCTAAATACAAAATGTGGTACATTACATATATCGATGGTTCTGCTGTGATAATGTACACAACATCTGATGATGGGTATGATTGGGATCAACCTCGTCAAGTGTTTGCACCACGAGATTATGGTTTGGAGATGCAATATGCTTATTATAAACAAGGATTAGTTGTACTTAAAAACCCAAAACAGCGAAATTATCATATGTACTTCACTGCTTACAACACATCGACGAATGACTATGGTGTTGTCTGGCATGCTTCATCGCCAGATGGAATTAATTATTGGGGATATAAAATATCACCAGTTGTTGATGTCAACATCTTGGATGCAGACCCAAACGCAGTCTTCTTTGGCAAGCCTTTTGTGATGCTTGATTATCAAAAAGGAATCTACAGAATGTGGGTTGCTGCTTATCGTACCACAGATCCTCAACCATTTACTAGAACGTATGTTTATTATCTAACATCGACAGATGGGATAACATGGACAAAGGTTCAAGGAAATGGAGATCGTGGATCAGTCCTGCCTTACAATTCGTTTGGTTATGGCCGTGGAGCATTCGATCCTTGGGTTGTTAAGGAAAACGGGTTATACAAAATGTATTTCTCGAAATATGATTATTATACAGGATCTGGATGGGAACATCGAAACATCCATTCAGCAACTTCAGAAGACGGCATAAATTGGTTTGATTCCACAAGTCCTGATGGGTACAAAATTGAGTTGAAATGCAGTGATATCTATGGCGCAACAACTTGTTCCGCACCAACGATTGTGCGAAAAGGAATCAGAAAACAATTGTTTGTCAGCGCAGGATCAAGAGCATTCAGATCAGTAAAAGATTATGAATATCCAATATTACCAAGTCCAAATGTTGAAGCATTGTCAACAACAGAGTTAGATTATGGCGATAGTCGTGATTCAGTGATGATAGGATTTTCAGATGCTGGGATTGGCAAGTTGTACACAAAAAATGCAGGAGAAACACAGATGGATGTGTTGATAAACGAGGCTTCACTGCCAGCATTGTCAAGCAACAAAGTTAGATACCTAATACAGAAGGATAGTGGTGTTTTCTTCGGTGCAGCAACACGCAATAAAATGGTAAAGTCAGATTTTGAAATAGGTTGTGGTATTACAATAACAGAGGATGGTGCAAAGATCACTCTAGATCAGGATTATAATTGTGCAAGAGATGGCATCATAATTGATGCAAATGATGTTACAATAGATTGCTCAGGATTTATGTTAACCGGAACAGATAAAACTGGCATAGGCATAAAGATAATGCCTTTGAGAAGAAATGTTTTGATATCGAATTGTGACATTGAAAACTTTAATGTTGGAATAGATGCAATAGATGCTTCTACAGTGTCTGTTAAAAATACACAAGCAAGAAATAATAATTATGGAATATTCTTATTAAGAACAGGCGATGTAATGATAGATAGTTCAGAGTTCACAGAGAACACACAAGATGGAATGTTTGCTGATGGAGTTTCTAACATGCAGGTAGGTCTATCCAGATTTACTAACAACGGAAACACAGGCGCAACCATAATAAATTCTGCATCTGTTGATTTTGGTGCTAAACAAAACATAATCTCAGACAACAAAGGATCAGGAATTATTGTGGTCAGCTCTGGAGCAGTATACATTAATGATAATAAAATAATTAATAATGGTAAAATAGGCGCTTATTTGATGGGTATAAATGAAGTGTCTACGAGCTATAACAATTTTACGACAAATGGTGGATTAAATCTTTATTTAAAAACAGTGGCAAACATGGATGTAAGTTATAATTATTTCAACGGTGTTAACATTGTTAATGTAGATGCTTCTGCACCAGGTTGCCTTGCAGGAAGCCATGTCTGTGTTGATCCTTCAACTGGAAATAACTTTACATACAATAAATTTGAAGTTTGTGGTGGAGGATATGATTTACAAATCATAGATTCTGACACCCAAGATAACAACATTGAAAACAATAATTTTGATTGCGGTGTTGATGATCCATACGGAGCTAATAGTTATCAAAACAACTATTATGCAAACGGCAATATAGCACCTAATGAAATAGGTCAAGCAGACTCACCAAATTTTGTAGACTATGACAGTGATGGTGTGTACGATATTATAGATAATTGTTTGTACGCATACAACCCAGACCAATTGGATACAGATAGTGATGGCATTGGTGACAGGTGTGATGAAGACTCGCCTTACAACAATCAGGAACAATATAACCCTGAAACAAACACAACATATTATGTACAACCAGATTTTGATGGAGATGGTTTACCAGACATATTTGATAACTGTCCAGATGTGTACAACCCTGATCAGAACAATTCAGATATTATATTGTATGGAGTAGATGATGGCATAGGAGATGCTTGTCAAGAAATTTTTAACATACCTGCGATAGACTCAGATGATGATGGTATACTAGATTCTGATGATAATTGTGTTTACACACCAAACCCAGATCAATCAGATTTTGATGGTGATGCTGTAGGAGATGTTTGCGATCCATGCCCTGATAATCCTGATTGTGATGGCGATGGTGTATGTGATGGACCAATAGATGTTTACGCAGTTCCAGAAGGAATTTGTGACAATAAACAAATCGTGAATGACTGCTTTGAAATATTTGATCAAAGCCAGTGTGAGAATTCTTATGTGCCGGGTGCTAATGGTATGAATGATCAATGTAGCTGGAATCCAGATGGTTTTGATATAGGCGATGATGTAACAAG